>Ga0074046_10003833_pt1 | contig 12446 bp, 8 predicted proteins | sample BogForMeECP23OM3_FD_94441 | JGI IMG/M metagenome (GOLD analysis project Ga0074046, IMG submission 94441) | Bog forest soil microbial communities from Calvert Island, British Columbia, Canada - Bog Forest MetaG ECP23OM3 | ecosystem: Environmental > Terrestrial > Soil > Wetlands ...
AGATCGAGCAGTTGATCCCGGTCGAGAACCCTTATCCCATCACCCTCAAAGAGCACGGCGTCGAGTTCCTCATGGACCATCGTCATCTCTGGCTGCGTTCCATGCGCCAGCGGGCCATCCTGGGCGTCCGGCACGAGATCATCAAAGCGGTGCGCGACTTCTTCGACGGCCGCGGCTTCACTTTGGTGGACACGCCCATCTTCACGCCCTCGGCCTGCGAGGGCACCACCACGCTCTTCGAGGTGAACTATTTCGACGATAAAGCCTACCTCACACAGTCCGGCCAGCTTTACAACGAGGCTGCAGCCATGGCCGTGGGCAAGACCTACTGCTTCGGGCCCACCTTCCGCGCGGAAAAGTCCAAGACCCGCCGCCACCTGACGGAGTTCTGGATGGTCGAGCCGGAGGTGGCCTTCGCCCACCTCGACGACGCGATGGTGCTGGCGGAGGAATTGGTGGCCTTCGTGGTTGAGCGCGTTCTCGAGTTCCGCCGTCCTGAACTGCAGACGCTGGGGCGCAATGTGGCCAACCTCGAGAAGATCAAGCTGCCTTTCCCACGCTTGAGCTACGAGGACGCCGTGAAGATGCTCCAGCAGAAAGGCAGCGAGATTCAGTGGGGCGGCGATTTCGGCGGCGCCGACGAGACCATCATTTCCGAGAACTTCGACCGGCCCGTGCTCGTCCACCGCTATCCCAGCCAGGTGAAGGCCTTCTATATGGCGCCCGACCCGCAACACCCGGAAGTGGCGCTTTGCGTGGATATGCTCGCGCCGGAGGGTTATGGGGAAATCATCGGCGGGGGCGAGCGCCTTGCTGACTATGACCTGGTCTTGAAGCGCATCGAGGAAGCCAACCTGCCTCGCCAGGCTTTCGAGTGGTATCTCGATTTGCGGCGCTATGGCAGCGTGCCGCATTCGGGCTTCGGCATGGGCATCGAACGCGTGGTCGCCTGGATCGCCGGCCTCGAACACGTCCGCGAGACCATCCCGTTCCCACGCATGCTTTACCGGCTGGCCCCGTGAAACGATTTTGGATTTTAGATTTTGGATTTCAAATCTCAGATTTTGGATTGGCGTGTCCCCTCTGCCTTCTGCCTACTGTTCTTCCCCAGCCCCTAGCCCCCAGCACCCAGCCCCTGCTTATCCTCCCGCACCTACGACCTACTTTCTGCCTCCTTTGTTTTCAGTAACATTCGCGTTGTCTAGTCATATCTCCTTTGTTTTCAAATACATTCCCGCTTCACCCGGAGTTTTCCACAGCGCTCCTTTGTTTTCATAGAGATTCCCGCATTGCTCGTCAAAAAAAAGGATTTTTTTCAAAGTTGATCTGAATTCCGGACTTGGAGTCGTCTGTCATCCTGACACCTGAATCCTGAATCCCGAATCCTGAATCCTATTTCTTCCCCACCTACTACGCTAGCCTATCTTCTGCCGCCTGTCAAGAGACGGAATGTCCACATGGCGCCGGTGCTGCTACGGCATGCCCGCCGCTGCCGTGCTCATGCGGCAGGGCAACACGCGCTGGGTGGCGTATTGAACAGCCAAAACCTGACCGGACGATTGCATTCAGAGGCGCTTGGCTGTATGTTATCGGTCGGTCGAGAATTGAAAAGGGGAATTCCGGTTTACTTAGATTCCGCCCGTCAAGACATCGGGTTTCTCAAGGGCTGGTGATCCCTGCATCGAGCCACTTGGCGTAGCTTGTTGGAGTGAATCAGGGATTCGACATGTATCACCGCTACCATCTTCAGACGAGCCCCGCGCCCGAAATCTCGCCTTTCCCGAATCGCACACGGGTGAAAGTAAGCAAGCGTGGCTTGGCCGTGCACCTGCTCAAAGGGCTGGTCCGCTATCGCCGAAACCCGGAAGTTGCACTGAGTCGGCCCTGCGTCTACGGCGTCTTCTCCGGGCCGGTGGGGGGATTCGCGCCTCGGAGCAACTCGTGCGTGGGATGCCTGCGCTGCACGATTGAGAACCCCGAGATGGTCCAGGTACTCCTTAATCCGGAACACCAGCATCTGGGTGACTCGTACTTCACACCCGAGCACGTGGACACAACTTGCTATGAAGCACGCACCGGAAGGATACCCGTAAAAGGCGCCGGCTACCGAGGCCCCTTCGGAGGCGAAGGCTGGGACGGCATGTGGACCGACATGTCGGAGATCGTACGTCCCACACGCGACGGGATTCACGGCCGGGAGTTCATTTCGACAAGCGTGGATATTGGTCAGAAGCCACCCTTCCTTACTCTTGATGGACAGGGGGTAACGACTGGGGAAAGCGTGCGGACTTTTTCCATTCCCATTCCGGTTTTCTTCGATGTGCCGCCGGCATCTATCCACTCCCGCAAATTCCTCCAGATCCTTGTGGAAGCGGCGCAAGAGGCAGGGACGCTGCTCGTGTTGCCGGCCAACGTGCTCGGCAAATTCGCGTTTCAGGGACAGCAGATTGTTCCGCTCGTGGGCCGCGAGGACGCACGCACACTCCCCAAGCTCCGCTTCACACCACGAATGATAGAGCTCGAGGGCGGGGACGAAGCGTTGCTCAAAGAAACTCGAGCTCGCTTCCCCAAGGCCACGATCTGCTTGCGCTACGAACTTGCCTCGAAGGAGGAGCTATTAAGGCACTATCGCTCGGGGTTCCGAGTGTTCCACCTGGTGGCCAATTATCATGGCCGGGGACGGAACGGGCGGTTCGTGCTGGAGCTCATCCGGGAGGCGCACCAAACCTTTGTCGAGGCGTCGTGCCGGGATGAGGTGACGCTGCTGGGGAGCGGCGGGATCAACGCCGCCGAGCACGTTCCCAAAGCCATTATCTGCGGTCTGGATGCCGTCGGCCTTGACACACCCCTTTTGGCGGCCCTCCAGGCGCAGTTTGTGGAGGAGTGCGTTACCCTGGAGCAAAGCCAGTTCAAGCTACCCAGAAGGCTTGCCGTCAACTGGGGCGTCCAGCGCCTCACGAATTTCCTGACTTCTTGGCGCGACCAATTGCTCGAAGTGCTGGGGGCGATGGGCTTGCGGGAAGTCCGCCGGCTGCGCGGTGAGATGGGGCGTGCAATGTTCCAGAAGGAGCTGGAGCGCGAAGCGTTTTCCGGGATCGAAGGCTATGGTAGTGGGTCAATTTGATGTAGAGGCGGCTTTACGCCGCCATTTGGCGAGGTAAACTCGCCGCTACAGCATCAAATTGAACCACTACCAAGGCTATGGCCAATAGCATGAAGACCGTCGAGCAGCTCATCGTCGAGAAACATACCGCGTCTCTGCATCAAGGCTTTCACCTCTGGCCTGAGTTGAAGAACGGCAAGCTGCCTGCACTGGGTGACCACCGCTGGACGGCGGACTTGATTCTCTCCACCTGGGTGCAAGCCGAAACCGGCAAGCCGCCCAGCAACGGCCTGGAATACCGCGTGGGCAATTCCGGTGGCGGCTTCGACGTGCTGGATTTCAAATTCCTGCCTGGAGATCGACGCCTGTCCAACGACGTGGCAGTCGATCTCTCTATCCCGCTCAATCGCCGAGCCTACGATCGCCGGATCGAGATCCCTTTCCCCTTCTATGGCGCGGGCATGTCCTTTGGCTCCATCAGCGAGCAGGTGATGTGCGCCAGAGCCAAGGCGGCCCAGGCATGGAAGACTTTCACGTGCACCGGTGAAGGAGGATACCCGGACTCGCTGCTCGCCTACAAAGACCACGTCATCACCCAAGTTGCCACCGGCATGTTCGGAGTGAGAGAGGAGACAATCCAGCGCGCGCCGATTATCGAGTTTAAATATGCGCAAGGGGCCAAGCCGGGCCTGGGCGGACACCTGTTGGGCGATAAGGTGACGTCCAGCGTGGCGAGCATGCGCGAGTCGCTTCCCTGGGTCAGCCTCTTTTCGCCCTTCCCATTTCACAGCGTCTATTCAGTGGAGGATCACAAGAAGCACGTGGATTGGATCAAGACCATCAACCCGGAAGCACTCGTTTCCGTGAAGGTCTCGACGCCCACGGATATTGATATGGTCGCCGTGGGGAGTTATTTCGCCGGGGCGCACATCGTGCACATTGACGGAAGCTATGGCGGGACTGGCGCGGCCCCGGAAATCGCTAAGAAGAACATCGCCATGCCCATTGAGTTTGCCATCCCCAAGGTCCATCGCTACCTGCTGCAAGAAGGCATTCGACATGAGGTCGTGGTGATGGCCAGCGGGGGGATACGCACTGCTTACGACCTTGCCAAGGCGATTGCTTTGGGCGCCGATGGCGCCGTTCTGGGCACGACTGAATTGGTGGCCCTGGGCTGCACCCGCTGTGGCAACTGCGAGCGCGGCCGAGGCTGTCCCTTTGGGCTGACGACCACCGATCCGGAGCTGTCGCAATTGGTCGAAATAGACTGGGGCGCCGAGCGGCTCAGCAACCTGTACCGGTCCTTCCAATGGCAACTCAGCGACCTGCTGCGCAGGCTGGGCCTCACGAGCATTCGCGATCTCGTGGGCAGAACTGATTTGCTCATCTATCGTGGAAGCGCGGGAGCGCGGTGATGATCTCACCAGAAACGATCGCCAAGATCCTGGCCTCCAGGAAGTCTCTCATCCCAGAAGACGATGGACATTTAATCACGCGCAAAGCCGAGGCCGAGGGTGGCTGCGGCGTCATCGGAATTGCTTCGAGCGAGAGGCTTCCGGGACGCCATCTGTTCCAAGCCTTGGAGCAGATGCGCAACCGAGGCAACGGCAAAGGAGGCGGCATCGCAGCCGTAGGGCTGGTTCCCGAGGACTGGGGCGTCACTCGGGAGATCCTGGAAAACGACTACCTGCTCACCATCGCCTATCTCGAGGCGAGCGCCAGGCTGGAAGTCGAACGAAGCTGCATCGAGCCGACCTTTGAAATCCATCATGCCCACGCCCTCCCCACCACCCATGACTCGCGCATCCTTGCGAGGCTCGACGTCAAACCTCCGGAAGTTTTCCTGTACTTTGGGCGGGTGAGACCAGAAGCCATCGCAGGCTTCAAACAGAGGAATGGCCTGGAGGCGGCAGTGGCACCGCCCACATCCCCGGAATGCATTGAGGACGAAATCGTCTACCAGAACAGCTATCGCTTGAACCGTGCGTTTTACGCGTCTACGGGCGAGAAGCGCGCTTTCGTCCTATCGCATGGCAAGAACATGTTAGTGCTCAAGATGGTCGGTTACGGTGATGACGTGATCCGCTATTACCAATTGGAGAATACGCGCGCCCACGTCTGGCTTGGCCACCATCGCTACCCTACCAAAGGCAAGGTTTGGCATCCGGGCGGTGCGCATCCCTTCGTCGGGCTTCACGAAGCTCTGGTGCACAACGGCGACTTCGCCAACTATGCCTCGATCTGCGAGTACCTCGGGCAGCGGAACATCTACCCTCTCTTCCTGACGGATACGGAAGTTTCCGTCCTCCTCTTCGACCTTTTCCACAGGACGTACGCTTACCCGCTGGAGTACGTCATCGAGTCTCTGGCGCCGACCACGGAGCGGGACTTCGCACTGTTGTCTGAAGAAAGGCAGTCAATCTACCAGCAGTTACAAACCGTGCACATTCACGGCTCGCCGGACGGGCCCTGGTTCTTTCTTATCGCCCAATCATCGCCGGCACAAGGCGAATACCGCCTGATCGGGATCACCGACACCAGCATGCTGCGTCCGCAGGTTTTTGCCTTGCAGGAAGGTCCGGTCTCAGTCGGATTCGCAGCCTCGGAGAAGCAAGCCATCGACGCCGCTTTGGAGAGCCTTGCCCGGGAAGATCCGCGATTCTGGTCGCACGCCGATCGCTACTGGAACGCTCGTGGAGGTAGCCACACCGACGGCGGTGCGTTCATTTTCACCGTCCATGCCAATGGGAACGGCCATGCCAAGCTGCAATGCACGGACAAGTTCGGCAAGGCCATCAGCTCTGGTGCGCAGCAGAAGCCGTACGATGGGCGTGCCACCGCGGTGCGGACCGATATGGCTCTGCCCGACGTTCCCGTTGATGAACTGTTTGCCTGGGTCAAGGAGCAGTTGCCGGGATGGGACTATGGAAACCTGCTCGCCTTTCTCGAGGCTCTGGAGCGCGCTGCCGACAGCCGGGATGACCGCAGGCGTGCCTTGGAAATCGTCACGCTGCTGATGGACCGTCGCTATCCCACGGGCGCGCTGCGGCGCAGCAGCTTGCTCTCGCTCTTCGATCAGAGCTTGGGAGCGATCGTCGAGTCTGTCTGCCGATCCCCTTCCGAAGCCTATGTCTTCGTGGACGATTGCAGTTCTATGCCAAGCCCATCGGGGCAGGCGCAAACAGTCGTTCTGGACGCTCGCGGCTTTGCGGCAGAGGGTGAACGCTCGCTGGCCCGCAAAATCGTTTGGCTTTACCAGCGCGGCTTTCGAAATTTCATGCTGGCTCACGTCAAGGGGCATCGGTTTATCGCCAATGGCCTGGGCGCCGGCGCCCAAGGCGTCCATATCGACGTCTACGGCTCCTCAGGAGACTATCTGGCCTCCGGCATCGACGGAGCGGAGGTGGTCGTGCATGGCGACGCTCAGGATCAACTGGCCCAAATCATGAAAGACGGGACGCTCGTCGTATATGGCAGTGTCGGCCAGACGTTCCTCTATGCCGGCAAAGGTGGGCACGCATTCGTGCTGGGCAACGCCGCCGGGCGTCCTCTCATCAACGCCGTCGGAAAGCCCCGCGTGGTCATCAACGGCACCTGCCTTGATTATTTGGCCGAGTCGTTCATGGCGGGCGACCCACTCGACGGCGGTGGCTTCGTTGTCCTCAACGGAATCGCCTTGAATGACCAGGGGGAGGTCGTCGAACTGGATACTCCCTACCCCGGCGGCAACTTGTTTTCGCTCGCTTCCGGCGGAGCGATTTACATTCGCGACCCGCATGGGAAAGTTTCCGAGGAGCAACTCAATGGCGGCGAGTTCAGCCCGCTCCAAGAACAGGACTGGGCGGTGATCCATCCCTTCCTGGAAGAAAATGAGCGGCTGTTTGGAATTCCCGTGGCGCGGCTGCTCGAGGTCGATGGAAAGCCCTCGCTTCCCGCCCAGGTGTACCGGAAAGTTCGTCCTGGGGCGATCGGCGCGCTTCAACCCGAGGAGGCCTGGGTGAAAATGCACGTGTGAGCCTGTGCCCGTTTCGGTGTTTCATGCGCAATCTGTATTGACGCACGAAAGGAAAATCAGATGAACAAGGTATCAAAGGGTCTCTTCTTGGGTTCCGTGGGCATCGGCTTTGGAATTGCCGCTGTGCTGCTCATTGTCGCTACTGTGCGCATGAAAACGGAATCCCCGCTCGTGGGGCTTCGCCTTATCGGTCTGTCGTGTATTCCGATGCTGTGCGCCGGAATCTTCATGATCGTGCTCTGGTACAAGTCGTGGGCGGCCATTCAGGACGGCCACGCGAGGACTACACCCGGCAAGGCCATTGGATTCCTCTTCATTCCTTTGTTCGACTTCTACTGGATCTTTCAGGCCGTATGGGGTCTGTCGAAGGATTTCAACGCATACCTCCAGAGGAACTCTATCCCTGCCGCGAGACTTCCTGAAGGATTCTTTCTTGCCTATTGTATTCTTTGCTTCACGACGTGGATTCCCTTCGTTGGGCTCGGGCTCTTCGTTGTGAACTGCATCATTGCGCTGATCATGGTGTCCGCCCTGTGCGATGGGATCAATGCAGTCGCAGATAAACTACGGAATGCGTAGCGAGATAGCCAGAGGCCCGCAGCGAGCATCGGGCCAAGAAACTAATCGCGCAGAGACGCTGAGGCCGCAGAGAAAAATAATTAGGAAGGAAACGCAGAAACACGGAGGGGTCGCGCAGAGACGCCGAGACCGCAGAGGAAAAACAATAGGAAGTAAACGCAGAAAGACAGAGGATCCTTTTTTCGCTTCTTTCTCAGCGCCTCTGCGTCTCTGCGCGAGGATCTTCTTTTTCTTCTTTCTCAGCGTCTCTGCGCAAGAGAATTGCTTATGACTGAAAATGAGATCGGCACAATCCTTGTCGGGACCGCAATCGAAATACATCGCGAGCTGGGGCCAGGGCTCCTAGAATCGGTCTATGAGGTTGTTCTGGAGCATGAATTGAAGCAGCGGGGATTAGCTGTCAAGCGTCAGGTTCCCATTTCAATTGTCTACAAAGGGATCGCATTTGAGGAGGCCTTTCGCGCCGACCTACTCGTAGCCGACAAAGTGATTGTTGAACTGAAGTCCGTGGAACAAATCAGTAAGGCGCATCGCAAACAGATTCAAACCTATTTGCGTCTGACGGGTTTGAAACTAGGATACATTTTCAACTTCGGGGCTGTGTTGATGAAGGAAGGCATAGTCAGAGCCGTCAACGGCCTTGAAGAGGAGAGAATAAACTCGCGCTGAGACGCTGAGACACGGAGGAAGAAATAATAGGAAGGAAACGCAAAAACACAGAGGATCCTTTTTTCTTCTTTCTCAGCGCCTCTGCGTCTCTGCGCGAGAATACTCTTCGCTGGGAGGACGAGATGCCTTCTCGACGAAGTTTCTTACGCAACGCCGGCCTTGCTCTCAGCCCGGGTCTTGCTTCCGTCCTGACGCCGGGCCCGCTCGTGGGACAGGGCATTGGCGCGTCCAATTCTCCCACCTCGTTCCCGCCTTCCATCGCCGCCCTGAAATCGATGAAAGACCGGGCAAAGCCGATCACCACCGAGGAGCGGCGGGCGCGGATCGAGCAAGCTCGCCGTTTGATGACCGAGCGCCAGATTGACGCTCTGATGCTGATGGGCGGCACGTCGCTGGTCTACTTCAGCGGCATCCGCTGGGGAGGTGGCGAGCGGCTGTTCACCTTGATTCTGCCCGCGAAGGGCCAGCCTTTCTTCGTGTGCCCCGCCCTGGAGTGCGATCGCGCCGAGGAGCAGATCGCCCTGAGCCCTTTCGCCGGAGGCAGCGACATCCGCGCCTGGGAGGAGGATGAGAGCCCTTACTTGCGGGTCGCCGAGGGACTGAGAGATCGTGGCCTTTCCAGCGGCCGCCTGGGGATGGAGGAAACGGTCCGCTTTGTCTTCAGCGACGGCGTGGGCAAGGCGGCGCCGGCCATGAACATCGTGAGCGGCACGCCGGTAACCGCCGGGTGCCGGATGCGCAAGAGTCAGCACGAAATCGAGTTGATGCGACTCGCGGCGCAAGTAACCATCACCGCGTATGAGGCGGCATGGCGGGCTCTCGAACCCGGCATGACGCAGCGCCAGCTCCGGCAGTTTATCGATGCCGCCTACTCCCAACTCGGATTTCCCGGCGAGGCCAGCGTCAACGTCGGCCAGTATTCGGCGCTGCCGCACGGATCGATTCAGCCGCAGACCATTCATGAGGGCGAGATCGTGATGATTGACGACGGTTGCGCCGTGGAAGGCTACTTTTCCGACATCACGCGGACCTTCGTGCTCGGCAAGCCCAGCGACAAGATGCGCCAGGTGTTTGACATCGTCCATCGGGCGCAGAAGGCAGCGCTTGAAACCGCCCGTCCTGGGGTCGAGGCCCAGGCGGTGGACGCGGCGGCGCGCAAGGTGATCGCCGACGCCGGCTACGGCCCGGATTACAAGTACTTCAAGCATCGCCTCGGCCACGGCATGGGGATGGATATGCACGAGTGGCCGTACCTGGTGCGCGGTAATACCATCAAGCTGGAGCCGAACATGACGTTCAGCGACGAGCCGGGAATCTACATCCACGGTGAGTTCGGCGTGCGCCTGGAAGACGACATGCATGTGATGGAAAACGGCGCCGAGCTGTTCACGGGGCAGAGTGCATCACTGGAACAACCCTTCGCGGAGAGTTAGAGGGGAATGAATACGACCTGATTTTCGAGGTCTATCTCAGTGCAGCACTCCAGAATGAGGAGCTTCAACATGCAGAAAGGGGGATCACTTGAATATGCGGGTGCGTCTCTCTTCTAGCCGTTTCTGGACGCAGGTGGGGCCTTGGGTGTTACGCAACGTTTGCTCGATCTCTTCGGCCTGTGTCTCTTGGTTTGCGAGATACGTTTTGACTTCTTCGGTGTGCTCAAGATAGTAGAAGATCGCGCCGTAAATGTCGCGGAGAGTGACTGACGGGAAGCTATGCTGGATTTGCTCCGCCGTGGCGCCTTGTTTGAAGTGGTGGACCACCAAATCAAGGAGCACACGCGAAGACCCGACCCGAATCGTCCCGTCTTCCCATGCCTTGAGGGGAGCCGGTAAGGTTGTAAGGAGTTCTGCCATGCTTCGGATTATAACGCTTCTTATAGATTTTGATGGCGTTATTCCGGGTGGTTCTTTTCTACTGGCGATACTGTTCGGGAAGCCGCCACCCGGAGTCAAACACCATCCTGCCGCACTGCCCCATCGGCCAATCTTCCCATGGCGGAGACCTTAGGGCTGACCCAGACCACACTTTTCCAACCGCCGTGGGCAGCCAGAAACTTGGACGAACGCAGGTACTCCCATGCTGCTCCGGCGAGGCCGGCGGCCTGCTTACCGCCCAATGCGTAGTGCAGGTCCCGCCAAGTGCGGCCGTCCGGCGCCTGTCCTTTGTAGCCGCGCTCCATGATACCGATTCCCAGGTTGGGCTGATCTGTCTTGAACATGATCAACTGAAAGCACCCGCAGCCAGTGTGCGGCGCCTGGTCGAGTGAATGCAGTTGGACGCGTGTGATCCTTCCTCCCGTCAGGCGCGCAGCCGCCTCGTTGACTCCAGACCACTCACCGGCGGCGGGATCGAGAAGATCACCCTTGGCGCAGGTCCCAAAGGAGTTGGTTGCGGAGTGCAAGGCGCGGTGATGGATGTTGGTCATGTCGTCGTAACCGTAAAGTGCGCCGCTCTTGATGAACTCGTAGGCCCGGCCGCATTGCGGGGGCCGCTCGGGCGTGAGGATGCAGACGTGATCGGGCGCGAAAGCCGAGCAACCTACGCAGGTGATGAACTCGGAAACGCTCTCTTCGGTTGCCGACTCGATCTCCCGCTCCCGTCGGGCTCTCTCGGCAGAGACCTCGGCGGCCAGGGCGTTCAAGCGATCGCGGTCAAAGATGACCTCAGCGCGTAGTTTTGTGATTTTCGGAAACTCATTGCGAACCGCCGCAACCAGGGACTCACCAATTTGCTCGGGAGGCAGATTCAAACCGGGCGCAAGTCCTAGCAGCAGCCGGCCGGAAGCATGCTTCGCCGAAACCCCGCGCATTTTGGTGAATACGCGCGCCGCACGTAACTCGATATAGCGCCGGTCAAAGGCGTCCAGGGGTTCAGCATCAACAGTCAGGAGAACGCCCATCGGACCAGAAGGCGATCCAAGCACCTCGACCCCGGAAACTTCCACTTGCCCTTTCCGCAAAAGATAGAAACTTTCGGGTGTATCCCCCCAGGTTGCGGCAGGTTCGAATCTAACATCTTCCTCCCGAGGATTCAGGTAGTCGGGCAAGGGCGGAACGTCAGGGTGATCCAATAGGCGGCGGATGCTAGGGAAAGCGACCACGGCATCGACAACTTCATTCAGAGTGGCAGCGTGGACTTGGCGCCCGAGCTGGAACGGATAGTCTGGCGGTGTGACGGCGGGCACGCCGATGCGCATGGCAGCCAGAGATAAAGTCGATTCCAGATCATTCAGCTTTCCGCGACAAACAATCAAGCCGGAGGTGAAGTCTTCGATGAAGTGCCCCAGCAGATGGGTGTCGCCGAACGGCACGCGTCCGTAGACGAAGGCGTAGCGCGCCAGCCCATTGAGCAGGCTGTAGACGCCGGTACACCTCTCCTCCGCGCCCATGAACTTGAACTGCCAGCGGGTATTCAGGGCGGCTTGTGCTTCCTCTGCGTCTGCATCTCCCAAAAAGGAGATCCAACCATTCAAGCGTTTACTCGCAAAGACCTGGGTCAGGAAGGCATCGTCGTCGGGCACAGATTCGGGTGGGCCAGGCTGGTTGCAGGCGTAAAGCTCGAGCAGTGCGAGGGCCACCTCGAGCAGACTGAGGGGATCAGTCTCCATGCGATCGCGCACATCTTCGCGGACCCGCTCGGGATCAGGGATCTCTCCATAAACCGCCAAGGCTAAGGGGAGGGGAAATCGCTCAGAGACGATGGGTCGGAATCCGAGCCCCTTGGTCATTTGCAAGAGTTCAGCAAGCCCTCGCTGAAGGATTGCCCGCGCCTCTCGAGAAAGTCCGGTCCCGTCATTATGAGAATGGTTTTGCAAGGCGAGCCCCTATCAAGGATTTCAGGTTTCTTTCCAGGCCGAAAATGCACAGCTTCCCATCTCTCGTTGTTTTGTGTTTTCGCATACCTTCGCGCAGAATCATACACCCGCTGCTCCATCGGTTCCAGCTCAGATCCCCTGCCTCAGCGATTCCGCATCCGTTCCCGGAAGTGGTTGAGGAACGGTCGTGATAGTCCGCCTTGGGGTTTGTGGTCAGATTCGTGTGGGGCATCGGCTTTGCCGGAGGCCGGGAGGATGACCGCTTA
>Ga0074046_10003834_pt1 | contig 12442 bp, 8 predicted proteins | sample BogForMeECP23OM3_FD_94441 | JGI IMG/M metagenome (GOLD analysis project Ga0074046, IMG submission 94441) | Bog forest soil microbial communities from Calvert Island, British Columbia, Canada - Bog Forest MetaG ECP23OM3 | ecosystem: Environmental > Terrestrial > Soil > Wetlands ...
AATATTATATGGATTGTGGATTTGTCGTGTTCTGGCCCGCTCTTCCTTTGGTGCTGGTACTATCAAGGTCGAAGAAATTCTTTTGAGAATTTCCCTTCCGGCATGTATTCTCCCACCCGGCCGGTACGGTCATAGTCGAAGAAATTCTTTCAGAATTTCTTCTCCAGCCTGCTCTTCCATTTGGAAACAGCAGTCTCCCATAAACTCCATAACCCCCCCCGGCCCAGTATTATAGGATTTTGATGCGCATACCCATACAATCAGTGACGCCTGAGTGCGGCCACGCGGAGATCTGCGGCTGGGTCCACGAGGTCAGGGATCTCGGGGGCCTCGCGTTCTTTTTGATCCGCGACCGGAGCGGCATCATCCAGGTGACCATCCCGAAGAAGAAGGCTCCCGAAGCGGTGCTTGCCGCCGCAAAAGCGGTCTCCCGCGAATCGGTCGTCCGGGTGACCGGGACCGTGAAGGCGATCGACAAGGCTCCCGGCGGCCGTGAACTGGTGCCCGACATCTTCGAGATCATCTCCCTTGCTGAGACCCCGCTCCCCCTCGATGTATCCGAGAAGGTCCCGGTCGAGCTGGATACCCGGCTCGATGCCCGGTTCCTTGACGTGCGGAGGCCCCGGGTTGCTGCGGTCTTCGAGATCCGCAGCGCGGCCCTGCATGCCATCAACCAGTACTTCCACCACGAAGGGTTCACTAACATCACCACGCCGAAGATCGTTGCAGCAGCAACCGAGGGCGGGACCGAGCTGTTTCCCATAGCATACTTCGACAAGGAGGCCTTCCTCAACCAGAGCCCCCAGCTCTATAAGCAGATGATGATGGCGGCAGGCTGCGAGAAGGTGTACGAGATCGGCCCGATCTTCCGTGCCGAGGAGCATAACACCACAAAACACCTGAACGAGGCGACCAGCATCGATATCGAGGTCTCGTTTGCCGACCACCTTGAGGTCATGCGCATCCTCGAGGATCTCATTGTCAGGGTCTACGGGTACGTGAACGGGAAGTGTGCTTCCCAGCTCGCAAACCTGGAAATTACGGACTTCCCCCTCCCGAAAGCCCCGTTCCCAAGGCTCCCGTACGGTGAAGCGATCGAGATCGCGAAGAAGCAGATCGAAGACCCCATCAGGTATGGCGACGATATCAGCCCCGCGGCCGAGCGGGCGATCGGTGCCGAGATGGGCGGGCATTATTTCATCGTGGACTGGCCCAGCGAGATCAGGCCCTACTACGCGATGCAGTACGAGAACGATCCCTCGATCTGCAAGGCGTTCGACCTGATGCACCCCCGGATGGAGCTCTCAAGCGGCGCCCAGCGGGAGCACAGGTACGACCGGCTCGTGCACCAGATCAGCAGGAAAGGTCTCAATCCCGGGAGCTTCGAGTTCTACCTCCGCCCGTTCCGGTACGGCATGCCCCCCCACGCAGGCTGGGGCCTCGGAGCAGAGCGGCTGGTCATGACCATGCTCGGCCTTTCCAATGTGCGGGAAGCGGTCCTGTTCCCGCGGGACATGCACCGGCTGGTCCCCTGACCACGAACTATTTTTACACACGGGACAATCCAGCTGTAGCAGACACCTGCCCGGATCCCTTATGGCAAAAGCGTATTTCATCAATAAAGTACTGGCAACTACGGTGGTCGGCAGCTACCCGGTCACAAAGAGCGGGGGACTGCGGAGCCTCTTCGACCCGCTCCACGCTGCAGTAGAGACTGCGGTCGCGGACCAGATTGCTGCCGGCATCGACATCATCTCGGACGGACAGGTCCGGGGAGACATGATCCAGGTGTTCACCTCACAACTGCCCGGCATCAGGGGGCAGGACGTGATCGGCAAGGTGGAGCCGGCTGCAGGCGCGATAACCGTTGGCGACACGAAGTATGCCCTCTCGAAAGCCCCGAAGGTCAAGGGGATCATCACCGGCCCTTCCACGCTCGCCCACGGCCTCCACATCAGCACCCCGATGTACCGGAACAAGGAGGAGCTCGCGCTCGACCTTGCCGCAGCCCTCATTGTCGAGGCAAAGAGCCTGGAGGCTGCCGGGGTGGCCCTGCTCCAGATCGATGAGCCGATCCTCTCGACCGGCATCGCCGACCTCGCGGTGGGGAAGCAGGCCGTGGAGATGATCACGTCGGCAATCCGCATCCCTACCTGCATGCACGTCTGCGGGAACCTTGCAAACGTGCTCGACGAACTCCTGAAGTTCAATGTCAATGTACTGGACTTTGAGTTCTCCAGAAACCCGGCAAACCTCGATATCCTCTCACGCAGGGACCTTGCCGGCAAGATGCTCGGGTACGGGTGCGTAGACTCGGCTTCTGAAGAGGTTGAGCCGGTACAGGAAATCCGGAAGCGGATCGAGAAGGGTCTCGCTACGTTCGACCCGAAGATCATGCTGATAGACCCGGACTGCGGGATGCGGATGCGGAGCCGGGAGTCGGCGTACTGGAAACTCAAGAACATGGTTGAAGCGGCAAAGGAAGTACGGATTGCACTGTGAGCCGTGAATTTTTTCTTGCTGAATATCAGATCTGAAGCCCCGCTACGGGCACACCGGTTTTTTTGTCTATTGCATCCTGCTGATAAATCCGGCGCGGATTTGATCGGCCCAAAATAATTTTTGCCCCTTATATCCGATCGGGGCAAAAAAATTTCCGGCTCAACTCATATCGCACCAAAAATAGTCCGGCATAGGTGTAATCGATCCGGGTAATCTCCCATGGAATCAAATTATCTCCCATCGACTGTTTGCGCAGCAATAGCAATGACGCATCCGGTTGTCGTGTTAAAAAAAGGATTGGGAGAACCTCCAGGAAACCGCAGGGAACAACACCCGTCAATACGGAAAGGTCCGAATTCCGGGCCACACCCCTGGTTCAGTTGATGTAATCCCGTAATTTCCGGATAAGGGCGAGCTGCTGGTTCGCCTCTTCCTTCTTCTCTGTCTCGATGCTGTTCATGATCTCGGTGATGGGTCTGGCCAGTGTGTAGATCTTCGTCGGGCGTCCTATGGTTTCTGCCGAAACTTCGCGGCTCCGGATCCATCCCTTCTCCGAAAGGGACCGCATGGCCATGCTTACCTCGGGCTGGCGCAGGTCGATCCCGCGTTCGATCTCATGGGACGATGCCTCTGGGGTATTTGCCAGAAACACCAGTACCTTGGCAATATTTTTCCTGGTTCCTATCTCGATCAGGAGGTTGGCAAACTCTTCTTCTTCATCGGTAAAATACAGAACGTTTTTCTCTTTCATGGTGCTCCCGGTTTTTTATCCGGCCCTCTTTATCATGATTTTTAGATATTCCCATAAATGCATTCCGGTATTACCACGGAAAACAGGCACAACTCTCAGGATAACTCGACATGATCGGGAGTAACTCTCCCGGAATTTTCGCACCGGGTTCAAAAAAGAGTGAGGGGTTCCGTTACACGACTCTCGATGTTGTCGACGCCTCGATGCCCTTATCGGTGATGATGAACGGGAGCAGCCGCTGGGGTGCTGCCGAGTCCTTGATCTTGTGGACAGCAAGTGTCCGCTCAATCTCTGCCTGATGGATCTCCGTCTTGAACTCAATGACAATATCCGCTGCACGCATGATCCTGGTCATTTCCATGGGCGGGTGGATGCCGGTATAGACGACAAACATCAGGTTTGCGCTGCGTTTCTTCATCTCATCGCGGGCGAGGCGCAGGAACTTCAGCGCCCCGTCAATCCCGTACCTGACGACAATGGCGGAGAGCGAGTCCACGACAATCCTCCCGCCGGCCATCTGTGTGAGGTACATCTCGGGATGCATTTCAGAGGCGTCGACCATGCCGGTATCGACATCGCCATCGTTCATGAAGTACGTGCCCTCTTCCCCACCTTCCGCCTTCCAGAACTGCATGGCGGCTAGGTCGACCCCGGCGAGCGGCGTCCCGTAGATCATGATGAGGGTCCCCTCGGGAAACCCGCCGTCAAGGAGGAGGTTGAGCCCTACGATACCGGTGGTCCGCTTCTTGTACCTCCCGCCAGCCGGAATGTCAAAGATGCGGCTTGTCGTGTCCATCGGGGATGCACCGGAGAGTATTATTGAATATCTGCTTAAAAAGTTTGTGGGGTCACGGGCGATTTTGTCGCAGAATATCCCTCTATTCCGGATTAGGAGCCCGTTCCGCCGAACTTTTGCCGGAGGTCCCTGCGCAGCAGCTTCCAGCCATGGACGCGGGGCAGCGAATCAACGAGAATGAGTTTCCGGGGAACCTTGTACCCTGCCATGTGGTCCCTGCAATAGGTTGCAAACTCTGGTTCTGTCAATGATGTACCGGGCCTGAGCACAATGGCAGCGACTGGAACTTCGCCTCTGCGTTTGTCCGGAACCCCGAACACTGCAACATCTGCAACCGCAGGGTGCCGGACGATCACGTTCTCAACTTCAGTCGGATAAACCTTCCAGCCGGACATGATGATCATGTCCTTTTTCCTGTCGGTGATGCAGAGGATGCCTTCCGTATCAAGGTTCCCGATATCGCCGGTCAGGAACCAGCCGTCATACCGGAATACTTCACGGGTCGCTTCCGGCATGTTCCAGTACCCTTTTGCAACTGCCGGGCCCCGGAGTGCGATCTCGCCGCTCTCTCCGGAAGGCATCTCTTTTTCAGGATCTTCCATGTCAACGATCCGTATCTCCGTATACCCGACTGCAACCCCTACGCTCTGATATCCTTTCGTGAGGTGCGGGTACTCCGGGAGCGTGGTTGTTCCCGAGCCGATCACGATCGTCTCCGAAAGGCCGTACGAGTTCGCCACCGCGATGTGGTAGCGCCGGTCGAACGCCTCCCAGACCGCAGGCAGGAGCTGCCCGCCACCCGATATGATGACCCGGGCATGCCGGAGCCGCTGCTCGGTCCCGGGAGGGGAGTGGACGAGCGAGTGGATGACCGGTGGCATGCCGGCCAGAATCGTCACCTCGTGTTTTTCTGCAAGGGAAAGATACTGCTCACCCTCGAACCGCTCCATCATGACGTACGTCCCACCGGCGCGGATGACTGAAAGCCCCCACGAAATCCCGACATGGCCCATGGGGTAGATCCCGAGGTAGATATCGACCGGGCGGAGCCTGAGGGCGTCACGTTCCGTGTCAAGAGCCGTCATCCAGTTGCCATGCGTGAGCATGGCGCCCTTGGGCTTTCCGGTCGTTCCCGCAGTGTACTGGATGTGGCAGAGGTCCTCAGTCGAGCAGTTGGCCGCACGCATGCTGGCCGGGGCAGGAGGGAATGACGCCCATTCCACCGATCCCTTGCAGGAACCGTCAGTACAGATGATATGGTGGACGGCGGGGACATGCTGGCGGATGCTGCTGACGACCGATGCTCCCTGCCGGTCGGTAATTACCGCAATGGCGCCGGCATCATTGAGCACGTGCAGCAGTTCCTCACCCTTGTACACGATGTTGGTAGGGACCGCGACTGCACCAATCCGCCAGAGAGCAAAATAACTGATGAAGTATTCCGGTGAGCTGTCAAGATAGATGCAGACCCGGTCTCCCTTTTCCACACCGAGATTTACAAGGCCAAGGCCGACCCGGTTCATCTCGTCCCGGAGGCTCCCGTAACTGTAACTCTCGTTCCGGGAAGGGCAGATGAGGGCGGCTTTGCTGGCCGGAACGCTTTTTGCATCGAGGAGTGTAGTGACGTTGGACATAGATAGGGGTACTTCAGGTTGTTACAAAATTGGACGCTGATGTATATAGTTGTTCATTCCTCCGTGCCGGAATATGACACTTCCTCAGGTATTTCGGGCCGGTATACCCGGAATGCCAAACTATTTGTGGTTCCTGCCCCGATTAATCAGTCTGACATGTATGGCTGAAGAGAACCAGCAGACACAGGATACACCAGTCCAGCAGGAGCGGCCATTACCGACACCGGAGAATCCGGGGACTCCACAGAATAACCGGCAACCGCGGAGAGACCGGGGGAGGTACCCCGGTGGCCAGAGGCACCATTTCCGCCGGGAACAGCCCCCGGACCCGGCTGCGGGAAAACCGGTGGAGCCTGCGGAAGAGGATGCAGGTACCGATGACGACGAAGAGACTGAGCGTGACCGCTCATCATCTCAGCACCGGCACCGCCGCGGCGGCAGGCCGGAAAAGAGAATAATCGAGGAATGGGCAAACGACCCGTACTGCGAGTAGTCGGACCGGAGCGCGACTGAGTGGGGGGTTGCATATTTTTTTGGGAGCGATATCCTTTCAGGGAAACCGTCTTTCACAGGGGATGACACCTCTCATTAAACGATGACAATTCATCCAGGGCCTGATAACCGGTACTCCAAAACAACCAAGAAAAACCGGTAAAACGTGTGTAATAAAAGAGAGATTACTGGTATTCCGGCGGCTGGACCTGTTTTGGCAGGCCGCCCTTGAAGTGCTGCCGGATCTTATCGTAATACTGCCGCAGGTTCTCGTTCATGGTCGGGTGAACTTTCTTCTGTGCTTCCTCGAAGTGACGCTGTGAAATGCTCGTTGCGCCTTCGCGGAGCGCAAGCATGCCCGCTTCCCGGCAGAGAGATTCAAGGTCCGAGCCGACAAAGCCCTCCGTCATGCCGGCAAGGTATTCGGCAAGATGCTCCCGCGCCGGATCTGCAAAGCTGAGTCTCCTCTCCCCGAGCAGTTCGAGGAACCGCCTGCGGCATGTCCCGGGAGGATAGGCCGTACGATCTTCCGGTACCGGTACGATGGCGGATTTCACGTCGGCTGCGGTAACCTGCCGGTCCTTACCCAGTTTCTCGATCAGTTCTCCGAGAACATCGTCATCGCACTTCTCAATCATCGTTACGACTTCTTCGAGTGATGACCCCTCTACCGGCATGAACCTGGTGTGGATGCCGATGATCTTCTTCCGGTCTTCAAGCGAGGGCTCCCCGATATAGACGAGCCTGTCGAAGCGACCTGCCCGAAGAAGGGCCGGATCCACGATATCCGGGCGGTTCGTCGCTCCCATCACCACGACGTCCCTGAGTTCTTCGAGCCCGTCCATTTCAGTCAGGATCTGGTTGAGCACGTTGTCGATCACATGTGAATCGCTGCTTGTTCCCCGGGCCGGTGCAAGGGCATCGATCTCGTCAAAGAATATGATCGATGGCGAGACCTGCCGGGCTTTCTTAAAGACTTCCCTGACCGCCCGCTCACTCTCGCCCACCCACTTGGAGAGGAGCTGCGGCCCCCGGACCGGAATGAAGTTCGCCCCGCTCTCGCTTGCTACGGCCTTCGCGATCAGGGTCTTGCCGGTGCCGGGCGGCCCGTAGAGGAGGATGCCCCGGGGGGGCACTATGCCGAGGTCCTCGAATTTCTGGCGGTCGGTGAGCGGGAGCTCGATCGCTTCGCGGACCTCGGTCTTGGCCGAGTCGAGACCCCCGACATTCTGCCACTTCACGTGCGAGACCTCGAGCATCACTTCCCGCATCGCGCTCGGGCCGACATCCCGCTGGGCGCTGCGGAAGTCGTTTGCCAGCACCTTGAGCGAGTCCAGCACCTCGGCCGGGATCTCTTCTGCATCGAGGTCCAGCCCGGGCAGGTACCTCCGCAGGGCACGGATCGCGGCTTCGCGGGCGAGCGCCGCAAGGTCTGCCCCCACGAAACCGTGGGTCTGCTGGGCCAGACCATCAAGGCTCACATCATCCGCAAGCGGCATGCCGCGGGTGTGGATCTTCATGATCTCGATCCGGTCGAGTTCGCTCGGGACGCCGATCTCGATCTCCCGGTCGAACCTGCCGGGCCTCCGCAGGGCAGCGTCGATGGCATCGACGCGGTTGGTTGCGCCGATAACAACCACCTGACCGCGTTCCTCGAGGCCGTCCATCATGGTCAGGAGCTGGGCAACGACCCTGCGTTCGACCTCCCCGGTCACCTCCTCGCGCCGGGGCGCGATAGAATCGAGCTCGTCGATGAAGATGATCGACGGAGCGTTCTCCCGTGCCTCCTCGAAGACCTCCCGGAGCCGCTGCTCACTCTCGCCGTAATATTTCGAGATGACTTCGGGGCCGGCGATCGATATGAAGTGCGCCCCGCTCTCGCTTGCGACTGCCTTTGCGATCAGGGTCTTGCCGGTACCGGGCGGTCCGTAGAGTAGGACACCTTTGGGAGGCTCGATTCCGAGTTTCTGGAACAGTTCCGGGTGGCGTAGCGGGAGCTCGATCGTCTCGCGGAGCCGCTGGAGCTCGTCTTTCAACCCGCCGATATCCTCGTACGAGAACCTCTTGACGCCCTCGAACCCGGCTGCCGGCTTGTCGGAGAACTCTATCGAAGTATTCTTGGTGATGATCACCGCTTCCTCCGGCTCGATCTCCACGACCTTAAACCCCACGATCTGCGGCTGGATGAACGGCAACCCCAGCATGATCGGAATCGTGTCGTTCCTGACAACCGGGAAATCGATCAGGCCGTTGACCACGTGCGGGTTGTTTGCTATCGGGATCTTCTTGGGCAGGTCCTCGGGTGGCGCAAGGACGACCCGTTTTGCTTCGATCTCGTCAGCGATCTTGACGACTTTGACCGTATCCCCGATGCTGACACCGGCATTGAGCCGGGTAAAATTGTCAACCCGTACCTTACGCTGGTTCCAGTCCTCGACAAGCGAACGCCAGACCTTAGCGACCGTGCGGCGCTTCCCCTCGATCGCTACCAGATCGCCGGGCGAGATCTTGAGAAGCAGCATCGTTTCGGGATCCAGCCGGGCCTTCCCGCCACCCTGATCGCCGGGGTACGCGGAATCCACCCTCAATTGCACTTCAGGCATTACCTTAAAGGTCATATACGCAGGGATTTATAAGTACTGATAATGAGGGTCCTTATTCTCGATCCATTTCACGGGGCGGCGGGCGACATGGTCTCCGGGGCACTGCTGGACTGCGGGGCGGACGAGAGTCTCGTCGTCCGGGCAATGCAGTCTGTTGTTGCCGAACCCGTGATCACCCGCGTCACGAGAGCCGGCATCCGGGCGGTAAAAGTGGACACCCGGGCGACACCGGCCCACCGCACGCTTGCCGACGTGTTCAAACGGCTTGACGAGGCCGCTCCCCGCGTTCCGGGACCGGCCCTCGCCATGGCCCGCCGGGTCTTTGAACGGATCCACGCGGCAGAAGAAGAAGTTCACGGGACCCACGCCCACTTCCACGAAGTCGGGGCCGATGACGCGATAGCGGACGTGATCGGTGCATGCACGGCCCTCCACTCGCTCGAAGTCGATGGCGTCAGGGTCCTGCCCGTCACCGTGGGACACGGGACCGCAACCGGCTCCCATGGTACGTTTCCGGTCCCGGCCCCGGCAACTGCCGTGATCCTCAGGACCAGCGGGCTCGTCTCCGTCCCCGGCAATCATATGGGCGAGCTCTGCACGCCAACCGGGGCGGCACTCCTCGCGGAATTCGCCACCATGGCCGTTGCCGAACCCGCTGCATACACGATCGAGGCTGTCGGGTACGGGGCCGGTACACGTGATCCGCATCACGCCCCTAACGTTCTAAGAGCGATGATTGTCCAGACGACCGGGAGCGGGGCTCCCCGTGCAATGCCCGAAGACTGCGTGGATATCCTTGAGACAAACGTGGACGATGTAAGCGGGGAAGTGATCGCCCACGCGATCACGCGGTTCATGGAAGCCGGTGCACGGGATGCAAGCGCCACACCGGTTATCATGAAGAAAGGCCGCCCGGGCTTCCTCATCCGGGTGATCAGCCTGCCAGAAACAAGCGCGCCGCTCGCGGAACTGATGGCACGCGAGCTCGGGACACTGGGTATCCGCTGCATTCCCGTGGTCCATCGCTTCATCGCGGAGCGGTCTGTCGAAGAGGTAGAGGTTGAAATTTCCGGGATACGCCGGAAGGTGCCGCTGAAGTGCGGGTGGATGAACGGTTCCGTATATATGGTAAAAGCTGAGTTCGGGCCGGCCAGGGACTGGGCGACCGAACTTAACCTCCCGGTGAGGGAGGTACTTCGCATCATCGAAGATGCCGGCTGGAACGCTGTAATGGCCCGGGCAGGTGGCGATGAAGACCGATAAGCAGACAAGCGGGAACGAGGCTCTTGACGCGCTTCTTGGCGGGGGTCTCGAAGTGCGGACAGTCACCCAGTTTTACGGTGAGCCGGCGAGTGGCAAGAGCACGCTGTGTGCCATTGCTGCTGTTGCCACTCTCCGAGCCGGCCATGCTGTGGTGTATATTGATTCCGAGGGCTTTTCCATAGAGCGGTTCCGTCAGATCGCGGGAGCTGATACCGAAAAGATTGCCGACCGCCTCTTCCTGTTCGAACCGATCGATTTCGAGCACCAGGGGGCCATGATCGCTGAATCAGAGAAGGTGCTCAAGGCCCACAAGCCGGGCCTGCTCGTCATGGATTCGGCAACTGCCCTGTACCGTACGGATCTTGAGAAGGGGCGGGATGCCATGCAGGCCCTGACCCGGCAGATGATCCACCTCCTCGGCTATGCCAAGCGCTATGGGATCCCGGTCATCATCACCAACCAGGTTTACATGGACACGGTGAAAAATACCTATTTTGGTCTTGGGGGAACGGCTCTCGAACATCTCTCAAAAGTGATCGTGCGGCTTGAGAAGACCGACCGTCCCGGAATCCGTCGGGCCAGGCTCGTCAAGCACCGTTCCCGGCCGGAAGGTGCTTCCTTTGACTATGAGATCGTCGAGGATGGCATCAGGGTAAAAGCGTAATACCCGGACTGCCGGGATATTTCCATTCTCCTCCCCATTTTTTTATCACCGGCACGAGAAAATTGTAATGATTATATCTTCCGGGATCGAATATTTACAGTCCGATGTCTCTGAGCAGCGAAATTACCGCACAAATCAAGGATATCCTGAAGGAGAACCCACAGGGCCTCAGCATCACCGACCTCGTAAAGTCAGTCAGGATCAACCGGAACACTGTCGGGCGGTACCTGGACAACCTGCTCGTGTCCGGGGAAGTCGAGATGCGCCCCTTCGGGATGTCCAAGATCTATACCCTCTCCCAGCGGATCCCTGCCTCTTCCGTACTCTCTATCTCATCTGAATTTGTCCTGCAGCTTGACAGCAGCCTGCGCATCATTTTTGCCAACGATCCTTTCCTCCGGTTTCTGGGAGTCTCCTCGCAGCACCTGCTGGGGAAAAATATTGAATACACTCGTGTGGCTTTGGACTTTGAAGAGGTGTTTCCTGATTTTCTCATCCGCCTCAAAACCGGGCTTTCAGGAACGGCGTGGCAGGGAGAGCTCGCCCTGCCCGGACGGGGGATGACCTTCAACAGCAGGATTGCCCCGACGGTGTTTGGCAACGGTCTGAGGGGGGTCTCGTGTCTCCTCGATGATATCACCGACAAAAAACGCACCGAAGAACGGGTCTTTGAAAGTGAAGACCGGTACCGGAAGCTCGTGGAGAGATCTCCTGATACTATCCTGCTACACCGTGACGGGAAGATTATTTATGCAAATCCCGCAGCCTTTAATCTCCTTGGCGCTTCGCGGGCTGACGAAATTGTCGGTAAACCTCTCTTTGATTTTATCAGGTCCGGATACCGCGATGGCGTGAGTGCAAATATCCAAAAAGATCTCGGCGGCGGTGTATCACCACCTATGGAAGTGGAGATGATCCGGCTCGATGGCACATCGGTGATGGTCGAGGGCTGGGGGGTACAGACATTTACCTATGGCAAACCTGCGGTTCAGGTGGCAATCAGGGATATCACCGAACGCAAACGGACAGAGGTGGCGCTTCGCGAGAGCGAGGCCCGGTACCGTTCCCTCTCAGAGGCCTCTCAGGATCTTATCTTCGTTGTCGATCGGGAGGACAAGGTGCTCTACATCAACCACAAAGCCGCAGCTCTCCTCCGGAAACCGGCCGAAATGGTCATCAACCAGCCCCGGAGCACATTTTTCCCCCCGGATATCTCCACCCGCCAGTACGAGGCGCTCCAGCACGTGTTCAGGACCGGCAAACCGGTGAGGAGCGAGGGGCCGGTGATGATCAGGGATGAGATCCTGTGGTTTGATCACGCGCTGGTACCGATTGCGGACGCGGGGGGCCGGGTTACTTCAGTACTTGGTGTGTCACGGGATATCACAAAACGCATCAATGCAGAGCGGGAGATCCGGGAGAAAGAGGAGAATTACCGGTTCATTGCCGAACACTCTGTCGATATCATCAACCGTCAGACTCCGGAGTGCATCTGTACCTACACCTCTCCTTCCGTCACCATGCTGCTCGGGTATGAGGAGCAGGAGGTGCTGGGCAAGTGCGTGCTTGCGCTGGTGCATCCTGACGATCTTCCCGGCGTGATGAGGGATATCGGGACGATCCGCCGCCTCGGCCTTACGGATGTCACATCGGTCTTCCGGTTCCGGCACAGGGACGGGCACTACCTCTGGTTTGAGTCAACGACCAGGATCATCCGGGACGAGGCAGGGCAGATCA
>Ga0074046_10003835_pt1 | contig 12440 bp, 12 predicted proteins | sample BogForMeECP23OM3_FD_94441 | JGI IMG/M metagenome (GOLD analysis project Ga0074046, IMG submission 94441) | Bog forest soil microbial communities from Calvert Island, British Columbia, Canada - Bog Forest MetaG ECP23OM3 | ecosystem: Environmental > Terrestrial > Soil > Wetlands ...
ATTCTACGAGCTGGCTATGAGCGTTCTTTCGAATGCCGGGTACGAGCAATACGAAATTTCCAACTATTCCAAGCCGGGCCGCGAGTGCCTGCACAACCTCGCCTACTGGCGCGGATATGATTACCTCGGCCTCGGTCCAAGCGCGTTTTCGACGGTCGGCAGAAATCGATGGCAGAACACGCCCGACACCAGCCGCTACATTCAGCAGCTGCAAGCCGGGCGCGAACCAGTTGGCTTTAAAGAGCAGGTCACCTCGCAAATTCGGACAGCGGAAGCGATCGCTTTCGGTCTACGCACGTCGGGCGGGGTCCCGGAGTCGACGATGGATCTCTGGTCCGGCGAAGTGGATGCGCTCCGGCGCGAGGGTTACCTTGAGACCGGGAACGCGCGAGTCCGTCTCACGGCGAAGGGGCGAATGGTTGCTGACTCAATCGCTGAGCTATTTGTATGACAGCTTACGACGTCGTAATCGTCGGTGCCGGACCAGCCGGAGCAGCCGCCGCCATTCTGATCGCTCGAGCAGGCTTATCGATACTTGTCCTTGAGCGGGTCTGGTTTCCGCGAGAAAAAGTCTGCGGCGACTGTTTAAACCCGGGCGCCTGGAAGATTTTTGACCGGCTTGGCGTGTCCGAACTCGTCGAGAGCCTTCCGGCCGCTAAATTGCGCTGGGTCGATTTCCTCGATATGGACGGTCGCAAGATCAGGTTCGAGCTCCCGAATGGTTCCAGAGGCGAGCGGGGGATTCGCAGGAAAGTCCTCGATGACGTTTTGATAAATCATGCAATCTCCGCCGGAGCAGAGGTCCGGTTCGGGAGTCCTGTCGTAAAGGTGCAGGAGGGATGGAAAATCACAACAGACAGTGAAACAGTAGGGGCCCGATTTCTGGTCGCGGCAGATGGGCGAAATTCTTCGGTTGCGCGATTACTGGCCGATTTCCCACGGACACAGACCGATCGCGTCGCGTTGCAGACCCACTTTCCGACTGAATTCGAGCCGCACGTGAGCTTGCAACTGTGCCGCAACGGTTATCTTGGGCTTGCAACGATCGGCGAAGGAATAGCCAACCTTTGCCTGGTGAGTCGACCACAGTGCATCCAACGGTTTCGTCTCGAAGCGGCAGGAAGGTTTGGCCTCGCTCCCAATCACCGCTGGCAATCGATCACGCCGTTGACCCGGTCGCCCATTCGATCACGGCGTCCGAACTTGTTGTACATCGGTGACGCCGGTCGCGTGGTTGAACCTTTGACGGGAGAAGGAATTCTCTACGCTTTACAAAGCGGCACGTTGGCGGCCGATGCCATCTGCACCGCAGCGGCTGAATCTTCGGACCCCATTCTAAATTATTCCGAACACCATAAAGAAATATATCGAAATCGCCTTTGGGTTAACCAGCTTGCGAGGCTGGCGGTGCTCCACCCCAGGATTGCCAATCAAATTTTGCGCATTTTAAAATGCAATCCCGCTCCGCTGAAATACCTTGCCAGCAAAGTCGTAACGATCCCTGCGGAAGGGTAAGGAAGCGATTAATGCCCGGGACGCGGACGAGCTCGAGGACGAGGACGATTTGAACCTCGAACATCGAACCATCCTATCTGCCAAAACGTTCGGCAAACCAGCTTCGAACTCGTTGTTGTTCTCCGAGCCAAGCCAGGAACAGGCCAGCCGAAAACAACTCGAATGGGAGGAGTGACCCGTATGGGACGCGTGCTGTTGGGTTCGACAGATTGGTCCAGACTAGAGGCATCATCTGGAGAAAAAGAAACAGACACAAAAACCGGTACTCGCTTGTGGCGATTCGAAACGCTATCCAGACCCCGCCGGTGCTAAATAGAAAGAGCAACGGCACACGTTCCATCCATATCGGAATACGGAAGTAAACTTCACGTAGGCCATGGACCAGACGCGAAATGACACTGCGGACGTGATGATGTGCTAAATAATCGTGCCAGGAATACGTTGCATAGCTCTCGCCGACGTGCCCTTCGGTGTACGTATCGACCCACATATAGTTTTCGATGTATCCATGGTGGATTGGGTCCCCGAAATAGATCAGCCGAGGGATCCAGCTCGGCGCTGCGACACCGATAAAAATCGCGCCTGCCAGGAGATAGTGCCCGGCGAAATTAACAATGAATCCAACAAAAGGAGGCCTGCCCCGGCCCCTCACGTAGGTGACGAGATCGGCCAATGCCATCGTCCCGATCGCTGCCGCGGCGATTATCAGGCCGTTTGGACGGGCCAGATAATCGAGACCGAGAAACGCGGCGCAGCCACATAGCCATCTCCAATCTTTCCGCTGGAGATACCGGATAAATGTGAAGATTGCATAAATCGTCATCAAAACATGGAGCGGCTCCGTAAGAAGTCGAGTGGTGATCTCCCGATCGATAAACGGATTTGCAGCTAAGGCTAGCGCGCAGAGGATCGCGACGAAACGCTGCCGAAAGAGCGCAATCGTTAGGAGGTAGACCGAGAGGATCGCGACTGAGTCGACAATAATATTAACCGTGCCCAGGTAGAATCGACTCCCGTTCCCGAGCTTCATAGCCACCGCGAGCAGTGCGGGGTAGAGGGGTTGGCGATGAGGGCGCTCCTTCACGTACGCCATCGAGAAATTGCCCGAAGCAAAGTCGCGCGCGATATCGACGTAGTGGACCGAATCGCTCGACACCAACCGGTCGCTCGTGCGGGGTTGCTGCGCATTTTTTGCGAGGACAACGAGACAGATCACGAGATGAACAAGGAGGATGGTTACGATTGCCCGGTGAGGTTTGATTCTGAGTTTCCCTCTCGACCTCGGCACGTCGTCCGCTCTCATCCAACTAGCTATTACCTGCTGTTCCCGGAATCGTCCAATGGAGATGCGCCAGGAAATCCACTTGAATAATTCTGCGCAAGGCACAATGGTGTCGCCCGATCTAAATGTTGAATGTTTTTGGTTTATTTTGCCGGCGAGCTTTTCTCTTCGAAACACCTGATGGGCAATGCGGCCTTGGCGGATGCAATCGCGAAGGTCTCAAGCCACGAGTTTAGTTGCGTTCTTCCTCAAACGCTTGAGGATCGCGAAACGACCGCTCAGGCGATCCGCGACAAAGACATTGTGACCTTGCTCGGATGTGACTTGGCTCTGTTTAATTTCGATGGCCCGGAACTCGATTCCGGAACAGTGGCGGAATTCATGCTCGCCAAATTTGCGGATATTCCTTGCCTTTTGTTGCGGACAGATTTCCGGCGGGGCGGTGACCATGGGGAAGACCAGTGGAATCTGATGCTGAGCTTTTATCCACGGACCCGCTCCCTGTTTATTAACAGCATGGAGATTTATAAAACTGCGCTGAGCGCCGGCTCTGATCCGATGCAGGCAGCCCAGCAAATGATTGACCAGATCGCCGCTGTAGCTGTCAAAGAGTTGGATCAACTCGCCCAGCAGGCTCCGACGATCTCTAACGAATTGGCCGAACCGGTCTATCGCTGGCTCACGAAAATGCCTGGACTGAACTCTTTCAAAAACGAGGAGAAAGTCATGGATGCATTTGCGAAGAAGCAAGCGAACGGACTCCTGCCTTAGGCATTCGGCGCACCCTGGTTTGGATATATATGGCGAAAAATTTTCAACCTCTCATCGATGACTTGCGAGCCATCATTGAGACTTCGCGCAACGGACGGTTATCGCAAGCCGACGAACAAAAAGGCGCGGCGTTGTTTAAAGAATTGGTTACGATCGGCGGAAAACCGTTGTCGGGCGCTCTCGAGCTTCTAGGGGATCTCCCGTGGTTCGTTCCCGTCAACGGCACCCTCGACGCGTGGCCTCAGTTGACCCTAGCCAAGCAGCGCAGCTTTCTTTCCGCGCTGAAACCGCTGGAATCCGAAGCATCCCGCCGAATGCGCCTGAGCATTGCGCGCGGCCTACACAAGATCGACCCGGTCTCCGCTCTCAAGTTGCTCGTCGCGACGCTCCAGACTTTCCAGACCGAAGCCGGTCTGCAAGCAAAAGACCGTCAGATTTTTTACAGTGTTCTGATCGGAAAAAATAAACCTTGGCTCTTACAGCTTGACCTCAACGTATTGAAGCCCGCCGAGGCGGAGCTGATTGCACTGATGGCGATCGAGTCGATGGCCGGCGCTCCACCTCCGGCTGCTGTCTCCGTATTCCAGTGGGCAAAGCCGTTTCAGCCACTGAAGACGATCCCGGAATCGCTCCAGCAGGAGCTGGGAAAGTCGCTTAAAAAATGGAGTCTCCGCTGGCAGAAACAACTTTCTGCGGAGGATTTGCCACCGGCGCTGAGTGAGGTCCTTCAGACTAAGCTGGCCAAATCAGAAAGTGAACAACCGGTTACAGATGCCACCGGGGTCGCCCCTCAACCGAACGCTCAGGAGTCGAATCAGCCGCCACGCCAGCAGGATCGTCGTCCGCCGGAGCATCAAGCCCAGAAGCCGCGCCATGCGGGCCCTGGCGAGAACCGGCACGAGAAAGCTCATCGACAGAAACAGGAGAAACCACCAGGACAACTACACCAGAAGTCGTCTCACGCGGACTTGCCCGAGCTACTGAAGCAGATTCAGAGCCGGTACAACGATCTCCGCGATGAACTGCAAGCAGCGAGAAGCCAACTTCGCCAATCCCAGCAATCTCCCAAGCAGGGCGAACCTCACTCCGTTGAAACCAACAAGGAAGTCGGCAAGCTGAGGGAAGAGAACGCGCGATTGACTGAAACCGTCGCCAGTCTCCGCGAAACCCTCGGTGAGCTCGCAAGCCACAACTTCGACCAGGCTGTGAGCCGCAAGGCCGATACCGAAGCGCCGGTGACCGATCCCGTCGAACAGTTCAAATCGCTTCTTACTCTTAAAGTTCGGGAGCAGATCGTTAACTTCAAGAGTCTGAACCGCGAAAATCACGTCGACGGCTTTCCCCTGCTGCTCGACAACATCCTCAGAACCTTGCAGGAGAGCGGAATCGACCTGGACAATATCGAAATGCCCCCGCCAGAAGCGAAGCGAAAGTACTAGCCCCGATCCGCCAATGGCGGATCGGCACTCCGTGCGCATTTCTCACGGGCCGTGCGAGATGCGAGCTGACTTCCGAATCGGGAACTCCGGGGTCACCAACAACGCCGGCCGGCATCAAACAAGGGCTTGGTACGCCAGATTCGCAAAGCATTGAAACAACCCGTGCTGGTTGTAAGGCAAATGTTGGGCAAACACAAGCGCAACCAATCTTTCCACGGGATCGATTCGGCAATACGTCGTCGCCATGCCCGTCCAGCCGAACGAACCGATCGTGCCGAGAGTACCGGCCAAACCATTATCAAGACGAACCGATACACCGAGCCCGAATCCGTATCCCAGCCCAAGGTTGTTGGACCCCATCCTTGTGTTCGCCAAATGGTTGGCCACCATCAACTCCCAGGTTTTGCGTCCAATTGTCCGGACCCCTTCAAGTTCACCGTGGTTGCAGAGCATCTGAGCGAATCGCGCATAGTCGTCGAGAGTCGAAAACAATCCGCCGCCACCTGCCGGGTAGTCCCGTTTACCCTCAACCAATTCTCCTCGAAGTGATTGCACCGGTTGCAATGCGTCGTCCGTTCCCTGTTCGTACACCTTAGCGAGCCGCTCTTTCCGGGATACATCTACCGAGTATCCGGTATCGCTCATTTTGAGCGGCCCGAGAACACGCTCATTCAAAAACTGGTCGAGACGTTGGCCACTGACGATTTCGACCACCCGTCCAAGAATATCGGTGGAAAACCCATATTCGAATTGGATCCCGGGCTGCCATTTCAATGGCACGCGCGCGAGGACGTTCACAAGGTGCTCAAGCGATTCGCCATGCTCCTCATACACCGGACGATAGAATTCCCCGATCGGTTCGCCCGGCGCCTCGTATATGAATCCGGAGGTGTGCGTAAACAGGTGCTGGATTGTTAATGGTCTTTCCAACGGGACCAGCTTGGGATCTTGAGCCGTCCCACCGGCAAATACGCGAAGATCGCGAAATTGGCTCAGGTATTCCGTCACCGGATCGAGCAGCCCCAATTTACCTTCCTCGAGGAGTGTCAACGCGGCGACGCTCACAATGATCTTGGTCATCGAATAGATCCGCACGATTGTGTCACGGGTCATCGGCAGATCTATTTCCCGGTTCCGGAATCCGGTCGCGAACGTATCGGCTATCCGGCCATCGCGCGCCAGCAACAGGGATACCCCGGCATGTCGCCCGGTCTCGACAAACCGATTCATTCCGCGGTGTAACCGCTCCAATCGATCGGCATCGAATCCGAGCTTCTGCGGAGCGCCCGACGGCAAGAAATGCGGAGCAAGCATCTTACCCGGTACAGCATTTGCGCGGGCCTGTAAATACCAGGAAAGTGCCCTCCGTCGGATCACGGTATTGGCAACCACTTCGCTTCAGGTAATCGCCAATGTACTCCCTGCTCTCGCGCTAACATCCGGAACCCGACCAATTTTGAATGAGGCGGTTTGGCACTTCTTCGTTAGATTAGAAATATACCACCATTGAACCGGCGTATAGAGACCTATTGGGTAAAACTTGAAACTAGGCGTGACGATCCCGCACCCTTAGGTTGCGGATAAGGGAAGCGAAAAGGGGAATCGACCCAACAATAACGAGAGAAATTGTCACGGCCGCAAACCATTTAGTCGACTCTCCCTGTGCGTAACCCGTCCAGGCGCCTAATGCGCGTGGGATGGTTCCGGCAAAGAGTAAAGCTGTGGTCACGATCCCGCCAACTATCGCGACTCGATTCGCATTACGGGAATACACGATGGCCCACAGCAGCGAGAGAATCGCAAATATCCCAGTGACGATAAGGCCGGATTTCGCATCGGGATTAAATCCAAAATGTCCGGTGTGCGGGTTATACAACACCGAAATGATTCCAACAACAATCAAGTAGACACCGTGGAAGAGGAATTTTCGCGTCATAAGCGCTGCGAAAGGATCTCTCCCAGGATCTCGATTCCTCGAACAAGTTCTTCTGTGGATGGACGCGAACAATTGATTCGCATCGCGCTGACTTTGGCGCCTGGCCTCGTATAGAATGCTTTGCCGCGGCTGAATGCCACGTTCCTCGACAGCGCCGCTTTGTAAGCTGTTTCGATATCGATCTGCTCTGGGAACTCCACCCAGAGCAGGAACCCGCCCTCCGGAACCCAGGTCACCGCATCTTTCGGAAAGTATTCTTGAATCAGTTTTGCAGCGAGTTCGCGACGCTGTCGGTTTAAGTTTTTAAGGTATTCAAGATGCGAATCGAGATTGGCAATTTCCAGATATCTTCGAAATGCGACCTCGCACAACGTCGCCGAATGCATGTCTTGCTGGCATTTTAGTTGTGCGAACCGATCGGTGTTTCCTCCCGGTACGCAAACACCAATCCGGATTCCAGGCGCGACGGTTTTTGAGAAACTCGTCACGTACGAGACGAGACTACCGTCGTCATACGACCGAATCGGGCGCAGCCCGACGATTTCGGACAAATCACCGTAGATTTCGTCTTCCAGTATGTGTGTGTTGCTCCGGCGACAAATCTCAACCAGTGCGCGCCGCGCGTAGTTCGGGATTGTCGCGCCGGACGGATTCGAAATCGTCGAGCAGAGGACGAACAATTTCGGATGAAATCGCTCAAACAGTGTGGAGACGAGGTCGAGGTCGACACCTTGAGCATTGGCAACCGGGATCGGCATCACCCGGACTCCGGTGTCACCGAGCATCTCAAGGGTCGCATAGTAAGCTGGCGCTTCGCATGCTACGACATCTCCGGCCTTAGCGTGCAACCGGATCATTCCATGAAGAGCTTGCGTGCAACCGGTCGTCATCACCAGATCTTCTGCTGTTACTTTGATGCCTCTTCGCTCGAAGCGCTCAGCGATCTTGACCCGGAGTCCGTAATCGCCGTCTGGCGTGTGATAACCAAGAGCGAAATCCGGTTCCTCGTTGAACGTTTCGTCGAAGGCTCGTTTGAGAGCGGCTTTTGGCACGCAGTCAACGGAGGGCAGACCGGCAGCCAGGTTTATCAGGTTCGAATCGCCGGCTTGTCGCATGAAATCAAGCAGGCGGGCTTGTGGGGCGAAGGTGTACGGCATGTCCATCATGGGAAAGTTCTCCCGCTAACGGAAATCTTCAAGGTGTTTAGCCTGACCCGCGCTAACCATATACTGGGCCGGATGAGAAGGTCACCCATTGGAAGCTGCTTGGAAAGCAGCATGCAGGTTAACGAAAAGTTCCTGGACAGAATCGAGGATCAATGAACAGACATGGCGCACCCTGGATGCGCTCCATGAAGTCGCTGCAGATGTCAAGCGGTCTCCCGCGCAGGTGGCGATTAATTGGCTTTTGCAAAAGCCTGGGGTGACGGCTCCGATCATCGGTGCGCGCCGGATGCAGCAGCTCGAAAACAACCTCGGTGCAGCCGGTTGGTCGTTGTCGGCGGAAGATTTAGCGAAACTGAATTCTGCGAGCGAAGTCGCACTTCCGTACCCATACGATTTTATTGCGAAGGCTGGCCGGTAATAACTGGCGATGCGTTTATGAAACTCATTTGGTTCGAACCATGGGGTTGGATATGGTCGTCGTCTCGATCAGTTCAGTTCCATTCGCGACTTATTGTCCCTTTGAAGCTTTTACACTCAAAACGCAGTAACCGCCGCAAAGCTCTTTGATAATAGCGTTGAGCCCGTCTCGAAAGGCCTTCTTTGCATTATCATAGGCAGGTCGTCGTTAAAACAGCTCCAGCTGGGACGCGCTTTCCGGTGGTTCGTTTCCGAATCGAACGCCAAGACCCAGAAGACGCACTCCTAACTCCTTGCGTTCCAGTCCGATTCGCAAAAGTTCAAGAAAGCTTTCCAGGTTCAGAGGGTGTCCAGCTCGTTCGACCGTTGTCCTTGTAAAATCCGCGAAGCGAATTTTGACGAACAAGGATTTGATCTGATCTTTATTCCCTGTCTTCCTGAGGTCGGTCACCAGTTCCTCAAAAAGGTCCGGAACTCGCGCTTCGCATTGTGCGGGCGAAGTAAGATCGACCGTGAATGTGCGTTCGGTGCTAAGCGACTTCCGTTCCCTGTCCGGTGTCACCTCCCGCCTGTCATCGCCTCGGCATAATTGATAAAGCTCGAGCCCATACTTTCCAAACCATTCGTGCAACTGGATTTTCGAGCAGCGCTGCAGTTCTCCGCACGTACGGATGCCAAGACGCTGGAATTTCTCGGCAGATTTTGCGCCGATACCCCACAGCTTCTGCACCGGCAACGTTTCCATGAAAACGGAAATATCTTCCGTCCGAATTTCATATTGGCCGTTCGGCTTGTTCCAATCGCTGGCAATCTTGGCCAGCATTTTATTCGGGGCTATCCCGGCCGAGGCTGTAAGTTGAGTGCTTTCAAAGATCAATGCGCGGATGGTTTGGGCCAACGTGGCCGGCTCCTCACTGCGCATGGAAACGTCCAGAAACGCTTCGTCTAGCGACAGCGGCTCAACGAGCGGCGTGAACCGGTGAAGGATCTCGCGAATCGTCGCCGATTCCCCGCGATAGACCTCGAACCGGGTGGGCATCACGATCAGGTCCGGGCATCGTTGCAATGCCTGAAATGTCGGCATCGCGGATCGGATTCCGAATTTCCGCGCCTCGTAATTGCACGTCGTCAGAACGCCGCGCCGGTCGCGTGCACCGCCCACTGCAACCGGTCTACCAGCGAGCTCAGGCTTATCACGGACCTCGATCGCGGCGTAGAAACAATCCATGTCCAAATGGATGATGCTTCGTGCCACGCTCCTACGTAATCCGCATTCTCCGAGGAGTAAATGGCGTTGCAAGCTGCTTGGGAAGCAGCTTGCAGGGCCGTGAGAAACGCGGGTTAGAAATAGCTGAGTTCGTTCAGTCCTTCCTGAAGTTTCACATCGACCGGATCCGATGGTGAGCCTGCAAGCAAATAGACGAGCTGCATCGGGCTCGCATTCGTTGGCACCGGCTTTGGATGCTCGAGCTCGTTGTCCACAATCCATTTGGAGCCATCGGAGAGGCGGTAGGCAATAAAGACGTGACTGCCTTCGGTGCCGGTCGTACGGATATGCCAGCGGAAGAAGATCAGTTGGCCGTGGATGCCGTTTGATGCCAGTCGGGAAGACAAGGCGATCGCGTAATCCATGCATTCGCCATCTTTTCCTTTGCCTTTGAGTGAGCGGTCGCTGGCGAGCCGATAGTGTAACGGTTGACTTAGCGGGAAGGCGCCAAGCATCAGAAACGGGAGGATGCAAACAAGCGATACAAAAATGCTTCTAGACATCTCGTTTTTGTGAAGTAGGACACAGCACTTTTAATGCCAGATATACTGCAATCTTTTGATAATTTGTTTTATACTCAGCCCCCCGAATTCAGGCGGTGGCCGAATCGGATTCGGCTCCGGGGAAGGGATTGGTTAAGGAAACGGCAGGTCCGTGCTGGAGATGGACCACAGGCGAAACAATCAGGGTATTTGACAACGAAAAAAGCTATGCGAGATATATCGTACTTTATATCTAAGTACCTATAACTAATTACCTATGAAACCGTATTGGTATTCTTTTTTTCCTTACTGGCAGCGATTCCGCGCTGCGTTTGGAGATGTTCGAGCTTGGGAATTTCCGCCTAACGAGGGGTACAGTTCAAAAAGAGACTGCTGCGGCGGTCGCGACTTTATGGGTAGGCATTGGAAACGTCACGGCAGAGGTGCATGGGGGCCCTGGGAAGAGTGGGGACCCTTTTCGGGCTTTGCCGGTGGACCTCAAAACCGGTTCTTTGAGTTTGGCGAGGTTCGTCTGGCGATATTGTCACTGCTGGAGGAAGGCCCGAAGCATGGCTACCAGATCATTAAGGATCTCACCGAGCGTTCCGGAGGGCTCTATCGTGCAAGCGCCGGAACGGTCTATCCGACGTTGCAGCAACTCGAGGACGAAGGGTTGATTCAATCCGATAGCCAGGGAGGCCGTCGGACCTATCGATTGACGCCGGAAGGAGTCGTAGAACTCGAAAAGGAAAAGGAGACAGTCGCACGAATCTGGAAACGAGCCGAGCGCTGGGGGGATTGGGGCCAATCGGCCGGGCCCGAATCGTTTACGTTTTTCCGTCCGCTTGGGCTACTCGTGAAAACGACGTTCCGGGCTGCCAAATGGGCCGCCGGCGACCCGGACCGCGAAGAACGCTTAAGCAAGATTCTCGAAGAGACCCGGCGTGCGCTCGAAGAACTCTATCGGTCGTAGGAGAGCACGGAGAAGAGGGATTAACCACGGAGCGCAGTGAAGCCGCAACCAAAGAGGAGTCGTCTCGGCGTTTGGGCGTATCGGCTTGCGCTACGAAGCCTTGGCGAAGTATGGGTGTCGGCGAGACTGGAGATTGGGGCGCGGCGTTCTCATGACACACAAATTGAAAATCATGCACTCGGTCTGCAGAGAGGCCCGAAGGGCCGGTGAGATTTAAGCCTGGGCTGAAGTCCGGCGACCGCCGGACGGAGACCCAGGATCGATCCATAAAGAAGTTGAAAAACTTGTGAGAAGGTCAGGCTAGAGAGCACCTACTTGGCTATGGATCACCCTACTTTGGATGAGCATTTTGCAAAAAACGGCCTTACCACCGATTATAGTACGACCGCATTTATATAGTATAAATAGCTTAATTTAAGCTACTTATATCGTTTAAACTGGGCTGAAAAAATTGTAGGTTGACAGACCGGTTAAACCGGTTAATTTGCTCGCAGGTTTCCAAATAGTTTTTCTGGGCATTCTGGAAAGCGCAACGTTTAGAGGCGTCAAATCCGGGATGCTGAGAGAAATCGGAAGAGGAGATGCCCGTTCGTAAAAGGGTGCCTCCGGCACGAATTCTCAACATTGCACCTAAACAGTGAAATGAGGAGAAACTATGGAAATCGTCAAAGGTATCCACGATTTGATTATCGTCCTGGGGTTCATGGGGATCGTAATCATTCCAAGGGCAATACTGACTTACCTGGCCATTCGCCAGGACAAGGCAACCGATCAGGCTGGATAGCAACGATGCGGCATTTTCCGTATTCGAAGCACTTCAACCGGAGCCAATTAACCAAAACCAAAACAGAGAAAAGAACTATGGAAGCATTAATATTCGCATTGATCGCAACTCGTAACGGGTATTTTCAAAGAGACCCCGTTGTACCGGAGCCTGCAGAGTTTCGGAACTTCGATCTCCGGGCGCTTGCTCGCTCGTACGAGGCGCAGGATGATTCGTCGAACAGGCCTTCAGGCCGACCGCAGACGCTTGTGCCTCAGGTCGCATCTTAACCGGATTGCGCCAAATGAGCCCGCGAAAAACAACTCGTTCCCCCCAGACGCCCTTGTGCGGGAAGCGAGGGGCGGTCGGCGAGAAGCACATCCTGGCGTCTTCGTCAGGTAATGAGCCTCACCGCCCACCTCTCATTTC
>Ga0074046_10003836_pt1 | contig 12437 bp, 14 predicted proteins | sample BogForMeECP23OM3_FD_94441 | JGI IMG/M metagenome (GOLD analysis project Ga0074046, IMG submission 94441) | Bog forest soil microbial communities from Calvert Island, British Columbia, Canada - Bog Forest MetaG ECP23OM3 | ecosystem: Environmental > Terrestrial > Soil > Wetlands ...
CAGATTGCTCACCCGGCCGGTGAGCCCAAGGAGACGAAGAGTCGCGCTTCATGCCCTTGAGAATGCGCGATTCTCGCCCTCACGCCAAAACCAAACTGCCGTTTCTAGGTTCAATGGTTTGCGGCGGCTTTTCCGGGCGGGCGCCGCTACACCCGGCTTCCGTCTTCGCGGCGGGGCGCCGTTTCCCCTCGCGGCCGCCGTTAACATGCGTTAGCTTACATAGTCAATATTTTTCTCCGTCATAAATCTGCCTTAAGTCGGCCTTGTCGCGTTCCGCCTAGCGAGCCTCCGCCGCCTCGATCAACCGCGCGGCGTAACGGGCCATCTGGTCGACCTCGATATTCACGGTGTCGCCCGCCTTTCGCTCGCCCCAGGTCGTCACCTCGAGCGTGTGCGGGATGAGCAGGACTTCGAACTCGTCGCCCTCGACCGCGTTGACGGTCAGCGACGTCCCGTCCAGCGCCACCGAGCCCTTGACCGCGATGAACTTGGCGAGCGCGTGCGGGCTGCGGAAGCGGAAGTGCGCCATGCCGTCGAAGTCGCGCCGCGAAACGATTGAGGCCAGGCCGTCGACATGGCCGCTGACCATGTGGCCGCCGAGTTCGTCGCCGACCCTCAGCGACCGTTCGAGATTGACTTTTGTCCCCCTGTTCCACGAGCCCAGCGTGGTGACCGCGAGCGTCTCCGCCCCGACATCGAAGCTGAGGCGCGAACCCTCCCCGCGCGGCTCGACGGCGACCGCCGTCAGGCAGACACCGGCATTGGCGATCGAGGCGCCGACGGCGATCCCGGCCGGATCGTAGGCGCTGGCGATGGTCAGGCGGTCCCGCTCGCCTAGGCGTTCGATTTCAATCACTTCGCCGACGTCGCTGACAATTCCGGTGAACATGGGTCCTCGCCTGCGCCGCGCTTCACGTCTTGCGTCTTATCCCCGCTTCGCCGGGCGCGGCAAGGCGGCGCCCGCCGGGAGCCCCGATCACATCGGACCGAACACGCCCGTGAAGTAGCTGGCGACAAAGATCGCCGCGAGCGGCAGCCAGAAGCCGAGCATGCTGTGGGAGACCATCCGCTTTCGGTCGACGAGCGGCGCGAGGACGACGAGGTCGAGCGCCGCGACAATCAGGGTCAACACAGCGGCCCGGAACAGGGAATTGGCGTCCCGCGCGACAATCTTGTCGGCCATCGTCGCCGCGGCGGCGATCACCGGCGCCACCGCCAGCCGGACCGCCTCGGGAATCTCGCTGGGCCAGACCTCGAGGCCCATGGCGTAGACGCCCGCGCACCCGGCCCACAGGACGAGCCCGCAAACGAACAGAGCGACCCACGCCATCCCGGCCCTCCCGTCGGAATCCGCGGTTGGGGTCCCTACCCCTTCAACTGGGCGAGTATTCCGGCGATATCTCCCATACCCCAATGCTCGGCGATATGCCCATCAACGATCCGAAAAATGTCGCAGGAGGTGAACACCAGGCGTTTGCCGGTCGGCTCGATGCCGTAATAGACGCCCTCGTGCGTCCCCTCGTAAACGAAGCTCGCCGCGACGCGGTCATCCGCGGCGACGGTCGTCTGGATCGTCACCTTGAGGTCAGGCAGGGCCTTGAGCCGCGCCGCGAAGAAGGCGACCGTCGCCGCCTTCGCCGTCAGGCCCGCGGGCGGCGGAGGGGCCGCGGCGCTGACCTGATGGTTGACGTAGTCATCGGCGATGAGGTGGGCGAAGGCGTCGATGTCGTGCGCGGTGAGCGTGTCGGCGAACTTCCCTGCGATCGCGGCGTCGGCGGCGGCGACCCGGCGGGGGATGAGGGGCGCGCCCGCGCCGAGCGCGGCGCCGGCCAAAAAGGTTCTGCGTCGCATGGACCCTCCGTCGGCGGCGAAAGGCCGCAGGCGCCAGTATAGTCGGAACGCGGGGCGAGAGGGGCCGCATTCCCCACGGAATGATCGATCGTCCTGGGAATCTGGCCAAGGGACACCAAGCCGCAGGCTGCTTCATCAGCGCGTGGCCGTGCGTGACGGCGGGAATGTCGAAAGGCGACGCCATCGACGACCATGTCGCCAATCTCCTTGCGCCGCGGCGCGGGCGCGGGCGTCGGGAACTTCCAGACGGCCCGCGACGTTACATCATTCGAGAGGGGAGCGGCGGCATGGGCTTTTCGACAGCGCGCGTCTTGGACCTGACGACCACGCTTCCCGCCTTCGATGAGGCGGCCGCGCTCGCCGCCGAGCGCTCTCGGGCGCTCGACGAAAGCGGCGAACCGCCGCTCGCCGAGTTGGAAGCGCTGGCGAATACCGGCCTATTGAGCCTTCCGTTCTCGCCTTCATTCGGCGGCGCGGGGCTCGCTTTGGGCGAAGCGGCGGCGCGGACGCTGCCGACGGCGCTCCGGGTTCTTGGTCGGGCGAGTCTGCCTCTCGGTCGCCTGTACGAAGGCCACGTCAACGCAATCCGGCTCGTCGAGACCTATGGCTCCATCGCGCAGCGCGCGCGGATGGCGGACGAGGCTCGACAGGGCGCGTTGTTTGGCGTCTGGGCTGCGGACGAGAACGAGCAGGGCCTGCGGATTCGTTACGCGGACCGCGCTTTTGTCCTGGAAGGTCGGAAGATCTACTGTTCGGGCGCCGGGCTTATCTTACGGCCGGTCGTGACAGCCAGGGACGAGGCGGATCGGGTTCGGATGGCGCTGCCCCGGCTCCCGCAAGGAGAACGGCTCGATCTCTCGGGCTGGACCGCGCAAGGCATGCGCGCCTCCGTGACGGGGACGGTGACCTTCACCGGGCTCAAGGTCCACGACGAGGACATGCTCGGCGAGCCCCGGGACTATCATCGCGAGCCGGATTTTTCCGGCGGCGCCTGGCGCTTCGCCGCAGTCCAGGTCGGAGGGATGGAGGCGCTGTTCATGGGCTTGCGCGAGCATCTCTTGCGCGCCGGCCGAGGCGGCGATCCTCATCAGTCAGCAAGGGTGGCAGAATCGGCGATCGCGGTCGAGACCGCGCGTCTCTGGGTCGAGCGCGCCGCCGCTCTTTTTGAGCGGCGCGAGGCGGACGACGCGTCGCTTGTGGGCTACGTCAGTCTCGCGCGCTCGGCCGTCGAGCGAGCAGCGCTCGATCTCATCGAGCGGGTTCAGCGCTCGGTCGGCCTGCGAGCGTTTCTTCGTCCCGACCCGATCGAGCGGATCGCCCGCGACCTCGCGACCTACTTGCGCCAGCCCGGTCCGGATCGGGCGCTTGCGAACGGGGATCAATGGGTCCTGTCGGACGGCGGCGCCGTCTTTGCGAAGCGCCAATGAACCGCGACGCTTTCTTTGCCGCGGCGGACGCGTTGCCGGCCGCTCGTCTATCCGACCTTCTCGGTGAAGGCGGGGCTGTCGTCGTGGCGCCGCACCCCGATGACGAGAGCCTTGGCTGCGGGGCGCTCCTCCGCGAGGCGGTCGCGGCCGGCCGGCCGGTGCGCATCGTCTTTGTCAGCGACGGAACAGGATCGCACCCGAACTCGCAGGGCTATCCCGCAGACCGCCTGCGCGCGCTGCGTGAGGGAGAGGCGCAGGCCGCGATGGCGGCCCTCGGCGTTTCCTCGTCGCAGATCGAGTTCCTGCGCCTTCCGGACCGCGCCGTCCCCTCATCCGGCGACGAGGCCGAGCGCGCCTCCGTTGCGATCGCAAACGCGGCTGCAAAAGCGCGCGCGGGGGTGATTTTCGTAACCTGGCGCCACGATGCGCATGGCGACCATCAGGCCGCTTACGCCATCGCGCGCCTGGCCCAACGCCGGCGCAGCGCAAGGCTCTTCGAATATTCGATCTGGGGACGCGGCGCCGAGCTCGACCGCGAGCCGGAGGGCCCGCCGCTCGGCTGGCGCCTGCCGTCAAGCAAGCATCGAGAGCGCAAGTGCGCCGCGATCCTCAGCCATCGCTCTCAGGTTTCCCGCCTCATCGACGACGATCCCGAAGGCTTCCTGCTTCCGCGCGCGATGATCGAGGACATCCTCGCTCGCGACGAACTGTTCCTCGAGATGGACCCGTGACGACGGTTTCGCTCGGGCGCGCCTATTTCGAGGACCTCTATGCGAGCGACGCCGATCCCTGGCGCTTCGCAACGAGCGGGTACGAACGGGAGAAATACGACGCAACTCTCGCGGCGCTTCCGAAGGCGCGCTATGCGAGCGGACTCGAAATCGGCTGCTCGATCGGCATCCTCACGCGCCGGCTGGCCGCCCGGTGCGATCGCCTCCTTGCAACGGACATCGCGGAAGAACCGCTGCGCGAAGCTCGCCGTCGCTCGGCCGACGCGCCATGGGTTGAATTCGACCGCAGCGCCGCGCCCAGCGAGTGGCCGGAGGGGACGTTCGACCTCATCGTCCTCTCCGAAGTCGTCTACTACCTGAGTCCCGCGGACGTGGACCGATCGGCGGAGCGCATTCTCTGTTCGCTCGCCCCGGGGGGCGATCTCGTGCTGGTTCATTGGACAGGAGAGACAAATTATCCGCTGTTTGCCTCCCGTGTTCCGCCTGGTGTCGCGGACCTTGCGAAACGCCTGTCAGGCTTCGAAATTGTGGATGAAATCAGCCGGCGGATTCGGTCCCCACACGTAGAACGAATCTTCCGGAGGATGGTCCGCCGCCGGCCAGTCCGCGTCGTGCGGGACAAAATCGATGTCGGCGGAGTATTCGCAGAAAGAGCCCCACGGATCCCGCACGTAGTGGAAGAAGTTCGACCCGAGCACATGGCGGCCGAGACCCCAGCCCTTGTCGTATCCTTTGCCGAGCATGTGCATCGCCCCGAGGCCGATCTCGTCGATGCTGCCGACGTCCCAGCTCAGGTGGTGCATGCCGGGAGCATTCGATTTGCCGAGCGCGATCATGTGATGATCGCTGCCGTGGATGCCGTGCATGAAGGCGATTCCGTCGCTCGAGTGGTCTGACAGGCGAAGCCCAAGCACGAGCGAGTAGAAGTCGATCGCTTTCCTCACGTTCGTCGTGAACAACAGCATGTGCGCGAGACGGCGTGGATGCGTGCGCTTGACGGCGCTGCGATTGGGCGCGCCCCTCTGGGCCGGGCTCGCCGAGGACTGGACGAACTGGCTCTTCTCACTGGGCGATGTTTTCGGCGCGACCGCGATTTCGACCAGATTGCCGTCATGGTCGTGAAACCACAGCCCATTCGACTCCACGCCTGACGGCGGATCGACGCGCTTGACGTCATGCGCCTGCAGCCGCTCGGCGAAGCGATCGAGATCATCCTCGAATGCGCCGAACGAGATGTACTGGTGCTTCTTGCGCGGGCCTTCGCCGATCGTGCCCCAGACGTGCGGGTTGCCTTTCGTCGCGAGCGTCAAGGCGGACCCGCGCTCGCCGACATCGAGCCCGAACTCGACATAGAAAGTCTTGGCGACGGCCGGATCCGGGACCACGAAATGAAAATGATCGAGCGAATGCACGCCGAGCGCGCCAGGCCTGCGCGTGGCCTTCACGAAACCCTGAATTGCGGTCATGCGTCTCCTCCTCCTTCTGGTTTTGTTGGTCTCGCGCCGCCTGGAACAGCGACCGCGGAATTTGGCATCGCGACACGGACTTTTTCGGCCAGCCGGTCAGGCCGCCGCTTTCTCGGTGAACTGCAACATTTCGGGCTGGGCTTCGGAACGTCCGTGGAGGGGCGGGCTTTGGCTGAGGCTGTCGCCCGAGGGAAAGCCGCGACCTCTTGATCCGCACCCTGTCGCCGCCGCTCCTGGCGTCCGCTCAGACGACCTTCTGCCGCTGCGAGCCGAGGACGCCGCCGTCGAGTTCGACGACATCGCCGCGCTTCAGAAACTGGGGCGGCTTCATGCCGAGGCCGACGCCTTCCGGTGTGCCCGTGATCACCACGTCGCCCGGCAGGAGCGTCATGAACTGGCTCAGGTGCGAAAGGATCTCCGCCACAGTGAAGATCATGTCGCCGGTGCTGCTCTTCTGCCGGACGGCGCCGTTGACGGCGAGCGTCAACGGAATCGCTTGCGGATCGGGGATCTCATCCGCCGTCACGAGCCATGGGCCGAGCGGCCCGAACGTGTCGAAGCTCTTGCCCTTGACCCACTGGCCGCTGCGGTTCGCCTGCCACTCGCGCTCGGACACGTCGTTGGCGAGGCAATAGCCGGCGATGTGCGAGAGCGCGCTCTCCTTGCTCACGCGCTGGGCCTTCGTCCCGACGACAAAGGCGAGTTCGACCTCCCAATCCATCTTTTCCGAGCGTTCGGGCCAGTTGAGGTCGTCGTTCGGGCCCTGGATGCAGGTGATCGCCTTGTTGAACACGACCGGATCCTTCGGGATCCGCATGCCGGCCTCGGCCGCATGCTTGCGGTAGTTCAGACCGATCGCGACGAACTGGCGAACTCCCCCGACCGGCGCGCCAATGCGCGTCCCATCCGCCACCGCCGGCAGTTTCTCGATATCGATCGCCGCGATCGCGCGAAGCTTCTCGGGCGAGAGCCAGTCCGGGGTGATGTCGGGGACGAGCCACGAGAGGTCTCTCTTGACGCCGCGCGCATCCAAAGCGCCCGCCCGTTCGGCGCCGACCGCTCCGTGCCGGAATAGCTTCATCGTTTCCTCCGCCTGATAAGCCGCGGCTGGCGCAGCAATAGAACCTTTTTTCGTCGATAGCACAAGATTTTTCGATTGAAAATATATTTTTTGCGTGGTAGCAAACTTTTGTGAAATCGCCTCAAGGAGGACGGTGAGAGCCGGTTTTTTCCGCGCGCCGTGATGCGAAGGACGCCATGAGGGGGCGGACCAGACGATGAGCAACAAGACCCAATCGGACCGCATGTTCGAGACGCTTCGAGGCGACATCCTCGCCTGCCGAATTCTTCCGGGAAGCAAACTGCGTATCAACGACATCGCCGAGACCTCGGAAGTCAGTCTGGGCGCCGTGCGGGAGGCGCTCTCGAGGCTTGGCGCGGAAGGCCTCGTGATCGCGGAGTCCCAGAAGGGCTATCGCGCGGCGCCGCTGTCGGTCGAGGATCTCCGGGATCTCACCGAGGCGCGCGTTGAGATCGAGCAGATCGCATTGGCGCGATCGATTGCGCACGGCGATCTCGACTGGGAGACCAATCTCGTCGCCGCGTGGCATCGGCTTTCGAGGATTTCGGAGCGCGTCGAGGGCGAAACATCGGATCAATGGGCGCTTGCGCACGGCGCATTCCATGAAGCGCTGGTCAAAGCTTGCGGCTCGGCAAAGCTTCTCCAGATCCGTTCCCCGCTCTATCAGCAGACGGAACGCTATCGACGCTATTCCGGCGTGGTCGGCCGCGACCGCGACGTGTCCGCGGAGCATAAGCGAATCTTCGACGCCGCCATTGCGCGCGACAGCGCCGCGGCGACGGACGCGATCGCCAAGCACCTGCGACTCACCGCCGAAATCATTACAAACGCCCTCAAGCTCGAAGAACGAAACGACGAGGGAAGGCGGAAGAGAGCCGGCTGAGCGCGGGATGCCCCGCTAAAGGCGGCGCGCCCTCTCGCCCTTTGCACCGATCTGCAGCTGGACAGCCCCGAGCGCGGCAGGGCAAGCCCGACGATACGTCCGCCGCCGTCAATTCGGTCGCGCTTCAGCGCGTGCCGGATTTCGAGCTGCATGACCGGCGCGCCCGTCAGCTCCGCGGTGAGGCCGGTTCCCCGCAGTCCTCGGCCATTGTCTGGCGGACGTCGCTCACGATCTTTTCCAGCCCGCCGCCGTCGAACACCGTGGGTTCGAGCGATAGCACGACGAGCGCGAGTCGGCCGTCGGCCCGCGATCCGGGGATCAGCAACTCCCGACCTGTCGGCTGGCCCGTCGGATTGTGACGGACGCCAAGCAGATCGCCTCCAACAAAGATCAGTGCGAGACCGATCGCACATCGGGAGAGGGCTGCGAGGCGTAGTATTGCGCCGCCTCTTCGATTTCCTCCGGCGTCATCCGCCGCGCGACATTGCGCATCTGCTCACTGATATCGTTCCGCCTTTCGCCCGAAGCGAAGGCCTGAAGCTGGGACTTGATGTAGACAGCCGACTGCCCCTCGAGCCACGGACTTCCCGCCTTGTTGTCCAGGGCGCCGTGGCACGCGCCGCAGGGCGCGATATTGCGCAGGGGCGCACCGTTGATGACGATGCGCGGCGCGGGAAGAAGCCCAGCCGGATGATAGGCCGGCAGGCGCGGCAGATACGCGTAATAGGAGGCCAGATCGATCATGTCCTGGCCGGAGAGGCGGAGCGCGAATGGCGTCATGATGGCGTTGACGCGCGCGCCCATCTGAAAATCCTCGAGTTGCTTATAGATCACAGCCGGGTATTGGCCCGCGAGATTGGGCGAATCGGCGCGGCTGACGCCCGTAGGGCCGTGACAGATCGCGCATTGCTGGGCGAGCGTCGCGCCGCGACCGATCGAATCGGCGTCGGCGCCGCGCAGCATGTCGGGCGTCATCACGGCAGGCGAGATTTTGAAGTCCGGTTCGATTGGCTTCTGGCTTGTCGGCTCGCGCACGACGCCTGCCGCACTGCAGATCGCATCCCATAAACCCGACGCCCTCGCGTTCGTCTGCACCAACGGGAGCACTGCGAACCCCAAGATCGTCGCGCCCGCGAAGATCGCAGCGACGGCGGCGACGCTGCGAACAACCCAGGGGTCCTTCAGGGAAAGCGGCGCCTCGTCGCTCATCGCTGCGCCCCGACATAGACCGCAGGGACCGCCCCGCCAGGGCGGAAGGCGAGCTGCAAAATCGGATAACCGTAGTTGGTGATCGTCAGCCCGAGCATCAGGGCGACCCAAAGGCCAAGGCCGTTGAGCGCGGCCGGAACAGCGACCGGAGGATGAACCGCCGTCGCGAAACGATACGGCTCCGTCTCCATCCGCGGCGCTGCCTGGCCGCGGATGAGCACGGCGAAGAACAGAACGCCCGAGGCAAGGACGATAAATGCGCCGAACGCGGAGATCGCGACCGGAAAGGCGGTGGCCGAGAGCATCGGAGCACTGTAGTCGAAATAGGCCATCCGGCGCGGCATGCCGAGAATGCCGACCCAGTGCCAGGGGAAGGTGGTCACGATGATGCCGACGAACCAAAGCCAGAGCTGGGCGCGCATGAGCGCGACGTCCGCCAGCGCGCGGCCCGTCAGATGAGGCCAAAGGTCGTAGGCGATCGCAAAGTACATGATCACGATTGCGCCGGCGAAGATGAGATGGAAGTGTCCGGTGACCCACTGCGTGTTATGGACGGTCGCGTCGAGCTGGTAGCTCATGTTGATGAGGCCGCCCGCGCCGCCGAAGCCCAGCATCACGAAAGAGAACGCTGCAGCGAGCATAATCGGGTTCTTCCACGGCAGCGCGGCCAGCCACCCGAATAGACCCTGCCCTCCGCGAAGCCGGCCGGCGATCTCGACCGAAGCGCAAATGGTGAAGACCGTCATCAGGGTAGGAACGGCAACGAGCGCTGTGAATGTGGAGTGGATGAATTTGAAGCCCGCGCCAACCTGCGGGTCTCCGAACGTGTGATGAATGCCGATCGGCATTGCGACGACCAAGAACGCGATGAAGGCCAGCCGCATCATGGTGTCGCTGTAAATCCTTCCGCCGATCGCCCGAGGCAGGATCGTGTAATAGGCGATGTATGTCGGAATCAGCCAGAAATACACGATGGCGTGCAGCGTCCAAGAGAAGAACACGCGCGCCAGCCCGACATTGATTGTCGAAGTCATCCCGAGCGCCACGGGAATAAGCTGCAACACAAGTTCGAGCGCCGCGCCAACCGCCGTCCAGGCCCAGAGATAGGAGCCCGCGACATTGGCGAACATTGGCAGCGGCACCGGACGGCCCGGATTGGCTCTCTTCCAGGCGCCCAGATTGATCGACATCAGCGCGACCCAGATCCACGACCCCACCACCACAAGCACGACGCCTATGTAATAGAACGGGTTGCCGATCAGAGGCGGATAGAAAGTGTAGAGGACGGAAGCACGGCCGAGCGACACCGGCGTGATCGCCATCACGGCTCCGACGAGGACGAGGCCGAAGCCCGCCCACGCCCAGCGCGGTCCGATCAGCGGCTGTCCGAGAGAAGACTCGCTGATCGCATAGCCGAAGCCCATTGCGATCAGCGTCGGAAACACGTAACCCATGATGGCTCCGTGCGCGGTCACCGACCGATAGTACAACTCCGGGTCACTGATCCATGTATGCAGCGGGCTGCGGACGAACATCTGCCAGGCGCCGAGCACAAGCGCCATCCCGAAGACCAAGAAGGCCAGCCAGAAATGTGCGAGGATCAGGCGCCGGCTATTCAACACAGCTCAACCTCGGCTTGGTTTCCGCCATCTTCAGAAAGTCAGCCCTGTCGATCACCCTGACCGTCGCCCACATGCCTTCGTGGCCGACGCCGCAGAACTCCTGGCACGGCATGAGGTGATCGCCAGGCGTGTCGAAGCGCGCGGCTATGGTGGAGACATAGCCGGGCACAAGCATCGCGTTGACGTTGGTGCCCTCAATCAGAAAGCCGTGAATGACGTCAGGGCTCGCCGCGCGAAAGGTGATCAGCGTATCGGTCGGCACGATCATGCATTGGGGGGTGAAGGAATATTCCTGGCCGATGGCGCGTACGGTCACGGAGCCGTCCGGCTCAACCGCGCTTCCGAGATTGGTCTCCACGAATTCGCCGCCGAGATGAAGGCGGGTCGGACTGACCGTTTCAACCCGGGCTTGCGGCATCGTGGCTTGATGAATGCCCGCGAAAGCGGCGACGGCGACGAAGACCGCCATGATCAGCACGCAGATTGTCGCCCAGCGACGCTCCACGAGAGCCGCCAGCCGCTCGCCACGCGAATCGTGCAGGGCGGACGTCTCCTGGCTCACGGCGTCATCGCTCGCGGCGTGAAGATGAAGAGATAGAACGCGAACCAGATCGCCACAACGAGGAACGTGGCGATCCCCGCCAGCGCGATCGCGCCGCGCGGGCCGCTCTCAACGATCGCCTCGATGTAGGCGTCGCGGGTTTCATCAGCGTTCGAGGGGGTTATAGGGGAATTGATCATCGACGCCTCAATCGAGCGGAGCGGAGCGCAAGCTATTCGCGTCGGCGGCGCTGACAGGAGTCCCACGATTGCCCCATGCCGTGCGAATATAGGTGACGACGGCCGCCACTTCGTCGTCTGATAGAGACTGGGCGAACGGCGGCATGCCGTAGGGCACGGGGTCGCCAGACGTGCCAGGTGGATAGCCGCCGTTCAACACCATGCGGATTGGGTTGACCGCCGATCCCATCTGGATCGACTGATTGTTGGCGAGCGGCGGAAAGTGCGGCGGTTTTCCGAGCCCTTGAGGCCCATGACAGACCGCGCACTGATTGTCATAGATCGTCTTTCCTAGCGCGACCAGAAGGCTGCTTTCGAAACCTGGGAGGTTCGAAGTCGCGGCCGCCGGTGGCCTCGGCTGGGCGAGACTCTTGAGATAGACGGCCATGGCTTGGACGTCGGCGTCCGTGAGGTATTGCAGGCTGTTGTAGACGACGTCGGCCATCGGCCCGTAGACCGCGCCGCGCGCGGAGACCCCGGTCTTGAGGAGGTCAGCGATGTCTTTCAGGCTCCAGTCGCCGAGTCCTGCTTCCTTGTCCGAGGTCAGCGAAGGGGCGTACCAGTTCTGCATCGGGATCAGGCCGCCCTGGAACGCTTGCGATTCCGAGCTGCCGCCGAGCGCGTTGATGGCCGTGTGACACATGCTGCAATGGCCGAGCCCCTCGACGAGATAGGCGCCTCGGTTCCATTCGGCCGACTGGTTCAGGTCGGGACTGTACTCGCCTTCCTTGAAAAAGAGCGTGCGCCAGCCCAGGATCAGCGAGCGGTTGTTGAAGGGGAATTTCAGATCATGCGGGCGGTTCGCCTGTCGCACGGGCGGGACGGTTTGCAGATAGGCGAAGATCGCGTCGCTGTCTTGGCGCGTGACCTTTGTGTAGGAACCAAAGGGCATCGCGGGATAGAGCAGGCCGCCGTCCGGAAAGCGTCCCGTATGCATCGTCGCGTAAAACTGGTCAGCGGTCCATCCGCCGATCCCGGTCTCGCGATCCGGCGTGATGTTGGATGTGTAGAGCGTTCCGAACGGTGTCGGCATGGCCAGGCCGCCGGCGAAGAGTTTCCCCTCAGGCGCGGTGTGGCAGGCGATGCAGTCGCCGACTCGCGCGAGATATTGACCCTTCTCGATCAGAGACATATCGGGCGCCGCCGGCTTCGCGTCCTCGCTCCGCGCCGCGAAGCTCGCAAGGAGCAACGCGCCGGCGAGCGTTGCCATCGAAAGGGCGCTCTTCCATTGAGGCCGAAACGCCATGCAGCGAGTCATTGCGGCTCACTCCCGCAGGCAAACGGCAAAATGAAAGTACCCTGGGGCGCCGGCGCCAGATCGGGCGGCGCTGGCCGCGCAGCGAGGAACGCGGCGACCGCCTTGACGTCATCCTCCGTCAGATGACCG
>Ga0074046_10003837_pt1 | contig 12435 bp, 11 predicted proteins | sample BogForMeECP23OM3_FD_94441 | JGI IMG/M metagenome (GOLD analysis project Ga0074046, IMG submission 94441) | Bog forest soil microbial communities from Calvert Island, British Columbia, Canada - Bog Forest MetaG ECP23OM3 | ecosystem: Environmental > Terrestrial > Soil > Wetlands ...
GGGACGAAGATTGGGCCTCTGGCCCCAATCGTCATGGCAAAGATCATAGTTTATTTAGGACTTGATCAAGAGTCAATAAATTAAGGTGGATTTTGCGAATTTTTCAAGACTTCGGGGCCAGAATCATTATCAGGTTACGGCCTTCCATCTTGGGCTGCTGCTCAATTACAACTTCTTCCTTGAGTTCTTCCCTTATACGTTCCAGAACTTTGATCCCCTGATCGGAGTAGGCGATCTCCCTTCCACGAAAAAGAATCGTCACCTTTGCCTTGTCCTTCTGCGAGAGAAAGCGCTTGATGTGGCGGATTTTCACCTGAAGATCGTGCTCGTCGGTCTTCGGGCGAATCTTTACTTCCTTTACCTGGATCACGGTCTGTTTCTTCTTGGCTTCCTGGGAACGCTTGTTCTGCTGGTATTTGAACTTTCCGTAATCCATTATTTTGCAAACAGGCGGATCGGCGTTCGGGGCCACTTCGACGAGATCCAGATGCTCCAGTGCGGCCAGCTCCAGGGCCTTTCGGATCTGAATAATCCCAAGCTGCTGGCCGTCATGCCCGATCACCCTGACTTCCGGCCCTCGAATCTTTTCATTCACATTGGCCTGTTTCTCCAGTGTCGTTTCTCCTTCTGATTAGGGTTTATTTTTTTCTTCCATTAATTGCCGCGCAGTTTGTTCAAACAATGCCCAGGCCAACACGCCCCTTGCTGGACTCGAGGCACTCCCTTTCCACCAGTTCGGCAAACTGAGGCGAAGTCATTAGACTCAGTTGAGTTCCGTCCCGTTTCCTGGGCGCGATAGCCTCCTTCTCGACTTCCTTGTCCCCGATAACGAGCATGTAGGGGACTTTCTGCAACTGGGCTTCCCGGATCTTATACCCGAGTTTCTCGCTTCTCATGTCGACCTCCGCGCGAACGCCCCGGCTCCGGAGTTTCCCGCAGACCTCCTGTGCGAAACCGAGTTGCGAGTCGGTGACAGTGACGATCATCGCCTGCACGGGGGCCAGCCAGATAGGGAAAGCCCCCGCATAATGTTCTATGAGAACTCCCAGGAAACGCTCTATGGCCCCGAGAATCACCCGGTGTACCATGACCGGCCTGTGCTTGCCCCCATCGGCCCCAATGTAAGTCAGATCGAATCTTTCGGGTAACGTGAAATCGCATTGGATTGTTGCGCACTGCCAGCGCCGCTCAAGGGCGTCTTTGAGCTTGACGTCGATCTTCGGCCCATAGAAAGCGCCCTCCCCTTCGCATAGATGATACGGGAATCCCTTCTCTTCAAGCGCCTGCACCAGAGCGCCGGTCGCTCGCTCCCAATCTTCATCCGTGCCTATGGACTTCTCAGGCCGGGTGCTGATTTCCATCTCAAAGTCGAAGCCGAAAATCCCCATCACATCTATAACAAAATCAATAATGCCTTTGATTTCGCCGTTCAACTGGCCGGCCGTGCACAGGATATGAGCATCGTCCTGGGTAAACTGCCGGACCCGGAGCAGGCCGTGCAGCACCCCGGATTTTTCGTGCCGGTGCACCGTCCCCAGCTCAAAGTAGCGCAGTGGCAGGTCGCGGTAGCTGCGGATTTTGGACTTGTAGATCAGCATGTGGGACAGACAGTTCATCGGCTTTACACCGTAGGACTGTTCATCTATCTCCGTGAAATACATGTTTTCGCGGTAGTGATCGAAATGCCCGGACTTCTTCCACAATTCGGTCTTGATCAGCGTCGGTCCGGCCACTATCTGATAGCCGCGCAGCAGGTGCTCGCGTTTTTCAAAGCTCTCCAGGATATGGCGAATGAGAGCCCCCTTCGGGTGGTAAATAACCATCCCCGCACCGATTTCTTCCGAGAAACTGAACAGATCGAGTTCCTTGCCCAGCCGCCGGTGATCCCGCCTTTGAGCCTCTTGCAGGAAGTTGATATACTTCTTCAGCGACTCCGCATCAAAGAAGGCGGTCCCATAGATACGCTGGAGCATCGGGTTGCGCTCATCTCCGCGCCAGTAGGCCCCCGCAACGCTTGTGAGCTTGAAAGCCTTGAGAAAACCTGAATGGGGAACGTGAGGACCACGGCAAAGGTCGATGAAATCACCCTGCTGGTAAAAGGAAACGACAGGATCGGTAAACTCTTCGAGAAGCTCAACCTTGTATTTTTCGCCAACCTTGGAAAAGAAACCTATCGCCTCCTCGCGCGGCACATCCCGCCGAGAGAAGGGAAGCTTCTGCGAAGCGATCTCCCTCATCTTGGCTTCGATCTTTTCCAGGTCCTCCGTCGTGAACGGTCTCGACACATCGAAATCGTAGTAAAAACCGTTTTCGATTGCGGGGCCGATAGCAACGCGCGCTTCCGGAAAAATCGACTTCACGGCCTGGGCCATTATGTGCGCACCGCTGTGTCTGAGGATTTCAAGCGCCTTGGGCGAATCGGTGCCGACCCCTTCCACGACGGCGTCCTCTTCGATCTTGCGGGCAAGGTCCACCAATTGACCGTTTAGCTTTGCGGCAATCCAACCATCGCCGGACTGCCCCATTTTGCCCAGAATTTCCGAAACGGCGGTCCCTTTGGGCACTGTTTGCGTATCTCCACCAGGCAGGGTAATCTCAATTTCTCTTGGCATATTTTATTCCTGATGTTTAAACCCGGCACTCCGCTCGAGCGCCCTCAACAAAAAAAGGCACCCCCATCATTTTGGAAAGATGCCTCGAATGGAAATGTTACCCTTAAATGCCGAAATTTTATCTTCCTGCTGTGATCCGAGTCCAATTAGGCAGCCAGCCGAGCTCTTAGAGGAGTCTTTAAACTTGAGAACAATTTCTCCCACATAGCTGGTAGGCACGGGCGGTTTCGAACCGCCGGCTTCTACCGCGTCAAGGTAGCGCTCTCCCACTGAGCTACGTGCCTACTAAACTCTTGATCTATAACGACACGGCCTCCTTATGTCAAGGAAAACATCATTGGGCCGTGTTTGCCGACCGATGCCGCTTGAGCATGGACAAACCGTTTAACAGGTACTGTCCCCCACTCAATATTGAAAAACCGGCCGTTGTTACGAACAAGACCGAATATATCCACCCCGGAAGTTCCAGAATTGATCTCCCAAGCAGTACGAAAACCGTCCCCAGTTGAAACAGGGTAGTCAGCTTGCTCGAGGCCAACGGCTTTATTTCGAATTTCACCTGACAAAAGAACAGGACGAAAAATCCGCACAAAATCACAAGGTCCCGGCCTACAATGATTAGCACCAGCCAAAAAGGTATTTCGCCTATCTTCCACAGCAGAAGAAACGAGGTTACGAGGAGCAACTTGTCGGCAACCGGATCTATATAGGAACCCAGTCGGCTTTTCTGATCGAGGACCCTTGCAATCAGTCCGTCAAGGGCATCTGTCAAACCGGCGATGAAGAAGACAAAAAAGGCCGCCTTCATCCATTGTCTCAACAGAAGCCAGGCAAGCAGAGGCGTCAGGCAAATGCGTGCGAGCGTAAGCAGGTTTGGTATTGTCATCTCGTTTCTGCCTGGACTCCCCCGGAAGGAGAAAACGATACTTTCATGGTCTGCGCCTCTGTTGAATAAGAATCTATCCGGACCGTCGCGCCGCTCGGAAGACGAGTCCCGCTCATTTTCAATATATACTCCCCATTGACTCCATCGAGCTGCACGGCGCTTTCCGTCGTGCCTATCCGAAGGCTGGCTATCTGCATATTTTTGAATTGTTCGCGCAGAATGCTTTCCAATTCCATCCAGTACGGATACTGGGCAGACGGCACGTAGATCAAGAGCTGCCCGACACTTGCCACCTGGGCTGAGGATGCCCCCCCGGGAGTTGAACCGCCTGCTCCACCCCGCTGCGCTCCCCCGGCCTGAGGGCCCCCAAGCATGCTGCTCAATTGTGGAGCGATTCGCCTGGCAAGCTCAAGCGCCCCTTCCTGGTTAGACAGCTCCTCCATGCTCTGAGCCTTGTGAAGTTCGAATTCCGACTTGCCCTGACCGATCCTGATCACACGCAGACTGGCGTCGAGCAACACCTGCTTGCTGTTGCGGTCCTCGGCGTAGGAAACCTTGCCGACCACCACATCCTGTATGCCAAGCCCCTCCGCGAGTGATATCACCTGCGAGGGGGGAATATTGCCGGACAGATCCATCTTCACAGAACCGGTCTGGGGAAAAAGGATCGAGAAGTCATGATCGTCCATTTCCTTGCCAAGACTTCGCGCAAAAAGAGAACTAACATCCCCGCTCTCTGTCGGGAGCACCCATTCCTGATCCCATTTCTCCGCAACTGCCCACAGGATTTCCCTCTTTGTTGCAGAGATTCCGCGGTAAGCCGGTTTGCCGGCGCCCCCCTCGATTGCCGGGGGCTGAGAAGCGGGAGGCTGGGAGGCCGTGGTCTGCGATTCATCCGGTTCTTCAGCAGATTCGACATCCTCTTCTTCCTGCGCGTTTTCACTCTCAGTTGCTGCGGCGGGGGCGCTAATCCCAGGCGAAGGCTGCGCCAGGTCCTTCTGTTGGGCAGCCAGAATTCCTGATTTCTCCAGATCCTCTTTTAGCGCGCCCATGGAAACAGTAACCTGCCCGACCACGCGGAACATTCCGCCCGTCTGCTCTTCAGAAAAAACCTGGTAAGAGTCGATGTATTTTGCGGGATTGGCCAGGATCTTTTTCTGGAGCTCGGCAAATTGTGCACCCATCTGTGTAGGACTGAGAAATGAGCCTATTGCCTGGTTAAGCCCCTGGACCATAAAGTCCTGGACCGCCTGCTGCTGGCACTTCGACTGGTCCTGCGGGTCATAGACGGCCTGTCCGCTGCTGAAATAAGTGGCCGACCTGGACTGTGCGGCAACAGCAGGGTTAGCCCCCCAAATGGTCAAAACTGAAGCCGGAAAAAAAAGAATATAGACTGAAAAAATTAACGTATATCTTCGCATTAGAGGTTTACTCCGGGATTTTGGGTCACCTTTGGCCGCAGAGGGCAACAGAGCAACGCCGCGCCGCACGGGACCAGAGAATTTTCGGATCGGCGTCAGTCCAACCTTTCGGCTCAAGCTTTTCTTTTTAGAGGATTATTTGCTAACATACAAGCGGCTCAAGGAAAAGGAGAAAAACTTTGCAAATTCTGCCGGAAGAATGTTCGGTGCGCAACTACCTTATAGACCCCTACCAGATTCACTACCTCAGATTCATCATTGAAGCATATCCCGGCATGGCAGTAGTATCCACTATTGACTCAACGCTCGGACTGGTCTCGATAGCAGTTGCCCCCGGATGCGAGTCTGATATCCTCCGAATACTGGAAGCTGAACGGGAAACCTTAAAACTAAGCGAGGTGGATTTAAATTCCTAACGGATGCCGGACTTTAAGTTTATCTCAAGGGGGCCATCTCCAAGGCGATTTGAGCCTTAATCTTCATACCGCTGCACCTCCCCGGCCTTCCTCATCGCAAAATACGATCTCGACCCTCCGCGACGCGCTCTGACTTGTGCTGGTGCGCAGGCTCAATTTGCTTGCTATGAAGCTCTATATTGATTAAAAGTCTATATGTTGGCGCAATGATTCGCCGTTTAACGGGTGGTAGTTTTTTCCGCCGCCCGGCCGGATGATTTGAAGATTTGAGTTTGCCTGAGCACCCGCCGCAAGTTACATTGCGGCGTCAGTCTCTTTTTGTCCAACCAGGCATGCGGGCTCATGCGCTCCCGGCGCGGGAAACACTTGCCGCGAACCACGCAGATATGAGTTGAACGTGCAGAAGGAAATAATCAAAAAACACCCGATGCAGGCCATAGAAGTAGCGGTTTTCCAAATCGGCCGGACGATACTGGCGCAGGGACATGAAAACCCCTTCTTTCTTGTAATCCTGAGCGGGCGGGTGATGCTGAGCAAGAATGGAAAGATGATCAGGACGCTGGGCGAGCAGGATATCTTTGGTTTGGAGAGCCTCCTATCAAAGAAGCCGTCCTATTACGGGGCGTATGCGGTGGAAGAATGCAGGATAGCCAAGTACGGGCTTGAAACCCTTGACCACCTTATCCGTGAAAGCCCCCGGATGGTTGAGAATGTGCTCGTTTCCATCTCGCGCCAGCTCACCGACACAACGTTAAATCTGATGGAGCCCACCCAACCTGTCCCGGAGGACAATGAGCGCATTCATTTCTATAAAGACGGCGAGGTGATACTCGAGGAGATGAACGGCGGGACTGAGCTTTGCCGCCTCATATCGACCCAGGGCGGACTGCAGCTAACCGTAGGCGGGCGGGAAATCACCCGTATTGACAAACCCGGTGAGTTTTTTGGCCGTCCCATTTCCCCCTCTCACGCCTGCGTAAGGAGTATCGGCCAAAGCATCGTGGAGAAATACGGCGCCGGCGACCTGGATATTTTAATTAGAGATTACCCGGAATCGGCTCGTCAGATCATGCACACGCTGATTGAACGCCTCGCGCCCAAAGAACATGACACAGAGTGAGCGCACACGGCTAACGGGTGATGCGTAGGCGCGGTGACAGGTGTGATACGGGGTGGTCTCACCATCTCTGTGTCTGAGATCAACGCAATGTCTGAACCACTTCTCCATCCCGGCAGTCCGCGCGGTCTATACGTCCGCACGTTCGGCTGCCAAATGAATGAATATGATTCGCTGCGAGTCCAGCGGCTGCTCGCCAACCTGGGGTACATGCCTGTCAATGATATAGGTCAGGCTGACGTTATCTTTCTCAACACCTGTTCGGTGCGCGGGAAGGCAGAACAAAAGGTCCACTCTTTTCTGGGAAGCCTGCGCCGCCTCAAAGATACAAAACCACACCTCAAGATCATAGCCGGGGGTTGCGTGGCCCAACAACTGGGCGAAAAGCTGCTCGACAGGTTCGACCACCTTGATATGGTTATAGGCACAAGGGCGGTCAATTCTATTGGGCAGATGCTGCAACGGGTGCAAGAAAGCGGTGGCAGGCTTGCCTGCCTGCCAGACGAAGAAAGTGGCGGCCCTGAGCTCGATGGCTGCAAAATTCTGCCGCAGGGAAGCGTAACGGCCCCGGTTACAATAATGCAGGGCTGCAACAATTATTGCACGTACTGCATAGTCCCCTACGTGCGGGGTCCGGAACGGAGCAGGCGGGCCGATGAAATCATCGAAGAGATCAGGCTCCTGGATGGGGCCGGCGTCCGCGAGGTCCTTCTGCTTGGTCAGAACGTTAATTCATACGGCAGGGGGCTCGACGAAAACATCACCTTCGTCGATCTTCTGCGGCGCATCGTGACTGAGACCGGAATTGCGCGCATCCGGTTCACTACATCCCACCCCAAGGACCTTACAGATGAACTGATGCGCTGTTTCGCCGAGGTGGATTCGCTCTGCAAGCACCTTCACCTTCCCGTGCAGGCCGGCTCGGACCGAGTTCTGTCCCGTATGAACAGAGGCTGCACGGCCGCCGGCTACATGGGAAAAATCAGGCGGCTTCGCCAGATTTGTCCTGAAATTGCGCTTACCTCCGATGTTATCGTCGGCTTTCCCGGCGAAACGGAAGAGGACTTCAAAAAGACAATGGAACTGCTCGAGGAGGTCCGGTTCGACAATCTTTTTTCTTTTCGCTACTCGGACCGCCCAAACACCCGGGCCGCCACATTTTCCGACAAGGTGGCCCCTGGGGTTGCTGCGCGCCGGCTGCTCGAACTCCAGAGCTTTCAGGCCGATATTACTCTTGGCAAAAACCTTGCCGAGGTCGGCTCGATGCGGCTTGTGCTCGTTGAAGGGCCAAGCAGAGCGTCCAACGGACAGATGACCGGACGCACCACCCAGAACAGAATAGTCAATTTCGAAGCGCCTTTATCGTCGATAGGGCAAATTGTTGGCGTGAAAATTGTCTTTGCATATTCTCATTCCCTGAGAGGAGATATCATCCCGACATAATGCTCCAGGAGGGCAAGATTTCTCTTTCGCTTGCTTCGCCTTGCTTCGTGAATTGTTTGGGGTTATAGTGTGGTCGAAGGCTTGGCCTGAAGGAAATCTCCTAGACTATCAACTCTACCGAATCGAGCCCGGGGGACACCGAGGCATATGGTTGGAGGAAAGCATGTTCAAGCAGATGAAAGTAACCGGGCTCGTAATGGACCCTCACTCGAACACGCCGATCCTGGTGCTCAAAGACATTGCCGACGAAACAACCCTTCCAATCTGGATAGGTCTGCTTGAGGCTACGGCAATCGCCACCGAACTGGAAAACATCCAGTTCCCGCGGCCCATGACTCATGACCTGATCCGGACTCTTTTCGACCACCTCAAAGTGAAAGTAGAACGCATTGAGGTCTGCGAGCTGAAGAACAATACCTACTACGCCCTGATCCACATCCGAAATGGCGAACAGCTCAGCTCTATCGACTCGCGCCCAAGCGACGCCATTGCCATTGCACTGCGGACAAATGCGCCCATCTTTGTCAAGGATGAAGTAATTACCAAATATCTCAAATCCGATGAGGCCAAGCCATCCTTTGGCGAAAAAAACAAGGAGCAGTGGGCCGAAATGCTCGACAAGCTCGATCCCCTCGATTTCAGCAAGTACAAAATGTAATATTCCAACAGTGCCGGCAGGCTTCCGTTCAGCAGGGTCCGGCGGCTCGGACCTCTTTTCACCAATTCATGCTGGTACGATTCCGATCACAAAAGTCCCCATTCTGTTTTGATTTCCGATCAGGTTCGATATAAATTCAAAAACGGCAAGCCGGGGACCTCTGCTTATTTTCAGAACAAAGATCTAAATTATGCTGTCGTGGCGGAAATAAATTTCAGGTGAGCCCTCATCTTGGAGCGGCCATGAAGATGGATACGGCGCGTTTGGCAGGTTTGATCGAAGCTGCGAGAGGGCAGCGGCCGGCGGACCTTTGCGTAAAGGGATGCCGGCTGGTAAATGTTTTTTCCGGGGGAATCGAGACCGCAGACCTGGCGATTCATGATGGCCTCATTGCCGGATGGGGCGACTACGAAGGCAAGGAAACCATCCAGGCACATGGAATGTTTGTAAGCCCGGGTTTCATAGACGGACACGTTCACATCGAAAGCTCTCTTCTAAGTCCGGCCAATTTTTGCGCCGCGGTGCTTCCGTGGGGTACGAGCGCTGTGGTGGCGGACCCGCACGAAATCGCAAATGTGCTCGGTCTGGACGGGATCAGGTATTTCCTCGAATGCGCGCGAAATCTTCCCCTGGATATCTTTCTCAATCTGCCGAGCTGCGTTCCTTCTTCTCCTCTCGAGACCTCCGGCGCCAGCTTGAGGGCGGTGGATCTCCAGTCTCTGCTCCCGGACGAAAACCTGCTCGGCCTGGCGGAAATGATGAACTTTCCGGGTGTGATCGGGGCCGATCCCCAGGTTATCGACAAGCTTCTGCTTTTTCAGGATCTGGTCATAGACGGCCATTGTCCGAGGCTTTCAGGCCGCGACCTGAACGCTTACATAGCTGCTGGAATTGGCTCCGACCATGAATGTGCGTCCTTGGAGGAAGCAGCCGAAAAGCTCGCACGCGGAATGGCGCTCATGATTCGCGAGGGAAGCCAGTCCAAAGATCTGGAGAAGCTCATCGGAATCGTAAATGACTCCACCTGGCCCCGTTGCATGTTCGTATCCGACGACCTGCACCCCGATGACCTCATCGGCAAAGGACACATGAATGCCATAGTTAATGCGGCAATGACCCTGGGAATGGACCCCGTGCGTGCCATCACCCTGGCTTCCTGGACCCCCGCCAACTATTTCCGCCTCCGAAGGCGCGGAGCGCTTGCGCCCGGATTCTTTGCTGATTTCAGCATCAGTCCGACTCTTGATCCCTGGAATCCCGTGCGGGTCTTCAAGCGTGGAATCGAAACCGCGCGGGAAGGCGAATTGCTCACCGATCCTATCTGCTGGCCAATGCCTCCCCTGCCGGGTAGCCCCATGCATATCGGCAGGATAAGCCCGGAACAAATGCTGGTCCCGGCCAAAGCCGGTAAATTGCGGGTAATCGGCATACTTGAGGCAACGCTTTTTACGCGCAAACTTCTCATGGACCCGAAAATTGAAAACGGCTACGTTGTTTGCGACCCCGAACGCGATTTGCTCAAAGTGACGGTCTATAATCGATACGTCCCGGGCAGGAGTCCAGCGGTCGGATTTGTCCACGGCCTGGGGTTGAAAAAAGGAGCTATCGCCTCCTCCGTTGCGCACGATTCGCATAACGTAATCGCGGCGGGCGTCTCCGATGCTGATATTACCGCTGCTGTTTCCGCGTTGAGGCAAACAGGCGGAGGTATGGCTGCCGCCTCGGGGGGCCGGATCGAGATTCTGCCGCTTCCAATCGCCGGGCTTATGTCCGCATTACCTGCTTCGGATGTATCGGACAGGCTGAGGATGCTCAAAGCGCTTGTAAGAGATTGGGGGGCAAAACTCGACAATCCATTTATGGCCCTCTCTTTTTTGTCGCTTCCGGTCATACCGGAGTTAAAACTGACCGACTTGGGGATTGTCGAGGTCTCGAGTTTTTCTCATGTTTCTCTGTTCGAGTAAGTCCGATCGAGTCGATGGAAAAATTTGGACCCATTCGGATGAAAGGAAGGCGAAGGGCTGAGCGGCAAGAAGATTTGGCGGATATCCTTCGCATCGTTGAAACTTTCCCGGAAATGGTTAAATACATTCCGCTGCTTTTACGCGAACAACTAAATATCGTCTAAAACTGAATTAAGTCTGAACCAGATTATCAGGAGGACACTAATGAGCACCCTTTCCTGCCACTCCGTCAGTGATGTGGTCGATTTTGCCATTCAAAAGGAAGAAAATGCGATGGAGTTTTACCGGAAATGCGCCGAACGCGCAAAGAATCCGGGAATAAAAGAGTTCTTCAAGGAAATGGTCACCGAAGAGCAGAGCCACAGGGATATGCTCAGGAACCTGGATTCGCTGAACCTCGATAAGATAGAGCTCAAGGAGGTTGAAAACCTGAAGATCAGCGACTACCTGGTGGACGTAACTTTTTCCGACAAAATCACCTACCAGGAGGCCCTCATTCTCGCCATGAAGAAAGAAGAAAAAGCCTTGGCCTTCTATTCAGGCTGGAAAAACAAATGCATGAGCGAAAAAGCTTCCAAGCTTTTCCAAGTACTCGAAAATGAAGAAGAAAAGCATAAACGCAAGCTCGAAAGGCTCTATGACGAGGAGATTCTGGGCTGGGACTAATAATTACCGTCCTAATCCCAAATTCATGTTTATCAGGGGGGCGCAAGCCTCCCGTTTTTTTTGCTGCCGTGCCGGATGTAATACCATGTCCGAAATCCCCCCGGCCTCTTTAAAGGAGAGTGCCTGGTTTGGCACTCGTCACAGTGCCATTTTGAACTAATTGTATAAATCGGATTTCCCGGCCCCTTTATAAAGTTTCCCCTGAAAAAGTCCGATCCAATAGATTGAAGTTTGCAGGCGCAGCGACTCAGGGACCCTTTTGCGAATGGGATCATTGCCGGGAAGGTGGGCATACTTTATAATTGGATTTAACATCTCATACACAGACTACGGATTTATTTCTGGTGCGAAAGGTATCTCAATGCAAGACGAACCTCCAAATTTCCCGGATCAGGAAACTCTCCAACGAGAGCTTAGTGACTATCTTTCAAAAAAATATGGTTACCGGATCAAGGTTATTTCACCGATGATGGCCTCTGAGCATGCTCATGAACCCATCGAGAGCGAAAAGAAACCGGGTGGGGTGAAGAGCATACGGTTCGATATGAAACCGGACGAACTTGAGTCCTACCTGAACCAGTATGTCATCCGGCAGGACGAGCCCAAGGCTGTTCTGGCCACAAAAATTTGCACCCATTACAACCGGATCAGGTACCTGCAGAGCCTCGCCAGGTTCGGAAGCGAACCAATGGTTGGGAGGATAAAGAACAATATCCTCCTGATCGGTCCAACCGGTGTGGGCAAGACCTATCTGGTCAAGCTGATCGCCCAGAAGCTCGGGGTACCCTTTGTAAAGGGTGACGCCACCAAGTTCAGTGAAACCGGCTATGTGGGAGGGGATGTCGAGGACCTCATCCGGGAGCTGGTGATTCAGGCCGATGAGGACATCGAACTCGCCGAGCATGGAATCATCTACATCGATGAGATCGACAAGATTGCATCCTCTCAGCACCTCATTGGCCCGGACGTTTCCCGGACAGGAGTGCAGAGGGCGCTTCTCAAGCCTATGGAAGAGACCGAAGTGGACCTCAAGACGCCACACGATCCGGTCTCCCAGATGCAGGCAATCGAACAGTACCGAAAAACGGGAAAGCGTGAAAAACGCACTGTTGATACGAAAAATATACTCTTTATCATGAGCGGTGCTTTCAACGGTCTTGCCGAGATAGTCAAAAAACGGCTCCAGAAGCAGGAGATCGGCTTTGGCGCCCAGCTCCACAGCCGTGAAAACGACACTCGATATCTCAAGTAC
>Ga0074046_10003838_pt1 | contig 12431 bp, 11 predicted proteins | sample BogForMeECP23OM3_FD_94441 | JGI IMG/M metagenome (GOLD analysis project Ga0074046, IMG submission 94441) | Bog forest soil microbial communities from Calvert Island, British Columbia, Canada - Bog Forest MetaG ECP23OM3 | ecosystem: Environmental > Terrestrial > Soil > Wetlands ...
ATTGCGAGGAGCGAAGCGACAAAGCAATCCAGGGGATCGGAGGTCAGCGGCGGTGGCCCTGGATTGCTTCGCTTCGCTCGCAGTGACGGTCGCATATCGGCTTGATCGAAAAGCGCTCTAATTGAGCAAGAGTTCATTGCGAGTGGAGCGCGGCGGGCGCCGTCAATCGATCGTCGCCAGGCGGACTATTTGACGCCGAGCGTCGCGATGCGCCTGTCCTCATAATGCGCGGCGGCCTCGGGAGACGGCTTCGACGCACCGGCCTGAACGGTCGCCAAGGCATGACTTCTGAAAGTCATACGGGTTCGGCGCGCGGTCAATGAGTGGTCGGGCGTGGCGCACGCCAGCCTCGACTGTGTTACTTAGAGCTTCGCTCGCCCCCAAGCCGTCCTTCGGTAATTGGTTTTGGGCCGTCTTCGGTCGGCTAAATCGCTCTCAACCTGCTGTCGCCCCGCGGGCGGCTGCATGGCCACCTGTGCACTAACGCGATCGTCGATGGATCTCGAAATGGAAAACGAACACGCCCCATCCCCGGCCTACATAGACCCTCGCAGCGGTCGGACCTACTCACTTTCCGAGCCGCGTTGGCGTTCTGACGAAGGTCTGCCCCTGATGATCACGCGGCTACCCGGCATCGGACGCGGCGATATTCACTCGGGAACGCGCTCGCTTTGGCGATATGCCTCGTCCTTCCCCGTTCCCGTCAACAATTCCGTGACGATGGGTGAGGGCTGCACGCCTCTCGTAGAGCACACATGGAGAGGCGGCCGGGCGCACTTCAAGCTCGAGTGGTTCGGACCGACCGGCAGCTTCAAGGACCGCGGCGCGTCCGTCATGATTTCGATCCTTCGCCAGCTCGAAGACAGTTCAGGAAACGGTGGCGCAGCCATTGCGGCCTATGCCGGCCGCCGGGGGGATCAAGGCCAGATCCTGGTTCCCGCCACCACGCAGCCGGGCAAAACCGTCCAGATGAGGGCATATGAGGCGGAAGTTGATCTGATCCCGTGCACGCGTCACGACGATGACTGCCGAGGGAGCCTCCCTCAAAGGGACGCCACTTTGACACTCACCCAAGAGCCATAGTCAAAGACCGCTCTGTCCGTCAGCAGGCCATGGCCATAGACCTGCGCCGTCGCAGCAAGCAGTACGTCATGGTATCGAACGCGAACAGGAACCCGTTGCCAATGGCGCATAATTTCGCTCGCACGCGTGTAGACTTCGCCGTCGAGCGGATGGATTCTGTCGCTGAAGCTCGTGACGAGAGCGTCGAGCCACTTGGTTAGCGCGTCGACGCGTTCTCCCTGGCTCGCGCGGATTCTTTCGATTGCGGCCTCAAATTTGCGGATGGAGGCTGCCGAGAGGAATAAGGGGTCTTCATGGGTCTCGATCCACTGTCGAACGCTGACCGTTTGCGGTCCTACGGGGGCCAGGCTCTCGAACAGAGCGGTGTCTATCAGCCAGCTTTCCACAGATCGCTCCAGTCTTTATCGCTGATTGAGCTAGAAAGAAGTGACATTAATGTTATGGGGGATGGCTAGGAGAGCCTCCTTGAATTTCGAGGCGTCCGAAGAGCCGTCCGCGTGACTGGCGCTCCCCTCCTCTATGGAGCTGATCACGGCGAGCGGTTCGCCGTGGTGAGTGAGGACGATTCGCTCGCCATTCGCCGCAGCTCGGACGAGCTCGGCGAAGTGCGCCTTGGCCTCTCTAATGCCGACAGACCTCATGCATGCTCCCCCGAAGAATACGACCATACGCCAGAATAGGAAAGTGTGACCACTTGCTTCCTTCACCGGCCGCTCTCCGCGGGCCGTGTGACCACATTTCTCAATGGCGCCGACATGGACGGCGACGCTGTGACCACATCTCATTTTCGACCAGCGCAAGCCTCCAATCGGCGCAGTCGAGCCGCTTGGCGTCGCCCACCAGGAGTTCGGCGAGCCCCCTCACCCGATCAGTTCGATCCTCTTTTGCGGCGGGCCGGCCCTGTCGATGGACGCGATTCCCATCAAAGCGCGAGCTCAGCATGAGATCATTGACTGGTTCGGTGCCGCCGCCCGCCGACGACCAGGTTAGTGACAAGGCATCAGAATGGCGAGGTGTGACCACATTTCCCCAGGGTGCCGACACGAATGTCGGCGCTGAGACCACATCTAATTTTCGGCTAACGCATTGTAAAGACGAGCGTTTAATAGCTTTTGCTGCTTTTTGCTGATAATCCCCTGGTGGCTTATTCGGCCTCCATGATCTCATGATCGGCTAACGCATTGTGAACACGAGTATTTCCGCGAATACGAAGGCGCAAAAACTCCCATTTTGGACCCCAAAAATTTCAGTCGCCCGCGTAAGCTGGCACAAGTCATCGAACTGCTTCAGCGGGATGATGGCGCGACCATCGACGAGTTGATCGCCGCAACTGGCTAGCTTGCGCACACGACGCGCGCAGCGCTGACCGGTCTGCGCAAGCGAGGCTACGCGGTGACGATCGATCGGTCTAACAGGGAACGAGGTTCGATCTACTGCATCACTTCCGATTGTACAGCCGAAGACAACACGGGCATCGTTCACTCGGTGGAGGCGTTGGCGAACTCCGCGACACTCCCGAAGAACGCACAGCGCCGAGCGAAGTCCAATGCGTGGGGCGATTCCAACCTCTATCTCCGCCGACACTCCGACGACCGGATCACCCTCTCCGTCGAACATCGGGCCGCCCCGGCCATTCCGGCGATCGGACTCGAACTCGTCCAACGGGCCGACGCCCTCGCCCTCGAAATCGTCGAACGGACAGGGCAGAAGTCCCAGACCGTGCCCGTCTCCGTCGACGATCGAATCGCTGCTGTCCTTGCCGATGCAGGACAGCCTCGGTCCTTCGCCGATCTGCGCGCCGCCTGCCGCATACGCGCCGCCACCCTCTACGAGCGCCTCGCCGCCATGACCACTGCGGGACGCATCGTCAAATCCGCCGACGGCTACAGACTGGCCGGCTGACCCCTCACTTCCCGTTCCGCTTCCCGCACTCCCTACAGCGATCGGGAAGCGGAACGGGAAGCCCATCAAAAACCCTGTCCGGCCGACCATCAGAAAACGTGCGCACGCTCACTGACGAGAGAACGCATTGCGGTCGTCCACTGCGTGTGCCTCAGCGCCGTGAGCAGATTGGCGCTCTCCGAGGTCTTCGGCATAATCGTAACCGCGCTGGTCGCGATGCGAGGATAAAGGTCTTCACGATGGATGACAGACGCGACCTGGTTTCAATAGGCTCACCCGTTGCAAGATGGCTCCTTGTCGGGCCTGGCAACAAAAAGCCGCGCGTCACAGCCGACGAGCGCAAGGGGCCCGTTTACTGTTCAAGTCGGGTGAGAGCGCATCGGGAAGCGCTCCACCAGTTATGCCGACTGCGGCTTTCTCGGTCTACTGGGCTTCCCGCGCTGCGAAGCGGGCCGAGTCGTACCCGCCGCTCACATCCATTCGAGAACGTCCACGCTCTGATCTTCACGCCGGCTCTCCGCCTCGAAGTCCTTGGCGATCCGTTCGAGCAGCGCCGCGGTTTGAGGCCAGTCGGTGGCGACCGCCTTCGCGTCTTTTCGGTAGCGTTGAGCCAATGCGCGCTCCAAGGCTCCCCCATCAGTTGCCAGCCGGGTCGTAACACCGCGATGGTTTACAATCCCAGCGCATATTCCATTCTCAAGCTCTGTACTGCGATGCTGTTCGATCATGTTGCGGACCGGCGTCGGAGGCCAGGTGCCGTCGGCATCTGGACGCGACGCCGCGAGAACGTGGCCAATCCTCGAATCGCAAACCTCAAGGCGGCCACAAGCCGCCGCAAGGGCCCGAACCGCAGCGACCCATTTCTGCAATGCGGAGGCGTCGACAACACCGTCCGCGTCCGCACCGGGAACCCATTTCCATTCGCGTAGAAGGCTCCATGCTTGGGCGGCGACTGCCCCCGCTTTCCCTTCATCATCTGGCTCAGATTCGACAATCCCGCTTTCCTTTGATGGGGGATAAGCTGCGCTGAGAATTTGGATAAAGAAGTTCGGTTCTGTCGCCAATGCCTGTTCAAGTCTTCGCGGAGGGCGTTGAGAAAATCGGAGGATCTGATAATACGCCCATTCCAATTCGATAATGACTGAGCGGTCAACCTTGCTGTCGAGATAATTCAGAATCTCGCCAACGTAATAAGTGAACATCGTCGCTTCATTGTGATCGATCGCGCCACTGCCGTCGTTGACTGCTTCACCGAGCGCCCTGACGGTTAGCTTTTCGGGGATGCCCTCAGCCAGGTGCGATCCGATATAATTAACAGCATGTCGGGCCCGACCTACAGATAGCAACATTTCGATTGCGATGGGGAAGTCATCGGCTGAGCTTTCGAGGCGCCATGTCTCGATCTGCTTCCAGTAGGCGTTCGTAGGCCCCGCCGCGCTTGCCAGAGCCCAGACCTCTGGCAAGCCCGGCGCGGCGAGAAGAACGCGCGTTTCGGCGCGTTCGCCCCAACTTTCAACTTGAGCACGCTTTAGGACTCGGCGGATGAAGGCCAAATCATTCGGATTCGCCGCGGTAAGAAGCATGCCGTGAGCGAGATCCCATTCTCGTCCATCGCTTTGTAACCCAACTTTCAAAAGCTCATCGCGAAAGACCTCGGTCTCGGGGAGCATCATTACCTTCTGACCAATCCATCTCGGTTGCTCAGCGGCTCTGGCGAGCCTAAGTACGCCGTCGCGCCCCTCTCGGTCAGTAATTTCAGCGACCGCTTCCAGTTGCAGTTGCTCGAGATGGGCGGCGGCGGCTTGCCAGCCTCCGGGCGCCGGGCGATCCGGGCCTGCGCCGCCCTTGAACAACCAGTCATGCGCCTCGACGAAGTCGTCCGGGACCAGTAGTTCGAAGGCGGTTTGCAAATCGCCGAGTTCAGTTTCTGGGACGGACCAAACCGCATCGGGAAACTCACGCTGGTGATGAAGGGTCCTGCGCAATGCGTCTCGAATGATTTTCCTCTCCGCAGGGTCGGTCACCAAAGGGACAGTAGTTTTGAGAAGGCGGCCGACCGCGAGACGTAGGTCACTGTCGAAATTGCTGAAGACTTCGATCAGCTGGCGCCACCGCTTGGCGTCCTGGCCGACATCCTCCAACAAACGTCCGGTGACCGCCTTCGCTCCGGTAACGAACAACTCGGGCGTAACGGTTTCGGGGCGATCGACGGCAAAGTCGCGCCATTGACGAAAGGCGTTAGGGGTCCACGTATCGTGCGGTTTCGGTGAAATCGCCAGAAGTAGACGCCAAACTAGTTTCGGCCATCGTTTACGCAATCCATCTATTACGCGCAGTCGTTCCGTTAAAGTCGCGTGTGTTTGCGGGTCCCAAAGATGAAAGATTTGCCGGAGCGTGTTCGCCGGCCTGTTCGCGTATCGACCTCCCGAATCAATGGCATCGAGGGCAGCCAATACATGCGCTACTTGTGGTAGCAAGTCCGGGTCCCAGGCAAGGCGCTCTAGGCCCCAGAGCAGATTTGAAAGATATTCCTGACCAGAAACGCCGCCATCGTCCTCAGTGAACAGCGGACCGAGAGGCGTTGGAGATGCCTTTAGCGCTTTGCGGAGGGCATCGAGAAAAGCGCTTGGCGATGCCTCGGCTAGTCGCTCGAAGTCGCCTTGCAACGACCACCAAAGCTTGGCCTCAGCGCGCCCGAGAAGCCTCGCTACCGCAGCATCGACAATAGCAACAGGATCGGAAATTTGCCTAGCCTGATTACCGTGCGCAGAGAGTAAAATTAGCGTTTCTGTTAGACCAAGCCTTAATAGGCCGGAACGCGTGAGGCCAATGCCACGGAGGCCCGCCATCCAACGATCATGGCTGCTTAAATCGTATCTCAGGTCTTCTTCGCCAAGGACCTCAGCAAGAACCTTGAGATACCGATCGAGGTCTGAATGTGTAATGAATCTTGCAAGCAAAAACCACGCGTCACGCGGGGAAGCGACCTTCCACGCGTCACCGGATTTGCGAAGTGGTCCGTCGAAGGCTGCAAGCAGGGGAGCGAGATCCCGCGCAACTTCTGGATAACTAACGCCTGCAAGAGCCTCAATCGCAGCCCTGTCTCCATCAACGGTTTCTCGCCATCCGCCGGCTAGAAGCGCCGCGACCAGAGAGCGCGGTGGATTGGTCTGAATCCATGTCGGCCGCTGTCCTGGCGCGGGTGGCATTAACCTGCGCAGCACGGTCAAGCTCCTCCCCGAGTCGCGAGCGAGGTTATGTGCCTCTTGCCTCGGAATGTTCATTTCTTCGAGCGCTTGCTCGATCAGGTGTCGGCGCGGCCGGGCAAGTGTCAGTACATCGGAAGGCACACCTGAGTCAGGGCCGAACGCTACGAAAACGTGATGACCGCGCAGGGCCGCTGTTTGCGGCAGTCCCTCTGATCTATTCCTCAGAACGAGGATTAGCGGGGTTGGGGCATCCGCTAGTGCAAGCGCGCCAGCCTCATCAGACGGAACAAGCGCGCGTGAAAGATACGCCTGACGATAGTCCGAGGGCAGTTCGCTAATCGCCGCGTATAGGAATGCGATAGCCTCCTCGACAGCTTCAGCTTGTACGCTAAGCACGGTCGGCGGCCCCTGAAGCCAACGCATGACCCTCGCGGCATCGCCATCCCGGCCGCGCAGTATGAGGTTAGGGGGAAGAGGAACGTTTGTCGCGAGTGACCAGCGGTCCCAATGCTCGGAAAGCTCGGAGAGGCCCTGCGGTCGTTTCCCGATCTTGACAGCCAACCAATGGCCGACGCTGGGATGGAGTTCTAGCCAATGGACGAGATCATCGGCATCGATCACAGTTACATCGCGCCAATGGCCTTCGGCTCGTCGAGTGGCCGCCCACTTGGTCTTGGCGGGCCAACGGCGAGGCGTAACGAAGACAAAAGTCGTTTCGGACGGTTCGAGCCCAAGTGGATCATCGACTCGCTTTTGGTAGTCGTCGTCGGCCTTGCCTCTTGGGTTGTGGCGTTGACAGCCGATTTCCCAGCCGGAGACGCCGCCCGGCACCGGTCCGGACCCCTGAACCACAAGGCACTGGCCGTCCCAGCCGGAAGATTGGACGCTATCTCCGGAGCCAAAGTTGATTTTCGCCTCGGCGCCGCACGTTGCAAGGATTAGGCGACTAAGGAGTTCGGGCATGCCGTCCTGGCCTGCGCGCCGATCAGCCCAGTCGTTCAAGTCGGACGCCGCAATCCAGCGGATAGGACTGCCGTTCCGGACAGTTGTAGGGGCGCGCACGAGACTTGTAACGACCCCGCCAGCCGTGAATTGTACTCCCGCCGCCTCGAACGCGGACCGAATTAGATCCAGCGTTTCTTGATTTGGCTTCCGTTGCCCTCTCTCAAAGTCGGCGATCGTCGAAGTTGCAATTTTGGCCTTGCGAGCAAGATCCTGCTGCGACCAAGCAAGCAAAGCGCGACCCGCGCGGACTTGAGCAGCGTCGGGCCGCGGCGAGATTTCAGTGATCATATTTTTCCTATGGCGATCGGAGTTCTCTCTAGTCATACTTACTATATGATTCCCTAAGCGGTGTCAAGAAGCGGTGGCCTACCTTTCGCCATAATTCGTGGTGTGTGGGGTTCGGCAAAAGGTGACATTTACTTCCCTAGGCTCAATGTTCATGCTATGTTCTAAAATTCGCAAAGACCGCTGGCAAGGACTCGGACCACAGGCAGACACTGGAACACATTGGCGACTACGAGGGTCTCTTGGCGTCGTTGCGCTCAAACGACCACGGGTGGCTGTACTGGGCCATGATTGTTGCACGCAAAGGGTTCCAAAGCGGTTGCGAGGAAACCGCGAAACGGGCCGACATAGCCTTGGTTCCGCCAATAACAGGCAGCATTGCATGGCTGAGCGTTCTTACGGAAGAAGAGGTACTCGATCGGGTGACCGACGCGGTCACGATTTTCGGTGATGCCTGGCGGCGCGATCGCAACTCATACCGAAACGGAGACGTGTACAATTCGATCTATGTGGGCACTCGGGAGCCATCAGGTCTTCCAGGCACGACACGCATCCGACAAGGTGATGGGTCGGAAAAACCAATGAAGGAATTTATTGAAGAGGCGCTCGCAAAACGCGAAAACCGCTTCCGCATTTCTCTGAGCCGGGACAGAACGTATGTGCCCTTTTTTGCACCTCCGAGGGTGCAGATCAACGCAAAGGATGGGAAGTTAGTATCGAGCGAAGTTGGGTCGACGATCATCGGGTCCTCCCGTGCTATGCGGTTCTTCCGTGTTTGCACTGAAACAGGACGTGAGCTTATCGCGGACGGCCAGAGGGCGCTGTACACCGTGCCGCCGGGGCGTTCTAGCCGCCAGCTCGTCCGCGTGGATCGCCTTCGAGCTGGCACGCAAATCCTCTGTTCAAACGACGAGGGAATGCAGATGCTGGAAGCAGTCAGCCTCGTCGAGGAAATCTACTGGTCGGGGTAGCGGGCCTCGACGTCGTGTCCGCACTATTGTTGCCATCTAGACAGGGGGCGACATGAACCCACGGTCCGCCCAGCCGCAGCCGACACGCCGACTCGGGCCTGGCGTTTGTGTTCGGCTGCATCGCTCTGGCCGCCCTGCTCTGGCTCCCTGGCAGGCCGGTGCGCCCTCGCGCACTTGGCCGGCTCCAGAAGCGCGAAGGTTCAAACATGTCCATGGACACCTTAGCGCCGTCGCCGCGAGATCATCCAGGGCATGGGCGAAGCGCAGCACGGTCGGCGGGATTATCCTGGCGACCGGCGTCGTCGGCACGGCGATCAGCGCCTATTTTCAGTGGCGCAGCTGGGAGTACCAGTCGCAAACCGAGCTGAGCGCCCTTTTCGTCCCATTTTTCTGCGGTTCGGCCGTCGGAGGCCATTGAAACACGGGCGCGAATCAACAAACGGGCTTCCCAGCCCAGAGGCGCCCGGCCGCTCACCTCCTCGCCGACCTCGTGGGGCGGTGCGGTTCGCGAGAGCGGCGGCCCGATGCGTCCTTCCGTTCCCCATGCCGATCCCGAGCGTCGTGTTGCTTCCGCGGAGCAAGCGCGGTTAGACTCGCGCCGCGAGGATATGGCGGTGAAGCAGGCGCCCGAGATGGCCTCGATGGCCGAGATTTTTTGGCCGGCGCGCGTGGAGGCGGCGCCGGCTCGACTGTTCGTTCTGATCGAGATGAGCGCGCCGGGAGCGACCCTCCTGTTCGACGAGCCGGTCGAGGTGGTTACGGCGCACCAAAAGGATGAGGTCGCCCCGGCCCTAGCGCGCCTCGAGGCGGCGCGGTGCGATGGCTATCATCTGGCGGGCTACGCCGGCTACGAGCTCGGCTATGCGCTCGAGCCGAGGCTCGCTAGATCCGGGATCCCGGGCGCGACGACGCCGCTCATCCGCTTCGGCGTGTTCGGTCCTCCGGCGAGGCTCGGCGGCACCCAAGACCGGACCGCACCGATCGACATTCCGACGACGCCCGCCTGGAGCCTCGCGGATTACGCACAGCGCTTCGCGGCCTGCAAGGGAGTACATCTACGCGGGAGACGTCTATCAGATCAACCTGACGTTCCCGCTTCGCGGCCGCTATGACGGCGACCCGCTCGCGCTCTATTGCGCGCTGAGGCGGCGCCAGCCGCCCGCCTATGGCGGGGTCGTCGCACTGGGCGAGGAGACGGTCGTGTCGCTCTCGCCGGAAATCTTCTTCGAGACGGACGGCCGGATGATCCGCGCGAGACCGATGAAGGGCACGGCGCGGCGTGGCTTCCTGCCGCTCGAGGACATGGCGCGCGCCTGGGAGCTCAGCCAAGACGAAAAGAACCGCGCCGAGAATCTGATGATCGTCGATCTCCTGCGCAACGATCTCTCGCGCCTGTCCGAGGTCGGCTCGGTCAAGGTGACGGACCTCTATACGATCGAGACCTATCCGACGCTGCACCAGATGACCTCGGGCATCGAGGCCCGGCTCAAGCGCGGCGTCTCTCTCGCCGACCTCTTCACCGGCCTCTTCCCCTGCGGCTCGGTCACCGGCTGCCCGAAGATCCGCGCGATGGAGATCATCCGCGAGCTCGAGGGCGCGCCGCGGGGGGTCTATTGCGGCGCGCTCGGCGTTGTCGCGCCCGACGGCTCGGCGCGCTTCAATGTGGCGATCAGGACGCTGACTTTGTTCGAAGACCATTCCCTCGTCTGCAACGTCGGCTCGGCCATTGTCGCGGATTCCAAAGTCGAAGACGAATACGCCGAATGTCTCATAAAGGCGAAATTCCTGACGGGCGCGACTTCGAGCTGATCGAGACGCTGCGCTGGACGCAAACGGCCGGATTCTACCTGCTCGACGACCATGTCGCGCGGCTTCGCCAGTCCGCGGCTGCGCTCGGGTTCCGTTGCTCGGAGGCCGCGGTTCGCGCCGCGCTCGCGCGGGCGGTCGACGCGCAACCGGAGGAAACGCTCCGCGTTCGGCTGACGCTCGCACGCGACGGCGCCGCGACGGCCGGCGCCGAGCCGCTCTCCCTGCTTGCGCCCGATGCGCGCTGGCGTCTCGCCTTCGCGTCGGTGCGCTTCGACTCGAAGGACCCGCTGCTCAGGCACAAGACGACGCGCCGAGGGTTCCTGGAGGAAGCGCTCGCCGAGGCGCACGTGCGCGTCGGGGCGGACGAAGCCCTCTTCCTCAACGAGAGGGACGAGCTCTGCGAGGGGTCGCGCTCCAATCTTTTCGTCGCGCAGGATGGCATTCTGCTGACGCCGCCGGTCGCAAGCGGCCTCTTGCCCGGCACGCTGCGCGGGCGCCTCATCAGCGGGGGCCGCGCGCGCGAAAAGGTCCTGCTTCCGCCCGACCTGGAGCGCGCGGAGCTCTACATGGGCAATTCGGTGCGCGGGCTTGTCAGGGCGATTCTCGTCGGGGAGGCGCGCACCGCTGCGTCCCCCTTCTCCCGATGGGCCCGTTGAGAGAGGGACCGGGGGAGCGCTCAATAGAATCTGCCGAGACCGAAAGCGCTGGTGGTCAACATCCAACGCTTGGTACCCGAGCGGGATGTCGCCAAAGGGCGGAGTTTCCCCGTCCAGTAGCGGTTCGGGAACAGCCGGAATCGCCTGAACACCGGACCTTCGAAGCTGCGGCGGAATGTATCATCTCCGCCCTGACCGGAACTCCCGATGTCGCGCAACCTGTCCGACAGGAAGCAACACCGGCCACCGCTACGCGGCGGGCCGGTCGTCGCCGCTTGCTCGCTCCGCTCGCTGCGCCGGCGCCTCCCCGCCCGCCGCTCCGCTCCGCCCCTCGCCCGCCTGAACTCGGGCGCAGCGAAAACCGAGGTAGCCGAGGCGGACGACCGGGACGACGTGGCTCCGATAGGCCGCCCGCAGGCCGCGCGCGTCGTTGTGCCATGACCCGCCGCGGACAACACGATCCCGGGCGCGGTCGGCGTCACCTCCCAACCACGCGCGGCCGTCGGAAGGCGCCCCGTCGTACCGGCCATTAAGAACCCCGCAAGCCTGGAGCGCCGTGACACGCCCCGCGAAGTGATCGACATGCAGATGGGTGATGAAGATGTCGTTGTCCTCGACGCCGCCGTCGCCTGTTGGTCGGCCCTGCGATTGGTGGAAGGCAAAGGACGGAGCCTCACCTACCCCATTCCTCGCGACTCCTTCGGACTGCCGATGACGATTTGGGTCTAGGGCGGATGACCGTCTTCGCAACCACGCTGGGGGCAATTGGCGCTGGCTGATGATGGCGTTCGAAATGGCTTCGATTGTGTTCCGTCACACACCTCGGCGGGAGCAGCTTTTCACTCCCGTTTCGGCCCATCGCCGCTCGGCGTCGCCTCGGCCTCCAAGCGGCGACAAATTCACGAATGCATCAGCGAGAGGTTCGCCAGTTCGAATCCCCTTTGCTCCCAGTCGCACCGAACTGACATAATTTCCTAGCGTCCGGGAGTGGCCCGAAGCCCCCCGTCGTTTTCTGAAAGATCGGGCCGAGCCCTGGGTCGCGGTAGGGACGGTGATTACTCACCGCCCCCCGCGCAGATCCCGGCGTGCGGCTTTCCCGCACCGGGCTCCTGCCGAAGGTCGGACGTGACCGGGGTTGGGGCCTTCAGTGCCGGCCCGTACTCGATCCGTGCAAGAGCAGCGCCTTTGAGGCATGCGGGTTCCGGTACTGTGCCCGGAGCATGCCGCCCCACCCTCGCTTCCTTCGGCCGCGCCCCTTCCCTCCACGCCCTCCGCCGCCGCTCATCACGGCCTTGTTCGGGCGCTTCATCGGTACTACGAGCGCGTCCGACTCCTCATCCGTTCCCTGACGGATTGCCCACTAGGGTTCCCGCCACGGCCCGGGATCGCCAGCGCGACTGCGGGCCGGATGAGGTCTCCCAGGTTCCGACGGCTTCCTTTCGTGCGTGATGGGGTCTTCGACCACGGCAGAGCGTCAGCGCCTCGCAAAACGGAATTACGGTGACACCCCC
>Ga0074046_10003840_pt1 | contig 12429 bp, 11 predicted proteins | sample BogForMeECP23OM3_FD_94441 | JGI IMG/M metagenome (GOLD analysis project Ga0074046, IMG submission 94441) | Bog forest soil microbial communities from Calvert Island, British Columbia, Canada - Bog Forest MetaG ECP23OM3 | ecosystem: Environmental > Terrestrial > Soil > Wetlands ...
ATCGACGCTTATGTCACCAACTATAATCTCCATCGCCGTCCCTTCGTGTGGACCGCCACCGCCGACTCCATCCTCGCCAAGCTTCAACGTCTGTGTAAACTTATTAATGGGACATCAGACTAGCAGGTTGCGGAAAAACGCAGTGAGACGCGACTTCGGCGAAGAGTAGATGCCTCTATGACCACGAGAGTGCGCTTTGGATCAACGGTCTCAAGGGTCAAAAACACTTTTCCCGCAACCTGCTAGTGCCGGGTGCGCTCGATTTTGGCAGTATCGTCATGCTACTTGGCTTCGTTCCTCGAAGCTTTTGAATTTGGTACTACCTGTGTGTGGCGAATTACTAATTTCCCCCGGGAATCAGCAATTCGCCACACACAGGTGGTTTTCGGACGCTTGGGCGAGAGCCTTGCCTTCATGGCGAAGTCGACAAGCGGAGTGGTCTCGGTCGCCTGAAGCGAATTCCGAACCTGCGCCGCGCTCCTGTTGGAAGAACCAGCGTTTCACGGGACGTTCAATTGGTTGAAGTCCTCCCAAATGCTGCGGAACTACAATGACTCAGAACGCGATGTGACCGGATTTGGGACACGTTCAGGGGGGACAACGCGTGCGGATCAAACCATGCCAGAGTCTGCCGCTGCTCGAATCACCGGGGCCGTAGTGTAGCCGGAGTCCACCAGCCGCATGAAGTGCACAGCCAGGCCAGCGGTCGAAGAGTCCGGCACGGCTCGGCGATGATCATAGCGTGTGTGCGCAGGTAGCAAGCGGCGCATCCGTGCCCGACACCTTGGACAGTGTCGTAGTCGTCATTTGCGCGTGCGGTTCGTTTTAGCGGGTATTCGGTCAGTTGCCTGGCCAAGCTCCTGGGTCCGGACAAACAATCTGCTGCGCGGCCTGAGGATGCCAATCGGTCTTTTTGTCATTGCAGGCTGAGGCTTCACCATGATGTCCTGCGGCATCGCGTTCGAGATCTTCGAGCATGCATCTGAATTTCGGATCATTCTTGAGCATGACACAGCCCATATTGATCAGCGCCTTTACTTGATTGGGTGGCAGGTGGAAGCTGGTACTGATGCTGTAGAATTTTTGTCGCACTTGCGGGTCTGGAATCGATTCAAAACTCAGTTCGATCACGTAGGGCACGGGGGCATGCAATTTAAGTTTTCCTTTTGATTGAGCGCTGACCTCCTCGGCTTGCTTCAGATCGTTCGCCAGTCGGTCGGCGAAATCCACCGTATCGAAGCTGTAGTTATCCATACCAATTGTTGCCGTAGCCATGGCCACAGTCGGGATAATGTGTGGCGTGTGCCGGCTGTCACTGATCGTGTCGTTGGATACTGTCCTCGCATTCACAGCAATGATCACCAGGCGTTCTATGTCGGAGATATTGCGACTGATGAATCCGTTGCTTTGTTCGTAGGCGTTGATGATCGACCTTAATCCGATGTTGTCCGCGAGCCCTCCATCCATCAAATGAACGTAGGGATGTGGCTTATCAACGTAACTTAGCTGGCTCTGAGACCAATAGTAACGACTGCGATTGTTGTAGTAGTCCCTTAACCCCGTCTGGTACTCTGTCAAGGCCGGAAACCCCTGAAGCGGCTGATAGTTCTCCAGGGTTAGCGGGCTAAGCAGGAACGGGAAGGCTGACGATGCGGCGACGGCACGTGCGATAGGGTAAGTGCCCAGGTCCGATCCAATCAAGTCGAACTGATCTTGTGTGAATGAGAAGCGATTGCCCGTGCCGATATTCGTGGCGTTCATAATAACAAAGGGACGATGTGCCTGATGGATCAAGATATCGTAATTGGAGTGATCGAATAACTCCTCGTCATACATATCAGCGGCAAGGTCTATGCGACTGTAGTAAGGAGATGCAAGCCAGAACCAATTCCACGGATAAACAGCTCTAAGGAGAAGTCCACCCTGGATGTTGCGATACAGGAACCGATCCTCAAAATCATCGAACAGCCTGTCGTGGTAAAGACCGTAGTATGCGGCGGTGAACGAGCCGCCCGACACGGACGAGATGCAGTCGACCTCGTTCAGTAATGTTTTTCCCTGCCGTGGCCAATCGATACGCGTTTGACGTAGCGCCAGCATTACGCCATATGAGAGCGCGGCAGCCCGGGTGCCACCCCCTGAGAAAGCCAGACATACGAAGAGCTTGTTCTCGTCTTTGCCACCTGCCAGGTTTTCGAACCGATAGCCCGGACCAGCGCCACCAGCGTTGGGAAGCTGATCCGTCCGCAAACGGGCGGTCGAGGTAGCACAGGAAATCGCGGTTACCAATGAAAATAGTGAGCCGGCTACGACGATGCAGAGGCGCAGATGTACGAGGTACTTCCGTGCAGTCATGACGGAATCTTGGTGAAAATGATCTCAGATGGCGTGATCACCGTTGTATTATCTAATACTAACCAGATTCCAGCGGGTGAATAATCAGCAGGTGGCGCGAGTGCGACAACGTAGGTGCCTGCCTCAAGCATCAAGATCTGGTTAGTCCTCCAGGCCCCGGTCCCTGAATTGACTATTACGCCGCGATCTTCCTCGAACGTTACGAGCAGGTATTCCACGCGGCTTCCTATCGTCTCCTTACTGACGGTTCGAAGAGAAATCGGCCATAGCTGTGGCAACCAGAGCTAACTCTTGGGGCGGGCAAGTTGCCGGCCTAATCACGATCGACTGATTCGATCGTCAGCGAGAAAGTTGCGACGAATTGTCTAGCTGTTCGCGAGCAATTTCCAAACGGCGCCGAAAGCCTGCTGGACGACCGCTGCGTCTGTTTGATCGCATTGGACATTCACCGTAGGGTCAGAAAACGGGTCGCCGGAATATGACCTTCCGTCGTCGTAAGCCACGGTTAGTCCTGCGCCGCAGAGTGCATCGGCGGCAGGATCGGCCATTTGCAGAAATTTCTGCTGTTCCGGACCTACAGCTATGGTAACAATATTGGTCTTCGCCGGAATTTGAGGATCGGCAAGTCTCTCGATCGTGTCGAATCCTGCCCGGATGAACCCTGCCCTTACACGCGGTGCGTTTTCTGCATCGCACATGACCTCGAGCGAGCCTCTATCGGCAACTGCGACGCGCGATGGAAGACCACCCGGAAAGGGCTGAGTAAGTCCAGCGCCGCACAATGCTGTAGCTGCAATCCCGGCGAGTGAAAGGTCCTGTTCCCGAGCGGCTATTACTGTGAAAAGCATATTGACATCCCTCCCTCATGGTTTTGACCGGCTCAACCACCGATCTGCGACCAACGCACTATCAAAACGGCCTGCCAGCGACAAATCCCTTTCACTTCGCCTTCGAATGAAAAGCTCAGTCTACAGCTTCCATTCCGGACGGTTCCAACCACGAGGAGTGTCGACCCGTGATCCCAGCGGAAATGCGAGCGCTAAGCGTTCTGTACTTAAGCGGTGAGACTGCCTATAAGTTGGCTTGCGCGACATTTTGTTTGTCCACAGGCAACCGCCTGGCCACGATTCGACCGGCCGCGTTTGAGTTGAAACGCAGCCTGGTTGCGTCCGGCCGCAACCAGCAAGTGGAGGGACTGAGCACAGAAATGGCACGCGGAGACCTCGCCCTAACGGTCCTACTGCTCGCGGCCTTCGGCGGCTCGATGGCTTTGAAGACGGCGAGCACGGCAGCCTCGTCAACCACTTCTATTAAAGAACAATCTGAGTCGGCGGCAGCTACCGCCTCTGAGCCGAGCACCTCGGCGTATTCAGCCACCGAGATTCTGAAGGAATTTCTTGTCGGTCAAGACATGCAAATGCCGCCGGGTCAGGATCTTAAGTCAGCGGTGGGCAAGCTCATCCAGAAACAGAGCGACCCTAGATTCAAATACTATGTAGATTCGATCATCGCGATGGTACCGGATCCGATCGAGTCCGGTCTTAGTCTCAAGCTCGACAATGAAATCGATGCGATTCAGCGTGCGGCTGAATCCGAAGGATACGTGCTCGACCGCTACAAGCTTCCGTGGCCCACGCCATCTGAGCGTGCCGGGACCGGGCCCGCGGCCGAGATTGATCAGTCTGAAGAGAGCGAGCCAACACCCAGCGAGGCCGCACATTCGGGGACCAAACCGATGCTGCGGGCCGAGCCGGGGATATTTCTATTCCGCGACGGTCGCAAGCATCGCCTGCTCGTCGTGTTTGTTATCGGTGAGACACCAACCTCCGGAGTTCACAAACCAGCGCTGCGCAGGGCCTTGCAGCAAGCATGCGAATTGCGCAAGGCGTTCGTTTCGGCTCTTCCGCGCGGTGACTGCGGCAGCAACTGCCCTCCTATCAGTATCATGGGACCTGCGTTTTCCGGTTCCCAGGACTCGCTAGTCTACGCAATCCACGATTGGCGTTCGCAGGGTAGCGTCGGCAACGAACAGACAAGCTGCCCCGACGCGAAGATCCGAATAATCTCGGGCAGCGCTACGAGCGTCGATCAACGTCTGTTTCAGAACTCGGACAATGTCGATTTCAAGGCGACGGTTATCCCCGATCGCATAACTCTCGAAAAGGTGTCCCAATGGATTTTGGTCCATGGAATGGGATCCAAGACGGGCGAGCGGGTTGCGATTCTCAGCGAATCAAACACAGGTTACGGCATAGCTTTTCAAGATCTACTGCTGAACGAAAGCAAGCAACGGAACGGTCCTTTCAAGGCCTTGCTCTCCCTGAAGTTTCCGATTCACATCTCGGAACTACAGCAAGCCATACAAATGGGTGTCGGCCAGCCAGGCACTTCCAACTCGTTGGCTGCGGCGCTCGGGAATTCGAACCTTCCACTAGCGGCATCCTCCGGCCGCGAGCGCAGGGATATCGTTCCTATCTACTCTACCTCGGAGATTAACTCGGTCGAATTGGTACTGGACCAGTTACTCGAGTCGATCAAGCAGCAGCAGATCAGCTGCGTGATCATCGCCGCGTCAAACGTTGAAGATACCGTTTTCTTGGCCGAGGAAGTGCACAACTCGAGTCCCAACGTGATGATGATATCTCTCGACGCCAACCTTCTTTTTCTCCACAGCGAGGTCAACCCACAACTACAGGGGGTTTTCGTCGCCAGCGCCTATCCACTATTTACCGCAAACCAGGTGTGGACGAACCCTTTCTGGGGCGCGCAGCTCCGCATTCAATTTCCGTCGGAGGCCGCAGAGGGCGAGTACAATGCCACGGTGGCGCTGCTCGGCGGAGACACGGAATTGCTCGACTACGGCAACCCGTTCGACGCCAGCGCGCGAATCCCTCCTCTATGGATCACGGTGATCGGCAGCGGCGGTGTGTGGCCGTTGGAGACATTCCCGATCAAAGATGACCAGCACTACATTTATGTGCGGGCGGACTGGTCGTCATCTCAGTATCCAATTTTTCCGTGGCCTGGATGGCCCGCGGCGGCGCGATTGGAGCTTCTTCAGCGGGCGATACTCGTCGTGACGCTGTTGCTCTGCGCTTTGTGGGCGATCGCATACGCAAAGCCGGGAATGCTGCCGGCATTGATCGATCAGTCATTTGCCGGCGCGGCGCTCGATGAGGGGTCCGAGCGACGGACCTATCAGGCCGCGGTCCTGTTTCTGCTGATAGCCGAATTGGCGATCGCCGTGCACTACGTTTCATTTAAACGGTTTCACGGACTGGAAGTCGCGACTCCCGCCGATGAGACCGCTGCCCTGCTGTCCTTTCGGGCGTCGAGCCTTGGCAGCAGAGTGTCTCCGCTGACCCCAATACTTTTTGGTCTGGGAGCCGGACTAGCGCTTTGCCTCGGAGCATTGCGGCGGACGCGCCTGAGGGAATCACGCCAGGTGCAGACGCCATTTCTGGATTTTGAGACGCCTTCCTTCAGCGGCGTCGTCGATTTGGAAGGGCGCGTGCGCCGAGCCCTTTCGAGCATCGAATTGGATTCACCAGTATGGTGGCTGGCAGCGACTTTGATTGTCGCGGTGTACGCCACGCTTTACTGGCAAAGCGGCAGATGGCCCGTCGACGGGCCGACATTCGCGGGTTTGTTTTTCGTAATCTCGCTGGCCGCATACACTGGAATCGCGTACGCGGTTTACAAGCTTATTGCGGTTTGGCTTTCGACCCGAAGGTTGATGCGCCGTCTGTATTGGCATCCGAGCCGGCCAGGTTACGAGAAATTCCGTGCCGAGATTTCTGCCGGCCACGAGAGCCGCATGGATATGCTCTCGTCGGCGCCGAGCCTCGCCGCGTTGGAAGCCGGCCTTGCCCAGGTGCGCAAGATGATCGCTGTCAGCGGCACGGCATCGGAATCAGCCCGCGATTTCGCTGGAAGAACCGGCGCATTGCGCGATTCCCTGCGCGAGAGCCTGAAGGATGCAGAGCAAGCACTGGTGTCCATCATGGTCGCCTATGGGAAGTCGCTTTGGCGAGATGAAATCCGATTCAAACGCGAGGCAGAAGACCAAATGTCGGCGCTGTCCAGACTCGTAGCGCGAGCCTACGAACCGTTCTGGCAAGGCGCGCCTGAACCTTCACAAGGACCAGATGCGAAGGATGGCGAACGGTCGGCACTCAACTATGGCGAGATCTACGTCGCGAGCCGGGTTGTGGATTGGCTTCGGCAGGTGATGCCACAACTGCAGGCTCTCGCTTTTTCGGCGACCGCCGCCATGATCATGATGCTGTTTGCGATCAGCTCCTATCCGTTTCCTCTATCCGACCGGTTGTTGTGGTTCAGTTGGACGGTAGGCCTTGTGACGGTGGGATCGATGGCGTGGATGTTCGTCTCGGCGAATCGAGATCGAGTGATGAGTTTGATCTCGGGAACCACGCCTGGGCACACCGATTGGAACTTGTCGCTGCTCGTGAATCTTGGCACGCACGCCTTGTTACCGTTGGTGGTGCTGCTCGGCGCGGCCTTCCCGGAACGCCTCTCGCGGCTGGCGACGTGGCTGGGAGGAGTTTTCGGCGGCCACGGCTGAGAGGTTTTCGCTTAGATTGCTCAAAGCTGGATTTGTGAAATGAGCTGCCTAGGAAGAAGCCCCTGAGCCCGAGCTCTTCTCTGCAGGGCTCGGACCGGACCCTTTGAGACGAACGAATTGCTCGAGCATGTCAAACCAGAACGGAGCCCCGAACAGCGTCGCCGCCGCGGTGATTAGGAAGCCCGCCAACATCTCGAGTCCGCTCCAACTCCCCAAATCCTTGACCGCCGCATCGCTCCAGCCGATGGGGAACCCTAGATTTCCGATTAGGGTAATAGCATCGGCAGGTGTCATACCTGGCATTGGGCCGATGGTCTTTGCCATCATCGGCCGCAACCACAGGGCCTTGCCAACACCTATAGAACTCACGTTGAGCGCCATCGCTATTATCAGGGCGATCGAAAAAGACCATATTTGCGTCTTGCGCTTGTAGACTCCGCCGACGCGATCCATGCTGTTGTCGAACCAGGCAGCCAGCGAGTCGCGCATTTTGCCGAGATTGCCGGCCGTCTGATCAAAGATTCCGTTCAACAAGCGGTTCAGTTGTGGGTCCTCGATCGCGTTGATTGCCGTTTTAATTTTGTCCGGCGAATCTTGCGCAATTTTTGTCACGTCGACGAACGCATCGGCGAACAGCTTGGGATCCACGTATGTGGGGATATGTGTCAGTGCTTTCTCGTCTTCGGCTGTCCCATCGCTCTGTGGGTTGACAAGTGCGTGGTTGTAAATGGAGCGAGCCAGACCAGTAAAGCTCGGGTCATTAAGTAGATCCTTTATTCCCTCAAGTAGGGTGCTTGAACGCCATTTCATCGCAGATGCGATCGCCTCGACGATTGCACTGACAACAAGGCTGATAGCAAGAAAGGTGAAGATTAACCCTATCGCGACGTCCAGGACAGTGCTGTTGAACATGGATCCCCCTTTCGAAGCGTCCCAAGGTACTTTGCTTTACTGTCGGCTTACTAAATCGCCGATCGAAACTCTAGCCTTGAGCAAAGGGTTTTCAACATCTCTGATGTAACAGTGCCTCAGGATGTCGCTATCTGCCCAACTGCAATCCGGCGCCCGGCGCGAAGTTCGATTACAAACTGCGATGGTTGGAACGCTTCACGAAACACGTGCAAGAACTACTCGCCACAGCGGAGCCGGTCGCCCTCGCCGGGGACTACAACGTTATCCCGACCGACATTGACGTCTACAAGCCCGAACGCTGGGTTAAGGATGCGCTCTTTCTGGCAGAGGTACGGAGCGCGTTCGCCAATCTTGCGCAATGGGCTGGACCGACGCCGTGCGTAAGCTACATCCAGATGACCGCATTTACACTTTTTGGGATTACTTCCGAGATGCCTATATGCGCGATGCCGGCCTACGCATCGATCATCTGCTTCTGAGTCCGTCGGCAGCGCCGCGTCTCCTTAGCGCAGGCGTCGATCGCGAAGTCCGCGGCTGGAAAAAGGCGAGCGACCGCGCGCCCACTTGGATCGTGATCGCGGACAGTTGACGAAATTTTCTCAGCCGAGGTCATCAATCCGATGTTTGCCTAGTTTGTATGAAAGGTCGCTGCGCGACGCTCCCAGCCGGCGTGCGACTTCCGCCTAGGCGCAGTCGGTGAACGCTGTTTGACGCGAATTTCGGTAGTGAGCTGTTTTGAAATCCAGCGGGATCCAGCGGAATAAAAATGGGATGAACTCGGGACAGATTTCGAGGACCAAAGCCGGACGAGGGCGGACAGGCACGACTATGCGGCCTTGGTTCCTTGAGTTCGTGCGATGTATTTCTTGTCGCTGTCTTTGAGCAACACTAAATGCTCATCACACAGAAAGTAGGTCAATCTCGGATTTCCAGCTTTGTTCGTGACGAACCGAAGCGAGCCAAGTCTGGCGCATTCTTTTGCTTGGCAACGGGCCGCTTTAGCGCCTTCTGCACGACGCTACTGAGTGAAGCGGATTCTTTCATGCAAAAGAATATCTGCAGATTTTTCGACAAGTGTCAGGACGATCAACCTATATTCAGTGTTACAAAAGGAACAAAAACGCCAAAATGAATCCCGCTAAATCCGAGATTCAGCTTGCGTGCGAGCTAGTCAAGGGACTCGACGGCATACCAATCGAGGCCGCACAACGTGCCTCTTTTTCGGAGGTCTCTCTAGAATGTCCGCGTTCAGGCTAGTATTGCCAGCAGATGAAAGCGGCGGCTGGAGAAATCATATGCGAGTCAGAGGATTGAGCTGGTTAGGATTGCGGACTCCGCAGTTTGACGAGATGGTCGCGTTCTTTCGCGACGTTATGGGCATGAAACCGATTCGGGACCAGCCGGGGATTGCGGTCTTTCTAATGACCGACGGCACAAATATGGAACTCTATGAACTCGATGAGGAGTTTCACGCGTTTTTTACCACCGGGCCAGTTGTCGCATTCCAAGTCGACGACGTTGATGCATCCAGAGCTACGATGGAAGCGGCAGGTATCGAGTTCATCGGTCCCGTACAACGCAAGGGGAAAACAAGTTGGAATCATTTTCGCGCTCCCGACGGCACGGTTTTCGAGATTTTAAGCACGATCGATTCTTGATTCAGCGTTGGCAGGAGCAGGAACACGCGTTCAGAGGATCGTGCTTCTCCACCTTGCGTGAAGACTGATCTGCCTTGATGGCAACAATCGCTGCTTCGGAGTCTGATTGACAGCCTTGTTGCGACCGGCCGCCTCCTGTATGGCCACCATCGGCCAACAATGACGCGACGCGAATCGGCTCCACCGTCGGATCGCTCAATTGCTAGCTGCCAATTGACAACATACTTGCGCAGGTTACTTCAGGATTGCATCCGCGACTCGTCCTGGAAAACAGGAGTCATCCGCCAAATCGCGTATCGCGCGCTACAGCTTACCAAATTCAATTGTGCGCACGAGTCTGCCCTCCCTTCACCGAATTCTTGGCGACTCTGCCGCTGTGAGCCCACGGGGGAACTCAGGGCGGGACAGTCGAGGCTGCCGCTTCGTTTGGAAGATCTTGGTCGAGAAATGGCACCACGACTTGCGCGATCTGCTCGCTCTCGAGAGTCCCAGGCATCGGAATATGGTCTGCGCCTTCGATGACTACGAACCGCGCGCCGGGAATGAGGTCCGCCTCCTTTTTGCTGTTTGCGAGGTGATTTATCTGGTCGCCACGGACCTGGACTACCAGCGTGGGCACGTGCACTTGCATCGCGAAAGCCTTCACGTCGACCAGGAGTTCCGACGCCCCGAAGGCCTTGAAATCCTCCGGCGTCGCTGACTCTCTCATCACCTCACTAAAGAACCGTTTCTCCACGTCGCTCGCGCCGGGCATCTCATACGAAGCGAACAGTTCACGGATGGCGCCTTGTGCCCATCCATTCGCTATCAACGTATAGGCCGCCTGCTGCATGTTCTGTTGATCAGCAGTAAGACTTGGATCCGGGCTGTTGTCGACACTGCCGGCATACAGAACCATGCGAGTGACGCGCTCCGGATGTTTCACCGCATAGGCTATAGACACTTCCGTACCACTCGAAATGCCATACAGCGCAAACCTGTCTAGCTGGAGCGTGTTGACCACGGCTTCCAAATCCCGCAGCCGAGCTTCGACTGAGTAGTCCTTCAGCCCGCGATCGGACATTCCGAACCCGCGCCCGTCATATTGAACGACCGTATGACGAGCGATTAGCGGTTTCAGAAACGCCGAGTTGTAGGTTGGACTGAAAAGCCCGAGCTTCAGATGCGTACAGAGTCCCACCACGATTACCACCGGCGGGCCCTTGCCCGAAGTGCCGTAAGCTATCCGGACTCCGTCCTTGGTGGTGCAGTAGCCGATTTTCTGGCTGACCTCGGGCGGCAGGAGGCGTGGCACGTAGATCCTCGCGAGCGTCGCTACTTCGTTATAAAGCAGTTCGTAACTCAAAACGGCCGCTGCTATCGCAAAGAGACCTACTACAAGCCTGCGCCGCGGCCAGCGTCGTCGAGGACCAGTGCCTGGATCTCCCTCGATGGCGATGCCAGGCATCGCCATGGCATAAACGCGCATAGGTCTGCCGACGTTCTTAAGAGTTTTTTCACCAAGAAATTTCGCGGGCAGGCCAGGCTTGTTCCGGATCTCCTCGTACACGCGTTCCGAGATACAGCAGCCGCCGGGAGGAGCGAGTTCGTGAATCCGCGATGCGACGTTAACGCCGTCACCCAGCACGGTGTTATGGGTGAACACGACGTCGCCAACGTGAATCCCGATCCGGATTCGCAGTTCACTGTCGCTGGCGAGCGAGGCCTGAATTTCACGCGCACAGTTAACCGCATCGACAGCGCTGTGGAAGCTCGAAAGGGTTCCGTCGCCGATCTCGCCGATTAGCCGTCCATTGAAATGCGGCAGGATTCTCCGCAACAGCTCGCGATGGGCCGCCAGCGCGCGCATCGCGAGCTGTTCGTCGCGGCCCATGATCGCGGTGTAGCCGACGATATCGCTGAACATGATCGCCGCCAGTTCGCGCGTAGAATTTGCCGCCAAGGTATCGGACGAACTCATCACTGAGGCCCCCTTCGATAGTATCGGGTCGAAACCGGGACGCACCGGATACTACTCCGGCGTCTGCCGCAGTGCGAAGCTCCGCCGCCGCTTTCGAGCTCGATGTCCGCTCCTAACCGCCACGAGATTGGCCGAGCACCAGATCGCCTGACTGGCAGCGCCGCACTAGCCGCGCATCTGCGCAGGTTTCCTGAGGATCGTGTCGGCAAAGTGTCTGCGATCATCGACCAGATTTGAGCGACGCAAGCGAAGCAGAAAATGTCGGAGCATTTTGGCTGTCCCTTTTCAAAACTTAGTCCGCGCGAATTTATTGGTGGTTTCGATGGGCTCGCGGTAACCTGCGGGTGCATGGAGATGCCTACAAGCGAGTCATTCCTGGTGGCCGGAGGCGGACCCCGAACCCGCACCGCGCTGCTGTTGGAACCGATCGCGCTGTGCGATCAGATTGCCCTGCTGGAGCGCAGCCTACCCTGAACGCTGAAAGAGCTCATGCTCGGTTTCAGCGTCTCCGGTCAGCGCGAGCGAGGTATGAATTGGGATGTAAAAAGTCCGGTCGTGTCAGGGCGTGCTAATCAGGCCAGCCCGAATCGGGTTGCAGCTTTCGATACGCCAAGCTCGCAAAATAGGGCACCAGCCCGCGTATCCAAGGATTCACCGCGACCGTGGACCGCGGCTGACGCCAGTAACGAATCGCCATATCCATCATCGCTATGGGCTCGGCGATCGCGAAAATTTCCCGCATCTGCTGCGACCCGGCCCACTTAGAAAACGCGCCTGAATAGATATCGCGAAAGCGGTCCAGCGCGCCGCGAAGATTCATTGTCGGCTGATAGGTATGTCAACGCCGGACTAAAACTGCATCAGTAGGCCGGAGTAAAAGTACATCGGTGGGTTGGATGGTTTTGGCCTCTGGCAGGGGGAGCGCGAGGGGGATCTCCCCCTCGCTAGTGCGTGGACTA
>Ga0074046_10003841_pt1 | contig 12419 bp, 6 predicted proteins | sample BogForMeECP23OM3_FD_94441 | JGI IMG/M metagenome (GOLD analysis project Ga0074046, IMG submission 94441) | Bog forest soil microbial communities from Calvert Island, British Columbia, Canada - Bog Forest MetaG ECP23OM3 | ecosystem: Environmental > Terrestrial > Soil > Wetlands ...
CGATCTGGGGCTCTGCTCCCTGCGGGTGCCGACGTGGTGCCCTTTCCGGCTGCAGTTCTATTGCAACGGCCACAGCTATCTGGCACGACAGCTGAGCCAGCGCCACCTCGAGTACCGGGCTCTCGACAATGCCTTCGGCTGGATTGCCGACTTCCAACAGGCCCAGAAGTTGGCCGACGAGTTTGGGGTCGAAAGGCTGCACCGCAAACTGGACGGCTTCGCCGATCGCTACTGCCCCTTGATTCCAAGGATTTTTGTGGGGGAGGGGGGAGGGGTGGGTATCTCCGCCATCCAAACTTCGCAGTCGCAGTCACTGAATAGTAAATAGTCAGCCCAGTTTTCTGCCAAGTGTCCACGCGAACGCCGAGTCTGTTAGTGTACCGAGAGCGTTGCACGTAAGGCGGACACCGAACGGATGCGGACCACACTTCGCAGGGTCTTCAAGGCTTTTCAGTATCGCGATTTCCGCCTCATGTGGATTGGCGCCTGCACCTCCAGCATCGGCACCTGGATGCAGATCGTCGCGCAAGGCTGGTTGATTTATCGCCTTAGCCACTCGGCCTTCCTGCTCGCACTCGATCAGTTCCTCGGCGGCATCCCGATCTTCCTGTTATCGCTGATTGGAGGAGTTGTCGCCGACCGAGTCGAGCGTCGAAGAATACTGCTCGGTTCTCAGTACATTCAATTGGCGAGCGCGGCTACTCTCACGGTGCTGGTAGCGACAAACACGGTGCATGTTTGGGAGATTCTCTCCCTATCGCTCGTCTCGGGTTTCGCCCAGGCATTTGGGGGCCCGGCCTATTCAGCGCTGATTCCCACGCTGGTTGAGCGCGAGGACATGCCGAACGCGATCGCGCTGAATTCCATCCAGTTCAATCTGGCGGTGACGATTGGGCCGGCACTCGGCGGATTAGCACTGGCGAGGCTGGGAGAAGCGTGGTGCTTCGGACTCAATGCGCTGTCGTTCGTCGCGCCTGTTATTGCGCTGTCGCTGATTACAACGCGTTTCCTGCCTCAGAAGACCACTGACTCGATGCTCAGCAGCCTGAAGCAAGGAATTCAGTTCGTGCGTCGCCAGGGCTCAATGGAAGCGCTGATTGTGCTGGCGTTTTGCATGACAGCATTGAGCATGCCGCTGCGCACGTATTTCCCGGTGTTCGTGAAAGACATCTTCCGTCGCGGCCCCGAGACATACGGTCAACTGCTGTCGCTGATGGGGATCGGATCGATCTGCGGCTCACTGGCCATCGCCAGCATGGGTAACTTCAAGCACAAGGGCCGAGTTGCTCTCACCATGCTGATCGTCCTGGGCGCCGCGATTTCGGGCTTTGCGTTTTCGAAGTCGCTCGCCGTCAGTTATGCGGTTGTGATCCTGGTCGGCTTTGCCATGATGACGGTCTTTGCTACGGTGACTTCCCTGGTGCAACTCATCACGACAGAGGAGATGCGCGGCCGCGTAATGAGCGTGTACAACTGCGCCTTCCGCGGCGGCATGCCGATGGGCAATCTTGTTTCAGGATGGCTGGTGCCAGTCTTCACCGCGCCGGTGGTGCTGGGCGTGAACGGGTTCGTGCTGATGCTGCTTGCCGCGTACTTCTTCGTGACGCGCTCGCGAGTGACGGCGCTGTGAGCGCCGCAATGTTGGCCTACGCGGCGAGTCAGCGGGTAGCTTTCTCCAATAGATAAAGATACGAACGATATATTTGCCCCGTCACGCGCGTCATTCCGACCTCGCACGTGCGGCTGCTGGAATAGCAGGCTTCGGGCTTCTTGGCCTTTACTTCAATCGCTTCGAGGCGAGTGGCGGAGGCGGTTAACTCCGGCACAAGGAAGCCACGATCTCCGGCGAATGCGCAACATCCTGCATCGAGGGGAACCAGTACGTTGTCGCTGCAGGCTTTCGCAATGGCTTCGAGTTTGGGAGTAAGTCCCAGCTTGGTGACGGAGCAAACGGGATGAAGCGCAACTGAACTTGACTTGCAGTTAACGTGAAGCTTGGGCAACAGCGTGTCGTGAGCAAACTCGATGGAATCGAGAAACGTCATTTTGTCGAAGCGCTGCTGGTTCTGTGAGGTGAGATAGCCACGGGCGTTTCGGAAGCCGTAAGTGCACGGGCTGGTGTCGATGACGATGGGGAGACTTCCCTGCTCCGACCACGCCCAGCAGCGTTCGATGGCGGCATTGATGGCAATTTCGTGAGCGCGGCTGAGTCCCTTGGAGGAGAAGGGCGTGCCGCAGCAGGTTCCGGCGACATCCGACGGGATGGGCACTGGCACTCCAGCGCGGCGGGCAAGTTCGACGACGACCTCCATGACAGAGCGGTCATTCGGCTCGCCGGGAAGGCGGCCCATGGTTCGGGAAATGCACGACGGGAAGTAAATCGCCCTTGCTCCGGCCTTCGAAGTTGTGGGAACGGGGCCGGCGGCGTGCGGCGTATCGGGCATCCATTCAGGGAGGTTATTGCCGAGAATGCTTTTCATCAGGCGCGACACGGCGCGCACGGCAGATGCGCCCATGAGAGATTGAGCAGTGTGGCCGGCACGCAGCGCCCAACGGACGGCGAACTCCGTTGCAGCGAAATGGGCGGCGATGCGAGCGGCCCACTTCTGGGCGGACGGGGTCTGACGAATGCGGCGGAAGCGTTTGACCAGTTGGCCGGTGTCGATGCTTACAGGACAGGCCGTGGCACAAAGTCCGTCGGTTGCGCAAGTGTCGAGCGCGGAATAGGGGAAGTCCCGGTCGAGCGCGGAGTAGAGTGCCTGATCACCCACCCTATCGCCAACAGAAGGCGATAAGGGTGGGGCACCCGACGTGTCTGAGCTATTCCAACTCTGCAGGCGCGCCATCTCGCGGCGGACCACGATGCGCTGGCGCGGCGTCAGCGTCAACTCGCGGCTCGGACACTTCGACTCGCAATAGCCGCACTCGATGCACTTGTCGACTTCCGGCTCGATGGTGGGGATGCGCTTGAGGTTTTCGAGATGGGCGCGGCGGTCAGGATTGATGATGACGCCCGGGTTGAGGAGGTTGTGCGGATCGGCTAGCGCTTTGAGCCGCCGCATGATTTCGTAGCCGTCAGTTCCCCACTCGGTCTCGACGAATGGGGCCATGTTACGTCCGGTGCCGTGCTCGGCCTTGAGCGCACCGTCGTAGCGGTTGACGACCAGCTCGACGACATCGTCGATGAAACGCGCGTACTGGTCGACAGCAGCCTGGTCGTTGAAGCCCTGGGTGATGACGAAGTGCAGGTTGCTGTCCTTAGCATGGCCAAAGATGATCGCGTTGTCGTAGTCGTGCTTGCGAAAGAGCTTGGTAAGGTCGAGCGCACCGTCGGCCAGGCGTTCGATGGGAAAAGCGACATCTTCGATGATGACAGTGGTTCCGGTCTTGCGCACCGAACCAACAGAGGGAAACATGCCGGCACGTATTTTCCAGAGGAGCGCTTGCTCGGCAGCGGCGTGAGTAAACATAGCGGGCTCGAGCAGCTTGAGTCCGCCGACCGCGTCTACTGCGAGTTCTTCGAGGTGGTGGCGCTCGGATTCCTGCCCCGACTGAAACTCGGCGAGCAGCCCGGCGGCTCCGTCGGGAAGAGTGCCGATAGATGCCGGGATGCCTGCTTGCGTCTCGACTGAACGAAGCGAGGCGCGGTCCATGACTTCGAGCGCCTTGGCTCCGGCTTGTCGCAGAGGGACGATGGAATCGGCAGCTGCGTAGAGATCGGGAAACAACAGGAGGCCGGTGTACTTCACGGGCAGATCGGGAACGGTGTTAAGCACACTTTCGGCGATGAACGCGAGCGTGCCTTCGGCGCCGATGAGGACGTGCTGGAAAATATCGACCGCGCGGTCGTAGTCGAGGAAAGCATTGAGCGAGTACCCGGTAGTGTTCTTCATGCGGTACTTGCTGCGCACGCGCTCGCGCAACCTTGCATTGCTCTCCATGTGCGCCTTCAGGTCGAGGACTCCACGAGCAAGTTCGGGCTCGAGAGCGTGAAACTTCTCATCGGCATCGGACTCCGCAGTATCGATGACCGTGCCGGAGGGCAGCATGAACTTCAGCGAGTGCAGCGTGTGATAGGCGTTCTGGTCCACGCCGCAGCACATTCCGCTGGAGTTGTTGGAGAGAATGCCTCCGATGGTGCAAGTAGCAATGGAAGCTGGGTCCGGGCCGATCTTGGCGCCGTAGGGCGCGAGCAATTGGTTGGCACGCGCGCCGATTACGCCGGGTTGGACGCGAATCTTTAGTCCACTGTCTTCGACATGTGCGTCGCGCCAATGGCGTGCGACTTCGACGAGCAGTCCGGCAGAGATGGATTGGCCGGACAGGCTCGAGCCGGCGGCGCGAAAAGTCATGGGGATTCCCGCGCGCTGGCTGAATTGGAAGAGCTTGGCGATTTCATCTTCGGATTTCGCCAGCACGACGGCCTTGGGAATCAAGCGATAGAAGCTGGCGTCGGAGGCAAAGGCGATGAGGTCGATAGGGCGAACGAGAATGCGGTCGGCATCAATTTGCGGAGCGAGCGAGGACTTGATCCCGGCGGAAGAGAGCGGGGCAGAGGTCAGTACGGTTGCAGCCATGTCGATAATTCCCTGCCCCGATTTGTGAACGGAGCCCGCCTCCTTGAAAACTTCGAGTTCTCCCGGCGGCCGCGGTACATGCGTCCCCCGGGAGAACTAGACGAAGTTACAACTTGCACTCGAGGCGTGCGTTCTACGTATCACTGCAGAACGAGATGCGTGAACGGAGGAACGTACGCCATGAGAAACACCAGAATGCCCACCAGACACGCCAACGCAATACTGTGGAAGAAGACGTAGCGCAGAATTTCGCCTTCGTGTCCGTACCATTCGGTCGCGGTACTGGCGACGACGATACTCTGCGCATCGATCATCTTGCCCATGACGCCGCCGGAACTATTGGCGGCGGCCATGAGAACGGGCGAAACGCCTACCTGTTGGGCCGAAATCTTCTGCAGGCTGCCGAAGAGCACGTTGGACGAAGTGTCAGACCCAGTCAGAGCGACGCCCAGCCATCCCAAAAGCGTTCCAAAGAACGGATACAGATGTCCGGTGCGAGCGAAGGCCAAACCCATGGTGGCGTCGAGACCTCCGAAGCGGGTGAGAAAGCCGATGGCCATCATAGCGGAGATGGTCAGCAACGAAAATCTGACGCGCACGATGGTCTTCAGATAGATCTTGAAGATCTGACCGATGCTGAAACCCATGATCAGTCCGGAGATGATCGCGGCAATGAAGATGCCCGTTCCGGTGGCGCTGAGCCAGTTCAGAGTGAACACCGCCGGCTCCTTTGTGTTCTTGACGACAACGGGCGGCACGCGCTCGATCAGCTTGTTCAAGCCATGCACGGGGAATTGATGGCTGGTGATCTTGCTGGGCGGCGTGCTCCAAGTGGCCATGGAGGTGAACACCTTTTCCGGAGTGTTCATGATCCTCTTGCCTGTGACTGTGCCCCAGCAAAAGACGATTACGCTGAGAATGAGCCAGGGGAGCCAGGCGCGAGCGACTTCTCTGCGGCTATAGCCGTGCGCGGCGCGGTGGTCGGTCTTCTCCGCTTCGTCTTCAAACGTCCAGACCCGCTTGGGATGCCAGACCGTGAGAAAGGCGATGAGGCAGATCATAGAGACCACGGCGGAAATCACGCCGGCGAGCCACGGCCCGTGATAGTTCGAAACCAGAAACTGGGTTGTTGCAAAGGAAACTCCAGCCACCAGCACGGCGGGCCAGATTTCGATCATCTCCGAGAAGCCGGCGAAGGCCCAGATCAGCCAGAACGGAACCAGTAAGGCGAACACTGCCAGGATGCGGCCCACCATGGCACCCAGGGTGAACTCAGTGAATCCAGTGACACCGGCAAGTGCAACGATGGGTGTACCCAATGCTCCGAAGGCAACCGGTGCGGTATTGGCAATGAGCGAGAGTCCGGAGGCCTGCAAGGGGCGGAAGCCGAGGCCGATGAGCAAGGCGGCAGTGACGGCCACGGGAGTGCCGAATCCTGCGGCACCCTCAAAGAACGCGCCGAAACAAAAGGCGATGAGCAGAAGTTGCAGTCGGCGATCCTGAGTGACGCCCGTCAGGCTGTGCTTCAGCACCTCGAAGCGTCCGGATTCCACCGTAAGCTGGTAGAGGAAAATGACGTTCAGCACGATCCAACCGACGGGAAACAGCCCGTATCCCAAGCCGTATACCGTAGTGGCAGCCGCCATGCGCGCGGGCATGTGGAACCCCATGATCGCGGTCAGCAGCGCCGTGACGAGTCCGGCGAGCGCCGCGTAGTGGGCCTTGGCATGACCGAACGCGAGAGCGCCGAGTAGCACAATGACGGGCAGCGAGGCGATGATGGTGGACAACCACCAGTGGCCGGTGGGATCGTACTGCTGCTGCCAGCCCGAAGGGAGCTCGGGCAAGCGCAGCACCACCATGGCGAGGATGATTGCCAGCAGCGTGAGAACGACGCCCACCCAACCTATCGAGGCAGGTGGTGGGGCTGCGGTGTGGGACGGCTTTACGGTTGCGGAAGTGCCTGCCATGCGTGCGCCTCCTGGACGAAATAACCACAGCAAAGAAGGTATGTTGCTGAAATGTCGCCAGAATCTTACGCGCCAAACTGTAAGTTAGCCACATATTTGTGGCAACGGACGTGGCTCACCCTCCGCTGTGATGTATGACACAACTTCGGGTCAATATTCCCGGTCATGGGTCGGAAAGCAAGCGGCGGGCGGCGCAATGGCCTCTCATGCGGTCAAAAGAGTGGGAATTGTCCGGAAACCGCATTTGATTGGGGGCGACTGGGGTCAGTTCGCCGCAGGGGACGGAGCATCTGGAGGTGCCGCGACAACACGCAGGAGCCAGCCACTGCCTCCCCTTACGTGAATTGGCGCCGGCGATGATAACTCTATGATACCAACGGGAGGCGTCATACCATGATGGGCGATGTTCAAATCCTCAAAGCCGTAAGTGCCGCAAGCCCAGGGGGAGAAGACCCACAGCGATTGCTCATTTGTGGCGTCTGGCGCCACGGTCAGACATCCCCGCTTGGGATCCGGCATCAACTTCGCCGTCACCGCGCCAAATTGGGTGGTCCGGCCAACGATATCCGATGCGGAGCGCACGGTTCCGTCGCCGTTATAGACGGCAGCACCGCCGACTTGGACCGTGGTCCAGTCGCTGATCGAAGTCCCGTACTCATCGAATGCGCTGACGGGAAGCTGGGCGTCGAAGACATCCTGCATCGATGCCAGGGCACGCAGGCTGACGTTCGTTCGAAATGAATTCTTGCCTGATATGAGTCGATCGAAGCGTACAGCGAGATGAGCGCCACCTGAGGCTGATGGAACCGATGTTTCCACAACCTGCCCTTCCACCCTTGCGCCGGACTTGAGCCTCACACCAGAAGGAAGAACTACATCCTGCATGAGCCTGCCAGATATCCTGTCGCCGGGCTTTGATTTGCCGCTGTCCATGGTAGTGCTCATCATGACGGGAAGAACTGTGCCGGCAGGGATTTCCTGGGAGGAGGAAAATGCCGCAAACAACAGGCTGAGGACCGCGACGACGATAAACTGAATTGACTCCATTGCCGCATCCAAGATAGTAGATGCGCCGGCTGCTCTCGATGCACAGAAAATTTTGGGCCGCAAAAGAGCGCGGGCAACCGTTGCGCGATTGCCTGCGCCCGCTTAGGTTTTTGCAACTGACTCAGCGCGACTGGCGAGGTCCAACCTGCCGACAGCCGTGATTGCGTCAGAAGCCGAAGACGGGACCGAACTCCGTGCGCCAGTCGTTTGACGTGCAGGTCGGCAACCCGGCGACCTTGGTCGTATGTCATTGGGAAGAGCCAGCCCCTGGGGGCGAACTCTATGGGAGGGATGAACGCGAGTGACGGACATTTCTCCTGTGATTTCGCACACAAGACGGATGTGATAACGGATGTGATAAGAGTGTCGGGAAGAGACGATTGGTGAGTTATAAGTACTAATAGAATGTTACAGACAGAAGAGCGTCAAGCTGTGCAGCAGCAAGTGTACAACTTCAGTAGAACACCGATGTCGCATCTGCTTCCACGCTACGTACGTTTTTGCCAATGAAGTACCATAAAATGTTCATCGGTTCGCGCAACCGAAAGCCATTCAATTCAGTAGTATTTCCGATTTCGCAATGGTGCGCAGTGCATGTTCGTATTTGCGAGTCTGGTCGAAGCAACGCCATCCTGACTTACATCGTCACCAGTCCGCTTCACATTCGGGAACTTCTCGCACGCCTGGTGAGAACACATACCAGAGAGTAGGACGCTGGATTAGAAAAGTTCATGCGCACGCGCTGAGCTCCACGACTGCTGGTTGAGCGGGTGCAGAAATCTTTACGTCGTGTTACCAGACTTTACCGTCGAAGGCGTGCGGCTGGTGTTCCTACGAGTGACAGATGGACTGTCAGAGAGACCACGAGGAGTCGAGAAAATGAAGACGAAGTTAATGGTAGTTGCAAGTGTGATGGCGCTGCTGCTGTGCGGCGCTGTGATGGTGGCTTACGCTCAAGGACCTGGACCTGACGGTAAGGCCTTTATTGGCGGACATGGTCCCGGACATGGCATGGCGTTCTGGGGAAGCGAGTTGAACCTGACGGATGCGCAAAAAGCCCAAGTGAAGACGATCATGCAGGCAAACATGCAGGCGAACCATGCCAGCATGAAGACGGTTATGCAGCAGATGGCGCAGAACCGCGCGGCCCTGTTGGCCGCGACCGCCAACGGTGCATATGACCCGGGGAAGATCCAGGCCCTGGCCAGCCAGCAGGCGCAGTTGGAAGCGACCATAATTATGAACCGTGAAGCCGTCCAGCACCAGATCTATACCCAGGTGCTGACCTCGGACCAGCAGGCGAAAGCCGAGCAGCTCCGCACAGAGGCGATCAATCGCATCAACCAACATCTGCAGAAGATGGCGAACGGAACCGACGCACCGCCCGCGCCGGAACAGTAACTGATGCAACTTCCGTTCGATAGGGCAGGGCTTCGGTCCTGCCCTTTTCGTTGCGCCGGAAAGTCGCGCAACGGCTGGACCGAAAAGGGAATGTAATAGTTCTGTCATATCGAACGCAGAACGCTCTACGTCACTTACTTCGAGCAGAGCAGGTCCTACGATGCAGTCATGGATTCAAACGGGCCTGATTGCACGCCTCTCCACCCCAAGGGAACTCAAGCAAGAGTACTTTTTACATCGGTTTTTGGCCCCTACGCACAAGACGACGAATTCGGCAGTCGCGCCATCAATCCGATGGAGCTGTATCACAACCAGGTCACCCGCGAACAGGGCAGCTTTTCGCTGCGCATGTTTCACCGCTCCTGGGGGCTGATGATGATCCAGCAGAATATTTCGGCACCCAGCACGCTGCTCGACTTCCCTACCCTCGACAAGTTCGAGCGAGAGTTGACCTCGCATCGCTACGACATCGTCGGTATCTCCGGCATCATCCCCAACTTGGGAAAGGTGCGCGAGATGTGCCGGAGAGTGCGGCGGCTTTCTCCGCATTCAGTGATCGTTGTCGGCGGTCACGTGGCCGGGATTCCGAACGTCGAAGATATTCTCGATGCCGACCACATCGTGCGCGGAGAAGGCATCGCGTGGATGAGGCGCTTTCTCGGGGAAGACCCTACCGCCCCGGTCGTACATCCGGAAATCCTGTCGGGGTTCGGCTTCCGCATTCTCGGTATGCGGGTTCCCGACAACACACGCGATACCGCGGCCACCATTATTCCTTCTGTCGGCTGCCCCATGGGTTGCAACTTCTGTACCACCTCAGCGTTCTTCGGCGGAAAGGGCAAGAGCTACCACTTCTACGAGTCTGGCGACCAATTGTTCGACGTGATGCAGCACATGGAGCAAAGCATGGGAGTGCAGTCGTTCTTTGTAATGGACGAGAACTTTCTGCTCAACCGGCCTCGTGCCCTGCAACTGCTGAAGCGGATGCAGGAACACCGCAAGAGCTGGGCGCTCTACGTGTTTTCGTCGATCAATGCGATTCGCAAGTATTCGATGGAGGAGTTGGTCCAGCTTGGCATTTCGTGGATCTGGGTTGGACTGGAGTCGCCGCAGTCGAGCTACGCGAAGCTGAAGGACTCCGACACACGAGCTATCGTCGCTGAGTTGCGCAGCCAAGGAATCAAACTGCTGGGATCTACGATTATTGGGCTCGAGCACCACACTCCCGAGAACATCCAGGAAGACATCGACCACGCCGTTTCCCACTGCACGGACTTTCATCAGTTCATGCTGTACACGCCCGTGCCCGGGACCCCGCTGTATCAGCAAATGTCAGAGGAAGGGCGGATGCTGGATGGCGTCGAGTTGGCCGACATTCACGGGCAGTTCAAATTCAACTTCCGCCACGCAGCGATCTCGCGCGATGAATCGAAGCAATTTCTTGACGACGCATTCCGGCAGGACTTTGAGGAGAATGGCCCGAGCCTGTTCCGCATCTGTCAGACACTGTTCAATGGGTGGAAGCGGTATAAAGATCATTCCGATCCGCGAGTGCGTGCGCGCTTCGCGCACGAGGCACACAAGTTGCGGACCACTTACAACGCTGCCTTGTGGGCGATGGAGAAGCGCCTGCAGAAGAGCAATCCGCCGGTCGCGGCACAGATCCGGAAATTGCGTTGCGAGGTCGAGACCGAGTTTGGCTTGTCCACGCGTCTGTTGCGGATGTTGCTTGGCCCGGTGCTGGTGTGGACGTCGAAGCGCGAGGACCTTAGGCTGGTGAATGGCGTGACCTATGAGCCGCAGACATTTGTCGAGCGTCACAATTGGGTGGAAAAAGCGGCGACTGGCGAGACATCGAAGTTAGTCGTGATGGCGCAACGGGGATTCAAACCGTCGCTGGAAAACATCGCGGCGAGGGTTGGGTTGCCGGAGGAACCGGCGCTGACGGTGATCGGCGACTGATCGCGGAAGAAGAATCGCGGTACTGGCTGCGTCCAAGAGCGGCGCCAATACCGCGAAGGTTTTAGATCGCAGCGCAGATGGCCTTGACTTCGGTGTACTGTTCCAGCACTTCGTGGCCCATCTCGCGACCCCAGCCGGACTGCTTGTAGCCGCCGAATGGAAGTGCGGCGTCGAAGACGTTGTAGCAGTTGATCCATACCGTCCCGGCGCGCAGCTTGTTCGCCACGCGGTGGGCTTTGCTGATGTCCTTGGTCCAGACGCCCGCAGCCAAGCCATACTCGCTGTTGTTGGCCTCGGCCACGATCTGGTCGATGTCGCTGAAGGGCGAAGCCACAACGACCGGGCCGAAGATTTCTTCGCGAACAACCTTCATGTTTGGATTGGTCTTGACCATCACAGTTGGCTCGACGAAATACCCTGACCCTTCTTTCTTCTTACCACCGACGACAGCTTCCGCGCCCTCGCTGAAACCGGACTCCAGATAGCTACACACGCGATTCAACTGTTCCTGCGAGACCAGCGGACCCATGCTGGTGTCGGGCTCGAAGCCCGGACCGACCTTGATCTTCTTGGCCTGATCGGCGACGCCTTCGACTACCTGATCGAACATGTCCTTCTCGACATAGAGGCGGGAACCGGCACAGCAGCACTGTCCGTGGTTGAAGAAGATGGCGCTGGCCGCGCCTGCAATCGTAGTGCGCATGTCGGCATCATCGAAAATGATGTTCGGCGACTTGCCGCCCAGCTCAAGCGACACTTTCTTGAGGTTGCCGGCCGCGGCCTGCACGATGAGTTTGCCGACTTCCGTTGAACCCGTGAATGCTACCTTGTCGACATCGGGATGCGCAGCGAGTGCCGCTCCAGCAGTTTCTCCGTAGCCGGGAACGACATTGACTACACCCTCGGGGAAACAGGCTTCCGCAACCAGCTCGGCCAATAATAGCGCCGACAGCGGAGTCTGCTCCGCCGGCTTCAGCACCACGGTGCAACCGGTCGCGAGCGCGGGTCCGAGCTTCCACGCGGCCATCAACAGCGGGAAGTTCCACGGAATGATCTGTCCGACGACACCGACCGGCTCGCGGCGAGTGTAGGCGAGGTACTGGGTGCGCTTGGTTCCCGCCGAGATTGGGATTGTGTTGCCTTCGATCTTGGTGGCCCATCCCGCCATGTAACGGAACAGGTCAACCGCCAGAGGCACGTCGGCTACGCGAGCGACCGCCAGCGGCTTGCCGTTGTCGAGGCTCTCCAGCTGCGCGAACTCTTCGATGCGCGCTTCCAGCAGGTCGGCCAGCTTCCACATCAAGCGGCCACGTTGCGAGGCCGACATGTCAGCCCACGCGGAGCCCTCGAAGGCCTTGCGCGCCGCTTTTACCGCGCGGTCGATGTCCTCGCGGTCGCCTTCGGCCACCTTGGCCAGGACTTCGCCGGTCGCTGGGTTGTAGGTTGGGAATGTCTTGCCCGA
>Ga0074046_10003842_pt1 | contig 12413 bp, 6 predicted proteins | sample BogForMeECP23OM3_FD_94441 | JGI IMG/M metagenome (GOLD analysis project Ga0074046, IMG submission 94441) | Bog forest soil microbial communities from Calvert Island, British Columbia, Canada - Bog Forest MetaG ECP23OM3 | ecosystem: Environmental > Terrestrial > Soil > Wetlands ...
ACTCATCAAGAAGCTTCGTGAGTTGCTGTATCTGGTCCTGACGTGCGTTGCGGTCAGCCTCGATCTCACGCAGGCTCCGGCTCAAGTCTGAAATCTGTTCCAGGCGCTCAGCCCGGTCTGTTTCGGACTCATCAAGAAGCTTCGTGAGTTGCTGTATCTGGTCCTGACGGGCCCTACGGTCATTATCTGATTCACCCAAACGTTTACCGAGTTTCTGGATCTGTTCCTGCCGCACTGCCCTGTCAGTTTCCGATTCTCTCAGAAGCTCCGTGAGTTGCAGTATCTGGTCCTGACGTGCGTTGCGGTCAGCCTCGATCTCACGCAGGCTCCGGCTCAATTCTGAAACCTGGTCCAGGCGTGCAGCCCGGTCGGTTTCGGACTCATCAAGAAGCTTCGTGAGTTGCTGTATCTGGTCCTGACGTGCGTTGCGGTCAGCCTCGATCTCACGCAGGCTCCGGCTCAAGTCTGAAATCTGTTCCAGGCGCGCAGCCCGGTCGGTTTCGGACTCATCAAGAAGCTCCGTGAGTTGCTGTATCTGGCCCTGACGTGCGTTGCGGTCAGCCTCAGATTCGCTCAGACGGCTGCTCAATTCCTCTATCTGTTCCTGCCGGGATGCTCTCTCCGCTTCCGATTCTTTCAGAAGTTCTGTGAGTTCCTCTATCTGGTCCTGACGTGCGTTACGGTCAGCCTCGATCTCACGTAGGCTCCGGCTCAAGTCTGAAATCTGTTCCAGGCGCGCAGCCCGGTCGGTTTCGGACTCATCAAGAAGCTTCGTGAGTTGTTGTATCTGGTCCTGACGCGCCCTGCGGTCATTATCTGATTCACGCAAACGTTTATCTAGTTTCTGGATCTGTTCCCGGCGCGCAGCCCGGTCTGTTTCGGACTCATCAAGAAGCTTCGTGAGATGCTGTATCTGGTCCTGACGTGCGTTGCGGTCGGCCTCAATTTCGTGCAGACCCCGGCTCATTTCTGAAATCTGGTCCAGACGAGCGGCACGGTCGGCTTCGGACTCATGAAGCAGACCTGTTAGCGCAGTGTTCTGTTCCGACAGTTGCAGGCACTGGTGCTGGAGCTGTTCACAACGTTTCCGGAAATCCTGTCGTTGATTTTCCAGGGCAAGAAGTGCCTGCACCATACGCCCGTTCGAATTTGCACACAGCATGTTCTGAATGGATTCGAAATCGCTGACCTTTAACGGCGCGCAGCTTGCCAGCAGGAACATGTCATAGTGAGCGAAAATTGCCGGTTCAAATCGGACATGTTCAAACCCGAGTTGCGCGAACAGTCTACAGATCGAGGTCTCGCTGAATAGATAGAGGTGCCCCCTTTTTCTGTTCAGTTGCTCAATGAAAGGAATGTTTTTCTCAACGAGATGATCATAGGTGACAAATTCAGGATAACGCGGCGTCTGAAGGATCATCACTCCGTCAGGTTGGAGCAGCTTCAGGCAGCGCCTCAATGTCGTGACCGGATCGGGAAAATGTTCCAGTACGTCCATCATTGCTATGACATCCAGAGAGCACGGCTCCATCTGCTGATCCTCAACCGGACCCAGCAGGACAGGGATGCCAAAGGTATTGCGGGCATAGTCCACCACCCATGGACTGATCTCAAGGCCTCTGGCCTCGAAGCCCGCCATGCGGAGCATAGCTGTAAATCCACCATGGGAGCAGCCAAGTTCCAGAACATCGCCAGGGGGCAGCTTATACTTTAACAGAGTTCGAAGCCAATACAGGCAACGCTCGGGGAGGTCGGCTTGTGCACGTAGTGTGATATTGGCATATCCAAGGTCCTTTTCCATGCGGGAAAACCAGTATTCCCGTCCATAGAAATCGTTTTCATCGTCCGTAACCCTGGCAATGTCCGGCTGCGGCATCTGTTGCGCGACCAATGTTTCACAGGCAGCGCACTTCAGATAATCATCCGAATATGCGTCCAGATCCGTATTGCCACACCAGCATTTTTGAAATTCATTCATACGCCGTTCCTGCGGCACACCGCAGACTGCACTGCAACCAATCGAGCATCTCATCCATCTGCAAAAAACCACCGGGTATCCGGGCTATACGTACTCACCCCAATGGGGCGGATCATGAAACGAACTGAAGGCATTCCCACTATCTTTCATTTGGCAGCACCGGCCTATGCCGGTCAAAGCATGTGGATTGAATTCGATGATCCTTTTCGCAGAAAATCTGTAACTTCCGGATAATAGGCATCAAAGATAGACTTGTATCTCTCATAAACGGCATGAGCGAGTGGCAAGTCCAGCTCATCAACCCATTGATGAGCTCGGCCTGAACGATAATGATGCTCTTTATCGACAATACCTATCTCTCTCCCACCGGAAAGTTTTTCAAAGCTGCTTTCAGCTAAAACGCCAGCCAGATCCTCTGCGAAAAAACCTTGCGTTTCTTTTTGGAACAGATCGTAGGTGTTGATTACCAAGTCTTCCATGCGCAAAGTCCTAAAGGTGCTGTCATCAAAATTCCAGCGCCGCAAAGAGAAAAGAGGCCCCACAGCACCGTCATAAAAATCACTTTGCTCAAGGAAAACCCATGTCGCTATTAAACCGGCCTTCTTATGAACACGGCGCAAGGTGTATCTTTGCCGTGCCAATTGAAGCCATCCATCTATGGGATGGCTGTGCAAATGTGAGTAATATGCTGAAACTATCAGATCCAGTGGATTGCGGATAATATGTATTGCTGTTTGATTATGCGTTCCAATATTTAGGCCTGAATGTGATTTGCAGAACTCATATTCGGAATTGGTATAAGCCAATATCCGGTAATCAATACTCGAATCTGGCAATACGGCACTCAAATGAGTTGTAAAAAAGCCAAGCTGATGATTAGAACAATATCTGGAAAGAATATTTACCAGCCAGCTTGTAGCACATTTATGATGTGTCAAAAAATAATAATACATCTGTATTTTCCTAGTTTGGAACTACAGATACCTGACATGAACCTGGGAGATTAGCCACACCATGATGAAGCAACTGCACAGGGTCTCCGCCTGTTCGTAAGACAACGGCAAACCTGAAAACATGCGGCAAATGGCACAGCCTTATTATCGGCTCGTCCAGGTCCGAATGGGAGTAGAGAGACCGACGCTCATAATGGAAATGATCTATTGTGGCAAGCCCCACCTCGAAGGTGTACTCCCCTGTCGCTATTTCAAGAGCGATGTCCTGTCTGAACCGCAACCGGGTGCCCCTGGATACGGCGCCCGGTACGCAACATTCATACTGCAGCGTATTTTTCCCGTGAACGATAATTCCCTTGTCACTCTGAATTACAACTCCACCGATTGGGACTTCGATATCCCTGAGTACCTCAAACTCATAGAAGAAACTGGCTGTTTCGCCCTGCTGGAAAACCCGGCTGGGATCGCCATCCTTGTTGCAAATGCCCACCGCCGTGCATCTTGCCCAGCCGTTTGCAACCTGATCTGCCCCTGAAATATCCAGGAGAGCATCTTCGAACGGCCAGAACATCTCGTCTCCTAGTGACCGGGATTGTGATTCGGGCGGCGCCTGGTTGGGCTTTGGAACAATTGAAATCAGGCGATCTTCCTGTTCGATCAGGTAATACCGTTTGACCGCCTCGGACGCAGATCCTCGAAAAACCATGTTGCCGCGCTGCAATACAAGCGCATTCTTGCAGAGTTGTTCCACATCACCCATTGCGTGAGATACCAAAACGATCGTGCCCCCTCCGTCGAGCAGCTTTTGGAGCCTCTTGTAGCACTTCTGGCGAAAAAAAATGTCTCCAACGGCCAGAGCTTCGTCAATGAGAAGCACATCGGGATCGAGATTGGTGCTCACCGAAAAGGCCAGCCTCAAGAGCATTCCCGTCGAGTAAGTCTTTACGGGCCGGTCGATGAATTCACCTATGTCCGCAAATGAAGCTATTTCGTCGAAACGGTCTTCCATTTCTTTTCGCGAAAGGCCGGAGATTGCGCCGTTCATAAAAACATTCTCTCGACCGGTATATTCCGGGTTGAAACCGCTTCCCAACTCAAGCAATGCCGAAACGCGTCCTTTGATATCAGCCTGGCCGGCAGTAGGCTGGAGTATGCCGGCCATGATCTGCAGCAAAGTGCTTTTCCCCGAGCCGTTGCGGCCGACGACGCCAAACATCTCGCCTGCCTCAACCTTGAAGGAGACATCCCTCAGTGCCCAGAATTCCCTTCCGTAACCTTTTCCGAACTTTCCAAAAAGTTGGTGCTTGAGCAAATCGACCGGGCGATCGAAGAGGCGATACATTTTTGCAACCTGACGGACTAAAACCCTGATGTTGCTCTCCAGGCCGGTTTTCACGTCCCGAATTGTCTCACTCGCTGCAAAAGATTTCCCTTCAGCCATCATTTCCATCAAGTTCATCGCCTGTCTGGTTACTCGAAGAGAAAACTCTCAATCCAGCCTGGTCGCCGGTATCCCCTGGGCCTTACAAGATATTTGTAAATCCATCCTTGGTCCTCATGAACCAAAGATATCCAAGCAATGCCAAAAGAAGGGTAACCGCAGTCCATATTCCCCAAAGGATCCAGTCCGGGTATTCGTTCCAAAGAAGCACCCTCCTGAAATTATCCAGAATCGAAGTTAGCGGGTTGATTCCAAGCACAGTGCGAAGCTGTTTTGGGACCATGTTGACCGGATAAAAAACGGGGCTCAAAAACATGAGCATCTGCACAAGGATTTCAACACCGTTCCTTATGTCCCTGGCGTAAACGCCCAGCGCGGCAAGAAACCAGCTCAACCCAAGACATAGAAAAATCAAAGGGATATAGACGAGGGGAAGCAGGAAGAATGTGTAAGAACCGGTACCCGTGAACACATAAGCCAGCACAATCAAAATACCGATGCTGATCAGTGAATGCACCAGTATTCCCCCGACGGCGACCATCGGCAGTATCTCCAAAGGGAATACAATTTTTTTCACATAGTTGGGTACGCCCAGGATTACAGTGGACGCTCGATTGACACTTTCTGAAAACACCACAAACGGGATCAGACCGGCATAAAGGGTTAGAGCGAACTGTGGCATTCCCTGCCCTGGATGGATGTAATCGCCCCATCTGGCCTGAAAGATGGTGGAAAAAACGAATGTGTAAATCAAAAGCATGAGCAACGGAGTAATAAAGGACCAGATTACACCCAGATAGGTTCCCCGGTATCTGTGAGAAATTTCGCGGGACGTAAGTTGAAAAATAAGCTCGCGATATCTCAACCATTTCCTGATTGCGATTAGTGGTCCGAAAAAGATTGAGGCTGCGTTAAGATCCGCTCCAGCTTGCATTCCTGACTGCCTTTTCCAAACCCTTGTTCACTTCTCGCCGCCCGACCGGCCCCCATCGAAACACTTACATGGAGTTACAAGGCGCCCCGCTCACAGCCCAAGGCGATTGAGAGACAGCTCGATCGGGGCGCCTTCCGCGCTACGCGGGATACATCGCCGAGGGGTGCGCAATAGAAATGATATTCTTCTGCTTAGTTGTATATAGTCTCTCATACGAGGACATAAAGCCTCCTCACAACCCGGATGCCGAACCGATCTGTCTCTCAGATTCAACCGCAAATCCACGCTGCACACTATCCTCCGATCATTTGCCGCCGTTCGGAGGGCCGTGTAATTAATCACGGGTAAATCCCCGGCTCTGCCGGGGGACTCCCATAGTTTGAGATTTCCGGGAATATACGAAAGCCTCCCTCTTGCGAACCGCTCAAAGTTTACAAGGAGGAAAGCTTTCGTATGAATGAGCGCTAAAGCCTACCACAAAGTCCGGGACTGCAAGCGTGATGTGGTATTGATTCCAAAATGCAGGACCCGGGTTTTTGCCGGATCGGCAAACACAGTCATAAAAAGACTATGATTCTAAAGACTTGCACAGGGGAGTCGAATTCCTCGTGTGCCTGCGTTTTCGATGGCGCCGAGTTGATGCCCAGGATGGTCTTATATATTGGAATCTCTAGAGATTTTAGTGTTCTGACAAGCTCTTTGTTGCAAGCTTAGGGGATTTTTTCAAAAAGCAACCGTATGTAATTTATTGCTTTTCCCAACAGCCCCCGGGGTGGCGTCTGGTTTTTCCTGCTTTCCAGCCAGGCTTTGAACTCTTCGAGGACGGGTTCGGCTCTTTTTTGTCGCAAGTGTTAAATCTCGGATGATGAAAGCTCTACCGCCCGGGCCGATTTTTCGATCCTGTATAGTTGCCCGATATACTCCGGTGCAACCAATGCCACAAATAAGTTGGAAAAAGAGAAAACTTATCGTACCTTTCCAGATGATAATCGGAGTGTTGGTGAGCCGGCCCGGGAAATGCCCCTGCTGCCGGTAGCCTTCCGATACCCAACGGGCAGTCTGCCAAATTTGCCGGGTATTACGTATACCTGGACTGGATTACATACTATGTCTAACAAAACCCGGTTTTACCCGTATCACCTCTTCAGATATCCCTGTCGCTTTCGGGCCGGAAATCCCCTTCGACGTCTTCCCGGCGCAAAACGTCCATGGACCCTCTGAGAAGCACAAGACCCATGTTTCACTTTTTTCAGCAGCATGTCTCAAGGGTATTTGCCTCGGCATTCCTCCGCGGACCGGATGAAGGCGCAATAGAGGAAGGCGGGGAACGCGACAGCAATTTATCATCGCATCGGGTTCTTAGAAAATTTGCTTACCTTCTGAGTGCTCACTGGTTCAGAGAAGGGTTGGCGGCCCTCTTTATGATTTCGCTCGCCAGGCACAACACGACCACCTACGGCGAATTCGTGCTGGCCCTTAGCGTGGGGCAGATCATTCTGTTCGTGGCCGAATTCGGGTTGAACCAGCACCTGGTGCCTCTTTTAGTGCGTAAAGAGAATGAACAGGGCGACATTCTGGTTCAAGTGAGCATGCTGAAGGGTATGCTTTTAGCCTGTGAATGCCTCGGCATGTTTTTTTTCGTTCACTGGCAGGGCTATCCGCACGGCCTGAAGATGCTGGTTTTTGTGCTTGGGATTGGGGTAGGCATGGAGGCCCTGGGGAGTTCCTTCTTCGTTGCCTTCGAGGTGGAGGGCCATCAGGACCTGGAAGGAAAGATCAAGGCCATGGGCGCAACCCTGGGGTTCGGCTACGGTCTGTCCCTGCTTTTCCTGGGGGCGGCCCCTTTGATCGTCGCATTTTACAAGATCATCGAAACCGCCGCAAACCTGGCCGGAGTGCTGTTCACTTCTGCAAAAAGAGCCTGCCTGCGTTTTCGCCTGCCCCGAATCAGCCATATCTGGGCAACAGGGCGGGGCAGCATCGCTTTCACCCTTATGGCGATTGCGGCCATTCTGTACAACAAGGCAAACATCTTCTTCCTCCAGCGGTTCGGCGGTCCAACCCATGTCGCCCAGTATAGCGTAACCTGGGAAATGGTGGACGGGATCTCAACTCTGACAGTAAACTTGCTGCTGAAAAACATCCTGTTTCCACTATTCGTGAAACTCTGGGAAACCGACCGCGTTGAACTGGCCCGCCTCGTTCGGAATTCGACAGAATGGCTGCTCGCTGCCGCATTGCCGATTATGTTCGTCCTGTTCATAGAAAGCGACAGGCTCATCGGTCTGATATACGGCCCTGCCTATGGCGACGCCGTCTGGATGCAGAAATACCTCGTGCCTACCATCGCCATCGGATTCCTGCACAACCTTGCCGCCTATCTCATGATCAGCATGAAGCATGAATTCTTGTTGTTGTCTTTTTACCTGGGCGGACTTGTTTTCAACATTATATGCTGCGCGGTATTCATCCCTGCAAATCCACTCCTGGGGAGCGTTCTTGCAATAGTTTTGACCAAAGCAGTTGTTGCCGCAGCCACTGTTTCCACCTGTCAGTTGCGCTTCGGGTTGATTTCAAAAACGGCCCTGTTCCACCTTATTTCCACAGCCACCCTGGGCGGAATCCTCTATCTTCTTTCACGAATTTACCTGTTCAGAGAGGCTTCAGAAATCCTGGCCCTGCTTCCCGTGCTGACTCTGGCATGTTACTGGTGGCATGAGTTCAACAAATCGCGCAGGGCCCACCTCTGCTAGTCCCTACTGAGATAGACTTAACAAAGTCCAGCTCAGTAGCAAAGAAGCCAAACCCGAGAGGCATGTCGGAGACATGCCAATTCAATGTCACAGTTTACCATAATTAGATGCAGAACGACCATGGGGTGCCATGGCGGCGTATCGCAGGCACCGCCGGCCCTGATCGTTTTGCATAATCATTCCGGCTCGATTTGAGCCCGGCCGGTTCAAACGTCCCGCAACTTTCGAAGGCGCATAGATGGACACGGTTAAACCGGCACTCCATAGAACGAGCGAGTGAAACGCGGGGCCGGCCCAAAGCGCACCCGCTCAATTCCGCAGCCCCCGCCGGCGCCGATCAGGGCGTTCAATTCCCAAATCACGTCCAACACGTCCAATAAATTGAGGCGCGCGATCCAGACAAAAAGCACAAGTGACAAAGGCGCTGTAATGTGTGATGTTAGGTGGGGCGCAAATCCGGGGTGGGGTCTATCATTTGCAGTGGGCTGCTGCTGAGCGCCTTTTACTGTAAAGGCCGCAGTTGCAAGTGGGTTTAGTTTAAGCAAAAAACACAGGACGAGATTCGATTGGAAATCTTTTTTTTGCTGTCACTCGCGCTGGGGCTTCTCCTACCATACGGGATCTACTTTCTCGGCAAGGTCCATGTGCGCGGGGGTTTTACCGGGCAGGCTCGAAGCACTGAGGCTGCCACGTGCAACCCGTCTCATTGCTCCCCCCGGGTGGGTGTGATTATTCCGCTGACTGGCAATACTCCTGTAATGAAAGCCTGCCTGGAATCGCTCCTCGATCAGTCCTATCCCAATTATGAGGCGATTTTTGTCACCTGCAACAGTAATGACCCTGCAGTGCAGATTGTAAGCCGGGTGATTCAAACAAAAAGAAATGCGCGACACATAGTGAGCGGGGCTGCGTCCCGGTGCAGCCAGAAAAATCATAACCTGCTGGCAGGCCTGGCTGACTTGGATTCGTCAATTGAAATACTGGTCTTTTGCGACAGCACGCACTGGGCTCCGCAGCGCTTTCTTGCAGACCTCGTAAGCCCCATTGTCTCAGGCAAAGCGGTTATGACCACTGGATTTCACCGCGTCGTTCCCGGGGATTGCCGATTGCCGACCCTGGGGATGCTCGTGTCGGTTATGACCATTCATCTGCTGCAGGGAATAGAATCCATTACCCAGCCATGGGGAGGGGCTACGGCCATAAGCAGGCGAACTTTCGAAGAAAACAGGATAAGCGCGCTTTGGGGTGAAAATGTGGTGGATGACGTGTCGATGTGCACACTCCTGGCGAAAGCCGGAATCAGGGTTCGGCCTGTTTCTTCAGCCTGTCTGCTAACGCCGGTTGGAGGCGTAACCTTTCGAGCCTGGTATGGATGGCTCAAAAGACAGCTTTTTTTCCTAAAGGTCTGCCAGCCAGCCACCTGGGTTGCCTCGGCTATTGTGGCGTACCTTCTTTGCGCGCCTTTTCTGGCAGCTCTCGCTTCTGCAGCCGGAATTATGGGGTTCGCCCCTAAGTACATGACCGTTGCCGGATGCGCATTCCTGGCAGCCTTTTCGGCCATCAGCATGCAATGGCGAACCCTCATTCATGAAGATATTCCGATATGGAGATGGATCCCGGCCGTCTTAGCCGCCAATTCCATGGCCGTCCTGTGCTATGCCGGCACATGGTTCAGCAGTTTGCTTTCGTGGCGGGGCATCTCATACCGGGTGACATGGGGCGGGAAGGTGAAGGAAATCATTCGAAAGAGTTAACTCATAGTATCAGATGATGGTTGGCTGCCTGTAGTGAAGCCAGAGCTGCAGATTCAGAAGGGTCCAGATCTCTTTGCGGCGGTCTGCCCTTCCTGACGAATGTTCCTCAAGCAACCGCCTCACCGCGGCCGGCTTAAACAACCCCTGCCGCTTGAGCCGGTTTTCCCCGAGATACTCTTCCACCAGAGGACGGAGGGGCCCCTGCAGCCATAAAGCGGTCGGGATGAGAAAACCTCTCTTGGCCCGATGAACTACACGACGAGGCAAAATTCCGCTAAAAGCCCTCTTCAGCAAGTATTTCCTTCTTCCATTCCTTATTTTCAGCCGGTACGGCAACCGCGAGACGAATTCCACCAGGTCGGTATCCAGGAAAGGCGCCCGGACCTCGAGGGAATGCATCATCGAACAGCGGTCCACCTTGACGAGAATGTCGTCCAGAAGATACTGCCGGGCAAAGAAATAGAAAAGCCCGCCGATTGGGTCCCTAACCGAATGCCGCCCAAAGAGCGCCCTGGTTTCTCCGTAGAGTCCATCCAAATCCGAGGCCGTATATGGCGGGTCCTCCCACATCGACTGCTGCACCTCCGGCGCAAAAGCGCCGAGCCAGATCTGAGTGCGCAGCCATCTGGGGGCCGCGATTCCCAGGAGGAATTTCTCCACTACGTTTCTCAGGCTGACATATCCGGTGGACATGGGCAGAAGGCGGCTTACGGGCTCGATAAAGCTCTTTCTCAGCAGTCGAGGAAGCCTGTTGTAATATTCTGCCAGCATGAAGCCCAAAAAGTACTCGTAGCCCGCAAAGAGTTCATCTCCGCCATCTCCCCCCAGTGCAACCGTCACAGTTCGGCGTGTGACCTGCGATAAAAGATATGTCGGCACGACGGAAGGATCGGCCAGGGGTTCGTCCTGGCGGCTTATGATGGCGGGCAGAAGATTGACGGCCTGAATTGCGCTCAGGATATGTTCGTGGTGGTCTGTTCCGAAACGCCGCGCAACCAGTCGTGCATAGGGGGATTCATCGTACGTCGATTCCTTGAAGCCTATGCTGAAGGTTTTGATTTCCCGGGGCAAAACCTGTTCCGACATCAGGGCCACAATGGTAGAAGAATCGATGCCGCCGCTCAGGAATACTCCGAGGGGCACGTCACTGACCAACCGACGCCTCACTGCCCTGGCGGCGAGATATCTCAGTCGCTCGCAGCACTCATCTATCGAGAGCTTGTGCTCCATATCGGGGAGAGGAAGATCCCAGTACCGGGTTGTCCTCATCCGGCCCTCGGAAAAAATCAGGTGATGACCCGGCCTGAGTTTAAAAACCCCATCATATATGCTCTCGGGAGTTGGAATGTATTCGTAGGCGAGGAACCGTGAGATGCTCTCCCTTTTGGTTTCCAGCTTCAGGAACGGAAGCCGGGAGAAAGCGGATAACTCCGAAGCAAATGCGAAAACCCCTTTTTGCAGCGTGTAATAGAATGGCTTCTTGCCCATTCGGTCACGGGCGGCAAAAAGGGTCCGAGCCTTCCGATCCCAGATTGCAAAGGCGAACATTCCCTCCAGAAGACTTAGACAGGCGGGGCCTGCATCAAGATAGGCATCGAGGAGCACTTCGGTATCCGAATGGGTCCTGAACCGGAAACCCTTTCTTTCCAGCCTCTCACGCACTTCGGCAAAGTTGTAGATTTCTCCGTTAAAGACTATAACGGCCCGCTCATCCCAATCCAGCATGGGCTGGGCCCCGCTTTCGAGGTCGATTATGCTCAGCCGCCTGTGCCCCAATGCCACGGTCCCGTCAGTCCAGACTCCGGCCCCGTCGGGACCGCGATGGGAGAGTGTTTCCGCCATGGAGTCGATCCAGGACTGCTGCTGCTGCTCAGATGCAGCCGCATTAACGAATCCGGCTATTCCGCACATTTGATGCTGGCAACCTGTTGTTCCACGTCGATGAAGGCCGATCCACCGGCCACGACATTACTACTATAGAGATCGAATACATTCTTGTGATTTTTTTCCGGATCGAACATTTCCAGGATGAGGCTTTGCCCTTTTTCGGCCATTTTAAGCGCGGTTTCCCTGTTGCCGAGCACTGTACGGATTGCTTTTGCCAGAGCTGCAGGGTCCCTCTGTTGAACCAGCAGTCCAGTCTCCCCATTACGAATGACTTCGCTTATCCCTGAAACATCGGACGCCACCACGGGCAACCTATGAAGCAGGGCCTCCATTATCACTGTCGGAATTCCGTCCCGATCTCCTGTGGAATGGACGATACTGGGCATCACAAACACATCCGCTGAATAGAACAGATCGGAAATGCGATCGTGTGGAACGAACCCCGGGAAGGTTACCCTGTGAGTGAGGCCAAGCTTTCGCACCAGGTATCTGAGCTGGAACCGCCTCGGACCCGCGCCGGCCAGTGTGAGATGAAAATCGAGCCCCTCCTTTTCCAGCAATTTTGCCGCCTGGAGGAGCACGTCAAAGCCTTTTGTTCGCACGAACCGGGCAACCCCCAATATCTTGCAGGGAGCACACATGCTGACGGGAGCTTCCCGGTGAGTTTTCAAAAGGAGCCCGTTATAAGTGAGCAGGAATTTGCTCGTATTTCC
>Ga0074046_10003843_pt1 | contig 12413 bp, 11 predicted proteins | sample BogForMeECP23OM3_FD_94441 | JGI IMG/M metagenome (GOLD analysis project Ga0074046, IMG submission 94441) | Bog forest soil microbial communities from Calvert Island, British Columbia, Canada - Bog Forest MetaG ECP23OM3 | ecosystem: Environmental > Terrestrial > Soil > Wetlands ...
GGGTGTTCAGTGTGGATTGGGAAAAGTGTCTTGGGTGAAATTTCCCTTATTGCTTGCTTTATTTCAGTGGGCATGATGTGGCCGGAACAATGAATGTGATACATTGGTAAGCCAAAGTGATCAAGCCAATTTACGAATTTGTCGTACTCAATCTCCATTTCTTCGTTGAAAGGTTCTGATGACGAGAGTATGAAACTGCTGCCTGATTCAGGCTGTATGTCCAGTAGCTCCTTCAGATCAGAGAATGCAGTAGCCAGGATAACCTCTTTCTGTCTCTTTCTTACTTCGTGAGCGTCGATCACGTTGGGAAGGTCTAGAATCGTTTGTTCCCATTTGTAGTACTGCTTCTTCTCTCGTCGAAAGATCAGAAAATCTGATGACTTCACGTCAGGAAGATCAAGGTGTTCGTCGGTATTCAGCTTGCTTAAGATGTAAGCTTGTCTTAATGAGACGGCGAGTCTTCTATTGTTGTGTTTGGCGACTTCACGTAGGGTTCTAGTGCGATCGACGTCTGTGTTTCGGAAAGTGGCGAGAATGAGGTTTTGTGACGTGCCAACGACTTTGTCCACTTTGGCTTTAACCTCTTGCTCAGTTGAGAAATCTGCTCCAATGAGGTTGGTTCCTTCACACAGCATCGCTACAGGCTTAGCTTGCTTTGCCGCATTGACGAAATCTCGCGTCAGTTGTGGTTTGGTACCGTGTATTCGGAAGTCGCCCGAGTAGATTATCGCGCCTTCCGACGTGTGCAGGATTAATCCGTACGAACCAGGTACGGAATGATCGACGTGTACTGGTTCAATCTCTACTGAACCAACTTTGAATTTGTCACCGGTTCTAAAAGTCCTGAACTTCAATCCTTCAAGATCATTGTCAAACCCTTTCGGTGAAATCTCCGCAAATGTCCGAAGGATGGTGGCCGTGGTTACGCCACAGTAGACTGGGATATCGCGATTGAGGAATGAGATGTAGGATGAGTGATCTGTGTGTGAATGTGATAATATGACTGCGTCAATGCTCGGTGGTTCATCTTCGAACTTGTAGGCTCCTTGTATATTGGGTAGTAGGCCGAATTCAAGCAGACCTCTCTCATCTCTGGGAGAAAGCCAAGGTTCGGAGTAGAACTTCGAGCGTTCAGTGAAGTTCATCCCAAAGTCAAGGAGGATCTTTGTATCTCGGTCTTTCAGGAGGAATTTGTTTCCGCCGATCTCTCCGACGCCACCGTAGAAGGTGACTTGAACCGAGAGCTATCACCTGTATTCTGGATGAAGCGGTTCGAGGTTATTCAACTAGAGGGGTGGTGCGTCCGTTTGCGGGTTTGGATCTTGATTTCTATTCGGTCTTGTCTCCCATCGGGATGGTTTTTCCGTCTGGTGTCATGCATGCTTTTACTCTCATGCGGCCAGTTTTCTCATCTATTTCCATGATTAAGCGGAATCCGCATTTACATTGCCATTGGTCGTCATATTCATGTAGATGTTCGTCGGACGACCGACGCGGCATATGCTCTCAAGATTACTGATTGTGTAGTGCCTATTGAGCCTTCCATTTGGGGTGTCACAGTTGCAGGATTATGCTGCGCTTCCTGTGGAGCAAGCAAATCGTAGCGCAGACTATCATTACAAGAAGTAATCCTACGGGCAGAACCGGAAATTCTGGAATGCTGAAGCCTTGCGGAGCCCGAGCCAAGCCTATACTGGTCCCGACAGAACTAAACCCGTCATAATAGAGCATATAGCCGTATCCGATAACTGCGCAGGGTTGCTCTACGCCTGCTGAATCCCAGCTCCCTGGATCTCCGAGGTCAAGCAGCGGATTTGATGATCTGGTCCAAGTCGCTCCGTCCGGTGCGCTAGCAAATCCAATGCGGGGATTCACATAGCTCAGGTTCAGGCCAGAGTACCAAAGTCCAAAGTTTGTACCGTCATAGAACACTGAAGCCGAATAGACAGCTCCAGAGTCCCACATTTCCGGGCTCGCTGATGGTGAGAATACCGGGTGAGGCCATTTTATCCAGTTAATTCCGTCGTACGAAGTTGCGTACAGGATTCTTGTCGTCTGAGTTGGATCTGATTCACTCTTCCCAGTGTACCACATGTTGAAGGTGTCGTTAAGTCTAACCACGAAGGGGCTTGCGAGAACCAACTGATCGATCGCTGATGGTCTCAGCACCGGGTTCCCTTCATATTTCGTCCAGGTGATTCCATCGTACGACGTTGCCAAGCCAACCGCCCCGTTCATGAAAGAAATGTGGTTGCTTCCCTGATACCACATCAAGAAGAAGCTCTCGTTCATCTGCACGATCGAACCTAACCCGAGGTGTGAACTATCAAATGATCCAGGCGGGCCATGAGTCAACACGGGATCAGGAAATTTCGTCCAAGAGATTCCATCAAGCGAAGTCGCATATCCGATCGCGGTGACTCCTGAATGGCCACCAACATACCACATCCTAAACATCTTGCCGTCGAAGAGGACTCTCGGAGTAGTTGTAAAGTCCTGGTCCCAAGCGCCAGAGGTTGGCCCGACTATCGGGTTCCCTGCGTACTTAACCCATTGATCTGCATAAACAAATGGGGATGGTCGCATCAAGATTGGAAATAGAATTGTGAACGCCAGCAGTACAATCCCTTTAGATCTCAAAACGACCTTCACATCACTCATAGATGATCCCATGGTATGATAAGTTATACCGTGAGCGGTCTAGGAGACTGATCGTTTGACAAGTAACTCCTCTTGCTACTCTATCCCAAAGACACTTGATCAACGTGCGCATAATAATTCTGGGCGACGTTGGTTGGTTGAGAAGGTAGTGTACTGGGAGCCTCAGATGGAACGCATATCAAGAAATGAATTGGCGTCTGTTCAGCTGGGCCGCCTCAAGTATATTGTGAAGTACGTATACACGCATAGTCCGTTTTATCACAGAAAGTTCAAAGAAACCGGCGTAAGTCCATCTGATCTGAAGAGGTTAAATGACCTTGCGCGTTTTCCTTTCACCACCAAAGAAGACCTGAGAAAGCACTCCTATCCTTATGGTGGAGAATTCCTATGCGTCCCCAGAGAGAAAATCGTTTGCTGGCACATGACCTCTGGAACTAGTGGGAAACCTACGGTTGGCCCGTACACGTACCGAGACTACGAGCTCTGGATGAACATCATGGCCAGATCCTACATGACCGCTGGCGTGGGACCCGGTGACATCATCATGAACATTTACGGATATGGGCTATTCACTGGAGGAATGGGATTTCACCAGAGCGCTCAACTAGTAGGTGCTACAGTGATTCCATGGAGCGTCGGTAGAACAGAAGCGCTCGTTGAAACGCTAAGGGATTTCAAAGCAACTGTTCTGACTGGCACCCCGTCGTATCAGTATTACATTTCGGAAGTTATTCAGAGGCTAGGATTGGACGCTGACAAAGATCTTTCGTTAAGAGTTTCAATTCCTGGAGCCGAAATGTGGACGCAGGAACTTCGAGAGAGAATCGAAGGTGGTTTGGCCCTCAAGGTTCATGGCGGTGGCGCAAGGAACGTCTACGGAGCGACAGAGCTATGCGGTCCAGGCCCAGGACAAGAGTGTGTATTTGAGAATGGATTCCATTTTTGGACTGATCACTGGTACCTCGAAATCGTAGATCCGAAGACTAACGAATCTGTTTCAGCCGGAGACGAAGGAGAGATGGTGATCACGACTTTAACTCGAGAGGGAATGCCTCTGATTCGTTATCGTATGGGAGATATCACAATCGTTGACGAAGATCCATGCAATTGTGGGAGAGAGGCTTATCCCAGATGCCAATGGATACGGGGCCGAGTCGACGACGTCATACACATCAAAGGAACCAAAGTCTGGCCTTCCGTCGTTCAAGAGGCGCTCCTCGAGTACCCTATGATCCAGGAGTACCAAATAGTAGTTGACCGAACGAGACCAGTGCATGACTTGATCCTTAAGATTGAACTTGCGGATAATTCAGATCAAGATCTGAAGCAGAGGATTCAAGCATCGCTTCATCGTCGATTGTTCATTCAGCCAGAGTTGGAGCTGGTAAAACCCGGTTCACTCCCGAGGTTCGAAGGAAAATCGAAGAGAGTCATCGTGAAGGAGTGAGGATTCATGAGGTATACACAAAAGAAACATTCGCGTCCTTCTCCATCCCAATCTGATTTGACTCGCATGAAACTCCTACTTGAAACGACTGAAAGGTCACTTCTGAAAGCCGAACGGTTCTCGAAGGCTAAGGGATTTCGAAGCTGTGAAAGAACACTACTACACATGATTAGTCACGTACAGACTCTGAACGAGAGCATGAAATCCAAGAAACCGGGATTTGCGTGATCAACACGTACCGAGATTTTGATCCTTCGCCAAATCAAACCGTCTTCCGCTATCCATTCTCATGTTATGCTAATGGCAAAATGACGAAGATCAAAACGTCCCACAACGCATGTGAGATAATTCCTGGAATTAGACTGTCAGTAAGCTGATAGAGTTCTCCCCAGACGAGCCCACCGATAAAAGCTGTTAAGATCAAGGTAGGATTTAGCGTCGGGAGATGAACGAGAGCATAAGCAGCAGCCGCCATTACAACGCCTACTCTGGGTCCAATTCTCTCGGTCAGTCGGCGTTGAACAAGCCCTCGCCAGTAAATTTCCTCCCCGGGAGCTATCGGGAAGCAGAGTAACGATGCTATGACGTAGGCAGGCTTCGACAGACGTAATCCGTAGACACTACTCACCCCCTGAGCCAAGGAAGATGTTGATTTTATTACTTGAAACCCGAAATAGAAAAATCCGTAGAGGAGGAGACCGCTAACCACACCGTAAACGATCATGCGCAAGTTAAGTTTTTCACACGCTTTCTTCACATTTTCCCCATTAATGACCAACGACAGCATCATCAACAGAAAAGTTGCTAAGCTAAGTGAGATCCAGAAATCGTAGAGTTGTAGGAGAAAAATGATGATCCATAATGCTGACGCTAGGACCAGTGAGAGGATAGTGAGAATGAACTTATCGAACTTCAAGTGGCACTTCAGCTTCAGGACTGGCGAAAAGCTTCGATAGTGGCTTGGATGTCACCAATCGGCATAATGATAGGGAGTTCAACCCCCACTTTTCTGTATTCTCTCAATCTATCCAAACAGTGATCAGAACTTCCGGTCAGAGTCAATGCCTCCACAAGCTCATCAGGCATGGCTCTTCCAGCTGCTGCCAGATCATTCTTAAGCCAAGCTTTCTTCACATCAACCAAGGAACTCTCCTTCACGTCGTAAGGTTCTAGAATTTCAGGTTGAATGACTTCCGCGACTTGATAAATTAGGAAGTAATATGATTTCATAACCTGCTTGGCTTTGGCTGAGTCCTTCGAAACGGACGTGAGAACGTAAGAGGCGATGTCAACGGTGTCAGTCCTCAATGATTGAATCTTCTCCTCCGTAGTCTCAGGAGTCATTAGTGCTGGTGAGACGATGACTCCGTCCACGAAGTCGGTAGCTATATGAAGTAGTTTCGCTCCGAGAGCGGCCAGATACAGTTTCGGCTTTGCTGCTGGCTTCGTATCTAGCTTAATGTCAGTGACCTTGTAGAACTCTCCTTGAAGAGTAACGCTTTCTCCGTTTAACAGTGCTTTAGCTATCGTAAGATATTCCATGATTCGCTTTACGGGATGTGTCTCAGATACTGGGAAGACGCTGATGCCGATTTTAGGGAGCCATGGGAATCCGCCTAAACCGACTCCCATTGTAACTCTGCCATGCGACATGTTGCTGAGTGAAACGAACGTCGATGTTGCTAGTAGCGGGTGACGTGTTGCGACGCTTATGCACCCGGATCCGAGCTTGATTCTACTCGTAGCCATTATGCCGATGCACAGTAGTGAGATCGCGTCTCCGATGAATGGTTGTTCGTGCACCCAGAATGATTCATAACCATTAACTTCTGCCAAACGTGCGTACTCCGCAGTTTCTTCAGGAGTGATGTTAGGGTTGAATCCTATGCCGATGCGTTCCAAAACATCTCGGCATAAAATTCCTAGATGCCAATATATGGCTAACTACCTGATTATGGATACCTGATCATTGTTGTGTCTGAAGCTCCGCATTCGCACACCTGCCTGAGTAGACGTTGCCTTCGTGAGAGATGTCAATGTGAAGATGGATTAAGTCATGTGACAGACGGATCTTTGCACGGAGGAAACGTTGGAGTTGGACGTAGGATGATAGGAGTGTGCCGTTACGCGCCTAGTCAGGTAGTTTAAGGAAGAACGTCACTTTGTAGACGTAGATGTCTCCGTAGAAAGTTATCGAAGGTGTCCATTGGTCCGCGTTGAATGTTGACGGAGTTACATAAGCTCCCGTGATGACGACGTTCGTTCCGGTTACGTTAGCGGGGATGAACGTGTTATTTGAAAATATCAGACGGTAGTTTCTCCCGTTGACTACGACATAATAGATTGATGTGGGTGAAATGGCACATGGAGGAGTGGAGAGGGCGCATGCAGGGTCAACTTGGGATGCTTTCATGACGCCCAGAACCGTAACATTGTAGCCGTGTGGATTTGGAGGAAACCCATTATCATCGTTAGGCTGCGGCGGCGCACTCTGGATGACCACAGTTGATGTGCGAAGCTCGTATGCATTATAGAGAGGAATTGCTACAATCGTAAGCGCAATGATCAATATTGCTGCTACCGCGTACCTTTCCCTTGTCATAATTCGATCGCCATTGGTGTCTGACTGGATACTTTCATCTAAGCTAAAGGGCCTCTAAGCTCACTCTGTCAAATCTGATAATTGAGTAATAACTGAATTGACAACAATCAGGTAGTATATCTGGTTCTGTCACCCCTACCCTTCGAGTATGGAGGTATGATCGCTTTCATATCGCAATTCATAATGTGCTTGCGAAATCATGCTTCAATCGTCGGTCCGTCCATCCTGAACTAATCATGTCAAGAGAAACACTTCGTAGTATAATTCAGGTCGATTCAGCGTCCGTTCTCATACATGTGAATACATTTCACGAGTCAGTCCGGTTAAGTGTATTACGCCAGAAGCCAATTATGTATTACCCGTAGCTTCAGCAGACTGGGCGCTCAACTTTGCAGAGAACTTGTTCCGTTTGCGGTCGCGATGTCAGCCAATGTGTTTGCTGCCCAGAGGACGGGCATGTCTGTTGTCGAGATTGGGGAGAGGTTGACTGTCCCGTCTGTGGACCCTGATCGACAAGATCAATTAATTTGTGGCACGGCAACCCAGGATCTCGAACTAGCAAATCATGAGGCTGTCGTGCAATGCTTCACCCGCGAAGGGCTGAAGACATTCGTACAACGCAGTCATACATCGCCGACCAGGAAGTGGCGTGAAACTATCTAGTCTTGCGATTCTACTAAGTATCGTAGAATGCAATCTTGAGATCGTTGTTACAGGAAAAATCCGAAGAGAATAGCGTAGACTATGAGAGTGACGATCGGCATCAACCTCACTGAGTAAAATCCAGTGCTCAACCATCGCTTCTCTGTGATGGTACTTTAGAACCATGATGCCTACGACCAAGCAGCCTGGCTTCGCTTAATACTCATATTCAGCTAGTGACTTCGTGAATTTCTATGGCTAGAGTAGCGGTCATTGGGTTGGGGTTGATGGGTTCTGCTATCGCTGAGAACCTGCTGAATCGAAAGCATGAAGTTCACGTCTACAACCGGACGGCATCAAAGACTAGGCCTCTTGCAGCTCTGGGTGCGGTAGTCCACTCGACCCCCATTGCGACGGTCAAATCGGATGTTGAAATTGTAATCACAATGGTCACCGACCAGAACGTCATTCGTGAAATTGCGTTTGGAAGAGATGGTTTTCTGGAAGGTATGGCAAAAGGGAGCATCTGGGTCGACATGAGCACTATATTGCCAGAAGCGTCGATGGAGCACGCGGATGCATGCAACAAACGCGGAATAGAAAGATTGGACGCTCCAGTCCTGGGAGGCCCTCAATTAGCAGCTAAGGGCGACTTAGTCATAGTAGTAGGAGGGACAAAAGAAACTTACACGAAACACTTGGACTTCTTGCGTCAGCTTGGAAAGGAGGTCATCTATATTGGTCCTCAGGGCGCTGGTCACAAGATTAAGCTGGCATACAATCTGTACCTAGCAATCTTGGGTTCAGGTTTTTCGGAAGCACTGGTGTTTGCAGAGAAATTGGGCATCAGAGGAGAAGACTTCGTAAACGTGGTCAACAAGACGCAACATAAAACGGGGTACACGGAAACCAAAGGAATGAACGTTGTCCGTAACCTCTTCACACCAACCTTCACGCTTGGAATGATGCGAAAAGACCTGGCCCTGGTGCAGAATGAAGCAACAGTCTACAACATGAGCCTTCCCATCGCATCATCAGTGCTCAACCTATACACCTCAGCCATGAATCAAGGGCTGGCGGAATCCGATTACAGCTCCGTCGCCATGACAATCCGCAAGGCAAACGGAATAGGCAGCCAGCGCCTCACACCTGATAAGCACGCTCAGAAATACGTAGAGTAGGTGTGAAGGTGATGACGGCCAGGTTCACATACGTCGGGATACGCGCCAGAGACTTGGAGAAATCAATAGATTTCTACACTAAACTGCTCGGAATGAAAGTCAAAGGGAGAAGCAGAATCGAGCAGACTAAAGGTGAAACGGCTAGTTTAGAAACTGAGAACGGAGGTTTCACTCTCGAACTAAACTACTACGAAAGGAACAGCCCATACTATACCGAGTATACGGTTGGAGAGGGATTGGATCACCTTGCTTTCGGCGTCGACGACCTTAACAGAACTCTTGAAGCTGCACGAAAGAGTGGCTATCGAATCATCTCTGAAATCAAAGCCAATGAGAGTCGTTGGGCGTACATTGAAGATCCGAATGGAATCTGGATCGAAGTATTCTGATATTATTTCAGCGGTAGACTGCCTCAGGATCGGCGTCTGTCCAAGAAACGTGCAAGCCGAGTGGCCATTTTCAAAGCAATGCGGCCTGGCAGGGTAACCAAGTATCTACCGCGATCGCCCTCTTGAACTACTAGCCCAGATTCCTCCAGAATCTTCAAGTGATTAGAAATCGTGCTTGGTGAAATGTCCTTCAACACTGCCTCCAACTCACTCGCGTATCTCCCCCCGTAGAGTAGTTCAGTAAGAATTCTCAGCCGATGTTCGCTGGACATGGCTGTCATCAGCGTCGCGGCTTTCTGTGCTTCCTGCGAAGTCATCGACTTGGATTGAACCGATGCGACATGCCGATCAAACCATACTCCAGTTGGATCAACAAAAACTGATTTCTGAATCTCAGCCGTAATCCCTGACATCACGCTCTCAACTACGTCGGTCACGTAATCTGATATTGATTGACCAAGATTCCGCTTCTCAGAAGCTGGCACTGCAGGTGCAGAACTAGAAATGCGCTGTACGTCCTCACGCAAACGCGCGATTTCGCTCTTCAATTCATCGTACATTTCATCTTTCTTATCAGCCATTGGTGATCGAACTCAATTCGATAAAAGACGAACTGAATTCGTCGCTATAAATGTTGCCTTGTGATCGATATTGTTCATCATCAACTTTTGCTTGATTCGCCATTATTTGAGTAGATTCCCATTACATCCGCTATTGATAGAACGAATCCGATGCTAGCCCGTCGTTCGGATATGACCTAGGCGAGAGTTCTCGCTAGCCGATCGTATACGAGCAACCTCTCGAGTCCAGCGCTGATACCGACTTCGGCATCGAGAATCTTATGTTGAGTGAAGAACTTCTTCACCTCTTCGACTCTCCCTACTCCCAATAGGGGAATAATAGACAGGAATGTTCCAGAGAGAATTCCTGTGCCCTCATACCGTTCTTCCAATTTTCCAATATTCTCCTGCAACCATTTCCATGTGATGCTTCGTGCATCCGGATTCCCGGTTGCAGTGACTAGTATGAGCCTCGTGTCTTGCCTCTTGACTTCCGTAGTCAGTGTGAAGTCTAATGTCTGGTTGACGAGTGACTCTTGCGTGAAGACTGTCATTGCAGTTAGAAGTCTGAGTTTGTCCTCGTCAGAGTTGCTCTTTCTATAGGCAGTGATTAGGCTATCATAGTCTTCGCGCGACCTTGCGTATGCTAGGGCGACAGCTTGCTTCATGTCCGGAGACACATTATCATAATCTTTGAAGTTGGTTGCCAATTCGCGTGAGTATGCTTCGTCAACCAACGTCAGTCTGTTCGCGACTGCTTCTCGTAATACGAGTGCATTCTCATCCGTCTTCTCTTGGAGCAAATCAAGTTGAGATCGATGAAACGTCCTAGAGAAGTCGGATATTCGTGGTCGCGCGATCGTATTTAAGAACGAGAGTTGGTCCGAGATTTCGTGAATCGGAAGATACTCAACTGTTGTTGTGAAACGTTTGAGGAGGTTCATGTAGTTCGGGAATGCCATCTTCCCTGACAGCAGGAAAGCGAAGGCGTCAAAAACTATCCCCCATTGATCGATGGCGGAGAGCCTGCTGTTCCACAGTAGGCTTTCAGACCCGGCGTAGCGTACCAAATAGAATCCCGTTCGATCAAGATTGACTTTCAATGATTTGATGGGGCTCTCTGTGTCCAGGGTTTGTTCGGAGGAATCCATAAGGATACTCCGAGGGTGGCCATTGATTTCCAGTGTGATTGGCATGGGCCAGACTCCTTCCTCTGAGGCGCCGGAGATGAGGAATCTCTCTTGATGCAGGATGAGTTTCCCTTCTCTCGTCTCCACAGTCAACATGGGGTATCCTGGTTGCAGGATCCATCCGCTCATGATTTTCTGCACTTTCTTGTTTGAGGTTGTTTCAAGCGCATTCCAGAGGTCGTTCCCAGTAGCATTCGAGTAGGCGTGGTTTGAGAGATATTGACGGATGCCTTTCTCAAACGCGTCTTCACCAATGTACGCTTCGATCATTCGGAGGATGCTCGCTCCTTTACCGTAGCTTATTTCATCAAAGATCTGTTCGATTTCATCCGGCGATTTAACTGGAACTTGGATCGGGTGGGTTTTCTTCAAGCAGTCTCTTTCCATGGCTCCTGCTGTTTCGTTTCTCATGAAATCCTCCCAGACTCTCCAATCTGGGTGAAGCGAATTGACCACCTTAGACGCCATGAATGTGGCGAAGCTCTCGTTTAGCCAAATGTCATCCCACCATTTCATGGTTACTAGATTTCCGAACCACTGATGAGCCAACTCATGATCCACAATCTCGGCAACACGTCTTCTCATCCTTGTGCTGCTATTTGCGTCGATGAGTAAGGCTGACTCACGAAAAGTGATTGCTCCCCAATTCTCCATCGCTCCCATCGCGAACTCGGGCACGGCAATCAAATGTATCTTCGGAAGTTTGTACGGAATTGCATAGTATGACTCGAAGAAATCTATCGCCTTCTTCGCTTCATCCTGAGAGAATTCGCAGAGCTTCACTTTCCCAGGGGTCGTAGCCACTATGACATCCGTCTTACCAAGTTTCGCCGTTCGCTCTTCGAACTTGCCGACTCCAAGGTACAGGAGGTAGGTTGACATTCGCGGCGTGTTCTGGAATATTACAAGTTTCTTTTCTCCATCTGGAACGATTGATTCTATAGGCATGTTTGAAATGGCGGTCAATTCCTTATCAATCTTGACAGCGATCCTAAACTCGGCCTTAGCGTCAGGATGATCAACGCAGGGTAGCATTCGCCTCGCTTGCGCTGCCTCGAAATGTGTAGTCACAATATGCGAATGGTCGTATGGGGCTCGGTAGATTCCAACCAAAGAATCCGGGATCGTCCCTGTATACTCCACTTCCAATATCCCGTCAAAGGGACCTGTTTGAACAATCAGTTCCTCACCGCTCTGTCTGAAACCCACCGGCTTCTCATTCAGAACTATACTCTGAATGTCGAGTCCGACAGAGTTCAAAACAGCATCATCCTCTGATCGCAGCTGGATTCGGACTATCCCAGTGAACTTCAGTTTCCAGAAATCCAAGTCCATGGTCAGTGCGTAATTTGTGACTTGCACGGGCCCGTTACCGAGGCTGCAACATGTTATCGCACATAGGTAATCTTTTCCGAGTAACCTCGTTACGTGTAAGAAATTACTCTCTACACTGTACATAACCAAAGTTTAGGTGGGGCGAACTCACGGCCCAAGGTTTAATGGCATATTCGGGACGCGATCATATGGAGAATTTTCTGAAAGCTGTGTCAAGTATATGCCCAGAATGCCATGCGGTGATTCCCGGTAAGCTGAGCGAAGAGGCGGGGATGGTGGTTATGAGCAAATCCTGTCCTCATCACGGTGAGTATAAGGATCTGTATTGGTCAGATTTTGATCAATGGCAACGTGCTCGGAAGTACGCGGTTTTAGGGGATGGACTTGAGAATCCGCTAACCCAAAC
>Ga0074046_10003846_pt1 | contig 12408 bp, 12 predicted proteins | sample BogForMeECP23OM3_FD_94441 | JGI IMG/M metagenome (GOLD analysis project Ga0074046, IMG submission 94441) | Bog forest soil microbial communities from Calvert Island, British Columbia, Canada - Bog Forest MetaG ECP23OM3 | ecosystem: Environmental > Terrestrial > Soil > Wetlands ...
CGGCGAGCCAGCGCCGCCGTTCCAGTTTTTCGAAGTCTCGTCGAACACCTTTTGGATTTCCCATGCTTGGAAGATAGCATAAGAATTCGGTAATGTCACTATATTATTCAATGTTCAGTAGGTGTCAGGCTTCTTGTTCTTCAGTTGTGGGGGAAGGACCTCTTCGGGCGGCTCACCGGCAACAGGTGTTGCATCTTTGTCGATGCGTAACTTCTCTTCGATGATGTAGTCGGCTTCGCGACGACGCAGCGAGCGTTCGAAGCCGATTATGGCTGCGCCCAGGAGCGATTCCTTCTTAGCATCTTCTTCGAATTCCTGGTCGGTCATTTGGGAATAGCGGCTGGGACGGCCCATCAGGTAGATGAGCGTGCCGAAAACGGCGGCTAAGATAACAAGAATGGCTAGAGTTTCCGTCACGAACGCCCTCGAGGCACTAGTGTGATGAAACGCAGGCGTAAACGCACGCAGAATTTGTCGGCGAACGCGGTACCGCGTATTCTGTGGCCAGCATCCTCGGGCCTGAACTGATGCAACTATCCTTATTCGCACTCGCGGGGCTTGCCTGCCTTTCGCTGCTCACCTGGATTGTTCTCACCTTTTTTCGCGGGGCCTTTTGGCAGGTAGGGAGGTTTAATGGCGATCTCGCTAGCAACCAACAGGCAGAAAGTTGGCCTCGAGTCGCGGTGGTGGTGCCGGCGCGGAACGAAGCAGGGACGATTGGGCGGTGCGTGGAATCGCTGGTTCGCCAGAACTACGCCGGAGAGTTTCAGATCATTGTTGTGGACGATCACAGCGAGGACGGAACCGGTCAGCTTGCCCGAGTTGCAGCCCAATCGGCTGGTGGGACCGGGCAATTGACAGTCGTGCAAGCCGAAAAGCTGCAGCCGGGATGGACAGGCAAGCTTTGGGCACTACAGCAAGGCGTAAGCGCGGCCAAGTCTAAGCGGCCGGATTATTTTTGGTTCACGGATGCCGATATCGAGCACGCTCCAGACACGTTGCAAAGACTGGTGACAAGAGCGGAGACTGAGCGACTGAATTTAACATCCCTGATGGTCCTGCTGCAGGCGAAGACAATTCCAGAACGGCTCCTGATTCCCGCGTTTTTGTATTTCTTCCTGATGTTGTATCCGCCGCAATGGATTGCCGAAGCTGAATCAAAAACCGCCGGGGCTGCTGGGGGCTGTGTTCTGCTGCGCAGAGAAGCGTTGGAAGGCATCGGAGGAATTTCAGCTATTCGCTCGGAAGTAATCGACGATTGCGCGCTCGCACGCACGGTGAAGCGCAGTGGCGGAGCGATCTGGATGGGATTGACACGGAAAAGCGTGAGCCTCCGGGCATACACGTCGTTTGGGGAAATACGCGACCTTATCGCGCGAACAGCCTTCACGCAATTAAAATACTCGGCCGTGGTGCTGCTGGTCACAGTGGTGGGGATGCTACTTACGTATCTCGCGCCGGTGGTCTTGACGTTTCATGTGCAGCCGCTGGTGTGGCGGTTGAGCCTAATAGCCTGGGCACTGATGACGCTAACCTATTTGCCAACCGTGCGGTTCTACCAGCTTTCTCCGCTGTGGGCACCCCTCTTGCCCCTCGCCGCTGCGTACTATTCTTACGCGACTTGCCTTTCCGCCGTGCGCTATTGGATGGGGCGCGGCGGCCAATGGAAAGGCCGTGCGCAGGCTCCGGCAAAGACATGAACAAGTCACGGATTACTGCTGACGGAATCTCCGATGGCGACAGGTCCCTTACCTGAGAAGATGGCGGTGGCTGAGCCAGCCTCGACTTCGGTGACGGTGGCAGTGCCGGCATCCTCCGTGATCTCTCTTATGCCCGCACCGGGCAGAGGAATCACAATCACGCGCACTTGATGACGTACCTGCAATGTGGCTCCCACGTTTAATCCGTCCCTGCTGCCCACATTCAGTGTGAGTTCGTTGCCGGAGACATCGGCAACCAGGCCTGTGACCGAGCGTTTGGCAAAGGGCATTTTGTCAGCAAGAGCGAGCAGTTGCACAGTAGTCTGATCCACGGCGTTGTGAGTAGCTTCACCGAGGACGGTGCCAGCAAATTGGCTGCTGGAAAAGTCGAAATTGCCCTGTTTGGTGTGAAAACTGGCGTAGTAAAACGTGCCAGCCTCCGTGGAAATGCCGGTGCCAATCACGGAGGCAAACAGATCGCCGGAAATGGGATCGACTACGCGAACGGTGAGATCCACCACGGCTTTGGATTTGTTAGTGCCCGCACCCGAACGACCGGCCATTGGGCCAAAAACGCTGCCCCGGCCGGAGCCCTTCTTGGACAGGTGTTCGGGTCCGAAGCGCGTGATACTGCCCACCAGAATAGCGTCCACGCCGAGAATGCGCCCAACTCGGGAAGCGATCATGGGGTCGGCGCGTTCGGCTTTGGACAGGTCCTGCTCAGCGAGAACCTTGTCGAGAGCAGCATACTCGATGACGGCATATCTTCCGTCCTGCACAAGCTTCGAGATCAACATGGCGGCGACACCCTTGCCAATGTCTTGGTCCCCACCGAAGATGCTGGAAAGAGTGTCGGAATCGATGGCCCGATAATCAAAATTCATGACGGCGATGCGTCGCTTCGGCGGGACGTTCTGCGGCATCGCGGAACAACATAGTTGGGCAGATATCACCGCTAGGATGGTTGCCCGAAAAAACCGTGAGAGAGACATGGCGTTAGGTCTAACCTGAGCAGCCTGCAATGCCCAGCTAGGAACTCGGCGTATCTTAGTGAACGACATATAAGCATCGCAACGGGAGATTCGGAGTTAGGCCCACCCTGCAACAGAGAGAATGTAACGAGCGAAGAGGGCAGGTCGCCAAGCATCACTAATATTGGTGACCCGAATCACTTTTTGCTATAGTGGGGGTGTCTGGAAGAGGGCTGTACCCCGAGGTTAGGGGACGGCACCGGAGGCCGACATGAGTATCCTGCCGAACCAGGGCAACGGGAAGATCACCGTGCCCGATCTGATGCAGCGAAAGACGTTAGCTGCGGATTCTACAAACAACAAAAAAATCACCTGCTTAACCGCTTACGACTACCCGACCGCGCGCTTGATTGATGAAGCGGGTGTCGACGTGGTGCTGGTGGGCGATTCCATGGCGATGGTGGCGCTAGGGTATGAGAGCACCTTGCCACTCACAGTAGAAGAGGCCTTGCATCACACGAAGGCGGTGCGGCGCGGCGTGCAGCGTGCGCTGGTGGTTGCGGACATGCCGTACGGTTCGTACCACGGGGAAATGAACGAGTCGTTACGCAACGCCATGCGCTTCGTGAAAGAAGCGGGCGCGGAGGCCGTGAAGGTGGAAGGCGGCGAGCGGCGGCTGGAGTTGATTGCGCGATTGACGGAAGCGGAGATTCCCGTTATGGGGCATGTGGGGCTGACGCCGCAGTCAGTCAACGCGCTGGGTGGCTACCGTGTGCAAGGTAAGACACCAGGAACAGCGGAGCAAGTGTTGCGCGATGCGCGATCCGTCGAAGCGGCTGGAGCATTCGCGATTGTTTTGGAAGCGATGCCGCGAGAACTGGCGGCGGAAATCACGCGCTCGGTGCGCATCCCGACCATCGGAATCGGTGCTGGGCCTGACTGCGATGGGCAGGTGCTGGTGCTGCACGACATGCTGGGACTAACGTTTCAGGACGCGCCAAAATTTGCGCGGCGCTACGCCAACGTTGGCGAGATCATATCCAATGCGGTGCGAGAGTACTGCGCGGATGTGCAGAATGGCAGTTTCCCGACGGACGCGGAGTCTTACCATGCGACCGCCAGTGTGAAAGATCGCAAAACTATTCCGATTGCACGTTGAGCGAGTGGAGTGCAGTACGCGAAAGGGCGCCTTGAGCAGACCGGGGCGCCCTTGCGATTTTGTGGAGCGAGGTGCAGGCCATGAAACCAGCTGAGATGCGCGAGCTGTTTGCGTTCAATGCTTGGGCGAACCACAGGATATTAGGAGCAGTGGAGGCGCTCACGGCCGAGCAATTCACGAAATCGCTCGGATCCAGCTTCAGCTCCGTTCGGGATACGCTAGTGCACATCTGGGCGGTGGAATGGGTCTGGCTGGAGCGGTTGCAGGGCCGCTCGCCCGCTTTATTTCCCGATGCGAAAGAGTTCGTTGATCTCGCAAGCTTGCGGCCGCGCTGGGCAGAAGTAGAAAAAAGATGGCTGGAATACGTCAGCCGGCTGGACGAGATTGAGTTGGAGGAGGAAGTGGATTATCAAACTCTGAGTTTTGGACCGTCGCGAAATCCGCGCTGGCAGATGATGCAGCATGTCGTCAATCACGGAAGCTACCACCGGGGACAGGTAACTACGATGCTGCGGCAATTGGGAGCGAAAGGCGTGGGAACCGATCTAATCTCGTTTTACCGCGAGAGGAAGGCAGCGGCGAAGGCCTAGGCCATAGCGAAAATGGAGACGATTCGGACGATTTCCTGGATGAAGGAAATGGCACGAGAGGCGCGGTTGGAACAGCGGGTGATCGGCCTGGTGCCAACGATGGGAGCCCTGCACGCTGGGCATTTAGCGTTAGTGGAACGAGCGAGAAAAGAATGCTCTCCGGTGTACGCTTCGATTTTTTTGAATCCCACGCAATTTGGAGCAAACGAGGATCTGTCCCGGTACCCGCGGCCGCTGGAAGCAGACTCCGAAAAGCTGACGAAGGCGAAAGTGGATGGATTGTTTTTGCCTTCGGCCGAGGAAATGTATCCGCCACGCTTTTCGACGTATGTGCATGTGGAGGGCATTAGCGAGCGGCTCGAGGGGAAGTCCCGTCCGGGGCATTTTCGCGGCGTGGCGACAGTAGTGCTGAAGCTACTGGAAATCGTGCAACCACATTACGCGAATTTCGGACGGAAGGATGCGCAGCAGGTGCGCATCATCCAAAAGATGGTGCACGATTTGAATCTGGACGTGGAGTTGGTGGTCTGCCCCACGGTGCGGGAGCCGGATGGATTGGCTCTTAGTTCGCGGAATGGCTACCTTAGTGCGGAGGAACGCCGCGCGGCGACGGTCCTCTATCGGGCTTTGCAGTCCGCGGAAATGGAATTATCCGCTGGCGTGCGGGACACGTTGGAATTACAGCGGACCATGCGCAAGGTCCTGGAAAGTGAACCGCGGGCGCGTGTGGACTATGCGGAAATCGTCGACGCGGAAACATTTGAGCCGGTGGTGCGTGTGGGCAGGCGCTGCTATGCGCTGCTGGCGGTACGCATTGGGAGCACGCGACTCATCGACAATATGCTGATTCAGCCCTCGGAGGATGAAGTTATTGTCGAATTGTGAGCGGTAGCCGCTCTCAGGCCGATAACTTGGAGAGAACTTCCCCGGCGTGACCTTTGGTTTTTACTGGATCCCAAATTTGTTCGATTTTCCCGTCTGGGCCAATCAGGAAAGAGCTGCGAACAATTCCTTGGTAGGTCTTGCCCATGAACTTCTTGGTGCGCCAAGCGCCATAAGATTCGATCATCTTGTGAGTAGGATCGCTGAGCAGAGAAAAATTCAATTTTTGTTTGGACTTGAAACTTTGCAGCAGTTTCACGGGATCCGCGCTGGCGCCGAGAATGACCACGCCGCGCTTGTCAAATTTCGGTTTTGCGTCACGAAACTCGGACGCCTCGATCGTTCAACCCGAAGTATTTGCTTTCGGAAAGAAAAAGATAAGGACGCGCTTCCCTTGGAAATCGCCCAGGGAGACTTCCTTCCCAGCATCGGAACTCAGGGCAAAGTCAGGAGCTTTGTCTCCGATTTTCAGCATCGAGCGGCCACCTCGCGGGTAAATTGTAAACCACCTGCACAAAATGTCAGGCTTTTTCTGCCTTGTATCCCATTTGCTCGAACCAGCCCGGCAATTCCTCGCCTACGACGAAGGATTCTCCGGCGGTAAAACGACCAGACATTGCAAATGCGATGGCCTCGAGCGGAATTTTCTCGTAAATAAAGTTGCAATCCACGATGCCTTGTACGTACGCCTGCGCAAATCCCTTCATTCCCAGCATCCGGTATTGCTCGACGTGAACCAGCTCATGAAACAACAAATCGATGGGCGGCCCGGGGACAGCGACCAGGATGCATTCACCAAAAGTGATTCCAGATGCTGCTGAAAGGTCGAAGTGGATCCGTTTTCCAATGAATTCGAGTTGTCGGAGGATTCCACCGAAGAACGGGGGACTGGGAACCCGATCCACCTGTGCCAAACGGGCGGAGGAAAGACATTCGTCCGAGAAATGAGAGGCCAGGGCGACTCGTTCAGTGGTTGTCAGCGGTCGAGAACGCGGGATATGCTCTGCTCTTTGCGACTCGATCCAGTCGTGCGTTTTGCCGGCAATAAGGGGCACAAAGCTTTGCAGGAAGCCCACAATTATTCCGTCAGGAGTTTGCGAACAATGTCGTTCACGGCCTGAGGATTGGCCTGGCCTTTGGTGGCCTTCATGACCTGGCCGACGAAGAATTTGAACACGCCTTCGTTGCCGGACTTGAATTTGGCGACATTGTCGGGATTCTTCTGAATAACTTCGCGGGCAGCCTGCTCGATGGCAGTGTCCGCGACCTGCGCTCCGAGTCCCTCAGCCGCAATGATTTCTGCTGCGGGTCGCCCAGTTTCGAACATGATGACGAAGACTTTTTTGCCAACGGCGCCAGTGATTGTGCCGGAGTCGACAAGTGAAACAAGTTCGGCGAGCGAAGCAGGTGACACCGGGCTGCCACTGATCTCTTTACCGGAATCGTTGAGCCGGCGCAGCAGTTCGGTTTGCATCCAATTAGCCGCGGCCTTGCCGGGTGCGCCAGCCTTCACCACGGATTCAAAATAATCGGCCAAGGCTTGCGTGTCCGTTAAGACCTCGGCGTCGTAGGCTGTGATGCCGAAGGAGGAGATAAAGCGTGCGCGTTTGGCAAAGGGCAGTTCGGGCAACGAAGAGCGCATCTCTTCGCGCCAGGCCTTGCTGACGTGAACAGGAAGAAGATCCGGCTCAGGGAAATAGCGGTAGTCGTGGGCCTTCTCTTTCGACCGCATCGGCTCTGTGCGGCCCGCGGGCTGATTCCACAGGCGCGTTTCCTGATAGATGCGTCCGCCGGATTCGAGTACGGCGATGTGGCGTTCGATTTCAAACTCAAGGGCTTTGGCAAGATAGCGGAAGGAATTGAGGTTCTTCACTTCTACCTTGGTGCCAAATTCAGTGGAGCCCCGAAGGCGCACGCTGACGTTGGCATCGCAGCGCAGCGAGCCTTCTTCCATGTTGCAGTCGCTCACGCCGGTATAGAGAAGAATCTGGCGGAGCGTGGTGAGATAGGCGTAAGCCTCGTCGGGTGAGCGCATGTCCGGCTCAGAAACAATTTCGCTGAGGGGCGTGCCGCAACGATTGAAGTCGACATAGGTTTTTTCACTGGAATGGGGAAAGCCATCGTGAAGAGATTTGCCGGCGTCTTCTTCGAGATGCAGACGCGTAATACCGATGCGCTTAGCCTTACCGTCATGCTCGATTTCCACCCAACCGCCAGTGGCCAACGACAATTCATATTGAGAGATTTGATAGCCCTTGGGAAGGTCAGGATAGAAATAGTTCTTGCGGGCAAAGCGGGAATGTTCGTGCACGGTGCAATTCAGCGCGAGTGAGGCGCGAATGCCCATTTCCACCGCACGCTTGTTGAGCACCGGGAGGGTGCCGGGAAGCCCGAGACAAACCGGGCACACATTCGAGTTGGGGGCATCACCGAAACGCGTGGAGCAGCCGCAGAAAATCTTGGTCTTGGTCAGCAATTGTGCGTGCACTTCCAGCCCGATCACCGGCTCGTATTTAGCGAGGAGTTCAGGAGTTATCGCGGATTCCGTGGCAAATTTGGTCATGAGTTAAAACCAAATTATAGCAGAGGCCGCAGCGAATCCGGGTCAGTCGGTGTAACTGGCAAAAGCCGCTATACGCAGTCCGGTCGTGGAGGGGGTGCAGCGCCATGGCACTGTCGTTTCCCTCCACTCCACGAAATGCCACAGGAATGGCCACGGCTAATCGCGTCCCGAAAACTGGTAGCGAAGACCGATCACCGCGTCGCGGCCAAGTGCCGGGTAGCCCAAGGCGTCTTGGTAACTCTTATCGCACAGGTTGATCACCCGTGTGTACACCGAGAGGTTGCGGTAGAACATGTAGCTGGCAGACAAATCAAAGCGTGCATAGCCGGGATTGCGCGTAAACCCAAGGCCCAGGAAATCGCTATCCGTTCGCTGGCCGGAGAAGTAACCCGAGAACGAAGCATTGAAACGGTGGAAGGTTCCAACGAACAAAATAGATCCGGAATTGAGCGGTCGGCGCGGCAGGCGATTCCCCGGCACGAGAGACGGATCCGTGGCGTTCGGCGATTTCAAGATCAGGTTGTCGTCGTAGGTGTAATTGCCACGGATGAACAGCCACTTTACCGGCCGAGTTTCTACAACAACATGTGTGCCGCGCGCGCGTGCCAAATCCGTGTTGAAGTACGTGCCGTAGCCGAAAGGGCAACCAGGAGGAGGAGTGACCGGGCAGGATTCACCCGGAGCGCAGAACGTAAAGCTGACAATGTCGTAGAAGCGGTTGTAGAAATAATCAGCGGAAATTTTTATGCGGTCATTGGCAAGTTTCTGGTCGAAGCCGGTGCTCCACGTCTTACTGGATTCGGGTCTGAGGTTCAAGTTGCCTGGATCGCAAGGGTCGGTGCCATAGGTTTGATCGAACCGAGGCTCCTTGATTCCCTCGCCAAAAAACGCGCGATAACGAGTGTCACCCCAAAAGCCCTTGCCGTAATGAAGCGCAAAGGAACCGCCGACGCGCGGAACGACGCGGGTTCCAAAATAAGCGTTGGCCTCGGCGCGCACCGCTGCATCCAGAGATATGCGAGAAATCGGAGAGTAGCGAACATCCAGAAACCCGCCTTGGTTGTTGCGCCGCTCGTGGCCTTGTTCCAGGTAACTGAGATACGCGTTCTCGACTTCGTACTGATAGCCCGCCGTGGCCGTCACTGTCCTTAGAACGTAGCTGGCTTGCGCGGTAAAACCTGCGCGGTTGTAGTTGTACAGCGAATCATAGGCGTAATCGCAAAATTCCGTCGTGGGTACCGCCGTGGCGTTCGTTTGCGGGCAGAACGCGTTTGGATCAGTGGCGTAGAAACTCTGTTGTGGATTAAAACTGTGCTGGTGCGTGTACGATTCCGTTCCAGAGATTTCATAATGCCAATGCTGCCCGGAGGTGAAATCCCATCGGGCATTCGCGCTGAAGAGTTGTTGGTTGTACCGTTGGTAGAGCGACGGTGGAGTAAAAATGGTCTGCCCGGGAATGCCGGCATCGCTGGTGTTGTTGCGGAGCGACAGACGGATCTGATTGTTCTCCGAAAAGGTATAGCCGAAGTTTCCCGACAAAGTGCGATTGATGAAATTATCGTTTGGTCCCTGCCCGTCGGTGCTGTAATAGGATGCGGCACCGGAGTAGTCGAAGCCGCCAACCAAGCCGCTCAGTTGCCCGCCACCTCTGCCGCTGGAATAGCTTCCGCCTTCGGCAAATACGGTGAATGCCGGAGTGTGCGTAGAACCGCGATGGGTGAAGAGCTGGACAACACCGTCGACGGCATCAGTTCCATAGATTGCTGATTCTGCGCCATGGACAATTTCCACCTTATCGATGTTGTCCGTAGTCAGAAGAGAGAAATCCACCGCACCCCCTGGGGGATTGATGGTTGTGCCGTCGACAAGCACCTTCGTGAAATTGGAATTTCCCCCGTCGAGAAACAATGAGGCAGTCCCGCCATTGGCGCCGGTGCGGCCAAACGCCACGCCCGGGGAATATTGGAGAAGATCGGGCATGGAGACAGCTTCGCGGTTGTCGATATCTTGGCGGGTGATGACGTCGATCGGTACATCTGTTTGCTTCTCATTTGTGGGCAACGCTTGGGCAGTCACAATCACGGTGGCGGACATGGTAGCGAGTTCCAAGCGGAAGTTAAGCTCAGCCTTCTTACCCTGCTGCAGAGTCAAGTCCGTTTCGCGTGTGAGGAAAGAATCCTTCCGGATGCTCAGGTGGTAGCTTCCCGGTGCAAGAGTCAGCGAATAGGTTCCGTTCGAAGAGGACAACGTAATTTGCGGCGGTGTGCTGCTCCCAAGGTGCTGGGCGGAAATCTGCGCACCCTCAATACTCGAGCCCGAAGGGTCGGTCAGAGTGCCGGACAGAACAGCATCAGCGACTTGGGACTGGGGAAACACAGGGCATACGACAAAAGCAAAAAAAACAAATAGGGCCAGAATAGCTGGCGACGTTTTCATGTTTCCTCCGCTCCCTCACGCGCGGGAGAGTAAAGGTTGGCCAGCGCAAAAGAAAATCGCGCAGGCTGCGGACTTCGCCGGTCTCCTGGCTTGGCGACGATTCGCTGGCGGCGAAGAGGAATCGCAGGCAGCAGGCTTGCGGCCTTCCCGCAGCGAAGAGCGCTGCAGTGGCGTGCAAACCAAAAGATCGCCTTACAGTCGCGCGGCGGCGACGGTCTTGCACCGTCTTCCCGAGCACGAAGTCTGCGGTTGAGGTGGAGGGGCGTGGCCCGCTGTGGGGTTACCAGTTTTGGAGGCGTGAAGCCTCCGGGTTGGGGTTGTTAAGCCAACTACTATTTATTAAAAAGCGTGACCCGCGGCCGGCCCGAAGAGGTCATCTCCACGTTGAGCGGGGCCTGAAACACGTGTTCCAGCAAATCGCGTTGAAAGACCGTGGCAGGAGGTCCAACCCGCAAACATTTTCCTTTCTGCAGCAGGACAACCTGATCCGCGTATTCTCCCGTGAGATTCAATTCGTGCGTGACCACGAGAACCGTGTAGCGATTCTCGGCCGCCAGCCGACGCAGAGAATCGAGCAAGTCCACTTGAGCACCGATGTCGAGGTGAAGCGTGGGCTCGTCCAGAAGGAGCAAAAGCGGCTGTTGCGCGAGGGCACGCGCCAGAATCACACGCTGTTTTTCACCGCCGGAGATTTTGTCCATCCAGCGATCGGTAAGATGCAAGGCGCCTACCTGCGCGAGAGCGTTCTTGGCAATGGAAATGTCGTCTTCGGATTCGAACCGGAGGCCACGGCCGTGCGCGTGCCTCCCCTGCAAAACGAATTCCCAGACACGCGAAGGAAACAGCAGGCGGCTTTCCTGCTGAACCAGCGCGATGCGCTGAGCCCGAGTTTTTGGCGGAAGAGAATGCGTCGCGAATCCGTTCAGGAAAACATGGCCTGAGAGCGGTTCGATCGCGCCGGAAATGAGCTTGAGGAGCGTGGATTTGCCGCTGGCGTTAGGGCCAAGAATCGCGACGATCTCTCCCGGCTTCGCTTGAAAGCTGAGGGCTTCCAGTGTGAAGAGAGGCGCTTGCGACGGATTCGGGGCGTAGACATAGCTGGCTTGCTCAACGCTGAGCCGTACATCGGGATTGCCGCGGGGTTGATCCGGAGATGGATTCGGCATCGGTGTTCGAAGGGGCGAACTCATGCGAGCCGCCTGCGAAGCAGATAGATGAAGAACGGCGCGCCGACCAGGGCGGTGACAGCGCCAACGGGAAGTTCCGACGGTGCTACCACGGTGCGCGCCAGCGTGTCTGCAATCACGAGGGCAATCGCGCCACCCAGAGCGGAGGCGGGAAGGAGCATCCGATGATCAGAACCGAAGATCATGCGCATCGCATGGGGAACCAGCAATCCAACGTATCCAATGGCGCCGCTGACGGAGACGGCAAGACCCGTCAAAATGGAGGCAGCAAGATAAACCACAATGCGGACACGCGGCACATCCACGCCGAGATGCATGGCTTCTTTTTCGCCGGCTAGCAGAAGATTCAGATCGGACGCGGTGGTGTAAATGGCCCCAGCGGCTACCAAAAAACCGATTCCCAAAAAATAGAGAAGACTCTTGGGTGGAAGCGTGGAAAGACTTCCCATCATCCAGTAGGACGCGCCCCGCAGATTGCCTCCCGCCAGAGTCGACATCAGGAACATGATGATGGCGGAAAGAAAAGATGCGGTGATCACGCCGCCGAGAAGCAGCGTGGTGCTGTCGATTTGTCCTTCGCGGCGACCCAGGAAGTAAACAGCAGCGATGGTGATCGCGGCGCCAAGAAAGGCACCCAGCGGTGTGATGAGTCCGGCATATTCCGGAGAGATAGCCAGTTGGTTTTCAATCATCAGCGCGACGATAGAACCGACAGCCGCGCCGCTGGAAATACCTAGGACATAAGGGTCCGCGAGAGGATTGCGTAAGAGCGCCTGAAAACTCGTGCCCGCAACAGATAGAGATGCGCCCACCACGATTGCGAGAAGAATTCGCGGTAGACGAATATCCACGACGATCATGCCGTAGTCGGTTGAGATTCCACTGCTTTGGTGTAACAAAACGCGGATCAAATCGCGGCC
>Ga0074046_10003849_pt1 | contig 12406 bp, 11 predicted proteins | sample BogForMeECP23OM3_FD_94441 | JGI IMG/M metagenome (GOLD analysis project Ga0074046, IMG submission 94441) | Bog forest soil microbial communities from Calvert Island, British Columbia, Canada - Bog Forest MetaG ECP23OM3 | ecosystem: Environmental > Terrestrial > Soil > Wetlands ...
CTTCATGATTCATACCTCGCCGATCGGCGAAGAGATCAACGACCACTATCACTGGCACATCGAAATCATTCCCAAGCTGACGAAAGTGGCGGGCTTTGAGTGGGGTACCGGCTTCTACATCAATCCGACGCCTCCGGAAGAATCGGCAAGGTTCCTGCGCGAAGCGCAGATTGATGAGCCCGCGAAGAAGTAACAAGCACAGCCTGGAGCTTCAAAACAACAGTCCGGCCCGCCCTGACACGCCTTGAGGATTTTCGCTATACTGGAAGGAAAGGCGCGGTACCCAAGTGGTAAGGGAGAGGTCTGCAAAACCTTTATGCGTGAGTTCGATTCTCACCCGCGCCTCCAACAAAATCTTCACATTTATCTGGCTCCTCTGCTATTAATCCATTTTCAGGCTTCGTGCTCGGTGGGTTCGATAGGGCAAGATCGAGTTAAATTGGGTTGAAAAACAGACTAAAAGCGCATCGGGAAATTCCCTGTATCATTGACGTCTTGGAAGTAACACTTCACCGACGGCTTCTACCCGGCAGGCGGAGAAAGGATTTGAGCGGAGGATTTATCAGGAACTCGTTCCATTCCAGGAAGGCGGATTGAGATGGCGGCCGAGCGACACAGAACCGTATCAAGATGGCTTTGCAAGGTTTTGAGTTTTGCTCTGCTGATGCCTGCCCTATGGGGTCTCGCGCCATTGCCCGCTGTCGTGTCTGCCGGTAAGCAACCACATGAGAGCGAAAAGAAGGTAAGCGGCCAAAACCTGCAGTGGGCACCCCCAAAGGTGGATGCACCCCTGAAATCGCTATCAATGACTCCACCTTGTAATCTCTCGGAGGTACTCGAGCACACTGCAGCGAACTCACTTGTCTTGGCGTCGAATTTGGAGAAATTCACTGCGCAAGAACATATTGAATACGTCATGCTCGATCAGCACGGGATGGCAAAAGAGTTCGATTCCGGTTCGTTCAACTATGTCTATTGGATTGAGCAGCAGAATGGCGGAAGCGTCAGCCGGGAGTACCGAACCCCGGTTAAGGGCAGCCATGCGTTTCGTGCAAGTGGACAGGATATTGGTCAGGCTGCGATGGCATTGATCTTTAATCCAGACTTACAGACTGATTATGAAATGAAATGCGAAGGCATGGACAAGCGAAATGGGCAGCTCGACTGGGTCGTCCATTTCCAACAGCGTAAGGACAGGCCCAACCGCACAGCAACAATCTGGGTGGACGATGTTGCCTATCCGGGCATGTTGAAGGGCCGAGCATGGATCTCGAAGGAAAACTTTCAAGTCATCCACTTAGAGACAAATCTCATGGGTGATATTCCGGCGATCTGGTTACAAGAACTTGCGGTCTCGGTCGACTACGCGTTCGTACGAGCTCCGTCCGGAAACCTCGGAGTATGGCTGCCGAATAACATCGCTATCTACTGGAAATTTGAGGACCGTCGAGTGATCCTTGTTCACGCCTTTGCCGATTTCCAACTCTTCGCGATTGAAACAAAAGAAAAGATCCAAGAACCAAAAGAGCCCTGACCCGTAATACGGTGCGACGAAAAGCAATCCCCTCAGTGGCTACTCCGGAATCACGGTCATCAAATTCCGCGCCGTCAACTGGTCCCCCTCCGATCCCCGCACCACGCTTCGCACCATATACGTCCCCGGCTTCACCGTAAACGCAATCTTGATCGTAATTCCGGTTTGGCTGAGTCTCGCCATCGTGGAATCCTCCAGTTTCAGCGCGATCTCTCTCATCTGACCGTCCACATACTGCCCGTTCGCGTCGAACACCCCGGTTGCCAGAACCACGTCGTTGTAACTTCGTCCGCCCGCCTTCCGGAATCGAATCCCCTTGACATCGAGGTGCGTGAGCACCGTCAATTGTGCCGAGGCCGCGTCCACCTTAAGAAATTGCGTCTTCAACTCCAGCGGTACGCTCACTATCTCGTCCTGCGAAAACAGCGCTTCCCTCACTTCCTGCTTCGCCGTCTCTTGCGGGTCCGCCAACATCTTCGGCGCATAATATCCATTCCTTGCCTGAATCTGGTATTTCTTCCCGTTCACGACCTTCACATTCAGCCTATGAAACTTTCCATCCACCTTCAGGTCCTGCGGCGCAAATCCCAAAACATAACTCACGCTTGGCGCCGCCAGCGCCTGACTTATCCCCCTATCCAAATCATTGCGGTTATGAAAATAAGTTCCTCCCGTGCTCGCCGCCATTCCCGCCAGCGCCTGTCCTTGCTCGAATTGAGTCTGCATCCGGTACGTCGCTTCCATTCCTTGGTAGTCCAACGAGTCGTCTTTATCCGGGGCCCCTTGTGGAGGTGCGTCGATGTCCGGCAAATGGTCCGGCGTGTACAAACCCTTCGCGTCTATCGTATTCACCACCACGCCCGCCCGCATCGCCCGCTCGATCAATTCCCAACTGTCCGGCAATTCCGCGTCTCCCAAAATAAACCCCGGTGAAACGTACACCAGCACGCGCTGCCCGGGCATACCTGCCAAGTGCCTCACAACGTTATCCAAGTATAGATAGTCTACGCGTGTGTTTTGATCGCCCGCCTGCAAGATCCGGCGCGCATTGGCGAGTATGTCTCCCGGATTGAGAGGGCAGTTGCTGTTCTTCGCATCATACAGCGCGACCGTGATCGCCTCCGGATCGTGCTTATTCTCGATCAGGTCTGCCTGGTAGTAGCTGATGTTCGGGCATTCGTACTCTCCTTCGCCCTTGCCACGATGGGGAATTATTCCCGCCAGCGCCTTCCGCAATGCCTCCGCATCCCCTGTGAACTCCTGTTGCACATCCCCCGATGCCGAGTAAATCGCCACACGATCCGTCGGCGTTAAGCTCGTGAACAGCTTCTCCGTAGCCGCGTGCACCGCCATCGCCTCCGAGGCCTTCATATGCAAATCATCAAATACGAGCGCGACAAAACGCTGTGGCATCGCGGACGCATTCCTTACGCCAGCTCCCGCTTCGCCTTCTGTGCCTTTCTCTGTATCTGTTTCCGCGATTCTTCCCTCCACCGTCGCCGCCCCGCTTTTCCCCCGCGTCTCCGCCGTCTCCACGCCAAACGTAGAGAACTTCTGTTCCTTCCCGTTATCCAGCACTTGAAAATCTTCCTTCTTCAGATCCGGAACCAACTTCCCGCCAGCATCTCTCACCACCACCCTCACCAGCACCAGATTCACCTGCACCTTAATCGGAGTATCCATGACCCGGGTCGATATCTCGCTCTCTGTGCTGCCAGTCGCCGCGGGCGCTCCTGCCTGTCCCTGCTGTTGTCCCTGCGCCCCGCTCACCCACGCACTTGACAGCGCCCCTAGCACGGCAATCCAGCGCCACCGCATCCGCCACCTCCACCCAACGCCTCCACACTACCACTATTCCAGAATAGCCTTAGTCCCAGCGCAGGCAGCCTAGCCCTTCCATAGGAAGGCCGGTCGCCGCTTCAGCCGCTTCACGTAACTTTTCCCGCTTTCGTGGATATCTATAACGAGAGCTTACTCACCTGCCAGGAATCGAGGACCCTTGAACTCGGAGCGGACAGGTGTGCCTCATTAAAGGAGGAATCATGGCAACGATCGCGCTAACAAGAATCGCATCTCCCATCCCGAAGCTGATTGCACCGTGGTGGCATACGGCGCTTCTGGTAGCACTGTTTCTAGGGATGGCCGTCAGTGGAGCATTTTTTCAGCGACACGCCCGCTCGGAGCCTGGGATGTTGCAGCATCACCCGCAGATGGTGCCGATTTACCTTTCGGCGATGGCGATGGAGTGGGGGCTCGTCCTTTACGTGTGGAGAGGCGGCCTGCGCCGGAGCGGAACGAAACTGAGTGAACTGATCGGAGGAAAGTGGGCAAACGCCAAGGACGTGGCCGTGGACTGCGGCCTAGCGCTGGGTTTGTTGGCGGGTTGGACGCTGATCTCTATGGCGTGGAATCTCTGGTTCGGGGCCGGCCATGCAGCTTCCATCCAAAGTTATTTGCCGCAGCGAGCACTGGAAATCCTGCTGTGGATTGGCGTTTCCATCAGCGCAGGATTCTGCGAGGAACTCGTCTTCCGTGGCTACTTCCAGAAACAGTTCGAGTCATTTACGCACAGCAGATGGCTTGCACTGTTTCTACAGGCCGTACTGTTCGGGATTGGGCACGGCTATCAGGGCATCGAAGCGTGCATAAAGATTGCGTGCTTCGGCGGCCTGTTTGGATTGCTGGCCCTCTGGCGCAAGAGCCTGCGGCCGGGCATGATGGCGCACGCATGGACGGATATTCTGGGTGGCATCTTCGGAATCTAGCGGCGTCCCAAGGTACGTTTCCTCTGGTATAACGGTCTGGGCCAAATGACCGGAGATAGTGAGACGTCCGAATGACGGACTTCAGCTCGCTCTACAAAAAGCACGCGCCAGACGTGTACCGCTTCGCGCTGTACCTGTCGGGCGAGCGCGGTGAAGCCGAGGACATCACCTCCGAGACGTTTGTGCGCGCATGGACCTCACCAGGGCCAATCGAGATGGCTACGGTGAAAAGCTATCTCTTCACGATAGCGCGCAACCTGTTTCTTCAGGGGCTACGGAAAAAATCCCGTCACGTCGCACTCGATGACGAATTGCGCGATCCACAGGCCGGACCCTACGTGCAGGCCGAGCATAAAGAGAAGTTACATTCCGTGATGACGGAACTTCAGAGGCTGCCGGAAGCAAGCCGGTCCGCTCTGCTCATGCGGGCTATGGACGGCATGGCATACGAGGAGATCGCACAGGTACTGGGCGTTTCTCTGGCGGCAGTGAAAGTAAAGATTCACCGGGCACGTTTGGCGCTGGCGGGATTAAGAGATGCATAACAGGGATCGGGCATGAATGCGGCGTGTGGAGGTGGAAAATGAAGATTACGAGGGAAGTGATTCTTGATCTCCTGCCGGTCTATCTTGCGGGTGAGGCCAGCCCGGCCACGCGGGCATTGATCGAAGAATACATGGAGCAAGACAAGGAGTTGGCACAGCGCATTCGCGTGCAATGGGCGGACAACTTGGGTAAAATCACGCCCGCCGCGTTGCCGCCGGATCTCGAGTTACGATCGTTGGGCCGCACACGCGCGCTGCTCGGCTGGCAGAGGTGGCTCTTCGCCCTCGCGATTACCTTCACCGCGCTCTCGCTCACCAGCGAAATCTCCTTCCATGAGGGCCACATCAAGGAGTTTCATTTCCTGATACGTGATTATCCCGCTCAGTTCGGGTCGTTCGCGGTGCTGGCGATTGCCTGCTGGATCGGCTACTACTCCATTCGCCGCCGCCTCCGCACGCCCAGGCCGGCTAGCGAATGAAAATGGCCGATGGTGCTCACGTTGAGGAGCGGAGCCCTGCTCAGGTCTTGGAAATGGGGTGCTGATCGGGGGAGAATTCACCCTCCTGGTCTTCCACGGCAGGTGCGGCAGGCTTCTGCCGAATCTCAAAGCCGGCGGGCGGCAGGAAAATGGTCTGCGATTGCACCTGGGAATTATCCGGCAATAGCACAAAGCTGAATTTCAGCATCGCCACGCGCTTCTGGACGGAGCTTTCCTCAAATTTCCACTGCTGCGCGGCGTTCACCGCGGCCTCTCGGAGCATGGGATGCCCTTCGGTGACTTTGGTGCCTTTCACGGCGCCCGCGCGGTCAATCGTCACGCGAACGGTGACCTCACCATAAATTCTTCCTGCAAGCGTTAGAGTGGGATACTTCGGAGCTACGGCGAGCTTGACGGCCGGTGAGGATTCACCGGCGAAGAGGTGGGGGAGCAACAGAAGGAAGGCCAGGGTTGAAGCGACAATTTTCATTCTCATCGCTTTCCCGCTCCATTGTCCGGACATAATTTGTGAGTAACGCGGTGATTCTTGCGACCGTGCCGAGCAGCCGGAGTATCCTCAATCGTTCTGGGGATGGCCGGCAGGAAGGATTCCATGCTGTCTCCAGTCCATGCGGCGCCCGGGGAGCGAAGCGTCTGCGTGGTGTCCGGTGGCGTCATCTGGCTGGGTTTGCCAGCCCAGGGGGCGCCGCTGGAACGACGCGCGGGGCGATTACACACCAAGTTTATAAACTGTAAAGAGCCGAGATGTACAATGCAGATTTTTTATGGAATGAATCAGTTTTCTGAGGGATGCCCGGATGGCTCTAGCGCCGGCGAGTTCCCGGCTTCCGGCGGGGCACGCGAAAGCTTGTGAGAGCGGCCCTCCGCAGCCGAAGTCGGGTTGACTTGATGCTCCTGACGGCACGACTGAGCCTCATAATTCTTCGCGGCAAAACGCCACGGCGTCCCAAGGTGGGACGAAGTGGATAGATCCCGGGATCGATTGGGCTGCTGGTATTCTGGAAGAGCAGTAGATTATAGAGGAACCAGGGAAGAGCGGGACCCTTGCCACCTATTATTAGCGCACAAGGACTATCAAAACGGTATGGGGCAGCGCCACTGTTCGAAAACATCTCGTTTACGGTGAACGAGGGAAGCCGCATCGGAGTTATTGGCCCCAATGGGTCGGGGAAATCCACGCTGCTGGCGATGTTGCACGGGCAGGTGGCGCCGGACAGCGGGGACGTGGCCATTCGGAAGGGCATGCGGCTGAGCGCGGTGCTGCAAATCTCCGAATTTGCGGGCGGCGAGACGATTCGCATGGTGATCGGGAAAGCGATGGATCGCGCAAAGGTGCCGGAGAGCGAGCGGCTATCGCGCATCGCGGAGATTTTGGGGCGCGCAGGCTTCACCGACCTGGATACCGAAGCCGGCACGCTCTCCGGCGGCTGGCGGAAGCGGCTGGCGATTGTGGAAGCGCTGGTGCAGCGGCCGGACATCCTACTGCTCGATGAGCCGACGAATCACTTGGATCTGGCGGGGATCCGGTGGCTGGAAGAGACGTTGCAGAATGCCCCGTTCGCGTGCGTGGTGGTGAGCCACGACCGCTATTTCCTTGAGAATGTGGCGAACGAGATGGTGGAACTCAACGCCGCCTATGACCAGGGGGCGCTGCGGGTTTCCGGTAATTACAGCGCATTCCTGGAAGCGAAGGAGCAGTACCTGCGCGCGCAGAGAAACCGGCAGGCAGCGCTGGAAAACCGCGTGCATACCGAAATCGAATGGTTGCGGCGCGGGCCCAAGGCGCGAACCACAAAATCGAAGGCGCGCATTGATAAAGCGCACGAAATGATCGGCGAGCTTTCGGAACTGAACGCGCGCACGCGAAGCAGCAGCGCGCAAATCGATTTCGCGTCCTCCGGACGGCAGACGAAACAGTTGATTACGCTGGACGGCGTGAGCTATGCGATGGGCGAGCGGACGCTGTTTCAGGATGTCCATTTCATCATGACGCCGGGGATGCGCGTGGGGCTGGTGGGCGCGAACGGCAGCGGCAAAACGACGCTGTTGCGGCTGTTGAAGGACGAATTGCAGCCGACGCGGGGCGTCATGCGGCAGGCGCAAGCGTTGCGCGTCGTGTACTTCAACCAGAACCGCGAACTTGATCCGGAGATGACGCTGCGGCGCGCGCTGGCACCGGACAGCGACGCGGTGATTTATCAGGACCGAGTGATCCATGTGGCGGCGTGGGCGGCGCGATTCCTGTTCACGGGCGAACAGCTTAATCAAAAGGTGGGGCGGCTCTCCGGCGGCGAACGGGCGCGCGTGCTGATTGCGCAATTGATGCTGCAACCGGCCGATGTGCTGCTGCTGGACGAGCCGACCAACGATCTGGACATCCCCACATTGGAGATTTTGGAGGAGAGTTTGCTGGAATATCGCGGGGCGCTGGTCCTGGTGACGCACGACCGCTACATGCTGGACCGCGTGTCCACCGTGGTGTTCGGGCTGGACGGACTGGGCGGCGCGGAACGCTTTGCGGATTACCAGCAATGGGAGGCATGGCAACGGGCGCAGCAGGCCGCGGGAAAGAGCAATGCTTCGGTGGAAACGCAGAGTCCGAGCATGACGACGGGTGCGGTGAAGGCTTCGCTAACCAAGAAGAAACTCTCGTTCAAGGAAATGCGCGAATTCGAGAGCATCGAGGCACGCATCGCCGCGGCTGAAAAAGAATTGCAGGCGAAACACGACGCGCTGCTGGACCCGGCGATCATGCGCGATGGGGCGCGGCTGCACGCCGCCTCGGTGGAACTCGATGCCGCCCAGAATACGATTGACGCGTTGTACGCGCGGTGGGTGGAACTCGAGCAGAAACAGAAGTGAGCCAGGAGCCCGCACGCAAAACCGACGTGTGGGGCACCCGGCCACTCTGCTCGATTGACAGGATTTGGTGGCGGCGCATAGAGTCCAGAGATTCGAGCAAGAGGGCGTTCTGCGAGGAGAGTGCGATGCGCGAACTGAAGGTGGCTATGGCTTGCGGGGTGTTGGCATGCAGCGCCAGTGCGGGATGGGGGCAGGAAAATGGGGCCACGCCAGGGAAGAAGCCGCTTACCCCCGCGAGTTTTCTGGAATGGCGCGACATGCAGGACCCGCAGTTCTCTCCTGACGGCACAAGGGTTGCGTTCGTGGTGAGCGACCCGCTGAAGGGCGAAAAACGCACGCGCCACATCTGGCTCTACGACAAGAGCAGCAATAAGGCCCTGCAATTCACCTCCTCGGAGAAATCGGAGTCATCGCCGCGGTGGTCGCCGGACGGAAAAGAGCTGGCGTTTCTCTCCGACCGCGGAGGAGACGAAGAGCAGATTTTCATTCTGCGCAGCGAATTCGGCGAAGCCGCTGCAGTGACAAAGGAGAAGGCCGGGGTGACGGCGTTTGAATGGTCACCGGACGGACAAACGATTGCGTATCTCGCGCCGGATCCCAAGAGCGAAGCGCAGGAAAAGAAAGAAAAAGAGAAGGATGACGCGCGGGTGGTGGACAAGGAGGATAGGCGCGCGCGTCTGCGGCTGCTGCGCCTCGCGAGTCATGAATCGCGCGCGCTGACCGATCCCCACTGGGAAGTGAAGGAACTTGCCTGGCTTCCCGACGGGCAGGGTATCGCGGTGATCGCAACGAATCGTCCGGCTTCCGACCAATTCACGGACCGGATCTACATGGTCAATACGGAAGACGGAAGGATCAAAGAACTGCTGGCCCCCAGTGGACCGGCAGGAGATCTGCGCGTTTCTCCGAATGGAAGGACGCTGAGTTTCGTGGGTTGCCGCGACGATGGGCCAGACGCACATGACGTCTTTCTGCTTCCTGTGATCGCCGGGGCGGCGCGCAATTTGACCGGGGCGAGTCTCGATCGGCAGATCATGGAGCATCACTGGGCCAAGGGCGGCTGGCTGATTGCCGTCTACGCGGATGGGTTCAGCAGCAAGTTTGTGGGCTATAGCAGCGAGGGAGAGAAGAAGGAGTCGGGGCAATTGCCGACGAATCCGAATGAGTTTTCAGTGGCAGCAACGGGAGAAATCGCGTTTGTGGGCTGGAATTCGACGGCCATGCCGGAGCTATGGCTGCGGGACACCAAGGGCGACGCACGGCCTGTGAGTCACCTGAATGAGGGCTTGAAGGACTTCGCCGTGGCCGCCCCGGAATTCTACAAATACAAATCGTTTGACGGCTTGGAAATCGAAGCAGCCTTGTTGAAGCCGGCGGGCTACGACGGCAAAGCGAAATTGCCTCTGGTGGTTCGTGTACATGGCGGGCCAACCGGCCGGTGGAGAGACAGCATTGAATCGTGGGGTCAACTGCTGGCCGCGCACGGCTATGCCGTGCTTTATCCCAATGTGCGCGGCTCCGCCGGGTACGGCCAGAAATTCACCGAAATGAATCGCGCGGATTGGGGCGGGGGCGACTTCAAGGACGTGATGGCGGGCGTGGATGATCTGATCGCCAAAGGGATCGCCAACCCGGAGCGCCTAGGGATTGGCGGATGGTCGTATGGCGGGTACATGGCGGCCTGGGCCGTGACGCAAACGACGCGTTTCAAGGCGGCGGTTGCAGGCGCGGGCATGTCCGATCTGATTTCGGAATATGGCACGGAGGACGGCCCCTCGGGTGACGAATGGTTCTGGGGCACGCCGTACGAGAAGCCTGAAGGATTCCTGAACGGTTCGCCTGTCCTTTATGTGAAGAACGCGAAGACGCCGACACTCCTCCTACAAGGCGAGGCGGACACAACCGATCCACCGGGTCAGAGCCAGGAACTCTTTCGCGGCCTGAAGCGCTATGGAGTGGCGACGGAGTTGGTGATGTACCCGCGAGAGCCCCACGGTTTCCGCGAGCCCAAGCACTGCGTGGACATGCTGACAAGGATGGTGGATTGGTTTGACCGGTATTTGAGCCCAGCCAAGTAGCTTTCTGTCTGTTGGTTTCTGATCGCTGATAACTGAAATCAGTAATCAGATATGGTCATTAGCAGGCTGCTCAAAAATGCGTTTCGCCGTCATTCCGAGCGAAGCGAGGAATCCCTCTTCGATCAAAATGTCAAGAAAAGAGAGATTCCTCACTGCGCAGACTCCGTTCGGAATGACGAATTCGAGGTTTTTCAGCATGCTGTCAGGAAGCAGGGTTCGGAACGGGAGTTGCCGTCAAGTGGTGACTGCATTAACGGACTAGAACGCACTTTCCATTTTGTCCACCGGAACTTGACGCGCGCGGACGGCGGGCGTATGGTTCTCGCGGAGAGATAGAGCTGCAATCGGGAATTCTAGCGAGCATCAGCCAGCCGATAGGAAGGAAGCTCGACAGAGAGCTCAGTCCCCGCGATAGCGTCGATTCTGTTTACGACAAAAGCATGTGCGAACTTTGTCAAACTTGAGACACTCGCCCCAGTTGCGTAAATACGCTGCAAGAGTGACACGCTCCTTCTTCTTTCAATCCTCCCCAAGTGCGCCGCTACAAACACGAAAAGAGCGCCGCGAACACAGTGAGCTATCAAGGCAACTCGCCGGGTCAAAAGGAGATCTCGGATGAAAAGACTCAACCTCGCCCTTTTGGTCGTTGAGAATAATGATTATCAAGCCGAACAGACCATCTCGGCGAAACAGGCCGCGCACGAGTGCGAGGCTGACCTGCAAGTCATACAAACGGAGCACGACGCGGTCGTGCAGAGCCAGCAAGTCCTTAAACTCCTCTATAGCCCTGAGGGGACTCGGCCTAACGGGATTTTCTTCGAACCCGTGGGCACGCCACTCGGCCAACCCGCAAAAATCGCAGCGTCATCTGGAGTCGGGTGGGTCGTGTTGAACCGGGAGGTCGACTATCTGGGCGAACTTCGCCGCCTGTACCCGGCCACACCGCTTTTCTGCGTCACGACCAATCACGAAGAGGTCGGCCGCATCCAGGGCGAACAGATCGCCCAGTTACTCCCCCATGGAGGCGCAGTTCTGTATATCCATGGACCCTCCGACAACAAAGCCGCTGTCCGGCGCGCCACCGCCATGCAGGCGGCGAAACCCGCCAACGTCGATGTGCGCGTGCTGAAGGGACTTTGGACGGAGGAGAGTGCCTACAATGCTGTGGGTTCCTGGCTCAAGCTCAATGTCGCTAAGGATGTGACATTCGGACTTGTGGCAGGCCAGAATGACGCCATGGCTCTTGGCGCGCGCCGGGCATTTCAGGAACTCACCACGGGACCTGAACACGACCGTTGGTTGAGCTTGCCTTACATTGGCTGCGACGGCCTGCGTAACACCGGGCAGGCTTACGTTCACCGCGGTCTCCTTGCAGCCACGATCGTCATTCCTGCCAACGCCGGTCAGGCGATAAAGGCGCTGGTTACGTCGTTGAGGACAGGGCAGCAGCCGCCAGAATGCATCTTCACGAGCGCGAGTTCATTCCCGCAGGTCGCGTCGCTTAAACGCAAGAACTGACGCGCCCTCTCTTGTGCTTGTTCCTCGAGTTCCTTTCCACGCGGGTAGTGCCAGCCCCAAACACCGCCCGAGGTGTGGCGCGGCCGGTGTGCGACCTTAATCAATCATCGATGGAGCTCGGCCATGGCATTCGATTGCAACCTGGATTGTTCGGGACCCGCGCAGAAGCGCCCTGGTAGCTAAGCACTTGTGGCGTGAGCGAAAACGCCACTATAGGTAGAGTAGGCCTTTACAGGGATAGGGGGTCGTGGTAGTCTTAGCTCCCGTACCGCCATCTTAGCGCCAGGCGGCTGGGCCTCTGAACGAGAACCTGCCAAACGTGTTTGCTTTCTGTCTGTTACGGAGGAAAGCGTCGCCGGAATATCCCTCCCCTCGAGGAAAGGAAAGTCGTCTCTCTTCGCGCGGAAGAACTGTGGCCATTCTGCAAGATCGCGCCGGAGTATGGATGGTGGTGGGGTCGCGCGCCGGGTTTGGGGATTAAGGTAAGCCGCGAAGTGGAAGTTCACGACAAAAGGGGACACCTTGCTTAAGCTCCGAAAAGTGGAAATTGTAGGTTTCAAGTCCTTCTGCGAGCGGACCGTGGTCACGTTCAGCGGAATGGGCA
>Ga0074046_10003853_pt1 | contig 12401 bp, 9 predicted proteins | sample BogForMeECP23OM3_FD_94441 | JGI IMG/M metagenome (GOLD analysis project Ga0074046, IMG submission 94441) | Bog forest soil microbial communities from Calvert Island, British Columbia, Canada - Bog Forest MetaG ECP23OM3 | ecosystem: Environmental > Terrestrial > Soil > Wetlands ...
TGTGCCGAGCGTAAGCAAGAGAAGACAAGGTTCGCAGAATATGAGGCTCGATTCGCGCAGGGACAAAGAAGGCACTGTGGAGTCCGTGCAACCCATGGAGTCCAGCGAGGCAAACCAGCACGCGGCCCTGGAGTTTGCTGAGGGTGTTAGTCCGAACATGCGTGCTGTGGAAACAGTGATGCGGGAGGTGGCACACAGCGATGTGCCCGTCCTGCTGCTGGCCGAGCGGGGTGCCGGCAAGAAGGCTACCGCCCGGCGGGTGCATTATCTTTCCCAGCGTGGGAGCAAGCCCTTCCGGGTGGTTTCTTGTGCTAGGTTAGAGTCTGGCCAGTTTGGCATTCCGGCGGACAAGTACGGATTGCTCACCGAAGGTACGGTTTTTCTGGAAGAATTGGCAGAATTGAGCCGGGCGGCTCAGGCCTGGCTGCTTCAAGCTTTGAGTCAAGGGAATGGGAACGAGGGCCAGGCTCCACGTCTGGCGCGGCTGATCTGCGGAAGCGCTCGCGAACTGGAAACGGAAGTAAAGGCAGGGAACCTCCGCGAGGATCTGTATTACAGAATCAGCGGCGTGTGTTTACGACTGCCCCCACTGCGCCAGCGCCGGGAAGATATTCCGGTGCTCATGGAGCACTTTCTGGGAAAATACGGACGTGATTTTCAGCGGGCGGTGCCGATGCTGAGCGAGGAGACGCAGCGCTTGTTTCAGGAGTACTCGTGGCCGGGCAACGTCAGGGAACTGGAAAACGCCGCCAAGGCGATTATGGTCTTGGGAAGTGAAAGGGTCGCGATGGAAGGCTTGCGGGCGATGCTGCGCCGGCCAGATCCGGGGAGTAATGGCGGGCAGGTTTCGTTGAAGCAGGCGGCGCGAGCCGCGTCTCGCGAGGCGGAGAAGGAGTTGATTCTACAGGTGCTCACGCGTACTCGCTGGAACCGCCGCCGCGCGGCGAAGGAGCTGCAAATTAGTTATAAGGCTTTGCTCTACAAGCTCAAACAGATGGGGTGCTCGGAGTGCCGAGCCACCTGAGCCCAACAGGAGAATGGATGAAGGAAGCAACGAAGTTTGTCTGCCTGGCGTTTCTGGTGTTGGCGACGGTTGGCCTGCAGGCTCAGGACGAGAATGATGCGACTCCCGCGCCACCGACGAAGGCCGCGCAGCCGGAAGCCCCAGCACCGGGCACGGGAACCCCGCCGGATTACGTCATCGGCGCCGATGACACGCTGCACATCTCGGTTTGGAAGGAGCCGGATCTTACCGCGACGCTGCCCGTTCGGCCGGACGGAAAAGTATCCTTGCCGCTGCTGAATGACGTTCCAGCGGCGGGTCTGACTCCGATGCAACTGGCGGCTTCGATTACCGAGAAATTGAAAAAATATATCGCAGACCCGCGCGTGACCGTGTCCGTGACCGCAATGAATAGCCGGCGAATCTACCTGTCCGGCGAGGTCGAGCACCGAGGTGCAGTCCCCCTGCTGCCGGGAATGACCATGCTGCAGGCTCTTTCGACCGCTGGCTTTACTCAATTTGCCAATGTGAAAGGGATTTATCTCTTGCGCAACGAGAATGGCAAGCAAGTGAAATTGCCGTTCAATTACAAGGAGGTAGTGAAGGGGCGGCATCCTGAGCAGAACATCGCCCTACAGCCGGGCGACACGGTGGTGGTTCCCTAGGAACTGAAATGAGGAAACGGTACTACATTGCGGTCCTGATGGTGCTAGGTCTCGGTTTGAGTGTGGCCTGGGGCCAGAACGGCGCCAGTCCACAGGAACCGGGTGCTACTCCGGATAGCAGCCAGCCCCAGCAACCCGTGCCGGCCTACGGACCCGACAACAACCCGGCTCCTCCAGTCAGCGAGAATCCTCCGATCTCAGGATTGGATACTCCCAACCTGGTACCCCATGCCGCACCTTTGAGTTACCTGCAGCCGGGCGCTCACGCGACTGAAGCCATCGATTCCAATATTGCGAACGGCCTGGGCGGATCGTCGGCCCGATCAGTTTCAACGGCCGAGGGCACTCTCAAATTGCAGCGGTTGTGGAGAAACTACGATCTCTCGCTCGACTACCTGGGAGGGGTAGGGTACTACAACGCGCGCGGTGTCGGCTTAAGACAAGTGGAGGAACTGGCTCTCGATCAGAGGGTCACCTGGAAGAGGGGGCAGTTAGCAATCCGCGATTCCTTCAGCTACCAGCCCGAGGGCACTTTCGGCAGTTCCTATGGATCGGGCGGCAGCCTGGGAGGGGGGACCGTTTTTTTTGGGGGGTCATCGCTCGGATCTCTGGGGCAGGTGCCGAGGATCCTGAACGTCACATTAGTGGACGTGACAGAAACACTGACGCCCAAGTCTTCTATCACTCTGACGGGGGCATATGCGTTCGCGCATTTCCTGGAGAATGACCCCGCTACAGGAAATTCTTTCATCGGCAATGGTGAGGTGTCGGGCGAAGTGGGCTACGACCGGCTGCTGGGACCACACGATCAGGGGGCCTTGATCTACGGGTATCAAGGATTCAATTTCTCTACCGGTGTAACGTTGCATACCCACATTATCCAGGTAATGTGGGGGCATCGAATTTCCGGGAGGATGGATTTCCGGATTGGTGCCGGACCTCAGTTCGTTGAGACCAATCACCTGCTCACTCCGGTGGGTCCAACTCAGGTCATCAACTCAACCTGTGTAGTGGCCAACTCCCAACGTGGCCTTGAGGTTGCGTGTCCCGAAAATAATCTTCGTATCTCTGCTGCCGGGCGGGCATCTCTGCTTTATCGATTTCCGAAGGTGAACCTCGATTTAAGTTACGAGCATTTCACCACGAGCGGGTCCGGCCTATTTGCCGGAGCGGAGAGCGACATCGCGGTCCTAAGCGCGAACCGAGCCTTGGGGCGGAAATGGGAACTGCATACCGATCTGGGATACTCTAGAAACAGCCGTTTGCTCCCGAGTTTGTGCGCGACTGGCAAGAATTGCTCCGGGGTAAGTGCCAACGTCTACGAGTATGGTTTTGCGGGCGCCTCGGTAAATAGGAGGTTGGGACGAAACTTCCGCACCTTCATCAGGTATCAGTTCAACGATTTGTTTTTTGACAGCTCCTTCTGTCCGACGAGCTCACCCTGCAACCGGACTTCGAAACGACAGGTAGGAACCATCGGATTGGACTGGATTCCCCGGCCAATCCGGCTCGACTAATTTGTGGCTGGTCGCAATCGGCCGGCAGAACAAGGTTATCGAAAATGGAAAACCGCGAACTAAACATGGACGATTATCTGGCGATGTTGCGTCGGCGGATAAAAGTGATTCTGATGCCGGTGCTATTGGCGCCGCTGGCGGGATTTCTGGTCTCGTACGCTTTCGCCCCCAAATTTACGTCGCAATCCCTAGTGCTGGTGGTAGGCCAGAAGGTGCCCGAAGGCATTGTCCAATCGGTTGTAACGGAGGACCTGACCACGCGTATCGCCACGCTGCAGCAACAGGTGCTCAGTCGCGACCGTCTGCAGCCCATGCTGGAGCGGCTGGGATTGGCGAAGCCGGGGCAGGACCCGGATGAAGTGATCGAGAGAATCCGGAACAACACGGCGGTCCAGCCGGTGGCGACGGATCTCCCGGAAATTGGCGGGGGCAAGAAAAAGCCTGGCCAGAGCAACCCGGTTCCCGGTTTCACGGTCAATTACACGGCTTCAAATGCCCGGCAGGCGCAGCTGATTTGCAACGAACTGACCTCCCTTCTGCTAACGGAGAATTTGAATTCCCGGCAAGACGTGACCCGGAGTACGAGCGACTTCCTCGGCCGGCAAGTGGATGACACCAAGCGGAATCTCGATGAACTGGACAGCAAGCTGGCGGCTTTCAAGAAACAATACATGGGCCAGCTTCCCGGCGACGAAGAAAGTAACCTGAAGATCCTAATGGGTCTGAATTCGCAACTCGACGCCAACACCCAAACCTTGAACCGGGCGCAGCAGGACAAAGCCTACACCGAATCGCTGCTGGCGCCACAGTTATCCGCCTGGAAGAACTCACAATCGTCGAACAACCCGCAAACCCTGCAGCAGCAGCTTTCGCAGTTACAAACGCAGCTGATAGACCAGCAGGCCCGCTACACCGACGATCATCCCGATGTGATCAAGACCAAGGCGAACATCGACCAGATAAAGAAAAAGCTGGCCGAGATCAACAGCACCCCCGCCAGCGGCGCAGACATCTCCACCGATAAGGGGTCAGCGTCGGAGCCGGCCGAGATCCGCCAGTTGCGCCTGCAGATCCACCAATATGAAGACTTGCTGGCGCAAGCTACGCGAGATCAGAAAAGACTCACGCAGGAGATAGCGTTGTACCAGGGCCGGGTGTCGCTCAGCCCTGCGATCGAGGAACAGTACAAGCAACTCGCTCGCACCTACGACAACACCCAGAAGGTGTACCAGGATTTGCTGGCCGACAAGAGCAAGTCCGACATTGCTCTCAGGATGGAGCAGCAGCAACAAGGCGAGCAGATGCGCATGCTCGATCCCGCCAACCTGCCCGATGCGCCGAGCTTTCCAAACCGGTTGCTGTTTGCCGGGGGAGGACTGGGCGCCGGCCTGGCACTTGGCCTGGGTCTGGCGTTATGGCTTGAGTTCCGCGACACTTCGATCCGCACCCAGGCAGACGCCGAAACCGCGCTGGATCTTCCCATGCTGGTTGCGATCCCCTGGGTAGCGGTGGAGACAGCGGTGGTCAACGGCAACGGTGGGTTTTGGAACCGGAACAGGCAGCCGGATGAACGAGACGAGAGAAAGGAAACGGCCAGGTTTTAGGCAGGAACGTTATACACAACGTTTTAACATAAACCATGTACAAAGAGTTCTACGGCCTGCGGGCGAATCCGTTCAATGTTAATCCGGATCCGCGGTATTTGTTCCTCACGCGGCACACGGAGGAGGCGTTGGCATGCCTGACCTACGGGATCCAGAGCCGTAAAGGATTTGTGCTGCTTACGGGAGAGGTGGGAACGGGCAAGACGACGCTCATCAATAAGCTGCTGGAATGGTTGCGGTTGCAGCAGGTGGCCACGGCGTTCGTCTTCAACTCGCGCCTGAATACGACGCAGTTTCTCGATTACATGATGGCGGACTTCGGCATTCCGTACGAATCGAAGACCAAGAGCCAGATTCTTCTTCGGCTTTACAACTGGCTGCTGGATCGCTACCGGGCGGGCGAAACCGCGGTCCTCATCGTGGACGAAGCGCAGAACTTGACGGATGAAGTGCTGGAAGAGATTCGGATGCTGACCAACCTGGAGACCTTCACCGAGAAGTTGCTCCAGATCGTGTTGGTGGGCCAACCCGAACTGGAGCAAAAACTGAAGCAGCCGCAAATGCGGCAACTGCGGCAAAGGCTGACGCTGCGTGCCAAGACGCACCCGCTTACCCTGGACGAGACCAAAGCATATGTGCAGCAGCGCTTGCGCATCGCGGGTTCTAACGGGCAGCAAATCTTCGATCCGGAGTCGGTAATCGCGATTCACCGCTACGCCATCGGCATTCCACGGGTCATCAATCTGTTATGCGAGCACTGCCTGGTGAGCGCATTCGTCGACCAGCGCAAAATAGTTGATCCGGAAGTGGTGGATGGGGTGGCCCGCGATCTCGATCTGGCGGAAGGCACGGCAGCGGGTGTCATGACACCGCCTACGCCGGGGGCAGAGCATGAAAAGTTTGACTTGGTGGAAGCCTTGCGGTCGCTGGCGACGATTGCCGACCGCTTGCGCGAAGAGGACAAAGACCTCCCCAAGGAAAGGAAATTATGAGCAGAATTCATGAGGCGCTAAAGAAAGCGGAACAGGAGCGGGCGGCCCTGCAGGGAGGTTCAGCCCAGTCCAGTTTCGTGGCGCCCCAGACGCTTGAGCCTCCGATAAAGGATCCGGGAGGAGCGCCGCCGATAGCGGCGGAAGGGCACGTGCCTGCAAGCGTGGTTCCCCTCACTTCGGGCATGCCGTCGTTCTCCAGCCCCTTCAGCGTGGACAACCTGCTGGCACGCTGTCCTCAACTGCAGTGGAAGCCGGATGAAAGGACGATGTTGTTTTTCAATGGCGATGACAACGCGCGCGGCACCGAGGAGTTCCGTACGCTGCGTTCCCGGCTCTACTCCGCGCGCGACAAGATGGCGCTGAAAAAGATCCTGGTAACCAGCGCGCTGCCGAAAGAGGGGAAGTCCTTCACCGCCGCGAACCTGGCCCAGGTATTGGTTAGGCAGCCCGGCCGCCGCGTATTGCTGATCGACGCCGATCTCCGCGGCCCACGGCTGCACAAAATGCTGGGCACAACTTCGTCTCCTGGCCTTGGCGACTATCTTCAGGGTACCGGGGATGAATTTTCGATCATGCAGCGGGGATCGTTGGAGAGCCTTTTCTTTGTCCCCAGCGGGGGAGAAACCTCCGATCCCGCAGAACTGGTATCGAACGGGCGGCTGAAACTTCTGCTGCAACGGGTGGAGGGTTTGTTCGATTGGATCATCGTCGATTCGCCGCCTGTGGTGCCGGTCTCCGATGCCAGCATTCTGGCAAAGGCCTGTGATGGAGTGCTGCTGGTGGTGCGCTCGAACACGACTCCGGTCGACATGGCAAGGCGGGCTCGCCAGGAATTTCCAGACCAGGCCCTAGTGGGAGTGGTGCTGAACGGCACGGAGGGCGCAGCCGTGCCTTATACGCGCTACTACTACGAGACCTATGAGAAGAATGGAAACCAGTCCAAGACCTAGGGAATTGGGGAAACGTGATCCGGCTCTTCAAAGTGTACTACCCGCTACGTACGCTGGTCCTCCTGGCGGGTGAGGCCCTGATCGTTTGGGTTTCTTTTGTGCTGGGTATGAAGTGGAAGAACCAGGACAGCTGGTTGCTGCTGAACGTCGAAGGTGGTTACCTTAAGATTCTCGCGGTTACGTTGGTTGTGCTAGTGGTCTCCCATTGGCTCGACTTATACGACTCCTCTTATCTGGGTGAAAAGTGGGAACAGGTTTTTCGCCTGTTACTGGTGCTGGGCGTAGTGGCACTGGTTCTCGCCGCAGTCGGCTTTCTCTTTCCCAAACTCTGGCTCGGGGACGGTTCGGTGGCCGGACTCCTGATCCTGGCCTGCACCCTATTCTGCTGGCGGGCGTCTTATTCCTGGATGGTGACGCAGCCCTTCCTGCGCGAGCGGGTGTATGTGCTCGGGACCGGGGAGCGTGCGGAGCGGCTAATCAGAGGACTGGCGGAGCGTTCCGCACTCGGGGTCGAAGTTGTGGGCTGGACCGGAAATATTCAGGGCGAACAGACTCGCGAGTCGGTGGCCTCGCACCTGATGGGGTTCGTTAGTGGGAAGGGCAGCGTGGACCGGGTTATCGTCGCAATGGAGGACCGCAGGGAAAAATTGCCAGTGAAGGAGTTGCTGAAACTGCGGCTCAAGGGCGTGAAAGTTGAGGAAGCGACCTCCTGGCTGGAGAGGATTTGGGGAAGAGTCGAAGTGGAGCAGTTGAACGCGAGCTGGTTGATCTTCGCTGATGGGTTCCGCTTCAGTCGACCCTTCCGCTTGCTGCGACGGCTACTGAACTTTTCAGTGGCCCTGGCTGGTCTGATCATTTCGCTGCCTCTTCTTCCTTTCATCGTCTTGCTGGTGAAGCTGGATTCTCCGGGTCCAGTGCTGTACCACCAGAAACGGGTGGGCCGGGGCGGGGTGCCGTTTTATTGCCACAAGTTCCGGACCATGCGCCAGGACGCAGAAGCCGACACTGGCGCTACCTGGGCTACCGACAATGACCCGCGCATTACGCGAGTGGGCAGGTTCCTGCGCTCTTCGCGGCTCGATGAGATCCCGCAGTTGTGGTGCGTGCTGAAGGGAGACATGCATTTTGTGGGGCCCCGTCCGGAGCGGCCTGAGTTCGTCGAGTGGCTGAACGAGAAGATTCTCTATTACCACGTGCGCCACATGGTGCGCCCCGGGATCACCGGTTGGGCGCAGGTGAAATACAAGTACGGCAATACTCTGGAAGATGCGCGGGAGAAGCTGCAATACGATCTGTTCTATATCAAAAACGCCTCGCTGACTCTGGATCTACTGATCTGGTTTGAGACCGTCAAGATCGTCCTGCTGGGCCGCGGCGCGAAATGAATGTGCGCAGGGCGTGCAATCCTTCGAGCCTGAGGCGGAAAATTACGCCTTCGGTGGGGTGTGGGCCACGTCAGAGTAAACGGGGGGAACGGGCGTGAGATGGGTGTTCTGGGGGGCAGCCGGTCTGATTGCCTACACCTATGTGGGTTATGCCTGCTGGTTGCGGCTGCGCCGGCTGTGGCGTTCCCGCCCAGTGAGGCGAGGCGCTTACACGCCTTCCGTTTCAATTGCGATGGTGGTGCGCAATGAAGAGCAGGTTCTGGAAAGAAAACTGCAGAATCTGCTGGCGCTTGATTATCCGCCCTGCCAGATCATTGTAGTTTCCGACGGATCGACTGACCGGACCGAGGAAATTCTGCGCGAGCATGGTCGCGATGCACGGCTACAGCTGGTACTAAAGCAACTGTCGCAGGGCAAGGCCTCGGGGCTAAACGATGCGATGGAACTGGCTCAGGGGGAAATTGTGGTTTTTACGGACGCGCGTCAGAAGATCGAGCCTGCAGCGGTGCGCCTGCTGGTGGAGAATTTTGCCGACCCCGAAGTGGGATGCGTAAGCGGAGAGTTGATGCTGGGGGATGCCGGCGCAGGCGAGAGTAGCCAGGGACTGGGTCTGTATTGGCGGATTGAAAAGCAGGTTCGCGAGTTGGAAGCGGCATCGGGCTCGACGGTCGGCGCCACCGGCGCGCTCTATGCGGTGCGGCGGGAGCTGCTTACGACCGTTCCGCAGGAAACAATTTTGGATGACGTCTATCTGCCAATGCAGGTGGTACGACAGGGGAAGAGAACGGTTTTCGATGCGCGGGCGCGGGCGTGGGACAGCCCGAACCTTGGAGTGGAAAAAGAATTTTCACGGAAGGTGCGCACACTCAGCGGCAACTATCAGTTGGTGCAATTGGCGCCCTGGTTATTGAGCAGCCGCAATCCCCTCCGGTTTGAGTTTGTGAGCCACAAGCTCTTGCGGCTGGTGGTTCCATTTGGTTTGGCCGCGCTGCTGTTGGCGTCTTTGGTTTTAAGCGGTCCATTCTACCGGGCGGTATTGGGGTTGCAATTGCTGTTCTATGTGCTGAGCGCGCTGGCTTTAAGCCGCATGGTGAAGCGCGGGATCCTGGCGCGGATTGCCGATGCTTCTGGCACCTTCGTCTTGCTGAATGGCGCAGCGATCGTGGCTCTGGTCAATTTTGTAGTGGGGAGGCGGGCGGCATGGACGCGTTGAAGACGGGAGCCGAGGTGGAAGAGGCGAACCCGCCAGCCGGCCAAGATGCGCCGCCAATCGCTCGGTCCCGGGGACTCAGTCGCTGGTTCCTTCTGTTGGGAGCGGTCGCGCTGGTTTGCATCATGGCAGGCCGCGACATCCGCAAGGGCGAATTCGATTTCTATGTCGATGAGGCGCAGCACGCAGTAACGGGTCTGTTCGTAGCAGACGCCATGCGCGACTTGCCGTTCAGACATCCCGTGCAGTACGCATACCGGTACTACGCGCAATATCCCGCCGTGGCGATACTCCACTGGCCGCCGCTATTTTATGCGTTCGAGGGGATGAGTTTCCTGTTGCTTGGTCCTTCCGTGGTGTCCGCGAGGCTGACTGTGATCTTGTTTACGGTCGTGCTGCTCTACCAGTGGTTCTTGCTGGTGGAAGAGCTGCAGGACTCCTACACCGCAGGTATCGCTACTGCAGTCCTCGGACTTCTGCCCATGGTGCTTTTGTTCGAAAAGACAGTCATGCTGGAAATCCCGTCGCTGGCTCTTGGTGTGGGTGCAATTCGGCACTGGATCCGATATCTGGACGAGGGCCGCAGACGTTCTCTTTATCTCTTTGGTCTTTGGCTCAGTGCGGCACTCCTGTGCAAGCAAACCAGCGTGTACTTGCTGGTTTTCTGCGGACTGACCCTGTTGGTGACACGGCAATGGAAACGAATATTCTCGCGTGACCTGCTTGCGGTGGCGGGCATGGTCGCGGTACTCGCCGGACCGTTCCTGGTGTTAATGCTCTTTATGCAGGGAAAGGCTGTGGCCAACGATCTGGGTTCTCACCGCATGAGTGGGTGGGAGCAGATCAGCTACTACATCGAAATCCTGCCCAAGTCTTTTCCGCCGGTTTTGCTTGTCCTGGCGGCATTAGGCCTGCTGCTGGCGTGGCGCTGGAATCGGCGCGGGCAGGTGGCCTTCATGGTGTGTTGGATTCTGGCCGGGTATTTGACTTTCTCCTGGTTCGGGCAAAGGGAAGCGCGCTTCGCCATCTACTGGTTTCCGCCACTGGTGTACTTCGCTGTGGGGCTGATAGCGCAATTTTTCCAGGCCCCCCGGCTTCGGCTGGCGATGCGGGCGGTTGCTGCGCTGGTCGTCGTGCTGGTGGCAGTGCCTGCCTGGAGCGAGCGGCGACCTTACATCTCAGGCTACGAGAACGTCGCTTCCCAACTGGTCAACCAATATCACGCCGGGATCGTCCTGTTTGATGGGAAGGTGCCAGGCAACTTTATATTTTACGTACGGGCGCTCGATCCGGGCCGGCACTTCCTAGTGCTGCGAAAACTGCTCTATGCGGACGATATCCGGCCGGGGGCGAGCAGCGAGGAATTGCTGCATAGCCGGGAGGATTTGGCCGAGGCCTTCCGCCGGGAGGGCATTCGTTTTGTAGTGGTGGCGGAAAATTTTCCGATTCGCTTCAACGCTCAACGCATTCTGCGTGAGCAGTTGCAAAGCGATCAGTTCCAGTTACTTGGGCGTTTTCCTATATCGAGCAACGAGCCGAGTTGGCAAGGCGAGAGCCTTCTGCTCTACGAGAACAAGCGTTGGACGCCCCCCACTGACAAATTTCTCACGATTCGGATGCTGACTCTGCCACACGATATCGAGGTGCCGTTTAGCCAGTTCGAGGTCGGAAAGCAGTAGCCCGGGAGCAATAGGAAAAGCTCGCAAGAAAAAAGCACCGATGACAATCCAAACCACATGGGCGAGAGGCAGAGAAGGTTCCGCGAGATGGCTGGGGCGGACTGATCCCGTCGTTTCCCTTCGGCGCAGTCCGGTTGCTTTTGGCGCCCTGGTAGCATTTTTCTTCCTTTACTACTACAGGCCCGAAGATTTCATTCACGTGCTGGTGGTATTCCCGATGGCGAAAGTCGCCGCCATCGTTGCATTTCTTCCAGTCCTCGGAATGATGGGCGGAAGCAAGGTAAGAGTGCCGAAAGCGGTCAGGATCCTTTGGCTGCTGCTTATTCAGATGACGATCTGCATCCCGTTTTCGATCTGGCCGGGTGGCGCTTTTCACGCAGTGTTCGATAAGTTTTCCAAAGGCGTAGTGCTGGCGATGGTGATCAGCATGGCCGTAGTCAGTCTGGGTGAGTTACGGAAGCTGCTCTGGATCCAGGCGAGCGCGGTGGCACTCGTGACTTTTTTTTCGATTGCACTGCGCCACTACGACCCCGATGGCCGGCTCTCAGGCATTCAGGACAGCATCCTTTCGAATCCCAATGACCTGGCCATAAATATCGCAATCAGCTTTCCCCTGGCTCTGGCCTTCATGCTGAGCGCCCGCGGCTTCAGGAAAACAATCTGGGGATTGACCTTGGCGGTTATGAGCCTTGGAGTCGTACTGACCGGTTCGCGAAGCGGGCTGCTGGCTCTTATTTGCAGTATCATCGTTTGTGTCTGGGAATACGGCGTCAAAAGGAAACGGCGCCAGTTGATCATTTCCATGGTGCTGGTTTCTGTCATGGGTTTGGGGATCGCTCTTTCGAGCGCCCACTATCGAGCCCGCGTCGAGAGTATTTTCCTCGGAAACATTGAAGGTTCCGGGGACAAGAATTCGCGTGAAGCCCGGAAGGAACTGCTGAAGAAGAGCTTGATCGTCGCGGCGACCCACCCAATCTTCGGCGTGGGTCCGGGTTGCTTTCAGCTGGTAGATAATGGCTGGCACGTGGCTCACAATACCTACACCGAAATAGCCGCGGAAGCAGGAGTACTGGCAATCGTATTGTTTCTTATGGCGATGGGCGCCTCGTTCAAGAATATTGCGCAGGTTCAGAAGTCCGTTGAGTATCGGGAAAACGAGGATTTCCAGCTTTTTACCCATGCGCTGTGGGCGGGACTGGTTGCCTATCTTGCGGGCTCATGTTTTGCCTCGACCGAGTACAACTTATTTCCGTACTTCATGGTGGGATACACGTGCGCCATGGTGCGGATCGCGAGCCAGACACGCCCTGGTAACAAGCAGAGCAAAGCTCAGATTCTAAGCAGAACAACCTATGACGGCATCCTCGCACCGCAAACCTCTCGGAGTCGCTGACAA
>Ga0074046_10003854_pt1 | contig 12400 bp, 12 predicted proteins | sample BogForMeECP23OM3_FD_94441 | JGI IMG/M metagenome (GOLD analysis project Ga0074046, IMG submission 94441) | Bog forest soil microbial communities from Calvert Island, British Columbia, Canada - Bog Forest MetaG ECP23OM3 | ecosystem: Environmental > Terrestrial > Soil > Wetlands ...
CTAAGCAAGGGAACAGTCCGTCGAACCTTCTCGTTAAGCTGTAGCGCTTTGGCGGAAGGAGCACATGGGACCGCATGCCCGACACAAAGCAGCGCGGAGTATCAGGCGGCCCTGGTGGCGCTCCGACCGTTAAACTCCCGGATCCGGTCGGCGATTGTCTTCCCGTCGGCCGCGCCGCGAGCGTGCTCGCGGTCGTCGTGCTGGCCGGCGTGCTGTTCGGCTACGATCAGGGCGTCATCTCCGGCGCCCTCCTCGGAATCGAGAAGGCGTTCGCGGTCGCCGCGGTCGCGCTCGAGATCGTGACGAGCTGGGTCACGCTCGGCGCGATGTTCGGATCGCTCGCCGGCGGCTACGTCGCGGATCACTTCGGCCGCAAGCGCGCGCTCCTTGCCGCGGCGGGTCTTTTCATCGTCGGCGCCGTGGTCGAGGCCTTCGCGCCGGACGTGCCGGTCCTCGTACTCGGCCGCCTGGCGGCTGGCTTCGGCGTCGGCGTCGCCGCGGTGGCGGCCCCGCTTTATGCGGCGGAGCTCGCGCCGGCCGCGCAGCGGGGGCGGTTCGTCTCGTCCTATCAACTCGCGATCACGATAGGCATCTTCGTCGCCTATTTTGTCGATGAGGCGCTCGCGGGCCCGGGCGGCTGGCGCGCGATGCTCGGGGTTTCCGCTTTAGCCGGGGTTCTCCTGGCGCTCGCCGTCCTGATTGCTGTCGAGTCCCCGCGCTGGTTCGCCAAGGTCGGCCGGCCTGACGACGCGCGCCGCACACTGGTTGCTCTCGGCGCCGGCGACGAGGCCGATGCGCGACTGGCGGCGATCGAGGCGTCGCTGCGCGCGGAGCACGAAACGCCGTCGTGGGCGGACGTGTTTGCGTCTCGCTGGCGGACGCCGCTGGAAATCGGACTCGGCCTCGCGGTCCTGCAGCAGATCACCGGCATCAACGCGATCATCTATTACTCGGACGAAATCTTCGCCGCAGCCGGATTTACGACGCCGGCGGCGCAGACCGAGGCCACCACCTGGGCGATCGGGGGCGTCAATGTGCTCTCGACATTCATCGCGATCGCATTCATCGATCGCCTTGGCCGCCGCCCGCTCCTGCTCGCGGGCCTTATCGGCATGGGGCTCAGCCTTGCCGCGGTGGGTTTCGCCTTCTGGCAGTCCCAAGTGGGGGGCGGAGGCCATAACGCGTCACTCGGCGTCGTCACGCTCGCCGCGCTCGTCGTCTTCATCGTTTCGTTCGCGTTCTCGCTCGGCCCAGTGACCTGGACGGTCATCAACGAGATCTATCCAGGCGAGATCCGCGGCCGAGCGGTCGCGGTTGCGACCGCGACCAATTGGGGCGCGGCGTTTCTGGTCAGCGAATTCTTCCTGTCGATCGTCAAGGCGATCGGGCAGGCCTATACGTTCTGGCTCTTTGCCGCGTTCTGCGCTTTTGGGCTGGTCTGGGTCTATGTCGGCGTGCCCGAAACGCGCTGCCGCTCGCTGGAAGAGATCGAACGGTCGTGGAGCCGGACGCCGGGCGCGGCGAGCAAGCTGCAAAGGTCGTGAGCCGCGCAAGCCACCCGCTTTCTCCGGCCCGCGAGGCAAAATTCTCGATGGCGCGAACAGGTGATTGACCGTCTCCTTTCGCAACACGTGGGTAACTTGCCGGGTTGACTTACCGTCCAGTGTAGTCGCCACCGGCCAGCACGATCGAACCCGAGGCTCGAAGCGGTGACGACGGCGACGGGTGTCTTGAGGTTGAACCGATCGAGGGACGCTCCATGCAGCCCCCGGCAGGTTCATCAATCGGTCCCGTCGAGTCCGCTGGCCCGACGATAGCGGGTGACGACCGCTTCGACCTTTGCCGCGATGAGGCGCTGCGAGAGCGTTGGCTCGCTCCGTTCGAGCAGCATTTCGCCGGCAAACTGCGAGACGAGGCCCGGAGGAACACGCGCATCGTCGACGTTGGCAAATAGGCGGCGGAGCGCCGTCTGGACCTCGGGCCGGGGCCAGTAATACCGGATGCGATCGCTCAGGCCGAAAAGCCTCGTAAGCCCTTCCGCGTCGTCCTGCGGGACATAGCCCCGCCAGTGTTCGGGGCTCAAGTCCATCACGCGCTCAAGGCTTTCGACAATTCCGGACGGAGCCGCCGGATTGAGTCGGGCCTCGATCGCCGCAAGGGCGAAAACCGCCTCGCGAAAAGCGAAGGTCAGCATCGGACCGACCTTGAGAATTGCGAAATGCGTCGCCACCAGATCCGTGAGCGCGGCTTCGGTCTGGAAATCGGTCGAATGAGCCTCGTAGACGACGCCGGGAATGTCGCCGATCACTGCGCTCAGCGCCGCTGCCTTTGCCTTGTCGTACCCGAAAACCTGGTTGTTGCCCATGTCGACCCCAGGCTGCACCACGAGCGCGATCACGCTGTCCATCGCATGCGCGACGCCGCGCGCGGCGAAGGCCGCGCGGTGCAGGTCGTATGTTCTCCACGTGGCCTCGGGGCTCGTCACCGTCAGCGCGTCGAGCTCCTCGAGCTCTCCGCCGGGAATCGGCACCTCCGTTCCGATCACGTAGACCCGTCCGCGGAGGGCGCCCACCGATTCGGCGACGGCGCAAAGCCCGGCCGCGCGCTCGGCGATCGTCGCCTCCGTCACGTGCGTTTCGCCGCCGCAGGCCATGCTCGCGTCGATGTGGATTTTTCGGAAACCGGCCTCGACATAGGCTTTGACCATGTCGCCTGCCAGCGCCATGGCCTCGCTGGCCGGCAGGCGCTTCCAGGGGTTGGGGCCGAGATGGTCGCCGCCGAGAATAAGCCTGTCCGGATCGACGCCGGCTTCGCGCGCCAGGCCTTCGATGAAACGCCGAAAGTCCGCGGGCGTCATGCCGGTGTAACCGCCCTCGTGGTTGACCTGGTTGCAGGTCGCTTCGATGAGGATCGGATCGTCGCTGTCGCGGCAGGCGCGGAGAATGGCGCTGAGCGTCTCGGGATGCGCCGTGCACCAGGAAGGAATCCCACGTCGCTGTCCCCCGCGATTGGCTGCGATCAACGCCGGCCAAAACTCTTGCGGACTCATGCGTCCCTCCGCAGCAGCGCCTCGATCGTCGGAAGATCGCTGTTGCCCTCCATGGGCCCGACCTTTGTGACCGCCAGAGCGCCGGCCGCGTTTGCCCTCGCGAGGGCGTCACGGAAGCTGAACGCGCCCTTCGTCCACAGGGTCACGAAGGTCGCGCAGAAGCAGTCCCCTGCGCCGGTCGGGTCGAGCACCGTCACCCTGTGCGAGGCGACGCTCGCGCGCTCGCCCTCGCGGGTAAGGCCTTCCGAGCCCTTGTCGCCCTTCTTGAGAACAACAGCGCGCGCGCCCCTCGCGAACAGTTCCGTCGCATAATCCTCAAGCGCACGGCCAGGAAACAGAGTGAGCACGTCCTCTTCGCTCGGCAGGAAAATCGACGCCATGCCAATCATTTCTTTCACCGCGCCGAAATAGGCTGCGTTGCCGATCAGCTCCTTTCGCACGTTGGGGTCGAAGGTGATGGCGACGCCCTTGTCGTGCAGCGCCTTGCATACCCGCAAAACCTTGGCCGCCATGCCGGCGTCGCCGAGAGCCGAGCCCGACACGTGCATCGCATCGAGGTTGAAATCGAGAAGCGCAGCGATTGCCGCGTCGTCCGCATCGAACTGCGCGGCGGCGGAAAGAATGATGTTGTAGACGAAGTCGCGGCTGCCATCGTCATTGTAGCTGACGAAAGCGGTGCCGGTCGGAACGCCTTTCACAACGCGAATGAGCTTCGGCTCGACGCCATGCTCGACAAGGCGGTTGAGTTCGACCTCGCCGAAAGCGTCGTCGCCGACCGCGCCCACGAAGATGCAGCGTCCTCCGACCAGCGCGGCCTGATCGATGAAGATTCCGGCCGCGCCGGACGGATAGGGACCGGTATAGGTTGCCGCCTGCCTGTGCCGTCCGTTTCGCGTCGTGCAAACGAACTCGACAAGCAAGTCGCCGATGCACCCAATTCTCGCGAGACCGCTCATGGAACGCATCCTTTATAGCCGTTTCCCGGATCGTTTCGGCTTGAGCCCGGCGCCTGATGAGGTCGAGCCCGCGCTTCCTGGCGATGCTGATCACCGCCGCCTTCGACGAGCAGCAGATGGCGGCGAGCGCCTTACCGCGACGTCCGGCCTGTTGTTCGTCCCAGGGCCACGGGCTGTCTCTGTGGCCCTGGGCGCACGCACCTTCGCGCGCTACTTCAGGTAGCCGGCCTTCGTCATGACCGTTGTCGTGGAAGCCTCGGCCTTCTTGAGCGCACCGGCGACGCTTTCGGATCCTGCAAGCGCCGACGCGATGTTCTGTCCCACCGTGGTCCCGATGCCCTGGAACTCCGGAATGGCGACGAACTGCACGCCAGTGTAGGGGACGGGATCCTTGGTCGCGTGGGTCGGGTCGGCCGACATAACCGCTTTCAGGACGATCGGCGCGAACGCCGCAGCCTTCTGGTACTCCGGATTGTCATAGGTCGAAGTGCGCGTGCCGGGAGGCGCTTGAACCCAACTCTCCGTTTCTCCGACAAGCTTGACGTAGTCCTTGGACGTCGCCCAGCGAACAAAATCCTTGGCGACGGCCTCCTTCTTCGTCGAGGTTGGAATGGCGAGCGCCCAAGACCACGCCCAGGCTGCGCCATTCGGCGTCACTGCGATGGGCGCCTTGGTGAAGCCGACCTTCTCGGCAACCTGGCTCACCTTGGGATTGGAAATGCGGCCCGCGGCGGAGGTCGCGTCGATCCACATCGCGCACTTGCCGCCCGAAAACAGAGCCTGGTTTTCGTTGAAGCCATTCGATGGCGCGCTGGGAGGGCCGTCGGCCTTCATCAGGTCGACATAGAAGCTGATCGCCTTTTGCCACGGCTCGGACGTCAGCTGAGGTTTCCAGTCCATGTCGAACCATCGGCCGCCGAACGTGTTCACCAGCGTGCCGAGGAAGGCCATGTTCTCGCCCCAACCCGGCTTTCCTCGCAGGCAAATGCCATAGACCCCGTTGGCCTTGTCGGTCAGCTTGTCGGCGAACTGCTTGATCTGATCGTAGGTCGGCTGCTCGGGCATGGCCAAGCCCGCCTTTTCGAACAGGTCCTTGCGATACATGGTGAAGGAGCTCTCGGCGTAGAACGGCACGGCGTAAAGCTTGCCATCCACGGAAAGGCCGGCCTTCACCGGCGCGAGCAGATCGTCGTAGTCGTAGTTCTTGAAATCATCCAATTCGGTCAGCCACCCTTTCTTGCCCCAAATCGGAGTCTCGTAGGCGCCAATTGTTATGATGTCGAAGGAGCCGCCCTTCGTCGCGATGTCGGTCGTGACCTTCTGACGGAGAACGTTTTCTTCGAGGATCACCCAATTGATCTTGTTGCCAGTCTGCTGCTCCCATTTGGATGATAGCTTTTGCATGATGATCATGTCGTCGTTGTTGACGGTTGCGATCGTCAACGTCTCGGCAGACACGCTGCTCACGGCGCACAACGCCATGAGGCACGTGGCGCCCAACAGATAGCCCTTCGTCATTTTCTCTTCTCCCTCTGCGTACGCCTCGAGCAACCTTCTCTTGGCGTTTCAGCGACCGCACGAAAACCCATGCGATCGATGCCGGATCCTCTCGTTTCGACCCAAAACGAGACGCGCAGGTCTGCCCTGGGGTGACCGCAAATTCGTCTCCGACGGCTGAACCGCGTTGAGAAAGCTCGGTACAATGGCCTCGCTCGGCCTCGATCCAAGACTTGGTAATATCGTGGATCTCGAGCCTCCGGGCGACCTTCGGCGTCGCAGCAGACTCTTTCCGCGTCCTCACCGCGTTCCTCTTGAAGCATGCCCTTGAAAGGCAGTCGTTGAGCGCCATCCCCATGGCACGCCAAGGCCGGGCTGTCAACGCGTTCGTAAAGGAATATTTTTACGTATGTCACAAACTGTGATACTCATCCGGAACGAGTGGGGCGCCGCATTGGTTGACAGCCGCTTTTCGTCCGGGAGGGATTAAGCCCGTGTCCGTTGACGCCGGAGACAAGAAGGGTGCGAGGACGCGGCCCAGGATCAGGACGATGGAGGAGTTCTCCGCCGTCAGCGGGATCTCTCGGCCGACGGTTTCCCGATACTTCAACGACCCGGAAAGCGTGCGGCCGGCCACGCGAGAGCGGATCGAGAACGCCCTAAGCGCGTTGCGCTATCGGCCCAATCTCTTCGCCGTCAATTTCAACCGCAAGAATCCCAAGACGCTCGCCATGATCGTGCCCTCGCTGACCGATCCTTTCTACGCTGGTCTTGTCGAGCGCGTCGAAATGAGGGCGCTGCAGGAAGGCTACTGGACGATTGTCCTCACGTCGCACGGCGAGCGATCCATGGAGGCGCGCGCGATTCAGACGATCCTGTCGTTGAGAGTGGCCGGCGCGGTCGTGGCGCCTCTCGGCATCTCCTCCGAACTCAAGCTTCTCAGAGAGCTCAATCGGTCCCTGCCTCTGGTTCTGCTGGACTCCCGAGTGGACATGGAGGCGTCGTTCATCGGCAACGACAACCTTCAGAGTATCGGGCTCATGGTGGACTACCTCAATCGAACCGGGGAGCCGCCCTGTTTCTTCGAGATGCCGAACGTCAACCAGAACGCGGCCGAGCGCCGGCAGGCCTATATCGAGGCGATGGAGAGGCTCGGATCCGAGCCGATCGTGATCCCTACGGAATCTGACAGTTGGGCCTTCGAGGCCATCGGTTTTGACCAAGCCAACGGCTATTTTTCCGCAGAGGTGCTGCCACGGCGAACCATCTTATGTGCAACGGACCGCACGGCCTTTGGCGTGTTGGCGGCAGCGAGTCAGCGCGGTTTACGCGTCAGCCGCGTCGCGGCGGCAGGCGACATTCGGGTTGCCGGCCACGACGACCATCCGCTGAGCCGTTTCGCCTGCCCTTCCTTGACTACGGTTGCTCAGAACTCTGAGGAGATGGCGAATCTCGCAGTGGATCTGCTTGCGTCAAAAGATGGAAACGCAAGAGCAAAGTCGCCTCGAGACCTCCGTCGGCTCGAAGCAAGGCTCGTTATGCGAGACTCCGCGTGATGTATGACGACGACCGGTCGGCTCCGGCCCGACCGGTTCGCGCCGTCGCGTTCAGTCCCGAGAACCGCTTGAGGACGCCTTCTCGGACGGGTCACGAAGCGAGAGACCACACATTTTCGAGTCGGGAGCGCGGAAAGGAGCGACCGTCCTATTGCCTGGGCGGAACGACATTGAAGTTGAAACCCTCGTTCCGAAGCAGGTCGACGCAAAGCCTCCACCGCGGCCGGATCGTAGGAACGCCCTTGTTCAGTTCGATTTCGGTGAGCGCAGTCTCGATCCCCAGACCGGGGCGGTAGAGCCGGTGCGACATCATCGCCTCGACCACCCGGAGCCGAAGGCGGCGCGCAGGTCTAGCGCTCTCGGGCCTCAATCCGGCTCGTCAAGGACGGCGTCGCCTTTTCGACCACGATGGCGGCCTCATCGTCGCCGACAAACGCTACGACCAAATTTATGGCCGGGGCCCCGACGGAGTTCGCCCAGGCGCCGCGGCGCCGGAATCGATCCGCAGGGGCTCGTCAGCGACGCGAGGGGCCCGTGCGGCGCGCAGGGACAGGCGGCTATTCTCGCCGTCGAAGCACAGATCCGTTGGCGCCATCCGACGCTCGGACTTTCATTCGACCCGCCGAGGAATCCGGTCTCATCGCCACGATCGGCGAATGGGTGCTCAACGAAGCCTGTCGCCAGGCCGAGTCCTCGCGCCGAGCCGGATTGCCGCCGAACTGGATGAGCGTCAACGTCTCGGCCCGGCGGTTGCGTGAGCGACGCCTGACCGCTGTCGTCGCCGGCGCCCTCGGCGAGAGCGGGCTCGACGCGAACCTATTGGAGATGAAGCTAACGGAAAGCATGAGCCTACGTTGACCAGGCGGTGGCGCAGAAACCGTCGAACAGGCGAACTTTTTGCGCCGCAACAACTGCGAGGAGATGCAAGGCTACTGTGCCGCCGGACGAGCTTGTCGCCTTCGTCAAGGACTGGGTCGAGCGCGGCAGGGAGATCGAAACCTAATCCGAGGCGCCCCTCTTCCGCGCCGCGAATTCCTCCCCGCCGCGCCCGAGCGGTTAAAGCCCGTTGCCCTCGTGGCTGATCCTCGCCGTCGCCACGTCGTCGAGCAGAGCGAGCAATTCCTTCGGCGCCTCCATCGGCGTGCACGCCCGATTGCCGTCCAGAAAAAACACGAGCCCGGAGTCCCTGCCGTCGACCTTCGCCAGCACCGCCCTGTCTCCGTATGGAAGCCCTGGCGGGGTCGAAGGATTCATGGCGTAGATGCCCCGAAGAAACTGCCATTGCTCCGGGGTCAGCTCGATCCATTGGCCCTTCTGGGACTCGACAACCTTCTTCGGCACCGAAACGTCGACGCAACGGGCGGCATCGCCCGCGTAGGCGACGGCGGGCAGGACCGTCAGAGCGACGGCCACAGCCACGGAACGCTTGCTCATCATAAGGACCTCCATCGATCGGACGCCCCGCTCATTGCTTTCCTCTCCAGACTAATCCCTGCGACCACCCATCCTTTGCCGAGCCAAGCCGTCTGCGAACGCCGCGTCGCCGACGCGAACCGCCACTCAAGGACTGTGCCAAGCTCGGCGCGTGACAGGGAAGCCGCAGTTTTATCGAGCCATCCCAAGTTTTTCCGAGCGGCCATCCTCTTCGAGTGATCGTCCGGTGACGAATTTTGAGGCTGCGACGCACGCGTCCCGGGCGCCGAAGCCTCAGACAACGGCTTCTGTTGTTGTTTGTTCCGCCGCGAGACCGTCGAGGGCGAACAGTTCGAGCGGCTGGACCTTGCCGCGCAAAGGCAGCGGTGCCATGGCGCAGGGCGCAGCCGCCTGCGGCAGCGTATCGAGGCGGTCGATGAGGGCGGAGGAGGCGAGCGTCGGGACGCCGAGATCGCGGCAGCGAGGATGGCGTGCAGCGGTGTTCATGGGATCGCCGACGAGTGCGATCTCTTTCTTGAACAACCCGATCTCGCCAACCACGACGACGCCGGCGTGCAGAGCGGCGCGGAACTCGGCGCATTCGCCGAGCGCCCGCCGGTAAGCCTCTCGGCGGCTTGCGAGCCGATCGCGGGCCGAAAGGCAGGCGCGTACGATCGCCGCGTTGTTCCGGCCAGGCCTCAGCCTCCAGGTGGCGATAACGTCGTAGCCGACGTACCTGTGGATCTCGCCGCCTCTTTCGACGATGCCGCGCGTGACGTCGACGATGAAGGCGTCAAGGAAGGCGAGAAAGCGCGCCTGCCCCAGTCGTTCGGCCTTGGCGGTCGAGCCGCACAGGTCGATGACAAGCCGCGCGCGCTCCTCCGGCCGCGGTCGATGATAGCGGCCTGCGGCGAAGGCGATGAGCACGTCTGGTCCCAGGAGGTCGGCGATCGCCGCCATCAGGTTTGCGGCGACCGAGACCAAAAAGGCGAAAGCGAAATCCGGGACGCCGATGTTCCGGAGCCCTTCGGCGCCGTACATGAGCCGCACCACAAGCGTGAAGATCAGAATGATGAGGACGAGGTAGGTGGCGGCCCTCACGCCGGCATAGACGAGGAACGGCGAGCGCCATAGCCCTGCGCCCGCCACCCCCTGGAACACCACGACTTCGAGAGCGGAAAAGACCGCGCCGAAAACGGCGCCGAGCATGGCCGCGGTTGCGAGCGCATCAACTGCAGGCGAGTCATGCGCGAGCGTGTCATGCGGGAGATAGCCGTAGATGGCGCCGACGAGGCCGCTGGCGAGCGCGCTCACGAGCACGATGCGAACGAGGACGTTCGCCGCGCCGAGTCGGCTCCGCCCGAAGCTCGACGGTCTGTCGGGAAAGCGCTCCATCTCACAACTCGGCCAGGGCGGACGCCGAGGCGGTCGCCTCGTTCTCCGCGAGCGCGACGAGCGCGAGCGGCTCCGCCTTGCCGCGCAGCGGCAACGGCGGTATGGCGCGAGGCTTGACCGCACGGGGAAAGCCCGCGAGCCGGTCCATCAGCGCGGCCGAGGCGAGCGCCGGACAATCGAGGGCGCGGCAGGCCTCGAGCATTCGCGCGGCGGTGTTCATCGGGTCCCCGATCAGCGCGATCTCCTTCTTGCGCGAGCCGAGCTCGCCGACCACCACCTCGCCGGCGTGCAGCGCCGCCCGGAACTCCGGCGCGAGGCCGAACTCGCTCCGGTAGCGCCCCGAGCCGTCCGCGATCCGGCGACGGGCCGCGGCCCAGGCGCCGAGAATGCGCGGCTCGTTGCGGCCGGGCGCGAGCCTCCAGGTGGCGATGATCTCGTCGCCGACATATTTGTGGATCTGGCCGCCGTTCTCGATGATTGCGTTCGAGAGATCGGCGAACACGGCATTGAGGAAGTCGAGAAAGCGCGGGCCGCCGAGCCGCTCGGCGGTCGCGGTCGAGGCGCGCAGGTCGATGAACAGAAGCGCCCGCTCCTCGACCCGCGGGCGGTGATACAGGCCGGCGACGATTCCGAACAGGACATCGATGCCCAGCAGGTCGGCGACGCTGATGATTAGGCTCCCCGCAAGGCTTACGGACAGCGCAAAGACGATGTCCTGCGGCTCGCCGACCTGCGCCATCGAGAAGCCGTTGAATAGCGGCACGAAGATCGCGTTGACGAGAACGGCAACGGCGAAGAGCGCCGCGGCGCGCACGCTCAATGTGACCAGAACGGCAGCCGCCTTAGCGTCGGCTCCGCCCACGTGCGGATCACGACGATCTCGACCCAGGACATCGCCGCTCCGTTGACGAAGCCGATGACCGCTCCGGGCAGGAATTCGTCATGGGCGATCTTGCTGTAGATCGCGCTGACGACCGCGGCGGCGGCGGCGATCCGGAGAATGGTGGTGGCTGTGGAGCCTTGGGCCATGCGGGCCCATCATAGCCGGTCCGACGGAGAACGCCGCCGAAAACGGCGGCCGCCGCTGCGGCGACCGCCGTCAGGGCATCGGCTCGCGCGCGGCCGCTCGAGCGCGAATCGCGTCGCAAAACGCAACAGAAGCCTCAAACTGAGACACCGGGGTCAGGCCAGATTCTCCACGAACGCGACGATCGCCTTGCGGACCAGCGGGCTCTTGACCGCCACAAACGCTCGGATGAGCCGCGCTCCCTCATCGGGCGTGGCCGCCGAAGTCGCCGGGAGTCGTCCGGCCGCGGTCTTTTCGGCGAATTTCCTGGACGCGGCATCATTCTTGACCATCACACCACCATAACAGCAAGGCCGAGGCGCCCTCCGCAGACATTCCGGAAACGGGACGGCGGCGCCGAACGCCGTCCGCGCCGCAAGCGACGGGCCAGCGTCCGCGAGCCGAACGCGCGAAGGGCGGTTCGTTGCGGGAGGGGGTGTTTACGGCGCGCCGGCCCAACGGCGCATGAACGAATTGTGACGCCGAGATGGCGGCGTTCGCGGGGGTCGGCCGCCAGGCTCGCCGGTCCGGATGCGACACCGCGCGCCATTGACGAAAGGAGCGGATCGGCTTTGCCTAGCGGACGGTCATGGCAGGAAACGCAGAGGACCTGAGGCGCCCGATGGGCAACGGCAAACACGAAATCCGGATCAAGGGATTCTCCGACGAGCGGATGGACCGGCTGAAAAAGTTCACCCGGTCGCTCAACGCCGAGCTCGCCCTGCTCGGCGGGGAGGCGCTCGACGTTCTGGAGGCCCACCAGGAATACCAGGGTATGATCGACGACCACGAGGGGACCTGGGCGGATCTGGCGCGCCGCCTGGCCGCCGAACGGACCAAGGTGGTTTACGTCGAAGAGGACGAGGAGCGCGACGAGGGCCTCGACGGGTTCGAAGAGGACGAGGTCGAGCGAGCGGAAGAGGACTAGCCGCGGGTTCTCCCCCGGCGCGACGACGGAGACCCGAGCATGGCTGCGAGCGCAACCGATATCGTTCTCGACGTCCCGGCCCCGGACTTTTTGCTGCCCGCGACGGACGGCAAGACCTATGCGCTCAGGGATGTCGCCGCGCCGAGCGGAACGGTGATCGTCTTCATCTGCAACCACTGCCCCTACGTGAAGGCGGTGATCGGCCGGCTGGTCGCCGACGCCCGCGCGCTCATGGCCGAGGGCGTCGGCTTTGCTGCGATCTCATCCAACGACGCGGCGAGCTACCCGGAGGATTCGTTCGACAAGATGAAGGCGTTCGCTGAAGCGCACGCCTTCCCGTTCCCCTACCTGCATGACGAGAGCCAGACGGTCGCCCGCGCCTATGGCGCGGTCTGCACGCCCGACTTCTTCGGCTACGACCAGGCGCTGAGGCTCAAATACCGCGGCCGCCTCGACGAGGGCCGCACGACCCCTCCCCCGCCGAACGCCCGCCGCGAGCTGGTGGAGGCCATGCGCGCCGTCGCCGCCGGCCGCGAAATC
>Ga0074046_10003855_pt1 | contig 12398 bp, 13 predicted proteins | sample BogForMeECP23OM3_FD_94441 | JGI IMG/M metagenome (GOLD analysis project Ga0074046, IMG submission 94441) | Bog forest soil microbial communities from Calvert Island, British Columbia, Canada - Bog Forest MetaG ECP23OM3 | ecosystem: Environmental > Terrestrial > Soil > Wetlands ...
GGCATCTGCGGTCCACACCGTATGCAGAGCCTCCCCAAGAGCGAGATGCCCCGGCGCGTTTGTCGGTGCCCCGCCGGGCTGACTCCAAGACGCATTCGTAACCGCAGGCGGAAGCGTGATAGGGCCAGAGGCCTCGGGGGCAGAAACGCTGCCCTTTTCGTCGGCTTTCAGCACCGAGACCCGGCGCCCAGGGAGCTTTTCCTGCTTCTTGTCGAACATGGATGTGACGGATGAAAGGCCCGGCACGCTCGGCTCGCTCAGCCCCATAGACTCGCATCCACCGAGACTTAATGTCGTAATCGTGATGAGCGAAACTGACTGCAACAGCAAGAGCGGATGGCTTGCGCCCCGGTTACTGTGTCTTCGCCTCATTTGCCCCGTCCTTTGTCCCAGTTGATTCAGCTTGCGCCGTCTTCGACTGCTCAAGAAGCAACGCCACCATGACCTGCGCCCGCTGCCGCATTCCGGCAGGCGCCTCGCCGTCGCTTATGATTTCGCGGTACAACTGCTCCGCTTCTTTCTCTTTGCCGTCCTTATACGCAGCAAGGCCCAGAATTTCCTTGGCAGCGAACCGCCACTCGCTCGTTCCCGACCGGAACGCTTCCAACTGACGGGCCAGCGACTCGTAACTTTCCTTGTCCACCGACAGAGCCGCAACCTGAATTCGTGCAAAATCCCGAAGCGCAGCAGGCGCGGCCTCGTCGTTCGCAACCCCACGATAATCCTGGAGCGCGGATTCAGCCTGCTTCTTTGCCACCGATTCGGCCGCTGCATGCAAGCGGGCTAGAACGCGATATGCACCGGGTCCACTGCCGGCGAGCGTCCCAAGCGCCTTTTCGGCTTCGTCCTGGTTCCCGGCCTCGATCAAGTTCAGCGCATTGGACAGCGCATCTCCGCCGATGGCGGCCTGGGCCGCGCGCCGCTGATGCTCGTATTTGTAGCCGCCCACGATGGCGAGGATGACAAAAGCGCCGGCAATAAGATAAGCGCCATAGGTCTTGAAAAACTTTACCGTCCGTTCCCGCCGATAGTCTTCTTCGACCTCGCGGAAAAAGCTTTCGTCATTGCTCATGGCGCTCTTGCCTTAATTCAGAGTGACTGATTCGCAACAGATAGGACAGCGGCTGTTACAAGGGAAGAAGACTGAAAGTCTTTATCCGAAGACCTTGTGGCGCATCTTGCCGCGGTCGCGATCTCCAGCGTTAGCTTTCCCAATGAGACATATTGCTCAACTGGGCTTCCTTTTGGACATTTTCGTGACTCGCGGCGTTTCGGCAGCCGGTTTGGCCATTGCGTAAACATGTTCCTTGGCTGGAAACTGCCTGGCGTGAACTTCCGCGGCGTAATCCTTGACAGCGTCTTCTATGGCCGCACCAAGTTCTGCGAACTTCTTCACGAACTTCGGAACCGACGGCGAGAGGCCCAGCATATCCTCCAGCACGAGAATCTGACCGTCGCACTCGGCTGACGCTCCGATGCCGATGGTTGGAATGGGAATGGCGCGGGTAATCTTCGCGGCAAGCAATTCGGCCATGCCTTCGAGCACGACCGCAAAGGCGCCAGCTTCCGCGACGGCGGCGGCGTCGGCCTCGATAGCCGCCCACTCCTCCGGATGGCGTCCCTGTGTCTTGAAGCCGCCCATCACGTTCACCGACTGCGGCGTCAGGCCGATATGCGCCATGACCGGGATGCCGCGCTCGACAAGATAGGTGATTGTTTCGGCCATCCGGCGGCCGCCTTCGAGCTTGATAGCGCCGCAGCCCGTTTCCTTGATGACCCGCACAGCATTCCGAAAAGCAACGGGGGGCGATTCCTCGTAGGAGCCGAAAGGCATATCCACAACCACAAGCGCCCGCCTGGACCCGCGCACGACCGCCGCGCCATGCATGATCATGAGCTCCAGGGGAACCGGCACCGTCGTTTCATGGCCGTGCATCACCATCCCGAGCGAATCGCCGACCAGGAGGAAATCGACATGCGGATCGATGAGGCGGGCCGTATGCGCGTGATACGCCGTCAGCGACACGATTTTTTGCTGTCCCTTCCGAGCCTTGATGTCTGGAGCCGTGATGCGGCGCGTTTGGGAATGCTGCGACATGATAGGGTCCCCCCGAGATGATGCCCGTCAATAGCGAAATTGATCACGGCTGGAAATAGGCGCGGGAAAGAAAGCGGCAATTGTCCCAATCGAAAATTAACCGAGATCCCATTACGCCGCGGCCGGTAGTTCAAAGTTTAGGAAAATCGACCTACTGTGAAAGAAAGTAAGGTCGAGGCTGTTTATGAAAAGGCGCATCCCCGTCGCGCTGTTGTCCGCCGCTGTCGTGATCGCGATGAGCGCCTTTATTGGCGGTTCGTTCGCCGCCCCTCTTTCCAATGTGCCGCTTGGGCTGCTCTCTTCCAATGCGACAGCACCGGTAAAAGTTCAATATGCGTGCGGCTGGACCTACTCCTGCAATAATATTGGGAGCGGGGGCGCCGGATCGGTCCAAATTTACGGACCGGCAAACGTATACACAAACACGGACGTTGACGTTAAGCAGGTCGAGACTTGGAGAGTCCCCGATGGGGCATGGGCTTGGAACGGTCAGGGAGACTATCAGAACTGGCGGGGCTGGGGCTGCAGCGGCCACGCGTGCGACGAGAGGTGCGGAGCCTTCTGCTGGTTCAACCGCATCCGGAACGGCTATTGCGGCCATGGATGCGATGCCTACCGCGAGCATGTCATGTTTCAGCCCATCAATGGAAATCTAAGGCCGTATGTCTACAGGTCGGATGGGGATTATGGCTATGGTTCCGGGTATGGGAGCGGCGGGGCGCCCGGCGGGTACGGGTATGGGAGCGGCCAAGCATCCGGCGGGTACGGATACGGGAGCGGCCAAGCATCCGGCGGGTACGGATACGGGAACGGCCCGGCGCCTGCCGGCTATGGCTCGGGTCAGGAGGGTTACAGCCAGACTTCGGTCCAGGAGGGCTATGACTCTTCGTCGAGCAATGGCGGCTACTCCCAGAATGCGCCGCAGGATTCCTACGGCGCCCCAACTCCCAACGGCGAGCGCTTCATCGACCGTCTCCGGCGCTATTTTTACGGAAGACCTCGTCGTGAACCGTACCGCGACACCGCCGCCGTCCGTGACAACAGGGCAATCGTCCGTGACAACGGGGGAGTCCGTTATGAGCGGCCAAGCAATGACCTGGTGCCCTTGCGCCGTTTTAACGGCCCCAAATACCCCCCCAATTCCGATGGGGGACCGAAATCCTATGGGGAACCGAAATAGGAGCCATTACGTGGTTCCCCCGTTTCCGAAGCCAAAATTGCCAGCGGCCCCGGCATCTGATCCCTCTGCGGGGTGTAGCCTCAAGAGATGCGCCGCAACCGGAAACCGACCGAACTCACCTCATCCTTGAGCTCTTGCATCTTTTTCCGGAAACCGGCCTGATCGTCTGAGAGGCCCTTCATGGCCTCGGCCACGCCGCGGAGGCGACTAATTAACTCCGCAAGTTCTTTCTCATCGGCTTGATCATTGCTTACAATAGCTGTCATAGCCCTGCCCCATCCCAGTATAACCTGTGACCTGAACATAGGTAACTGTTCCGGGATTCGTAGAATAATATTTGGTAATCTTTCGTAACTCGCCTCAGAGTTGCTGCGCCGCCTTTACAGGTGAGCTTTCAGATCGGGGATGCGGGAAATTTACGCGCGTGCCCTCCTACGACCAATGGGTGATAACGCGACAATTGGCGCTTCCCATTTCTCCCCTGCCCCGCTAGAGACTGTCCCGGCGAACGCGGGCCGCTGACCCGCGGGACCTTGCAGCTCTATAAGGCACTCCAATCATGCTCGACCGCCGTAATTTCCTGAAACTGGCCCTGGCCGCGCAGGCATTCGCCGCTTTTCCCGCGAGTGCAGCGTCTCCAAATCTCCGTTTTGGGGAACCGCAGCCTTTTTCACTCGACTGGCTGAAGGCGCATGCACAAGCTCTTGCGGCAGCGCCCTACAGCCCGCCGCCCCGGCCCGATCCAAGCATTGTTGCATCGATCGATTACGATGCGCATGGCAAATTAAAATACAAAAATGATTTCGCTCTGTATGGCGACGGGCATCCCAGCGCCTTTCCGATCACCTTCATGCATGTCGGGCAATATTTCCCGAAGACGGTGCGCATGTACGCCGTGGAACCGTCCAGCGATGGCGGCAGCGCGCGCGAAATCCTTTACGACCCGGACTACTTCTCAATTCCCGCGGATAGCGTTGCAGCAAAGCTCCCCCCGAATCCCTCGCGCTTTGCGGGCTTCTGGCTACGCGAGCCGAAAGCAGGCACCGAGGATTGGCGGGTGGCCGAGCCGTGGCTGACATTCCTCGGCGCATCCTATTTCCGGGCCAAAGGCGAGTTGGGGCAGGTCGGGTTGTCCGCGCGGGGGATCGCGCTCACCCCAGGCGGCAACGCCATCGAGGAGTTTCCGGACTTCGTGGCCTTCTGGTTTTTGCCCGCGCCCGCGTCCGCAAGGACTGTCACGGTTTATGCTCTGCTCGACGGGCCAAGCGTCACCGGCGCTTATAAGTTCGTCATGGAGCGGACGAAGGGCGTGGTCATGGAAATCGAGAACACGCTGTTCTTCCGTCAGCCCGTAGAGCGGCTTGGCCTCGCGCCGCTCACCTCGATGTACTGGTATTCCGAAACGGTGAAGCAGGCGGCCATCGACTGGCGTCCGGAGGTGCATGACTCCGACGGGCTTGCGATGTGGACCGGCGGCGGCGAGCACATCTGGCGTCCGCTCAACAACCCGGCGCACATCACCATTTCAAGCTTTGCGGACGAACACCCGCGCGGCTTCGGGCTTCTGCAGCGGGACCGGGAGTTCGATCATTATCTCGACGGCGTGCGCTATGACCGGCGCCCTTCCGCCTGGGTCGAGCCTCTGGGCGACTGGGGAAAGGGAGCGGTGCAACTCGTCGAGATGCCGACCGACGACGAGATCATGGACAACGTCATCGTCTATTGGATTCCGGAGAAACCGGCCCAGGCGGGCGACCGCATCGATCTGCACTACCGTCTCCACTGGCTTGCGGATGAGCCCCACCCCACAGCGCTTGGCCGTTGCGTCGCGACGCGGCTCGGCCGGGGCGGCGAGCCGGGCCAGCCCCGTCCCTTTGGCGTGAGAAAATTCCTGGTGGAGTTTCTGGGCGGACCGCTCGCAGAGCTTCCAAACGGCGTGAAGCCGGAACTTGTCCTCTGGGCCTCACGCGGCAAATTCTCTTCAATCCTGCCTGAGGCCGTGCCCGACGACGTACCCGGACACTGGCGTACGCATTTCGATCTCATCGTCGATGGACATGAGCCCGTTGAGATGCGCCTGTATCTCAAGTCCGGCGATAAGGTTCTGACCGAAACCTGGCTCTACCAGTACCACCCATTCATGACGGACGCGCGGCCGGTGGGCTATTGAGTTTTTGCTTTCGGTGTTGCCGGCAACGGCAGGGGAACCGCGGCGGCGCCCTTGCCAGCCGATAAGAAAATGGCGCGAGGAGCAAATCCCAGCTCAACGCGCCTGCCTCCTGAAACGCCGGAAATCACCGGCGAATTTCGGACCCTTCTTACGGCTTCTTACCTTTGCCGTTCAGATAATAGGAAGACGACGGAATACCGGGAGTGCCAGGCAAACTACCAAGATAAGCCATGATGATCGCTGAGATAACAATTATGTCAATCCAAATTAGTGCAGCACTCATGTTCTTCTCCCGTGTTGAACCGCAGTCTCAAGCCGGTCATCGGCATCATTAAGAGGGCGAGTCGATACCTCGTGGCGCACCTCTCGAGGCGGCCACTCTGAACTTGACAATAGAGCCTATAGCCGAACCAACTGACTGTAAACAACGCATATTCAAGCTGCGGCATGTTCGCAGCCGCATACGTCAGAGTGTAGCAGCCGGCGCAGCGCCTCCAGCCAATCCCAATCCTCTAAGATAGAGAAGCACGCCCGCCTCCAGCAGTTCTTCCGGAGAGATCGCCGATCCCGCTTGCGCATTTCCGCGCCCGAAAAGCGAGGCGATTCCGTGCGACATCGCCCAGATATGCAGCGCTACCATCTGGCTGGGCGGACGGCTCGTCTCCGGCAGTCTTTCGATGAGCTTCTTTGTCGCCGCATACAGCACATCGAAGGCCCGGTCGGCGGACTCTTGAAGCCCGGCATTTGGCGTTTTCGGCAAGCCCGTTTCGAACATCGCGGCATAGTAAGCGGGCTCGTTGCGGGCGAAGGCGAGATAGGCTCGCCCGACATTTTCCAGCGCCTCAAGCGGCGAAGGACTGCCGCCATGCCACGCCTTTTCGAGATCGTTCGCAAAGCGCTCGAACCCAAGGCGCGCCACCTCGGCCATCAGTTCCTCCCGATCGCGGAAATGACGATACGGCGCAGCCGGGCTGACGCCTGCCGAACGGGCGGCCTCGGCAATCGTGAAACCAGCCGGCCCCTTCTCGCCGATAAGGCTCAGAGCGCTCTGAATGAGAGTCTCCCGCAAATTGCCATGATGATATCCGCGCCGCCCGGGGCCGCAATGCTTCCAGCTCATGTGAGAAAGATTTACATGGCGTGGCCGTTTTGAGCAGCACTTATTTGCGGACGCGACAGGGACACTGACTTTCCAACGAAAAAAGGCCCGCATAAAAGCGGGCCTCCCTGTTATCAGCGAATCAAGCGCACTCCGCGTCAGCGGCGCTCTTCCCTATACTCTTCGTGCTCACGCATTTCGCCGCGGCGTGCCTCTTCGCGATAGTATCCGTTGTCGTGGCAGACAACGCGAACCTGACCTTCAGCCTCGTCGCGCGTTCCGAAGTGAAGCGGGCCGACACGCACAAAGTCGCCGCCCTCCGGGACACGCTCCACAACACGGCAATGCCGGTCCGGCCCGTGCACGATGTAGTAATCCGCGAACGCGGGCCCCGACAACATTGTAAGGGCACCCATCGCGGCTATGCAGGATTTAATCATTGTTTTGCTCCGTGAATTGTATGTTTTTTAAACAACTCGTTCTCGCGAAAGTTTCTTTCACCGGACGGGGAAACGCATTCTCTCCCGTGACCCGCTTCAAATTCGCGCGGATGTTCATTAAATGTTCCCAAAATGTCAATCAGAGTTGACATTTTCACCTTTTGTTCTCGGCGCTTGTTGCCATAACTGTGCAAAAACCGGGAACCGGAAAGCCGAGTTGAGGTTAACTCGCTGAACCGGCGTAATTGCAGGGCCTCTTGCCAAGCCCCATCTTCAGAGAATGGAAAAAAAGATTGATGTTGGGAACGAGCGACATAGCGCTGCCTCAACGGCAAGATCGCGAGTGGGAGTTGGAAGCGATCCTGGCACAATCTGGAGCGGCGATCGCCATAACGGACGCCGACAGCCGCTTCACCTTTGTGAACGATAGCTTCTGCGAGATCGCAGGCCGTTCCCGAACGGAACTGCGCAAACTCAGGCTGCAGGACATCATTCACGAGGGTGATTTCGTGTTCGACGCGCCATTGCTCAAAGCCGCCGCAGCCGGGCAGCGCACCTCATTCGATTTAGAAACACGCTATATAAAGCCTGATGGAAGCTGCGCCCTGGTGCGAAACAGCGTCACCGCCATCTATCGCGATGGCAGCGTCGACGGCATGCTTGTGGTCGCCCTCGACGGAACCGCAGCAAAGCGCGACAAGGAGCGTCTCCGCGAAAGCGAGCAGAGGTTCAGCGCGGCCATCGACGCCGTAGAAGGCATCCTATGGACGAACAATGCCGCAGGCGAGATGGCGGGCGAGCAGCCGGGTTGGGCTGCTCTCACAGGACAGGCCTACGACGAATATCAGGGCTACGGGTGGGCAAGAGCGGTTCATCCTGACGATGCACAGCCGACCATAGATGCGTGGAATGCCGCGGTATCCGGGCGGCGCACTTTCGTCTTCGAGCATCGTGTGCGCCGCCGGGATGGGCAATGGCGTCTCTTTTCGATTCGCGCCGTTCCAACCTTCGACGGCGACGGCGGGCTTCGCGAATGGGTTGGCGTCCATACCGACATAACGGAAGCGCGAGCCAATGAGCGGGCATTACGCGACCTCATGGCCACTCTGGAGCAGCGGGTCGAAGCGGCCATAGCAGAGCGCGACCGGACCTGGAACAACGCGCGCGACCTGCTTCTCGTCGTCGACCCAAAAGGCGTATTTCGCGCCGCAAACCCGGCGTGGACGACGATCCTCGGGTGGAGTCCCAAGGAAATCGCCGGCCGGAGCTATCTCGATTTTATCCATCGCGAGGACCGCGCATCGGGTCAGGCAGCACTCTCCACCGCCTCATTAGGGGAACTCAAGGGATATGAAATCCGCATCCTCCATAAAGACGGCTCTTATCGCTGGATTTCCTGGGTAGCGGCGCCGGAAGGCGGTCTCATCTACGCCAATGGACGCGACGTTACCGCCGAGAAGAAGGTGGCCGAGGCATTCGAGCGGTCGGAATCACGCTTCCGCGCAATCTTCCAGACAAGTTATCAGTACAAAGGCATCGTTGCTCTCGACGGAACCCTTCTCGACGCAAATCCAACATCGCTTCGAGGCATCAATGCAAGTCTGGCAGAGGTCACCGGCAGACCTTTTTGGGATACGCCCTGGTTCACGGCGACGCCCGGAATGCCCGAGAAGGTGCGGGCCGCACTGGAAGCTGCCGTGAAGGGCCACACCGTTCGACAGGAAATTCTCGTAAACCTTCCGATCGGGCCGCGCTGTTTCGACTTCACGATGCGCCCGATCCGGGACGCGCGGGGCGATGTTGTGGCGATTGTGCCGGAGGCCGCCGACATAACCGCCCGGCGCCAGGCGGAGGAAGCCCTGCGGCAGAGTCAAAAACTCGAGGCCATCGGCCAGCTTACCGGCGGCATCGCCCACGATTTCAACAATCTCCTGACCCCGATCGTGGGGAGCTTCGACCTTTTGCAGCGAAAGTGCCGCGACGATCCGCAGGCGTTGCGCTTGATTTCGGGCGCGCTTCAAGCCGCTGAACGTGCGCGCATCCTCGTGCAACGCCTCCTTGCTTTCGCACGCCGCCAGCATCTGGAAGCCCGCGCCGTCGACCTGAGACATCTCGTCAGGGACATGCTCGATCTGATCGGACGCTCGCTTGGACCGCGGATCGAAGTCCGCGTCGAGGTGGCGGCGGATCTTCCCGCCGCGCATGTCGACCCGAATCAGCTTGAGGTGGCTCTCCTCAACTTGGCCGTGAATGCCCGCGACGCCATGCCGGAAGGCGGGACCATCTCCATCTCGGCCAGGACCGCGGACGTGGGAGGCGAGGCGCAAGGCCTTGCTCGTGGCCGGTATGTCTGCCTGTCGGTCGCGGATGATGGGATTGGGATGCACCCGGAAACGCTGGCCCGGGCCGTCGAACCTTTTTTCACGACGAAGGCCATCGGCAAGGGCACGGGTCTCGGGCTTTCCATGGTCCATGGTTTGGCCGCACAGTCCGGCGGGCAATTGACGCTTGAAAGCACCCCCGGAAAAGGGACAACGGCAACGTTGTGGCTGCCTGCGGCTGACGTATCGCGGGTCGAAAGCCCCGCTGCGGCCGGTGAAACCGAAATCCCGTCGCGACCCCTGTCTGTGATGCTCGTCGATGACGACGATCTTGTGCGGGCGGGCGCTGCGGCGATGCTAGAGGCGATCGGCCACACCGTTGTTCAAATGTCCTCCGCCACACGCGCCCTTGAGCATATCGCCTCCGGCGACGCCTTCGATGTGCTTGTAACCGATCAAAGAATGCCGTGCATGACGGGAACCGACCTTATATGGCGCGCCCGGTTCCTGCAGCCCGGTCTTCCCGCCGTCCTGATCACCGGCTACACCGACGTCATTGACACTGGCGCGAGCGCCCTGCCCGTCCTTGCGAAGCCATTTCGCGCCGCGGAACTCGCCCGCGCGGTCGCAGAGGCGGTCAAAGGACCCGGAGCAATTGAGGTGAAGCTATCGCCTGTGTAACAAAGCCTGGCTTAGCGCTTTGCTAAGCGCGTTGACCGTATAAGGCTTATCGAGCACTGGAATATTCATTCCCGGCAGCTTGATGTCGTAGCCACTGCAAATGATGAAGGGGACCTCCTTCTTCAAAAGCTTCGTGGCGATATCGCTTGAGAGTTCGGCGCCAAGGCGAACGTCCAGCATAACGCAATCGAAAGGGTCGCCATTTTCAAGCGTGGCTAACGCTCCATCCACCGAGGTTTCGGCCCCGGCGACAACACAGCCCAATTCGCCAAGCATCTCTTGGGCGACGAGAGAGGAGAGGTCATCGTCTTCGACAACCAGAACGCGGATGCCCTTTAGCTGAGGTTGGTCCACCATTCCTCCACCTGCTCCACGAACGCAAGTTAAACACTACGAAGCTTTCAGCTCTGGAAAAATCTTAAACTTATCTCTCAAGTACATAGGTATACGGCTAATGTAGGTTTATTTCAAGGTTTGCCAGCATCTATTTTATTAGTTTGCGAAGAACCATAGTAAGATTCAGAATCGTGCTTTCTGAGTAATAAGGCGTCTTAATCAAGGAATGGAAAAGATTTGACTGTTTAAGAGAAGCGGCACTCGCAGAACCGTAAGGAGAATTTGGCCCCCATGAAGAAAATGAGCGCTGAGATTCGAACGCCCGATCCTAACCTTGGCATTTCTCTTTCTTACCACAAATGCATTCTCCAGCTTAGTCAATTGACGGTGATTACCGCCAATCGCATCTGGATGCGACGCAAGTCCTGCACCGATGGAACCTTGGCCGTTATCGTCCGTGGGTACCCGCACACCGAGGCCCTCCGGCTCGCCGATCAAGGCAAAGAGCTTTGCTGAACCGCCACGGTTGCCCACGCCCGTTTGCAACCGAAAGAAAAGCGGACATGTTTTTGGCCCTCCCCTCAAATTTTAAGATCAGGAATGTGCTCAAATATATGGAGCTTGCATCGGATAAGGCCGGCCTGACGTTCGATCCGGATGTGGATTCCTTCTATTTGATGGACGCGGCAGTTTTCCGGATGCCGCATGTCATCGACTATGCGGGGCAATTGCGGGCCGGGGCCCTGGGATACTGCAGCGGCGCATCAAGACGCCCGCGGAGGATTCCCGGCTTAATGTTCTCAGGGAAATGTACAAGGTCGATTTTGAGACGCTTGAGGGGGACCTCGCGAAGGCTTTCGGAGCGAATAGCGTGCTTGCCGCCACCTTGGATGCCAGAGGCAAGGAAGCGCGCGCCGCCGGCAATGAGTTCTTGAAAACCGAAGTCGAGAACTTGGTAAATGGGGATCTGACGCTTGAGCCGCAGGTGTATTTCAACGCGGCCACGAAGGCTATAGACACCCTGTACGGCCTGCTCGACGTTACCATCGAACAACTCGAAGCCGTGCTTTCGGCCCGCATTCACCGCCTCCAGACAAACCTGTATACCATCCTTGGGGGGACGGGGCTCGTGCTGCTTCTGGTCCTCTACCTGTTCGCGGGTATGCTCAGCTCCGTCCTGCGCTCGTTAAGATCCATACAAGCGGGCGCGGAGCGGCTCGCCCAAGGCGATGTGTCCCAGCTCGTCAACAGCCATTCGAAGGACGGGTTGCGCGAGGTTGGAGGCGCCGTCAACAGCGTCGCGCAGACCTTGCAGAAATTCACCAAGGCGCAGCTGGACATGGCGCGCGCGCAACGAAGAAGGCCGCGACAGCTACGAAATGCGCGCCAAGAGCCCGAACCTCACCCTCCAAACGGGGGTGAGGCGTTGCTCGCGCGCAGCATTCCTACTGGCATTAAAGCCATCCCCTGCGCTTGAAGAAATAATAGGGCAGAATTGCCGAGGTGATCATCAGCCCAATAGCCCAAAGATAGCCGAGCGGCCACTTGAGTTCCGGCATGTGTTCGAAGTTCATGCCGTAGACCGACGCGACAAGCGTCGGTGGCAGGAAGATGACGGCCGCGACGGAGAAGATCTTGATGATCTGGTTCTGCTGCAAGTTGATGAAGCCGAGCGTGGCGTCGAGCAGAAAATTGATCTTGCTCGAGAGAAACGTCGCCTAGTCGGTGAGCGCAACCACATCCCTGTAAAGCACCCTGGAGCGGGCGCGGGCTTCCTTGACCCGCTGCTTGTCATTTCCATCGAGTGTCGTGTGATAGGTCAGGACGCGATTGATGCTTACGAGGCTTTCACGCACCTTGGTCAAAAGATCACCGTCGCGGCCGACCTTCTCAATAATCGCTTGTAGGTCCACCGTGTTCGACAGTGGCTTCTCGCCGGGCTTTCTGCGAAACACTGTGCGGGATACGCCGTCGATGTCGCGCCCGACATTCTCAAGCGTATCGGCCAAGCGGTCACACAGCGCTTCGATCAAGGCCATCATGATCAGCTCGCCCCCGGAGCACGGGACTGCA
>Ga0074046_10003856_pt1 | contig 12398 bp, 13 predicted proteins | sample BogForMeECP23OM3_FD_94441 | JGI IMG/M metagenome (GOLD analysis project Ga0074046, IMG submission 94441) | Bog forest soil microbial communities from Calvert Island, British Columbia, Canada - Bog Forest MetaG ECP23OM3 | ecosystem: Environmental > Terrestrial > Soil > Wetlands ...
ATGGTGGGAATAGAGTAGTCTTGCTCCCGGGGCCCCCGGGCCCGCAGACGCTCTGTTTAGAAACCCTGTTCTTTTTTCAGACGAGAATTCCACACTTCGCCGGGCATTCCGGCCTCCGCCTTACGATCTCCTCTCCCGACCAGCGTCAAAAGGCCTGCCCGATACTGAAATGAAACTGATAGGGCGAAAACATGCGTGGCTCCGGGGGGTTTAGCTCGTACCCCACATCGAACCTGAGCGGACCCACTATCGTAAGATAGCGCAGTCCGGCTCCGGCTGTGTATCGCGTGTCCGCCCAGGAAAGGCCGCCTATCATAGGCGCAATATTCCCAAAATCGGAAAAAACGGCTCCTTCCAGAGGCGACCTTATCGGGAATCTCCATTCAAGGCTGCCTTCCAGTTGCTCCATGCCTCCGATCGGATTTCCACCGGGGTCAAGCGGCCCGAGCTTCTGATAAGGATAGCCTCTTACGTCGTCAGTGCCCCCTGCGAAAAACCGCTTAAAAATCGGGACCTCCGAAGTAGTTTCGAGGGGCTCAATTGCGCCGTATTTCAGCTTTGCGGCCATGGAGCCGAAGTTCAATACGGGCAAATATCCCCTGCCCTCCAGAGTGAACTTAAAATAATCCACCTGCGAGCCGAGCATTGAACTGGCCCATTCCATATTCTGCAGAACGCGCCAACCCTTTCTGGGATCCAGCACGGAATCGACCATATCCCAGGTGTTCCCCGCTATAAGCGAGGATACATAGTATGCCTGGTGCTCCTGGTCCGTCGGACTTGGTGGGATCACTACATTGAGCAGGTAATTGGCCTCGAAATTGTACCCCGCATAGGACACCAGTCCCTCGAACCATTTGTACTCGTACTTCGGCCGAATGTACTCTTTGAGGTTTTCAAAGGATACCTGACTCTCCCGCATGATGCCGCTATCTACAATCAGAGCGCCCTTCGTGTCCATAAAATAGGGCTGTATGAATCTACCTTCCAGCATTTGCACGATGGCGCTTGCCTTGAGGTTGATCTGAACACGCCTGCCATCGCCCAGAAAATCCCTGATCTCATACTGCGCCTGTCCTCGGAGCTGGTCTTCGGTGCCATAGCCCACCCCAAATCGAACGGTCTGCTTTTTTCCTTCTTTGACGAGGATCCGGACCGGCAGCACCGTTGTTTCATTTTCCAGGTCCTCCACCGAGATATCTACAAACTGGAAAAGCTCCAAAGCAAACAGACGCTGCCGGGCTGCTTGGATTTTGGCGGCATCGAATCGCTCGCCCTGGTGAAATCTGACTTCTCGCATAATTACATGGCTGGAAACCGATTCATTGCCTTCCACACGAATGGCCCCGAAGGTACAAACAGGACCAACCTCAATCTCGACCATGACCGTCCCAAGGTTCGATACTTTATCCAGCCGGGCGCGCATATCTACCTTTGCCTTCGGATAACCACGCTCGGCCATATAAACCCTGGCAACTTTTTCGATGTCCTTATATCCGGGCGTTGTAAATCTTTTTCCTGCCTCAATGGGAAGAACTTTGACGATTGGCTTGCGCCACTTTTCGGGAGATGGGCCGTCGATTTTCAGATTGAGTTCTGAAACCATCATCGGAGGCCCTTCCTCCAGCCGGATGATTATCCTCACATTGTTCCCAACCAGGGGTTCGATCTCATGAGATATAAGCTGCATATGATAGAACCCCTGGCTAACGTAGAACAGCGGAATTCTTTCCAGGTCCTCAGAAAAAACCTTCTCGTCGAATGGGGCCTTGAAAAACCAACGGAATTTCCTCTCTTTTGTGCTGAGGATTTTTTTTAACTCTGATGCGGGGATAATTTTATTTCCTTCGAAACGGATCTCTCGCACCTGGAGTTGAGGTTTTTGTTTATTTTCAGGTGCTTGCGCTTGATCGCCTTCAGAGGCAAGCGTACAGCATGCCCAAAGCAGTGGGATGATAATCAATAAAAATGCCCTGGCTCGAAACTTGTGATCCAAAACTCTTCCTGGCTGAACCTGCGCTTGGAAGAAGAAAAACACCGGGGCTCAGGTACGGATCGGAATATCGCCTAAAGATTTCAATTCGAAATTCCGACTTCAAATCACTGTCCACCCCAGGCAAGGCGCGAAGCAAGCGAGCTTCGCGCTCTCTACATCTGCTGCAATTTTTTCTCAGCGGCCTGAGCCTGGGCTGTGCCGGGAAATTTTTCCACAATCCGCGTGTAGATGATACGAGCCATTGTGGCTTCGCCCATCTGCTGCCATCCCATTGCCTGCTTGAGAAGGGCGCTGGCGGTTTTACCCCCTTTCGGGTATTTGTCTACCACCTGCTGGAAAGCTTTAATCGCTTCCTCATAGTGCTTTTCCAAAAAGTAGCACTCACCGATGTTATACAAAGCACTTTCTTCCAGGCCGGATTTCGGAAACTTCGAGACGAATCCTTGAAACTCTTTTCTGGCAGCTTCATATTTCTTTTGCTGCATCAGGTGGACACCTCCGTCAAATTCCGCCTGTTCGGCGTTTTTTCCCTGAGCGTCCGGGGAAGGCGACGCGGCTCCGGTTCGGGAAGAAGTCTCGGCAGCAGGCGGTGCCAACGGTACGGCGGCCTGCGGTTGCGGCCGGGACGGCTGCGTGGATGGCGGCGCTTCTTCCGTCACAACGGTTCCGGAAGGAGCCATCGAGGGTTGCGGCGCCTGCGCCTGGGCAGCGGAAGCCTGGGCGCGCTGGAGCTGATCGAGTTTGTGCTCCAGTTGTTCGATCCTGCCGTTCAGTGCCCTCATCTGCATTTGCATCTCTTCCATCCGCGCGTACAGGTCCCCGCTTTTTCGAGATGCTCCTTCGGTGCTTTGAAGGCGCGCCTCAATTGCGGCCTGCCGCTGGTTCAGAATAGACAGGTTTTCCTGAATGGTTGTGGTTTCCGACGTCGAGGCGCACCCCGCAAGCAGTCCTGCAAAGAAAACCACCACGCAATACCGCAACGACCTGTTCTCGATTCCACCCAACATAGATTCCCTTTCCTTCGAAGCCATTCATCCGGCCCGTCCGGGAATGGCCGCGCCGGCCATAGCCCGGACATATCTCTTCGGACATTTGTTTTAATGATGTACGGAAAACAGGATTTGGTCTTTAAAAAACCAAAAAACCGGCCCTCATGATACATCATGAAGACCGGTCTTTTAAATACCCAACGAAAGGGAAAAGGAATTTTTAATAATTCAAAACAAAGTGAGCGCGCCTGTTCTTTGCCCAGGAGGCCTCATCATGGCCAACCGCGGCAGGACGTTCCTTACCGTAGCTCACAGTGGTAAGCTTCAGGTTCGAAGAGTTCGAACTCAGTATGTATTGTTGTGCCGCATGCGCGCGCCTTTCCCCCAGCGCAATATTGTACTCGGTTGTTCCCCGCTCGTCGCAATGGCCTTCGGTGGTCACCGCCACCCTGGGGAATCTTTTCAGGAAGGCGATTTTTTCATCAAGGACCTTTTTTGCGGGTTCTGTAAGAGTATAAGAGTCGTAGTCGAAGTAGACATCCTGGTTTTCGAAGGCTTTAGCTCTATCCAGAAACTCTCTTTTTTCAGCTTCCGAGTTGATGCCCAACTCCCGCCACCTGGCTTCATCCATCGGCCCCCCTGCCGGAGCCCCGTACTCCTGCCCTGGAGCGCCGTAGCCGGGTGGAGGAGGAACGTTTTTCTTCGCACATGCACTCATTGCGGCTATAAACGCGAAAATCATCAAAACGAAAAAAATACTTTGTTTGCTTTTCATGCCATTTCCCTCCTGGCGATTCGGCTTACTGGCGATTCCTTCTGGGTGACCAGTCAGGCAACTCCTGCGCCCCGTTCTGCCGCGTTAGCTGCCAGTCCCCAGTCCCATTCGAATACATTATCCGAATTGAGGCCCCCCCCTGCTTATTAGAGCTGTAGGCAATCATGCGCCCATCAGGCGACCAGCGTGGACATTCATTCCTGCCTCCCTGTGTGAGCGCACGATTATCACTGCCGTCCGGCTTAAGGATGAAGATGTTGTATTCGCCTCCCTCCCTTCCGCTGTACGCGATCCAGTCGCCTTTGGGTGACCAGGCTGGAGACACATTATAATTTCCGCTGAATGTAAGACGTTTGTTTTGGCCGGTCGTAACATCGAAAATGTAAATCTGTGGGTTCCCGGATTCATTGGAAACGTAGGCGAACTTTTGGCCATCCGGCGACCAGGAAGGCGATACACTTATCGAAGACGCAAAACCTACCCCGAATTTCCGTATGACCTGGCCTGTCGGGCTTACCAGATAAATGTCCTGGCCTCCATCTTTGCTCAAAGCAACAGCCAGCTCATTTCTTCCCGGTCTCCACGCAGGAGTGATGTTCATCCCCGGAAAACCGCTGATCAGGTATCTGGAGTTGCTCAACACATTTTCACCATAGACTTTGGGCGAGCCCTCCTTATAGCTGACAAAGGCGATCTGGCTCTGGTCGGGGCTCCATGACGGAGAAAGCGCGATGCTGTTGTCCCTGGTTACCTGCACCGGATTGTTGCCGTCAAAATCGCAGTAGAAAATCTCCTTGGCGCTTCCGACGCTCTGAACGTAGGCAATCTTTGTATCGAATACCCCACGCTCACCTGTCACCATCATCATGATATCGTCTGCAAAGGCATGCACCATCTGGCGCCAGGCCCGCGATTCCCCGGTATAGCTCTTGGACGTTCCTGCCATTTTTCTGCCCGCAATATCGAAGAGCCGGCCGTCCAATCTCATTGAATTCCCCTGGACCTGATAAGAACAGCGAGCCAGAAAAGCCGCCCCCTGACGCCTCCAATCCTCGAATTTGATCTGGGAAGCTTCAAGCCCCATCGCCTGAGGATCTTCGAGAAACCCCTTCCGGTCAAGCGACCGAAAAACGCCTGAGATATTTAGATCGTTTGAGAGAACGTCGCTCATCTCCCGGGCCAGTTGAGTCTGCTCCGGCGACATGTATTTGAAATCCGGGACGGCAATTGGAATCCTCTGGATAGCTGACGGGCTGATCTCTAATTCAACCAGGGCTGAGGAGGTTTGAGCGAAACCGAGTAAAATGAAAGCCAGGAACAGTACAGAAAGAATTCTGACAGTTTTAAAAATGAACTGTTGACTCATGGCTTTTGAACAAAAACCTTTCTTCTAGGACACACCCCGAGAGTTGAATTTGAGCAGGAAGTCCTGTTTCGGACGCTCCATAACCGGAGGCATCGCGGGTATATTTGCATTTTGAATTGCTCGAACCGCTGCGGCATCGAGCAGACTGTTTCCCGAAGGCTTCTCGATTTGCAAACTGATGACCTCTCCATTCCTGCTCACCACTATTAAGGCACTCGTCTCCAGGCTTCCAACATTCTGATCGGGGAGTTTGAATTCCTGTCTTATCGCGTTTCTAACCTTTTCATAATAAAGCTGCGCAGCGGCAGAAATAGCCCCGCTTCCGTCAGGAGACCCGAAGACACTGCCCTGCGTCGCACCTTTGGCCCCCCCCTCGGCCGCGCCGGTCGGAGTTCCGTGAGTTACTTTTTCACTCCCCGGCTGGTTCTTTGCCAAGGCCTGGGCCGGGGCCGAAGCTTTGGGCTGAGGCTCTTCCTGCTGCGCCGATGCCGACGAGGTGTGCGGAGTTGCTTTCGGTTTGGCAATCAGCTTATCCAGGTTCTTTTCAATATCTTCAAGGCTATGCGGCTTTTCAGGCGCAATGGGAACCTCTTTGGGTTCGATCTTCTTGATCTGCGCTTCCGGTTTTATCACCGTCTCATCGATTGCCAGGCGCTTTATCGGCACCGCCGGCTCGGCTTTTCGGCTCGCCTTGCCCGAAGTCGCCTCATTCTCGGAAACCACCGCCTCAGCCGCCTTGGGGTTGCCCTTGAGCTCCTGCGAACCAATTCCCAGATCTTTCAGGGACACCAGGTTAACCGTGCAGTAGGGAGGCTTCAAAGGTTTGTGCGGCATCACCAGGGTCCATATAAAAGCGGAGCTGAAAACCATCACATGGACTAGAAGCGAGGCCCCGATCCCGGTCACCAGGTCCTTTTTGGGAATTCTTTTATCAGCTAATGCCAGGGATTCCATTCATCTCCCCTTTCACCAGCAGCCATACGGCAACCGACTGTGAAGGGAAATCAAATCCTACCCTTGCCTTTTTGTCGAGAACCGTTGACAGGACTCTTCGCAGGCTCGGTCACCATACCTATCTGATCGATTCCAGCCCCTCTTATCAGTCCCATAACCTCCATTACATACCCATATGGAATTTTCTCGTCGGCTCGCAGAAAAACTCCCTTCCGATCCTGCCGGTTCTGAGTAATGCCGGCAAGCTTGGATTCCAGTTCGCCCGACTCCACCAGATTGTCGTTGATATAGATTTTGCGATCCTGAGTAATCGTGACGACCAGCCGTTCATCATCAGACGGGATGGCCGGCGCTGAACTCTCAGGCAGCTTTACATCAACTCCCTGCGTCATCATTGGCGCAGTTACCATGAATATGATGAGCAGAACGAGCATTACGTCGACAAGCGGCGTAACGTTAATTTCAGAAACCATTCCTTTGGAGTTTCCGTTGGCTTGCATCAGCCTCTATCCTTTAAGTTCAATCCTGCAAAGCAAACCTCTGTTCCGCGGCCTGGCTCGGCGCACTTTCTTCCTGCCTGCCCTTCCGCATCAGGTCGCGTTTGAGCATATTAAGATAATCGGAGGAAAAATGGCTCATCTCGTTTTCGATTCCCCTGATTTTAGTGGAAAAGTGATTGTAGGCGACAACCGCAGGAATCGCCGCTCCCAGACCAATGGCAGTGGCAACAAGCGCCTCCGAAATTCCCGGGGCCACGACTGCCAGGTTGGCGGCGCCCTTGATACCGATTTCCTGAAAACTCGTCATGATGCCCCAAACAGTTCCAAACAAGCCGATAAACGGGGCGGTGCTGCCGGTCGTGGCGAGCAGAGGCAGAAAGCGCTCCAATCTTTGCCGCTCCGAACTCATTCCGCCCTGAATCGCCCGCTCTACGTTCTCCAGCAGGATTTCGGGGTTTGCAGACAGCTCCAGCAGGTTCCTTGTTTCCAGCGATTTTCCGAGCCTGCTCAGCTCCGCATAGCCTACCCGGAAAATCTGTGCGAGATGGCTGTTCACCAGCTTTTCGCTGTCCCGGTATAGCACAGAGTAGTTCTTGCGCTGTCTGAAAAGAGATATGAATTCACCCGACTCCCGGTTTGCCCGACGGATCAGGCGGTATTTGAGCACTATGACACACCAGCACGCAACGGAAAGCGCCGTAAGGATCAGCAGCACGAATTTTACCATCGGGCCTGCATTGAAGATCATATCCATCACGTTGTCTGCCGATCTCTGATAAGGCGCGGAGAAATCGGGAGCGGCATATGCTATTGCCGGCAAAAATTGAATAAACATCAATTTGTATCCCCTTCATGCATCGATCTGACAATTTTCATAATATTCCTGAGAGCCGATGCGGCGGACTCCATAACGTGTAATTCCGTTATCCACTCGGATAGTTCGGAGGCAACCGGATTTATTTCCAGAACATGCGCCCCCCTCCTCTTGGCAATCAGTGGAAGCTGAGAGGCAGGAGCAACCTTTGCCGAAGTCCCCACTACAAGCATCAGATCGCACTTCTCCGCCGCATCGAATGCGCGCGAGTACGCTTCCGCAGGAATTGCCTCTCCGAACAGGATAATGTCCGGCCGAATTGGTCCCCCGCACGAACATAAAGGCGGAAGACTCACCAGTGAGATATCCGCTCGAAGAAAAGACTTTTGACAGTTGTCGCAGTGCATTCTGCGGAAGTTTCCATGAAATTCAACGACATTGGAACTGCCCCCCCTTTGGTGCAGGCTGTCCACATTCTGAGTGATAACCATCTTTATGATACCGAGCTTCTCGAGCTCACCCAGCGCAAGATGCGCTTCGTTGGGATTTACTCCTTCCACAAGAGCGCCCATCTCCATAAGCATTTTCCATACCTTCGCAGGATTGGCGCGGAAAGAATCTATATGCCCGTATTCAAACGGGTCGTATTTGGTCCAGAATCCGTTCACACCCCTGAAATCAGGTATTCCGCTCTCCACCGAAATCCCGGCGCCGGTCAGAGCTATAGCATACCGGCTCTGCAAAAGCAGCTTGGAGAATTTGTGGTATTTATCCATATTTCACCAGAATAATTAAGTTTTTAGACTTAAACGGCGCGTTATCGTAATTCTCCCGGAAATACTTGTCAAGAGTTTAAGCGGAGCGCAAATCCCGTCTCAAAAGGAGAAAAAATGCCGATTCATAAGACGCGAAGAATAAAACCACGGGTGACCTACGAACAGGCGCCCGCCACAGGCGGAGCCCATCCTGGCTGCGCCCCCGCCGCCCGCTTCCGGAAAATACCCTACCTGTAGATCTTGAGCGTCTGCCCGGCTCGTATTTTATTTCCGGCAATATTGTTCCAGCTACAAATCTGCTGTCTGGTTGAATTGTACTTCCGGGCGATCGAATCGAGCGTTTCACCCCGCGAAACCTTGTGCATGAGAACGCTCGGCTTAAACGTGGATTTCCAAACCTCCACCACTTTATCGAATCGCTTTCCCCTGCCCTCGGGCACTCGTATCGTAAGGTCCCCCTTCGGGATCACGTCCGAAACCAGACAGGGATTGAGCACCTTCAGTTCCCGGTAGGTAACCCCTGTAGACTCGGCTGCCACCGCTATTGGCATCGGCCCCGGAAGCTGGACTCTTACCCTTTCGAAAATGATCGGTTGATAACCGGCCCCCTCGGGGAGGTGATAGCCGTACTTCTCAGGGTTCTCCAAAACCTCCTTTATGGCCAGAATCCTGAAAACATAGCGCTCTGTTTCCTGGGGCAGTTTGAGAAAATAATAGCTGTTGGCCTTTTGTTTTCCGATTTCACCCTGAATACGCCGCTCCCCGCAATTAAAAGCGGCAATGGCAAGGGTCCAGTTCCCAAACATTTCGTGCAAGTCCTTCAAATACCCTAATGCCGCAGCAGCCGATTTCTCGAAGTCATAGCGCTCATCGATAGCGTCGGACTGCGTTATGCCGTAGGTAGTCGCCGTGTTTGCCATAAACTGCCAGGGGCCGGCAGCACCCGCATGTGAAACGGCCCAAGGGATCAGATCGCTTTCCGCAACAGCCACATATTTCAGATCGTCCGGAAGACCCCTTGACGCGAGTTGCTTCTCAATCCATGGGAAATAGCGCTCTGTCCTTTTTAGCCAGAGGTAAACCTGCGCATGGCTTTGTGTAACGATTGTAAACTCACGGTCGAACCTTTCGCGAACGTCGGCAGACCCAAGGGGTACCGCCTCTCCGCAAAGCTCAGCCTTCCCCGGAAGCTCGAAGTAGGGCACAAGCCAGGTGACAGCCGGCGGCCTGGAATCAACTTCGCTCCACCCTCCGGCCCCATAGAACCCCAGCATCAGGATTAAAACCAGAACCAGCACCCCGAGCCTGCATTTTCTTTCAAGCGGCATTGTTAAACTCCTGCTTAAATATCATCAAAATGCCGACATAACACAAAAAACCCGAATACTTGGTCTCGCTATATCAGAGATCGAAAATCGGAATTAGATAGTCGGTGATTTTGCTCAAAAATTGTACTATCTTGTCATCCGATTGCAATATCCCTTTCAATTCAAACCCGCAAAGAAGACAATATGGAGAAATATCTGCTCCATGCCGGACAGCTCAAGCAACTTGTGGAGAAGGCGATCGATCTTTTCCTCGAATACCAGTACAAACGCGGCTATGACGAACCCTTGGCCAGGTCCACGGCCGTCATGGACGTGATCGGCTCTCTCAGAAAATTTCGCGAGGACCGTCTGATCTCCAGGTCTGAGTGAATGCAGGCACCCCGCTCACGCCCAACGCGACCGATAGACTCTACTGCGGGTGCCTGCCGCGCTCCGCGAAGTGCCCCGCCTCGTACGGCCTGGTAAAGGCAGGCATAGCCCACACATCGGGACGGCTCTCAAAGGGTGCCGAGCAAAGCTGCACTTCATGTTTTGAAGTGCAGCGCCGCGTCGCGCAGCGTGAACTCGACACCATGTGTGCTCCTGTTTATCATGTGTCAGTATGGCGGGCTTGCCTTCAAACGAACCCGCCTACGCAAGGCCCCTGCCGGATGGCTCCGGCTCTGCCTGGAATTCCACACTGGGAATTTTTTTTGGTCTCTTTCCATTTTTCACTTACTTATTATAGTCTGTCATACGAGGACTTACCGCTTATCCGGAAAACCGTCGCCATTCCTCAAACGAGTCATCCTCGCCAGGAACTCGTAGGGCGGCAAGACGTCCATAACCCTCAAATCGATCCTTTCCTCACCCCCGGGCCTCAGAAAAATGATACTGGGTATCCCTAGAACATTATAGCTGTGCGCCAGCATTTCTTTTGCGCGATCTCTTCTATGAGAGAAATCTGCCCTTATCATGACAAAATCTTTTGCGGCCTCGATAATCGAGCGATCATGAAAGGTGCTCCGGTCCATATGCCGGCACGGCGGGCACCAGTCGGCGTAGAAATCAATTATGACGGGTTTACCCGATTCTTTGGCCTCGGCCAGGACTTTCTCCGAATAGGGCGTCCATTTTACGCCCTCACTCGTCGGGATGGCATACCAGATAATCACGCCTGCGAGGCAGATACAAACAATCCCTACGCCCTTCCTTATCCATTTGAAGGCTGCGAACTGGGCCCTGGTCGAATCTATCCAACCCAGATGAACCCCCGCTGCCAGAGCGATGACCGAAAGCAGTGCTGTCCCCACGATATCGGGCATTATGGGAGAAATGAAATAACCGGCCGCTCCAATCATTACCCACCCCATGGCTTTCCGGACCCACAGCAGCCATTCACCGGATTTGGGAAGCATGCTCAACCGGCCGGAAAGCAAGGCGAGAACGAAAAGCGGAAACCCCATTCCAAGACTCAGGCTGAAAAAAACCCAAAAACCGAAAACAGGGTCCCCCCTGTTGGCAACCATGACTAAAACCCCGGCGACAAACGGCCCGATGCACGGGGCGGCGACTATGCCAAGAGTCAACCCCATCAGAAGGCTTCCCAGGTAACCGGCGTAATTTCGAGCGGCAGCGCCGGTTACCAGTGCATGCAGCCGGAATTCCCAGACGCCGAACATGCTCAGGGCAAGAATGAACATAACCAGGGCCATCAGCACAAGAGTTACCGGGTTTTGAAGCAGCGATCCCAAAAGACGCCCTGAGAGCGCGGCGAAAACCCCCAGCATGGAGTTCATTATCGCTATTCCCAGAACATAGAGGAAAGCATTGATCAAAATGGCGCCGCGTCCTGCCTTCAGATCCATCGATTTATCGGTGAAGTAGGATATCGTAATGGGCATCAGAGGATAGACACATGGGGTAAGATTGAGGGCCATCCCTCCAAAGAAACTCGATAACATCACCAGCAACATGCTCAAGCCGGCAACCGGTAAGGCGGCCGGCGATGCCCCGAGCCCAAGCGGAAACAGGCAGAAACAAAGAAAAAAAACAGGCAATGCAAATCTGTATGGTTTCATCCGCCAATACCCTCTTCCAACGGCATGCTCATAATCTCGAATGAGGGACTATATACAACACTAAGCAGAAGAATATCATTTCTATTGCGCACCCCTTGGCGATAATCTGGTCTTAATCTGGTCATTCAACTCACCGGCTTTAGCCGGAAGATCAATTCACCGCCTTTAGGCGGAAGGTGTCCCGCGCAGGTGGGTGGGCGGGCTGCGGAAGGCGCCAGGGGTCCAACTGCCCCCTCGTTGCACTCTTTTCCATTTCCGCCGTAAACCTTCAATATTTTATAACCAGTTTGGGCCGATTTGGAAAGCTTATCCGGGGCTGCCGCCAAACGGCGGAGGAATATGAGGTCCTTAAAGAATACACCGTTTTTAAGGGACGGCCGGTTTGGCCGCACGGCCATCGAGTCCGGGGTCTCATAGATAGAGTGTTTCCGGATGGAAACTCATACGAAGTTGCGTTCAAGATTGAAGTAATCGAAAAGAGCGGGGAAGTGACTTCCCCGCACCCCGCAGGATTTGGCCGCGCGCGTCCGCCGCAGCGCCATATAGAGCAGGATCATCGTCCGGACATGGAGAGCTGCGAGGGGGTGGGCACTCACAAAGGGCGTCCTCACAAAAGATCGGACGCCGAACTGGGCACTCACAAAAGATCATGCCCGGACTGGAAGTATGAACCGACAGCTAGAATATTGAGCCCGGACCTGAACGAAGTGAGGGTCCAGCGTTTAACGTCGGGCCGGAACGTTAACGCGAATCCGAACGTAGTGAGGGTTCGTGCCCGGACTTGAAGCATTTAACCATGTTAGGAACGTTAAGCCCGGACCTGAACGTAGCGAGGGTCCC
>Ga0074046_10003857_pt1 | contig 12393 bp, 10 predicted proteins | sample BogForMeECP23OM3_FD_94441 | JGI IMG/M metagenome (GOLD analysis project Ga0074046, IMG submission 94441) | Bog forest soil microbial communities from Calvert Island, British Columbia, Canada - Bog Forest MetaG ECP23OM3 | ecosystem: Environmental > Terrestrial > Soil > Wetlands ...
AATCTCTACGTGCAAAATGCACATCGGTGGTTTGGGCTCTTCGAGTCGCCCGGCAAGGCGCACTCCGATTACGCCAAAAACAAAGAGGTCCTGCGCGTAATGTTTGAAACTTCGAGGCCTGCGCGGACACCCTGAAGCGGACGCCTGTCTGCCTGCCATTGCCACCCCTAAATTGCGGATGTTAGCCTCAACTCTGGACCAATCTTGGAAGGGGCTTCCCTGAACGACATGCAAAGCACCTACAACGGGCTCGAGCTGCCGAAAAACGGCCAACCGATTGACTACAAGGACGGGCAGTTTTCCGTTCCCGACCATCCCATTATTCCCTTCATCGAGGGCGACGGCACCGGGCGCGACATCTGGAAGGCTTCGCAGCGGGTCTTCGACGCCGCGGTGGAAAAAGCCTACGGCGGCAAGCGCGCCATTCGCTGGTTTGAGATTTTTGCCGGCGAAAAAGCCTTCCGGCAATTCTCCAACTGGCTGCCCGACGACTCCGTGGCCGCGGCCCGCGACCTGCGCGTCTCTATCAAGGGGCCGCTCACCACGCCGGTCGGCGGCGGGATTCGTTCGCTGAATGTAGCGCTGCGGCAGATTCTCGATCTCTACTCGTGCGTGCGCCCAGTCAAGTACTACCAGGGCGTGCCCAGCCCCGTGAAGCACCCTGAACAGGTCGACATCGTCATCTTCCGCGAGAACACTGAGGATGTGTACGCAGGCATTGAGTTCAAGCAGGGCTCGGAGGACGCCGCGCGGTTGATCGCCTTTCTGAACGACGATCTCCTGGCCAAAACCAAGAAGAGAGTGCGCACAGATTCCGGCGTGGGCATCAAGCCCATTTCCATCTTCGGCACCAAGCGTCTGGTGCGCGCAGCCATCAAGCATGCATTGGAATCCGGCCGCAAGTCGGTAACGCTCGTGCACAAGGGCAACATCCAGAAGTTCACGGAGGGCGCATTCCGCGAGTGGGGCTACGAGGTCGCAACACAGGAATTCCGCGACCAGACCGTGACCGAGCGCGAGAGTTGGATTCTCGGCAACGTCGACGCTAACCCCGGCATCACCGTCGAGGAGAACGCCGCGCTGATCGAGCCCGGCCTCGAATTCGGCAATCAGGCTTTCCGCGATTCGGTTTACGCAGAAATCAAATCCGTCCTCGATTCAATCGGGAAGACACACGGCAACGGCGCGTGGAAGTCGAAGATCCTCGTCAACGATCGCATCGCCGATTCCATCTTCCAGCAGATCATCATTCGCCCGTCGGACTACAGCATTCTGGCCACGCCCAACTTGAACGGCGATTACATCTCCGACGCGGCCGCGGCGCAGGTTGGGGGCCTGGGCATCGCGCCCGGCGCCAACATCGGCGATGGCTACGCGGTTTTTGAAGCCACGCACGGCACCGCGCCCAAGTACGCCGATAAGGACGTCATCAATCCCGGCTCGGTGATTCTGTCGGGCGTGATGCTGCTTGAGTTCATCGGCTGGAAGGAAGCGGCCAAGATGATCGAGAACGCGATGGAGAAAACCATCCAGCAGAAATTCGTAACGTACGACTTCGAGCGGCAACTTTCCGGCGCGACGAAGGTGGGAACGAGCGAGTTTGCTACGCGGATTATTGGCAATATGTAAATCGTGGTTCGAGATTCGTGATTCGACTTTGACGATTAACCTCAGCCGAGGATTCGCGAAGCAACCAGAAGCCCGATGCGGTTTCCAGGATGCAGCTCTTCACGAACCACGAATCACGAACCACGATTCACGACTAGGAGAAGAGAAATGCGAAAGAAAGTTTCAATCGTCGGCGCGGGCAACGTGGGCGCCACTTGCGCGCACTGGATTGCGGCCAAGGAACTGGCCGATGTGGTTTTGGTTGACGTGGTGGAAGGCGTACCGCAGGGCAAAGCGCTGGACCTGCTCGAAGCCATGCCTATCGAGAAGCGCGACGTGGCCATCGCCGGCTCCAACGATTACACGGCCACGGCCCACTCCGACATCGTCATCATCACCGCGGGCATTCCCCGCAAGCCCGGCATGAGCCGCGACGACCTGCTGCACACCAACTTCAAGATCATGTCTGACGTGGTTCAGAAGGTGGTCGCACAGTCGCCCGAGTCGATTCTCATCATCGTCTCGAATCCGCTGGATGCCATGGCCCAGGCCGCCTACCGCCAGGCCGGATTCAATCGCGAGCGCGTCATCGGGATGGCCGGCGTGCTGGATTCGGCGCGTTTCCGCACCTTCATCGCGGAAGAGCTCCACGTGAGCGTGGAAAACGTGACGGCTTTCGTACTCGGCGGCCATGGCGACACCATGGTGCCGCTGGCCCGCTACTCCACCGTCGCCGGAATCCCCATCACCGAGCTCATCGCACCCGACCGGCTGGAGCAGCTCATCCAGCGCACCCGCGACGGCGGCGCAGAAATCGTGAAGTATCTCAAAACCGGCAGCGCCTACTACGCGCCGTCCGCGGCCACCGTGGAAATGGCTGAAGCCATTCTCAAAGACAAGAAGAAAATTCTGCCCTGCGCTGCCTATCTCGATGGCGAGTACGGCATCTCCGGCTATTACATCGGAGTGCCCTGCAAGCTGGGCGCCGGAGGCCTCGAGCAGATTATCGAGATCAAGCTCACGCCCGAGGAAGACGCGGCGCTGAAGAGAAGCGCGGCGGCGGTGAAGGAGCTTTGCGCGGTGATTGGCGTTTAGGCGCGGCGGGCCCGCAATAAGAAGCGGCGCGCAAATGTAGCTCTGTGTGCGCCGTAATCATTTGAATCGCTGGGAACTATTGGGCCTTGCGAAAGGAATGTCCCTGCGCCGTCCCTACGGGACTCCGGAGTGCATTTGTGGGGCCGCTTTCCCCACGCTGAAGCGCGGGGCTAACAAACACTGCGCCTACGGCGCGCTGGCCAGGGCATTCCTTATGCAATCCGCAATAAAAGCCAGGAGCTGGAAGCTAAGAGCCTGAAGCTGAGAGCTAGAGGCTGAGCGCGAGAGGCTAGTAGCTGTTTTCTCAGTCGATCACCAAGCTCAATTCGTGGCGCAGATCGGCGCCGCGAACCCAGAAGATCACGTCGGTAGCGATATTCGACGCGTGATCGGCAATTCGTTCTAAATTTTTCGCCACCAGGATGCCGTTCATTGCCTGCTGTGTAAATTGCGGCTTCTCCTCAATCAACCTCAGCAGGTCGTTATGCGCGCGGCGGTTCATGCGGTCGATCTCGTCATCCATCCCGCGCACCGTTTCGGCCAGACGCGCGTCGCCGTCCAGCAGCGCCTGCAGCGCGGTGCGGATCATCACCCCCGCAAACTCGCCCATGGCGGCAAAATCCGCCGGCAGTTCCACTTCGTCAAGCGGCAGAATCTCCTTGGTCCGGCGCGTGATGCTCATGGCTTGATCGCCGATCCGCTCCAGGTCGCCGTTGATCTTGATTACGGCGAGAATAAATCTCAAATCGATGGCCATGGGCTGTTGCTTGGCCAGCAGTTCGTAGGCCATCTCGTCCAGCCCGCGCTGCGCGGTGTCGATCGCCCGTTCGTTCTGCTTCACAAACTTGCACAGGCCCTTGTCGCGCCGCAGATAGGCTTCCAGAGCGGACTCGACAGTCTGCTGCGCCAGCGCAGCCATGGCCAAAAGCTTGTCCTTGAGCTCAGCCAACTGCTGATGAAAGTGAATACGCGGCACTACAGTATTTCCCCCATCCCTCCATTGTGCATTAAGCAAGATTACAGGAATACAAATTTCTGTGCATGCATCAGAAGTGGTATTACCAGCGGAACAGGTTCCAATACAGCATTCGCGGACCGTGCGGTGAAGGAACTTCCTTGGGGGGGGGTAAAACCCATTCTTTTCTTGCCTTGTTCGGCTCGCCTAAAGTCGTGCCCCTTCGCGAAGCTCGGTTTATGCAGCTGGTTCTACGCCTCACTGGCCGGCCGAGCGCGCGCAAGCCGGCTGCGGCAGTTCGATCTTGCCCAGCAGGAACATATACCCTGCAATGCCAACAGCCAGGTATGCGCCGGCAACGGCAAAGGCCCATGCGTAGGTGTGGAACGCCGAAACCAGGTAACCCGTCAAAATGGAGGCGGTAATTCCGGAAATCTGCCCGGAGAAATTGATAATTCCGCCCACTTTTCCCACATTGCCGCGCACCGCGATCATCGAAGGCAGCGACCAGGCCACCGGCGCGGCCGCCGACAGTCCCCCGAGCGAAACGCTGATCCACACCAGCGCCTGGGCGGCATTGTGCGCATGAGCCGCGCCCAGAATGCCCAGCCCGAATGCCGTTCCACCAATCAACACCACGCGGCGCACCGCGCTCGCGTTCCATCCGCGCTTTACGAGGAAGTCCACCAGCCAGCCGCCGATCACGAGGTCGGTCCCGGTGGCGAAGAGCCAGGGCACGCTGGTGTAAGCAAAGGAATGCAGCAGATCGATGTGCAAGGTTGAAGACAAGTAGGTCGGCAGCCAATAGAGCAGCAGATAAAACACGTAGTTATACGCGCCCATCCCGAGCGCGAGACCCAGCACCTTGCGCTGCGCAATCAGCTGGCCCAGCGAAGACGCTTTTTCTTCCTCGCTTTCCCTTGCGCCCTGCGCACTGTTGCGGTCTTCAATGTAACGGCGCTCGATCTCGGTTAATTCCGGGTCGTCGCCGGGATCGCGATAGACGCGCGAGAAATAAACAAAGTAGGCGAAGCTGATGGCGCCGGTAAACGCGAAACTCCAGCGCCATCCGGCGTGAATGAGTACGATCCCGATCAGCGGAACTCCGATGGCCGAGGCAAACTTTGCCGCTGCATCGGAAAGAGCCGTGGCGAAACTGCGCTCGCGCGCCGGAAACCACAGGCCGATGGCCTTGGCATTCGAAGGAAATGCCGGGGCTTCGCCCACGCCGAGCAGGAAACGCGCCCCAAAGAAGCCGCCCAGGTTGGGCGTCGCCGCCGCCGCAAACGAAGCCGCGCTCCACAGAAAAGTGCCCACGCGTCCCACGCGGCGCACGCCGAATTTGTCGAGAACCACGCCGATGGGAAGCTGGCACGCGGCGTAGGTCCAGTTATACGCGCTCGAAAGATAGCCGAAAACCACGTCGGAGATGCCGAAGGCGCCGATCAGCGCATTGTGCGAAACGGAGAGATTGACGCGGTCGAAGTAGTTGACCAGAATGCCGATGCCTAGCAGCCACGCGATGTGCCAGCGCCGGCCGGGGACATGCGGGTTTGCCTCAGCGAGTGGTTTTGCTGTCAAACTTCCTCCGCGAGCGGTGGGAACGTTCTAGTTCTCTGACCACATGAATTCGCACTTTTGGCTTTCGTGGTTTCCCACCCATTCGCCAGAAAGAAGGCGAATGGATGGGGCACGGGAAGGTGTTCTCCTTCAATCGGTCAGAGACCTAGTTGGCCGTGAGCGGCCCGCTTTGCACCACGTCGTTTTCCAGCGTACCGATGGGATCGATGGTGATGCGAACCCTGTCGCCTGCAGCCAGCGAAAACTCGTCAGGGGGCACAATGCCGGTTCCTGTCATCAGAAACACGCCGTGAGGAAAGCTGTTTTCGCGGAAGAGATACTCGGCCAGTTCTTCGATCGGGCGCTTGAGCTCAGCCAGATTTGTCGACCCGCTGAAAACCGTCGCTCCCCGGCGCTCAATCTCCACGCCGATGGGTGTTTCCTTGGGCAGCGGCTCGCTCCCCACCAGAATGCACGGGCCCAGCGCGCAACTGCGGTCGTAGACCTTCGCCTGGGGAAGATAAAGCGGGTTCTCGCCTTCAATGTCGCGCGAACTCATGTCATTGCCCACGGTGTAGCCGACAATCCGGCCGCGCGCGTCAAGAAGCACCGTCAACTCGGGCTCGGGAACCGACCACTTTGCGTCCCGGCGAATGTGCACGTGCTGGCCGGGCCCCGCTACGGTTTCAGGGCCGGATTTGAAGAAAAGCTCCGGACGCTTTGCCGTGTACACGCGATCGTAAAAATCGCCGCCTCCGGCATCCTTTGCCTCGGCCATGCGCGCACTGCGGCTGCGATAGTAGGTCACGCCCGCGGCCCACACGCTCTGGCTTTCGACCGGCGCCATCACTTTTCGCGGATCGAACTCCCCGGCCGGCTCCGCGCTGGCAACCAGCGACACCAGAAACCCGGCGAGATCGAGATGGTTCACAATCGCGTCCCAGCTCTCGATGGGGATGCGATAGAAGCGCCCTTCATGCTCGACGTAACTCGCGTTTGCAATTCGTGCGTGGCTCTGTGCGGTTCGGTAAAGTTTCACGTGCGTTTCTCCAGTCGTGCAACAATTTGATCCACATCGTAGACGCAGCCGGCCCAAACGCCGCCGCTGGCCTGCACCAGGGCTGCCCACAGCCGCGTGTCTTCGGGTAATTCCGGATGCGGCGCTAGGTCCGTTCGGGGGCTGCGCTGCGCCAGCCGCCGCGCGCCTTCCTGGGCGTCGAAACTCTCGCCGGCTTCGCCCACCAGATTGACCGATCCTGCAAGCTTCACGCGGTCAATTAAGATTTCGATCTGGTCGTCATCGCGCACTTTGCCGATGGCGCCGCCGGCCAGCGCCTCGGGCGAGATATGACCGATGCATGCGCCCGTCGAAACGCCGCTGAAGCGCCCGTCGGTCAGCACCGCCACGTGTTTGCAGTGCGGCAGTTGCTTGAGCGCCGCGGTGATCTGGTAAATCTCCTGCATGCCTGCGCCCTTGGGCCCGCTGCAGATGAGCACGATCACGTCGCCCTCAATAATATCGCCGGTTTTGATGGCCTGGATCGCCGCGGCTTCGGTGACAAACACCCGCGCCGGACCCGTGTGCCGGTAGACATAATCCGCGCCGACAAGCGATGGATCGATGGCGGTGCTCTTTACCACCGAGCCCTCCGGCGTCAGATTGCCGATGGGGAAACAGACTGCCGATGTAAGGCCGCGGGAATGCGCGCGATCGGGCGACATGATCACATCTTCGGGATCGATTCCGTCCTGCTCTTGTAACCGGCGTCGCAGCGCTCGGCGGCGCGGGCTTTCGCGCCACCAGTCGAGGCACGTGTCGAGGGTGTCGCCGCTTACCGTTTTGACTTTCACATCCAAAAGCCCATGGGAGCGCAGTTCCAGCATCACCTCGGGCACGCCGCCCGCCAGAAATACTTGCACGGTAGCGAAATTACGCGGGCCGTTGGGCAGGGCGTCCACCAGGCGCGGAACCAGGCGATTGACCTCGACCCAATCTGAAACCGAGGGTTGCGGCAAGCCCGCCGCATGCGCAATGGCCGGCAGATGAATGAGAAGGTTTGTCGATCCACCGAAGGCAGCCTTCACGATCATGGCGTTGTAAATCGACGCCGGAGTGAGGAGGTTGCGGACGCCCATGCCAAGCGCATGGAGCCGCAGAATCGCGCGGGCTGAACGGCGCGCGGCGTCCAGCCAGATCGGTTGCCCCGAAGGCGCAAGCGCGGTGTGCGGCAACGAAAGCCCCAGCGCTTCGCCGACGACCTGTGCCGTGGCTGCCGTGCCCAGAAACTGGCAGCCTCCGCCAGGCGACGCACAGGTGCGGCAACCCACTTCAGCGGCATATTCCAGCGTGATATGGCTCTGCGCAAAGCGCGCGCCGATGGTCTGCACCTTGGCCGCGTCCTCGCCGGACTCGGGCAGCAACGTGACCCCGCCGGGAACCAGCACCGCGGGCTTCGACCCCGACGACGCCAGCGCCATCATCATGGCGGGCAGACCCTTGTCGCACGTCGCCACACCGATTACGCCCTTGCCCGTGGGCAGCGAACGCATCAGCCGGCGCAGCACTGTTGCCGCATCGTTGCGATACGGCAGCGAGTCCATCATGCCTGTCGTGCCCTGCGTGCGGCCGTCGCAGGGATCGGTGCACGCTCCCGCGAAAGGCGTGGCGCGCAGCGCTTTCAACTCCCGCGCGGCTTCAGCCACCAGCAGACCCACTTCCCAGTGACCGGTGTGGAATCCCAGCGCGATGGCTTCGCCATTCTCCGCGCGCAGGCCGCCGTGCGTGCTCAGGATCAGGAATTCCGGATCGAGCAGTCGCGAAGGCTCCCACCCCATGCCGGCATTTTGCGACAGGCCGAAGAGATTGCCGGAGGGTTCAGTGAGCAGCATCTCCGCAGTAAGCGGCAGCACTCCGGCAGGACCGGACGCGTGCGTGGCCACCCCATGCAAGGTTTCGTCGCTCGACTCCAATACCGAACTCAATGGAATGTCTTTGATGGGGAAGCCCTTTCCGCGTTCAGTATAGTGCGTGGGCAGAGTGCGGGTCTGGAGACCCGCACTACAGCCGGTCAGGAGACCGGCGGTACTACGCTGTGCCTGCCTTCGACCCCGCGCTCACCGCATCCCGCGTAAACGCTCCATCAACCAGCCGCCAAATGGCAAGCGGATTCTGGTTTTTCAGCTCGTCCGGCAGCGCCGCTTGCGGGAAATCCTGGTAGCAGACGGGGCGCACGAAGCGGTAGATCGAGTATGTGCCTACCGATGTCGCGCGGCTGTCGCTGGTGGCCGGGTAGGGGCCGCCGTGCACCATTGCGTGGCAGACTTCCACGCCCGTGGGAAAACCGTTCACGATGAGCCTTCCGGCTTTGCGCTCCAGAATCGCAATCAGATCGGCAAAGGCAGCCAGATCGCGCTCCGATCCGTGCAGAGTGGCCGTCAGTTGGCCCTCGAGCGCGCGCGCCAGCTCCAGCAGTTCCTCGCGGTTGTCGTAACGAATCACCAGTGCGCTCGGTCCAAAGATCTCCGTCGCGAGTTCCGGCTCCCGCAGCAGGTCTTTGCCGCCGATCTGCATCACAACCGGCGCGGAGTAGCAATTGCCGGCTCCGTCGGACGGCGCCTGCGCGACGGTTTCCACGCTGCTCTGCGCTTGCCGCCCGGCGATGCCGGAGCGATAGCTCTTTGCGATTCCCTCGGTGAGCATGGCTGCCGCGCCGGCCTTTTCCACCTGGACTATTAATTCGTCGACGAAAATGTTACCGGTCACATCGCGCGGCAGAAAAATCAGTCCCGGCTTGGTGCAGAACTGGCCTACGCCGAGCGTGAACGAGCCAAACAGTCCGCGCGCGATCTCCTCGCCGCGCGAGTAGAGCGCCTCCGGCAGCACGAAAAATGGATTCACGCTGCTCATCTCCATAAAGCATGGAATGGGCTCAGGCCGCGCTGCCGCTCGTTGCATCAGCGCCTTGCCGGCTGCGAGCGAGCCGGTGAATCCGACCGCTTTGATTTTGGGATGATCGACCAGAGCCGCGCCAATCTCCGCACCCGCTCCGAAGAGCAGCGCAAACACACCTGGGGGCAGGCCGCACTCCTTCACGCTGCGCGCAATCACCTGGCCCACCATCTCGCTGGTGCCGGGATGCGCGTGGTGCGCCTTCACGATCACGGGATTGCCCGCAGCAAACGCGGCTGCCGTATCGCCGCCGGCGACAGAAAACGCGAGCGGAAAGTTGCTGGCTCCGAACACGGCGACCGGGCCCAGCGGCCGCATCATGGAGCGAATGTCAGAACGCGGCAGTGGCTTGCGGTCAGGTTGCGCGGGATCGATGCGCGCGTTCACCCACGAACCCTCCTCAATTACCTGCGCGAAAAGACGAAGCTGATGGATGGTTCGCGCCGACTCGCCTTTCAGGCGCGCTTCCGGCAGCGCCGTCTCGCGATGCGCACGCTCCACAAGCTCGGGCACAATGGCTTCGATGCCGTCCGCAATGTGGCGCAAAAAGCGCGCCTTGTCGCGGCCCGGCAGTTTGCCGTACGTCGCAAACGCTTCCTCAGCCAGATCGGCGGCGACGTTTAAATCTTCGATCGACGCACAACGATAGACGGGCTCAAGCCGCGCGCCCGCCGCAGGATCGAAGCCGTGAAATGCGGCCCCGCTTCCCGGCCGGGATTCGCCGTTCACAATCGAGCCGCCCTGCAAGCTCAAGTTCGTCTCCATCTGCGCCATGATTCACCTTTTTTTCGGGAGCTTCCAGCCTCTAGCTTGTAGCGGCTAGCTCCATCGTGCTGAGCCAAAGTTATCGCTAGCCTTGAAAAAGCAGGCAGCTTGCAGCTAATAGCTGCTTACGCCAATGTCCTCGTTCCAAATGTCAGGATGCGCGGCGATGTAACCCGCGAGCAGTTCGCGGCACTCGCGGTTGTCAAGATCGATCACTTCCACGCCGTTTTCGCGCAGCCAGTCAATGCCTCCGGAGAAGGTGCGACTTTCGCCCACCACCACCGTGCGAATGCGAAATTGCCGCACCAGGCCGCTGCAGTACCAGCAGGGGGCCAGGGTGGTCACCATGATCAGGTTGCTATAGCTGCGTTGGCGGCCGGCACGGCGAAAGGCGTCCGTCTCAGCATGCATGCCGGGATCGCCCTGCTGCACGCGGCGATTGTGGCCGCGGCTCACCAACTCGCCCGTGCGCGTAAACATTGCCGCGCCAATGGGAATGCCGCCTTCGATAAGGCCGTGCCGAGCCTCTTCAAAAGCCACGGCAAGCATTTTCTCGTAGAGTTCGTTCACAGAACTACTCTAACGCAGCGGAGTTAGCGGAGCTAGTGGAGTTAGCGGTGTTAGGTCGCCAGGCCACCGCATTTCTAGCTCCGCTAACTCCACTAACGCCGCTAGCTCCGCTTAATTTACCGTCAGCACCATCTTGCCGAAGTGGCTGCCCTCTTCCATGCGCTCTAATACTTCGCGCGCCTGGCTCCAGTCAAACTCCTCGCCCACGGGCCGCAGCTCGGCAAGAGAAATAGCCCGGTTCATCTCTTGAAAGTCCCGCCGCGAGCCCACATAAATGCCGTGGATCCGCGACCATTTGTGGAGGATCAGGCCGAGAGGAATGCCTTCAGTTCCCGCAGCAAGCACGCCAATCTGTGCGATGGTCCCACCCATGCGAATGGCGCGGAGGGAGCGCGCGAGCGTTCCCAGGCCGCCCACTTCCACCACCAGGTCCACGCCGTCGCCGCCGGTCTGGTCGTGCGCCCAGCGATCCCAGTCGGGGTTGTCGCTGTAGTTCAGTCCCGCATCCAGGCCTATCTCGCTGGCCCGCTCCAGCTTCTCGTAGCTCGAGCTGATGCCCAGCACCCGCGCCCCCTTCAGCCGCGCGAACTGCAAGGCAAAAATGGACACGCCGCCCGTTCCCTGAATCAATACTGTCGATCCCGGCTTGATTTCGACCGTGGTGAGCGCGTTCCACGCGGTCACTGCGGCGCAGGGCAGGGTTGCCGCTTCCTGAAAGCTCAAATGGTCGGGAATCGCCACCAGGCCCTGCTCTTTGAGCAGCACATAATCCGCCAGCACGCCGTCGATGTCGCCGCCCAGAGCGCCCCGGGCTTTGGTTGGGGTCAGCGGCCCTTCCAGCCAATTTTGCATAAAAATGCCGGTTACGCGGTCGCCCGGCCTCCATGCCGAGACGCCCGCGCCCACCGCCGCCACCTCGCCGGCCGCGTCGGAGCAGGGAATGCGCGGCAGCCTCATTTTCGGGTTGTAAAGCCCCTTCACCACCATCAAGTCGCGACGGTTCAAAGAAACCGCGCGCACCGCCACCAACACCTCGCCCGGGCCCGGCGTGGGCGTGGGCCGCTCCACAAACTCCAATGAATCAATGCCAAAGGCCGAAACCTGCCAAGCGCGCATGGGAAATCTTATCCTTTCGTGGTTCCCATCCATCATTCTGCGGGACGCAATCGGGCAACTGCCCCGTAGAATGAAGATATGGCTCGTGGATGGGAAAGTAAATCGGTGGAGGAGCAGATGGCAAGTGTCATGGAGGTCCCCGTGGCTGATTCCGGCAACAGGATGGTCACTGAGGAAGATCGGCGTGCCGCCGAACTTCAACGCACCACACGCGAACGCCAGCTCCAGGCGCTCAACCTGCAACGCGAAAGCATCCTGTCGCAGAGGACGTCGAATCCAGGCCGTCGCGCTGCCCTCGAATCCGCTTTGGCGCACATCGAGGCGCAGATTCAGGCTCTCGGATAAAGTTGCCCGGAGCTTACGACTCGCGGTGGATGAGCAGCGTATTGGCCTGATTGATCGAGGTCAGCGACACGCGAGCGATATTCACATGCTCAGGCCGCGTCACGGCCCAAAGAATTACATCGGCAATGTCGTCGCCGTTCAGCGGCGTAATGCCTTTGTAGACCTTGGCGGCCTTCCCCTTGTCGCCGTGGAAACGCACCATACTGAATTCCGTCTCCACGAGGCCAGGGTCGACACTGGTGACGCGCACCGGCGTACCCAGCAAATCCTCGCGCAGCCCGTCGTTGATGGCCCGCGCCGCGGCCTTGGTGGCGCAATACACTGCGCCGTTGGGATAAACGATCTCGCCGGCCATCGATCCCAGGTTCACCACGTGGCCGCGCCTGCGCACCACCATCCCGGGAACCACGGCACGCGCCACGTACAACAA
>Ga0074046_10003859_pt1 | contig 12392 bp, 10 predicted proteins | sample BogForMeECP23OM3_FD_94441 | JGI IMG/M metagenome (GOLD analysis project Ga0074046, IMG submission 94441) | Bog forest soil microbial communities from Calvert Island, British Columbia, Canada - Bog Forest MetaG ECP23OM3 | ecosystem: Environmental > Terrestrial > Soil > Wetlands ...
CCTGCTGGCCGTGGATAAGAGCGAGCTGAACCCGCTCAGCAGTGCTGATCGAGGCGTTGCTGCGCCGCTTTCCACGTGGAATATCTACGTCTACAAGCGCAAGACGTCGTGAGTTTGGCCGCCACGCGCGCCAGTTTTGCGGCATCCGCGAAAAGTTCCAGAAGAAGCACAAGCGGGTCATGTTGTGATGCCCAAAATGTTGTGTCATGCTGAGCGAGCGAGGCGTTTGCGCGGAATAGCAATCATCACCATGTCATCCTGAGCGGAGGTTCGTCCGCAAAGCGGAGGAACCGCAGTCGAAGGACCCCTAGACTGCGACAAATGTATCCTCAGCGATAGGGGTCCTTCGACTCGTCGCTACGCTCCTCGCTCAGGATGACACTTCAAAAAGGTCAACCAATTTGCTGACCCTCACCCAATCCGCCGAACAGATTCGCACCCGCCGCATCTCTCCGCTGGAACTCACGCGCGAATGCCTGTCCCGCATCGAGCGGCTCAATCCCGTACTGAACGCGTTTATTACCGTCACCGGCGATCTCGCGCTGGAACAGGCGCGCCAGGCTGAAGCCGAAGTGATAGCGGGAAACTGGCGCGGGCCGCTGCATGGCATCCCCATCGCACTGAAAGACCTGCTCGATATTGCAGGCGTCTGCACCACCGCTGCCAGCCAGCAATTCTGCAACTCAACTGCAACTGATAATTTAACCTGCAACCGGATTGCAACTGATGATGCCCAGCTCATCAAGTTACTCAAGCAATCCGGGGCCGTGATCCTCGGCAAGCTGAACCTGCACGAGTTCGCCTTCGGCATGAGCGGAATGGTGAGCGCTTTTGGGCCGGCGAAAAATCCCTGGGACACCGAACGCATAACCGGCGGCTCTTCGTCGGGCTCGGCCGCGGCGGTTGCCGCGGGGCTGTGCGTCGCTGCCATCGGCACTGACACCGCGGGTTCCATTCGCTGTCCGGCTGCGCTGTGCGGTATCGTCGGGCATCGGCCCAGCGCGGGCTTGTTGAGCGCCGACGGCATGGTTCCGCTGGCGCGTTCCTTCGACACCGCCGGGCCCATGACGCAGAACGTGCGCGATGCCGCCGTCCTGCTGGAGATGTTGAGCGGCGTGCCCATCACCGCCGGGTTCGACGCCGGCGTTGCCACGCTGCGCGTAGGAGTGCCGCGCAAGGATTTCTTCGACGGCCTTGAGCCTGAGGTCGCGGCGTGCCTGGAGGAAGCCCTGGCGGTCCTCAGGAAGCTGGTGGCTCAAGTGCGCGAGGTGCCGCTGGAAGCCGCGCGCCACCGCACCATGTTCGACGCGGAAATCTACGAATATCACGAGAAGATGGCCACCGAAACGCCGGAGCTTTACGATCCGCGTACGCTGTTTCGCGTCCGCAAATGTGCCGGCATTAGCGCCAGCGATTACATCCGGGCGCAGCGCGAGTTGCAGCAGATAAGACGCGCGGCGGAATCCGTCTTCGAGCAGGTGGATGTGGTCATCACGCCGACGACGCCGGCAACCGCGCCGAAGATTTCTGACCTGCTGCCTTTGGCAGAGCCGGAGCTGCGAAACTTCGAGACCAAGTACCTCATGCGCAATACTTCGCCGTTCAGTGTTCTGTATTGGCCCAGCACTTCAGTGCCATGCGGATTTACTCGAGAGGGGCTGCCTGTCGGCATGCAGATCTCTGGGCGTCCGGGACAGGATGCGGCCGTTCTACGCCTAGCCTATACCTATGAGCAGGCAACAGAGTGGCACAATAAGAGGATAGCTACAGAATAAGTGTAAGTATAGGAAAATACTATGTTTGGCAAGTTAGAACGGGCACAGCTCCGAATCTCGCATCGCGAATTTCGCGATTAGAAGCTCTATGCTGGCCTCGAAGGAGCCGGATGATACTTTGGGCCGTCCGAATACCTTTGCGTGGCTCTACGGGCTTCCTAGGCGATTCTAGAGGCATTCTACGAAGTGGCCAGATAGTGGTTTTGTATGTAGCACCTAAAAATCATACCTGCCGCCCACAATTACATCACTTAAGCGCTATAATTGAAACCTACCATCCTGTGATGCGCCGAGCTCGGGTAGAGCGGCGCTTCAGCGCCGCGTCCACAGCTCTTCTTTCTTGACGAGGCTTTTAGCCCACTGCGGTGCAGTGGGCTAAAGCTAAACTTGGTAGGCGCAGCCTGGACGCGGCACTGAAGCGCCACTCGACCCGTACCCGCATTTCGGAACTGCTGCAATTACTCTGATTCAAACCCAACCAACACCGGTTCCGCTACTAACTTTATGCCGAACTCGTCGGCGACGCGCGCCTGGATCTCGTCCTTCAGCGCGAGAATCTCCGCCGCGGTCGCGCCCCCGCGATTAACGATGGCCAAGGCATGCTTGCGCGAGATGCCGGCTGCGCCTTTGCTGTAGCCCTTGGCGAACCCGGCGTGCTCCACCAGCCACGCCGCCGGCAATTTACGGAAACCGTCACCTGCGGGATAGCTCGGTAGTTGCAACCCGCGCGACGCCAATCGCGATGAGAGGTCCTCGAAGATTTCCTGCGGCACGACTGGATTCTTGAAGAACGAGCCTGCGCTGCGGGCATCGTCGTCGCCGGGAACGATCAGCATGGCCTTGCGATGACGGATTTCGCGCACTGCGGCGCGCACCTCGGCGAGGGTTGGCTCACCCGTATGCCCGGCGAAGAACGTTTGCAGGTCGGCGTAACCAATGCTGGGCTTCGCAGCCTGACGCAGCGCGAACGAAACGCTGAGGACGATGTAGCGATCGCGCTCGGTGGTGTTGAAAATGCTGGAGCGATAGGCGAATCCGCAATCCGCATTCGACAGCGTTCGAATCTCCAGTGAATGCATATCGAGGACTCGTACCTCGCGAATTGTCTCTGAGACTTCCTGTCCGTAAGCGCCGACGTTCTGCACCGGCGTGCCGCCAACGGTGCCGGGAATGCCGCTAAGACACTCCAGTCCAGCGCAGTTGGCCTCGACCGTACGCGCCACCAGGGCGTCCCAGTCAACGCCTGCACCGGCGGTGAAGAGCACCAACGGCTCCGGCCCGGTAAAGCTTGACAGATCGCTGATGCCCATCTTGAGCACCAGGCCGGGGAAGCCGTCATCGGCAACGACGATGTTGCTGCCGCCGCCAAGAACAAACAGCGGCAGTCGCCGCGCGCGCGCGAACTCGACCGCCTCGATGACGTCAGCTTCGCTGCTGGGCTCGACGAAATAGCGCGCCGGGCCGCCGACGCCCAGCGTCATCAGCGGCGCCAGAGGAACTTGTTCACGGATCAGCATGCTACGGTAAAAAGCATTTACCACAGAGGCACAGAGGTCACAGAGAAGATTTTGTAAAAGAGCCTCTGTGTCTCTGTCGTGAATTATAACTTGACGTAACTTCGCGCCCGCAGATCGCACTAAAATCACAGGCAAAAATTATTTAAGAAAAACTCTGTGTCCCTTTGCCTCTGTGGTGAATCATAACTTGACATCACTTCCCGCCCGTCTGGAACGCCTTAATCACAATATCGTTGGGCTGATTGCCGACGGGTATCAGCGTCACCAGCGCGCGGTCAGCACTGATCTTGGAGTTGTCCCTGGTCTTAACGGTACGGACAACAGCAACGTCTCCGGAGCGGGAATTCACTACCAGCAAATGCGCTTCGTCCGGCGTCAGCGCCAGCGCATCAGGATGACTTCCCACCTGCACTGCCCCTATCACCCTCCCCTCGTCGATGGCGTAAACGCTGACGTTGTCTGAGCCGAAGTTGCTGACGTAGAGCAAGGCGTTGTCGGAGGAGACGATGCCGCGAACAGGATTGTTACCGATGAGGTAAGTCCCGCCAACCTCGTTGTTGCCGGTCTCGACGATGGAGAAGCTGTTTCCCTCGTAGTTGCTGACGAAGAGCTCTCCGCCGTCAGGCTTCAGCGCCAGCTGTATCGGCAGCTTGCCTACGTCAAGGAGCGTCAATACCGTATCCGTCTTCAAATCGATAGACGCAAGCTGGTTCGATCCGGGGCAGGCGACGAAGACCTTGCTGCTGTCAGGGAGGATGACGATGTCCTGTGGCTGTTGGCATACGGCAACAGTACTGCGTACGGCGAGCTTATCGGCGTCAATGATAGAGACGCTATTGCCGGCGCGATTGCTGACCACTACCAGCTTGCCATCAGGAGAAACTTTCGCTAGGCCGGGAGCGCCGCCGACCCCTATGGTTGCTATCACTGTACGCTTGGCAATATCGATGATGGAGACGTTAGCGGAGCCGGAGTTGGCAACGTAGGCGCGCTTGCCATCAGCAGAGACAGAGACAAAGTACGGTGCGCTGTGGACACCGATGGCGCCGACAACTTCGTTGCGTTCGGCATCAATGATGCTGATGTTGCTGGACTCAGCATTGGCAACGTAGATCTCATTGCGATGGGGATTGGCAGCAACGCCGGTGGGGCCTGCGCCTACGGCGATGGTCTGGATGTTCTTAAGCTGAAGGAGATCGAGGACGCTGACGGAGTTGCTCTTGCCGTTGGTGACGTAAGCGTATTCGTGGTAACCGGGATCGACAGTCGGGCGCTGATGGCAAGCCGTCGAGTACAGTGCCGTCAGCGACAACAACAGCGCGATAGCGTGGCGACGGTTGGCTGTAAGCATCAGCGAGCAGGTACGGCACGACGTGCTTCGGGGTTGGTAACAGGATCAGCGATGGTACGCTTCAACACCTTGGCGATCTCCCTAACCTCAGCCATAAGATCGTCGAACTGCTCAGGGAACAGCGACTGCTTGCCATCGCTGAGAGCACGGTCGGGATCGGGGTGAACTTCGATGATGAGACCGTCTGCGCCTACAGCTACAGCGGCGCGAGACAACGGCGTTACCTTGTTGCGCTTACCTGTACCGTGGCTGGGATCGACGATGATAGGCAGATGACTCAATCGCTGTACAGCGGGGACGACGCTGAGGTCGAGGGTGTTACGGGTATGATCGGCGAAGGTGCGCACGCCGCGCTCGCACAGGATAACGTTATAGTTACCCTCGCTCATAATGTACTCGGCGGCCATTAGGAACTCTTCTACTGTCGCTGACATTCCACGCTTCAGCAACACCGGCTTGCGGGCCTTCCCGGCGCGCTTCAGCAGCGAGAAATTCTGCATGTTGCGCGCGCCAATCTGTATGACGTCAGCGTATTTGTCCACCAGGTCCAGCGATTCATTGTCGATAGCTTCGGTAACGATGAGCAGCCCGAAGCGGTCGCGGACTTCAGCCAGAATCTTCAGCCCATCTTCCGCAAGTCCTTGAAAGGAATAGGGAGAAGTGCGCGGCTTGTAAGCGCCGCCGCGGAAGAACTTAGCTCCCGCGCGCGCGACACATTCCGCGGTGGTCAGCGCCTGCTGGCGGCTCTCGATGGCGCACGGCCCGGCGATGACCCCAACCTCGTTGCCGCCGAAGCTGGCGTCGGTGCCGGGGAAGCGGATGACGGTGTCTTCCTCCTTGACGTCGCGGCTCACCAGCTTGTACGGCTTGCTGACCCGGATGACCTCGCCCACCCCGTCCATGTAGTCAAAAATGCCGGGATCGAGGTCCACCTCGTTGCCGGTAATGCCGATGGCGGTGCGTTGCGTTCCGGGAATGGAGTGGGCGCGAAGACCCAGCGAGTCGATCTTCTCGCAGACGCTACGCACCTGCTCTTCGGTGGCGTGCGCCTTCATCACAATAAGCATGGGAACCCCTTGGTACAGTGCTCCATAGTGTATCGCGGAAGGGGTAAAAGGAGGAAAACGGGCGCGCCGGCAGGAGAACACGATTACAATGGTGCCCGTTTTTGAGTCAGCCAAACACCCAGGGTCAGAATGCAAAACGGGTACTGTTTCGGGCTGAGGACAGGAGGAATTGTTGCGTTTTTGTCGAAGCGGAGCATCCTCATGACGCGCTCAAATTGGCGATGCGTACTCGCAACCCACTTGCAACTGATAAGCGCAGCGCTGGAGTCTGTTCGTGCTTTCCAAACTCCTTATCCCACCCAACCAAAAGAAGGTTGGGTGGGGCACCCGGCAGCCAGAGTTCGAACTCGATGCCTCCCACTCATTCGAAAACCGCGAATGAGTGGGCCACCCGGCCGCCCGGGCAAAACCAGCTTCGACGTGGCATGCAAGAAAAACAAGAATAAGTTCACAATAACCGCTTGACTTCCATACCTGAATCGGAGCAAACTCTGTTTGCCTTCGGATTACACGGAGAAACGGAGGGTATCTAAATGGCGTTCACCCCTTACATAACACCTTGGAAGACCGCGTTTCCTGAAGCAGGGTATCCCGATTCGTGGCCGGGATGGACCACGCCAGACATTTTCGTCAATGCTAGCGGAGTTCCAAGTGGTTCCCCGTTTTACGATACTTCCCCACACAGCCCCCCAGGCGGCTTTGAATACTGGCAGGTCGGTAACCCGCCGGGAGATCCGACAATCGGCGTGGCCAACAACCGGCTGTTCGTCGTGGTCACGAACCAGGGGATCGATCCCGGTACCGTTACGGTGAGCGTCGGTTTCACACCGTTCGCTATGGTTGGCGGCGTGTGGACGCAATTTGCGTTCGAACAAATCGCGCAGTTTCCGGTTTCCCTTGGAGCCTCTGGGTCTGGCACAGCTCAAGTCGTGACTGAAGTGCAATGGGACCTCAGCAACACGGGTGACACAAATTCAGGACTATGGCCGCAGCCTTTGGGATCGTTCAATCATCTCTGCGTGGAGGCTCAACTCACGCCGGGGAATTCGGCACAGAATAACTTCAGTAACGTAATCTCCATGTCGCCTCTCCCAGTCGTAGCCTTTCTCGTGGTCAACACCGATCCGGAGCCGCGGACCTATGAAATTGTGGCGCAGCAGATACCGGAAAAGTGGTCGCTGCACCTTCGAGGGACCCAGCACCGACGGGAGAACAAGGAACGCGGTAAAGAGAAGGAACGCGGTAAAGAGAAAGAGCATGTTGCACGTCTTGCCTCTACCGAGGAGAGCGTGACAATCACCCTCGAGGCCGGCGAGCAGCGCGTGGTGACCCTGGCCATCGTCCATCCTCATGACAGGCTAGAGAAGCCACATTTCGTGACTCTAGGCCTGATGGACGGCGGCAAGCTGGTCGGAGGTATCACTTTACAGGTAGTCCCCGGACCGATTGCCAATCGCCAACCAGCGCGCCCTGCGTGTCCACCATGCATTCTCCCGCAGAATCCTCTCCCGATGTTCTTCCCCAAGAAGGAAATTGTGTACAGGGTTCCGACTCAAGTGAATTTTCCGGGGACAACTTTGATCCGCGTTGCGACGCAACAGAAGTGAGGCGAGAGCAATGAGCAACTTTTTGATTCAAGGCAAAGTCATCTCGAGTGCGAACGGCCAGCCGGTACCTTATGCTTCGGTCCAGGTATTCCAGGTGACCATGCCTGGGTACGCCACAAGTCTGCTGACCACAGTCTCCACACAATTAAACGGCACCTTCTCGGCGCCGTTCACATTCGCCTCACCGCCCCGGCCCAACGTGATCCTGAAGGTATCCCAGACCATTGGTGGCGTGACCACGTCCATCTACAGCGAAAACCCCGCCACCGACACGCGGTGGTCGATCGCGGATGTGGTGAACCTCACTCTCAAAGCAAGTGCAAGCGCGGTGACCTACAATCCGCCGCCGACGCCTCTGCCTTCGGGTACTCAATTCCTCTTCACCAGGGTTGGAAACATAGGAACTTCATACATTAGTCAGACGAACGGATATGCATACTCGAACGACGGAACACCACCACCGCCGTACCCGTACCCGTCGCCGGACTCGGACGCGCCGTTCGGCTCGACTCTTTGGATCGGCGGGTGGTTTGGTACCGGCCTAACAACCCCGTCGTGGGGTGTACAGTACTACAAGGTGCAGTGGGCGCCCGGAATTCAGCCAGCCGGCGGCGCAGGACCGTGGACTGACGTGGCCGATCCCCTCAGCAACCAATATTTCGATTTTGCGACCGAGACTTGGATTTCTCAGTCCATGGGTCCCATGACGGTCGGTGGGGTCACCGACCTATACCAACTGCCGGCCAATCCGGGAGTTATTCCTTGGGTCTTCCCTGATTTGATTGCGCAACTTGACTCGACCAAGCTGCCGACCGGGGCGGTAACTCTGCGGGTTATAGGCTACACCGGGGCCGCGATTCCGACAATTGTAGGAGGAACCATTACGACGTGGATCTCCTTGTACGTGGATCCCGCCTACGGAAGCCTCAAGCTGCAGATCGACAACACCCCGCCGGATGCGGTTTCCATATCCGGAGTGAATGTCAACGGAGTGCCCGTTCCCCCATGCGCCACTGCTAATCTCGGCAGCCTGTCCACCGACTACCTGGAGGTCGATTTTCAGGCACATGACGCCCTCGGGCACCTTTGCGTCTATTCGGTCAATGCTATCTGGGGCGCCAATAACTACGTAACGCCGTCTCCGGCTCCGCCGCCGCCGGGTTGGGATCCGGCGTACGACAACTATGGCAACCACATCAACGGGTCACACCAATGGACTGGGTCTTTGTCCTTCAAAACCCGATACTACGGAAATCTGTACGATAAAAGTACAGTAATGCAACCATGTGCCTATGATTTGCGACTGGTTGTCAGTAAGCGTACTACGAACGGGTACGGCCTGATTTACACCGGATACGAGTACGACTTCACCTTCATCCTGACGCGATCGTGAATCGACCGGCCGGGTGCCCCAGGTTTCGCGATTTTCGAAACCTGGGACTTGTCAATGATGCAGCGAACACCAGAGGAGTGAATCACTCCAAATCCCCGGGTCTCGAACCCCGCGAGACCCGGGCGAAGCATCAGTGCGGGAAAGCTGTTGGTTGAACAAACTTCAGCTTCAGCACGCTCCATTCGTTCACGCGGACCAGTCCCCTCTCCTGGTACGCGTATGCGCGGAAGCTGCTCCACGCCCATTGCTCCGGTACTTCCACCAGACCACGCTTCACCGGATTACGATGCAGGTAGCGAAGTTTCTCAACCCGTTTTGCCGGCGTACAGACGTTGAAGTCATAATACCTCGCCTGCCAAACGCGGCCCGGTTTGTCGTGTTCCGCGTTGTGGTGAAGCCTGCGCTCTTCAGCCAGCAAGCGCCGCGAGAATCCCAGCTTCAGAGCCTGGATTGCGATAGCCAAGGGGCGACCCTGGGGCTCGCTGACCAGGAGGTGAACGTGCTCCGGCATTACCACGTACCCGATGACCACCCACTGATAGCGCCGGCGTACATCTTCCAGCACTTTGAGGAACAGGTCGCGGCGGTGTGGGTTCGATAGCAGGGCCTGCCGGCGGTAGCAACTAAAGGTAATGAAGTGGAGGTCGTGTCCACCGTGCCAGCGCTCCAAGCCCCAGGGCATGGCACCAGAGTAGAAGCACGAAATTGGTTCGCGCTGTGATGAAGGGCACAGAGGGATGGTTCATCGGGGCGACTCCCGGGTCTCGAAAACGGCGAGACCCGGGGCACCCGCCCCGGGGAATCATCCCAGAATCGCTTGCGTGGCCGCCCGCCACCACGCCGGATTGGCACGCCACAGGTACACCGTAAAACCCTGGCCGACGATCAGCGCGGGCAGTGCGTAGACATACACCTTGTGAATGCGTCCATCCACCACCAGATCGCGCACCATGCCGGCCACGATCAGAAGATCCAGGCCGGCATAGAAGATACTGTGGTTGTACCAGAAATCGAACCGGCCAATGGCCGCATCCATGAGTTGGCAGGTGGCAACGAAGATCAGGCGGCGGTGGTAGTCCGGCTTCTTCCTCCAGTAAATCGCCAGCGCGATGCACGGGCCGAACACAATCATGTCCCAGAAGGGAATTGCCAGAAAAGACGCGACGTCGTTCTGATGGAGCACCACGATATCGAAGCGGGTCATCACCACTGCGACGGTGAAGCCCAGAACGAGCATCACCGCGGCAAGACCGGCTCCGAACCATCCAAGACTGCGATGCACGCTCACCTTGCGAACCCGCACCAACGCCGATTGCGCAATGAAGAACAGAATCCAGGTTGCGAATGCAGTGCCGTGTATCCAGAGGAGCAGCGGCCTCCGCGGTTTGGCATGGAACAGAGACGCGTCAATCGTGTGGCTAAAGCCCCACACGACCAGGCCAGCCATCACCAGTGACATGGTGAGATAGAAGTAGCGGCCCAGGAAGCTCTTGAGCGATGTCATCGCGCTGGTCTGTTTTGCAAGACCGGCAGCCACCACATTGCCAACGGCCATGAACTTCTCCTTCGAATGCGTGTGCGTGCAGTTCCGCGGCGTAAGATTGCCCCGTCAGCGGAATTCAAACCCTAAGACTTTGCGGAAACGACCAGCGTAGCACGCCTGACGTTGACTGCTTTCGAGCTATGAGTGGTTGATTAGCCGCCTATAACGATAACTCAACAAAACCGTTCTTGTGAATCACAATGCGCAACGGGGCGGCGTCGGAAGCTGCCCTTCCGATCCGCGAGCCGTTCGATTTTTCGGCCGCTGATTCTGATGCGGAAATTTTGAAGTCAAAAGGCAGATTCCGGCGTCTATAATAATGACCGGTTTGGGGCGCTCGCTGCTGCCGGCATGCGGGCTGCCGTGGAGGTACAAAATGAATCTGCCAAGCGTATTGCGAGTGAAGAATCGGCCTAACCTAGCGCGAGTTCTCTTCCTTGGCGCGGTGTTGCTCACTCTCGGATTGTCGACTCAATCTGCCTTTGCAAACGGTGCTCACGGCAGCGGAGGCGGCGGGTTCCATGGCGGGGGTGGCGGATTCCACGGCGGTGGTGGAGGTTATCACGGCGGCTACGGCGGAGGCTATCACGGCGGTTACGGCGGAGGCTATCACGGCGGCTACGGCGGGGGTTACCACGGCGGCTATGGCGGAGGTTATCACGGCGGCTACGGTGGCTATCACGGCGGCTACGGCTATGGGTATGGTGGCTATGGCTATGGGTATGGCGGATTCGGATTCGGTCTCAGCTTCAACTTTGGATGGCCTTGGGGATATGGGTATCCTTATGCCTATGGATACTATCCGTACTACGCTTACTCTCCCTACTACTCTTACCCCTACTACCCTTACCCCTATTACTCTGGTCCGGTGAGCTACTCCGCTCCAGTGAGCGGTCCATCGGGCTATTCGGATCCCACGGCTTATAGTCAGTCGAGCGGCAACTATCCGAATGACGCCCCGGTAGCGCAGCCGAGATATTCGGTTCCCCAGGCCGCGCCGCCCAACTCGAATTCATACACCCTGCATGAAGCGACCTATGTTGCGAGGCCGCCTAGCTACAGAAGTGCTTCCGCGACTGTGAGCGCGGCGAGCTACCATCCGGCTTCTGCTGCGCGCCAACTTCCGGCGATGCGTCCGGAGGTGCGGAATGTGATCCGCGCGCTGCGTGGCATGCCGCCGGCGGCGCGGCAGCGGGCAATCAACTCCGGCCAGTACAGCAATTTCTCGCCTCAGGAACTAGAGCTGGTAAGGTACGCAGCGAATGTACCGTAGTACGGCTCTGCTTTGCGGACGAACCTCCGCTCAGGATGACACACAAGAAATCGAGCCGCTTGTAATTTGACGTCAGCGCACGCGTGCGCCGTGCCCATTTAGAATCATTGCACGCATGGCGCGCGATTCCGCGAAGAAAGAAAAAGACATTCTGAAGCTGCTGCCGCCGCCGAAGCGGCCGCCCAAGCTCACGTCGCGGCGGATCGGCATCCACACCTCGACGGCGGGCGGAGTGGCCAATGCCGCGGAGCGCGCCTATCGCCTGGGCTGCAATGCCTTCCAGATTTTTTCCTCCAGTCCGCGGCAGTGGGCGCCGTATGAACTGGCGCGCTCGCAATGCGAAGAGATGTCGCGCTTGCGCCAGCTTTACGGGCTGGCGCCGCTAGTCATTCATGCCAACTATCTGGTGAATCTCGCGGGCGGCAATCCTGAGTTTCACGCGAAATCTATCGCAGCCTTTCGCGGCGAGGTGGAGCGCGCGCTGGCCCTAGGAGCGGAGTTTCTGGTGCTGCATCCGGGATCGTTTCGCGGCAGCAGCCGCGAAGAAGGCCTGCAGCGGGTCGCGCTGGCCATCGAGCAGGCGGTGGATGGGCTCGACTTGAACTCTGCCACCCAGCCAAAGGAAGGTTGGGTGGGGCACCCGCTGCGCATCCTCATCGAGAACACCGCCGGATCGGAGTTCTCGCTGGGCGGCAACTTCGAGCAGGTTGCGGAGTTGCTCTACCTGCTGGGCGGATTCGTGCCTTCGGGCGCATGCATTGATACCTGCCACACGCACGTCGCGGGATATGACATGGTGAGCGAAGCAGGATTCGCCGACACGCTTGACCAGCTCGACCGCACGGTTGGGGTGAAGAATGTGTACG
>Ga0074046_10003861_pt1 | contig 12389 bp, 14 predicted proteins | sample BogForMeECP23OM3_FD_94441 | JGI IMG/M metagenome (GOLD analysis project Ga0074046, IMG submission 94441) | Bog forest soil microbial communities from Calvert Island, British Columbia, Canada - Bog Forest MetaG ECP23OM3 | ecosystem: Environmental > Terrestrial > Soil > Wetlands ...
AATCGTCATTGCGAGGAGCGAAGCGACGAAGCAATCCAGGGGATCGGAGGTCAGCGGCGGTGGCCCTGGATTGCTTCGCTTCGCTCGCAATGACGGTCGCATATCGGCTTGATCGAAAAGCGCAGAACCCATGGACGTTGGTACAGCAGCGGGCGCAGAAGCAATGCGGATGCGGCGCAATCGGCAGCAGGTCGAAGACGACTTGCCGCTCCGCGGTCGTTCGCCCCCGTGAGTTCGTTGCCGCTTGACAGCCAGCTGGAACCGCTCAGGACTGTTGGGAACGACAAAAATCCGGCGGCGTCGTTCACCGAAAAGTCTAGGCTGGTACGCCCATAGGATCATTGTCCGAGCCCCGAGCGCTTCTTAGCTGGCTCTCTGAAATCTCTGTAGCGAGCCAGCTCGGAGGAGTGAGCCATGCTCAAAGCGAGCGCAGCGATCGGCCGGACATTCGGGGGCGCCCGAATGTTCTCGAGCGGGCGCGCCTCTCCCTATGCTCCTAGATTGTGGGAAAGACCTATGTTCAAAGCCAAAGCCAAAGCCATTGCCCTGGGCGGCCTCGGCGGCGCCCTGGCGCTCTTCTCAGTCACAGCCTCCGCGCAGACCGGCACGTCCTCGTCATGGGGCTCCTACGGGTACGGTCAGCAGATTCCAACGCAGGCGCTGAGCCCCTTCGATCGCGAGTGGAACCACGACTATCAATCCGAGAACGAAGCGGCAGCTGGATCGGAATGGCTCAGGGAGCATCGCGGCGCGGGGCAACGCTCCTGGCTCCCGTTCCCGTGATCGGTCCGCTTTGCCGGAGCGAATCCTTCGTTAACCCGCCTTGCTGAGCCGCGGCGAAGAGCCGGTCGAGGCCGGATCGCCTCGGGTTGGGGTTCGCGTCCCCGGAGCTTGGACTCGATCACACGCGCGCCCGCTACTATCTCACCGCAAGGGCGGCGGAAGCGGCGGCGAGCGCAAAAAAAGCCTACTCCGATCTTTGAGCCGTCGGGCGCCAAGTGTTCTCAAGTGGGCGGGCCTCTCCGGTCGCGCTTACATTATGGGAAAGACCTATGTTCAAAGCCATAGCCATTGCCCTGGGAGGCCTCGTCGCCGCCCTGGCGCTTCTCACTGTCGCGGCCTCCGCGCAGACCGGCACGTCCTCGTCATGGGGCTCCTACGGGCGCGGCCAGCAGATTCCAACGCAGGCGCTGACGCCCGTCGATCGGTGGTGGAACCACGACCACGAAGCCCAGTACGAAGCGGAAGCCGGAGCGGGATGGCTCAGGCAGCACAGTGGGGCGGGCCAACGTTCCTGGTCCCCGTTCCAGTGATCGGGTCCGCATTGCACGAGCCCATCCGCCGCTGACCGGCTTGTTGGGGCGCGACGGGGTTATCGGCGGAGCGAAGCGCGACAGGAGGCGCCCGTCCCGCGTGCCCCTTGGGAGCGGCGAGACGCCGCCCCTCCGAGGGCTAGCCCGCGCCGGTAATCCGCAGAATTGCGCCAATGATGGAGTCGGTCAGCCGCGCGACCAACTGCCAGACGAAGTTGAGATCGAGCCCGGTCTGTGCGCCCAGCACGGGCAAGATGAGCAGCGCGCCGATGAGGATCATCATGCCGTAGGGCTCGAGCGAGGCGAGGGCGAGCGAAGGCCCGTTGGGCAGCAGCCCGACCAGGATACGGCCGCCGTCGAGCGGGGGAATCGGCAGCAGGTTGAAAACGGCGAGCAGCACGTTGATGAGAAGCGCGTTGTTGAGATTATCGGCCGCCCAGCGCGCCGCGTCGGGCCGCATGAACGGAACCAGGCGGAACAACAGGGCGCTGAGCGTCGCGAGCGCGAGATTCATCGCAGGGCCTGCGGCGGCGACGAACACGGAGTCCAGCTTCGGATTCCTGAGCGCGCGGAAATCGACTGGCACCGGCTTGGCGTAGCCGAACAAGAACGGCGAGCCAACGAGCATCAGCAGCGCCGGCAGCAGGATCGTGCCGAACGGATCGATGTGTTTCAGCGGATTGAAGGTGACGCGGCCCATCCGCCACGCCGTGTCGTCGCCGAACAGCCGCGCGACAAAGCCGTGCGAAGCCTCGTGAAAGGTGATGGCGATCACCAGCGGGATGATCCAGGTCGAAAGCTGATAGAGCGAAAGGGCGAAATGGGGAAGCATCGCGCTCAACCCGGGCCGGCTGGCGTCGCGCTGGGGACCGAAGGCGCCGCCCGCAATTCGTCGCGAAGCTGCTTCAGCGCGGTTTCGTCGAGCGTCTCGCGTTCGAGCAGAAGCTTGGCGCCGTGCTCGAGCGTGGCCTCGTGCGCCTTGAGGATCCCGACCGTTCGGTCGAACGCGCCGTCGACGATTTCCTGAACCGCCGTGTCGATGGCGTGCGCCGTTTCGTCGCTGTAGCGTTTCTGACGGAAATCGTCGGGGGCCGGCGGGCCGGACAGGAACGGCGAGGGCGCGCTCTCGTAAGACACGGGGCCCAGCGCCGGCTCCATGCCGAAACGCATGACCATGTCGCGCGCGATGTCGGTCACCTTGGCGAGGTCGTCCGCCGCTCCGGTCGAGAGCTGGTGGAAGACCACCCATTCGGCGGCGCGCCCGCCGAGCAGGACGGCCATCCTGTCGAGCAGTTCCTCGCGCGTTATGACGTATCGATCCTCGGTCGGACGCTGGATCGTATAGCCGAGCGCGCCGACTCCGCGGGGGATGATCGAAATCTTGTGCACCGGATCGACGTTCGGCAGCGACATCGCCACCAGCGCGTGCCCCATCTCGTGATGGGCGACGACCCGCCGCTCCTTGGGACTGAGCACGCGCTTCTTCTTCTCCAGGCCGGCGACCATGCGCTCGACGGCCTCGGTGAAATCGCCCATCGAGATTTCCTTGGCGTTGCGCCGGGTCGCGACAAGCGCCGCCTCGTTGACGAGATTGGCGAGGTCGGCGCCGGTGAAGCCGGGCGTCAAAGCCGCGATCTTTTCCGCCGAGACGTCGGCGGCGAGCTTGTGGTTCTTGAGGTAGAGATTGACGATGTCGATGCGGCCGGCCTTGTCCGGCCGGTCGACCAGCACCTGGCGGTCGAAACGCCCGGCGCGCAGCAACGCCGGATCGAGGATTTCTGGCCTGTTGGTCGCCGCGAGCAGCACCAGGCCGCTGCGTGAATCGAAGCCGTCCATCTCGACCAGCAGCTGGTTGAGCGTCTGCTCCTTCTCGTCGTGCCCCATATAGGGATAGGCGCCGCGGGCGCGGCCCAGCGCGTCGAGCTCGTCGATGAAAATGATCGCCGGCGCCCTCTCGCGCGCCTGCACGAACAGATCGCGCACCCGCGCCGCGCCGACGCCGACGAACATCTCGACGAATTCGGACCCGTTGATCGAGAAGAACGGCACGCCGGCTTCGCCGGCGACCGCCCGCGCGAGCAGGGTCTTGCCGGTGCCCGGCGGCCCGATCAGCAGCACCCCCTTGGGCATTCGGGCGCCGAGCCGGCCGTATTCGGCGGGATGCTTGAGAAAGTCGACGATCTCCTTGAGTTCGGCCTTGGCCTCGTCCTCGCCCGCCACGTCGTTGAATGTCGTCTTGGTGTCGGTCTCGACATAGACCTTCGCCTTGCTGCGGCCGATCGACATCAGCCCGCCGCCCGCGCCTGCTGCGAAGCGGCGAAAAACGAAGTAATAGATGCCGATGAAAAACAGCATCGGAATGACCCACGACAGCAGGTCGGCCAGAAACGTGTTCGGGATCTCGCCGCTGAACTTCACATGATTCTTCTCGAGTTCAGCCGCGAGCTGGGGCGAGACCTCGGTCGTCTCGAACTCCTTTACGCCGTTCTTCTGCGGCTCCTTCCATTCCCCCTGGATGCGCTGGCCCGAGACGCGGACCTCCGCGATCTTGCCGCTGTTGAGGTCGGCGAGAAACTCGCTGTAGGGAATGGTGACGATCTTTTCCTGGCCCGCGGCCCACAGCTGCGCGAACAGGATCACGCCCATGACGGCGACGAAGACGTACCAGAGATGCCATTGCTGTTGCTTGTTCATCGGCGGCTCCCGAGTGCGGGTTACCTGCGAAAAGCGCCAGAACGCTTGCGCGCGTCGAAGTTTCATTGCGCGAGAAAACGGACCCAGTAAGGCGCTGCCGCGACCTGGCGTAAGATGAGCGACTACACTTTGGTATACCAGGTTTGGACTAACCGCTCGATCGGGGAGACGGCGCAAGTCCAGCGCGACCGGCTCAATCGGCAAATGGTCTCGAACGACGGCGATCTTGAAGAGGTTCCCGCAGGGGCGCGGAGGCTCGGCTATCGGGCTTGGCGCCGGCGCCAACCAGTGTATTACACTCGCTCGTCATTCCTCAGATGCGGTGAAGACAGATGCCCGACGCCGAACGCCTGCTCGTCCTCTTGCGCCATGGCCAGAGCGAATGGAACCTGAAGAACCTGTTCACGGGTTGGCGCGACGTGGGGCTGAGCCCCCTCGGCGTCGAAGAGGCCAAGGAGGCCGGCCGGCGTCTCAAGGCGCGTGGCATCGTGTTCGACGTCACGTTCACCTCCGCCCTGGTCCGGGCCCAGCACACGCTGCAACTGGCCTTGGCCGAGTTGGGGCAGACCGGCCTGCCCGAAAGCCGCGACCAGGCGCTCAACGAACGCGACTACGGCGACCTGATCGGACTGAACAAGGACGATGCGCGCAAGAAATGGGGCGAGGAGCAGGTCCACAAGTGGCGGCGAAGCTACGACGTTCAGCCGCCCGGCGGCGAGAGCCTCAGGGATACGGTCGCGCGGGCGCTCCCTTATTATTGCCAGAACATCCTGCCGGAGGTGCTCAGGGGGAAACGGGTGCTGGTCTCCGCGCATGGCAACAGCCTGCGCGCGCTGGTGATGGTTCTCGATCGCCTGACTCCCGAGACCATTTCCTCGATGGAGCTCGCCACAGGCGTGCCGCTCGTCTACCGCCTCAACGCGGATTCGACCGTCGCCTCGAAAGAAGTCTTGACTGCGTGAGTTAGTTTGGCCCGGGCGCGTGGCCGCGCCGGGCTGTAGGCGCGGCTACAAGACGCGGGCGTCGCGTCAGAACGCGCTCTTGATCACCCCTCCGTCGGCCCTTACCGCGGCGCCGGTCGTCGCCGAGGCGAGGGGGCTCGCGAGATAGGTGACGAGACTGGCGACCTCCTCGGACGAGGCGAACCGCTTGATCAGCGAGGTCGGCCGGACCTTGGCGAAGAACTCCTTCTCGAACGCCTCGAACGAAACGCCTTCGGTCCTGGCGAGCGCATCGACGAATTCGGTGACGCCGCGCGACCGGGTCGGGCCGGGGAGCACGCTGTTGACCGTGATTCCGGTTCCGGCGACCGCTTCGGCGAGGCCCCGCGACACGGCGAGCTGCGCGGTCTTGGTCATGCCGTAGTGGATCATCTCCGCCGGAATCTGCACCGCGCTTTCGCTCGAGATGAAGATGATGCGGCCCCAATTCGCCCGCCGCATCGCCGGCAGGTAAAGCCGCGCGAGGCGCACGCCGCTCAGCACGTTCGCCTCAAAGAAACGGACCCAGTCGGCGTCTGGAATCTCCTCGAACGGCTTCGGCTCGAAGATGCCGAGATTGTTGACGAGGATTTCGACCCCGGGGTGCGCGCGGGCGAGATCCTCGGCGACGCTCGCGAGGGTGAGATCGCCGGCGAAGCCGAGCGCCTCGCCGGCGCCATCCGAGCCGATCTGCGCGACGGCGTCATCCACCGCCGTCTGCGTGCGGCCGTTGACGATCACGCGGGCGCCTTCCTTGGCCAGTGCGGCAGCGATCGCGAAGCCGATTCCGGCGGTGCTTCCGCTAACGAGGGCGACTTTCCCTTTCAGCCTGAGATTCATGGTTTCGTCTCCATCGACCGCCTTTACCCTATTCCTTCACCGCCTTCGCCATTGCCTCCTGCTCCGACGGCGAGGGCGCGCCGTAGAAGGCGGGGTCGGTGTCCTTGCCGCCGAGCGCGCCGTAAGCGTGCGCGCCCTTCGCATCGAACAGCACGACGAACTTGTGCCCCGCGCAGTCCGTCGGCTTGCAGACGAACGACAACTTGTAGTCCTTGCCGTCGATGGTCAGGTCGCTGATTTGCCCCGAGAGGCCGTCGAAATCCTTATTGAACTGGACGAGCCAGTCGGGCGTCGGCTGGACGACCTTCATCAGCCTGTCCCACGACGCGTGATAGGCGGTCCGCCCGTGCAGCACGTCGAACAGGAATTCGGTCTCCGCCGCCTGGGCGGCGCCGGCGAGGATCGCAAGAGCAAGGGAGAGGCTGAAGCGCATTGTCTACTCGAACGTCTGCATTGAAGCGAAGGGGAAAGGTCGTCGGGTTCACGAAGGATCAGGCTTCCCTCACCCCGGCCCTCTTCCGCAAGCGGGAGAGGGCGCGCGGGCGAATCCCTTCTCCCGCTTGCGGGAGAAGGTGGCGCGCAGCGCCGGATGAGGGCCTGAACCGGGCCTAGAACGCCTTGAAGGTGATGATCGTGCGCGTGTCGACGATGCCCGGGATCGTCTGCACCCTGTGGCCGACGAAATGGCCGATGTCGACGTCCTTCTCGACGTAGAACTTGGCGAGAATGTCGAAGTCGCCGGCGATCGAATAGATTTCCGAGGCGATCTCCGCTTCGGCCAGCGCGTTCGCCACCTCGTAGGTGCGGCCGAGCGCGCATTTGATCTCAACGAAAAAAGTCTGCATCGGATCACGGCCCCTCCTTGCCGTTCTCTTGTGCAACAACTTCGACGTCTTGGTCCATGCCCGACTTCACCTCGAACGACGATTGATAGGTCTTGGCGTCGTGCCGGGCGACGACGGCGTATTCGCCCTCTGCTAGAACGAGCGAGGGAAAGGCGCCGATCAGCTCGCGAATGACGTCGCCTCCCGGCGTCAGCACGGTGAAGGTGGTGTTGGCGAGCGCCTCCCCGCCCGGTTTGTTGACTAGCTTGAGCGTCAGGGTCGCGCAGCGATGGCGCAGGGTCACGTCGACGAGCTTGCCCGACGCCACCTTGATGTCGGCGTTGACGATCGAGTTGGTCGGCAGCGTGGTCGGCGGCGCGGGCGCCGCGGATTTGCCGGTGCTCGGGTTGGTCGAGGCGAGGAAGCGGCCGCCGACCGTGTCGAGATAGGTGGACACGATGTGGTAGTTTCCTTCCGGCAGGCCGATGAGGTCGCCGGCCTTCGCCTTGGCGTCGACGAGCTTGCCCTGCGGATTGCGCCCTTCCGGCACGTAAATCGCGAGCGAAAGCTTGGAGGGATCGATCGGCGCCTCGGCGACCGTGCCGTCGATCTTGAGCGCGCCCGCCGCCAAGGTCAGCCGTTCGGAGCGAACCTCGGGGCCGAGCGTCATCCGCTTCGTCGCGCTCGCGAGGCCGAAGGCGACATGCACCACGTAATCGCCGGGCGGGACGGTCAGCGTCGGGTTGGCGAGATTGGACTCCACGATGAGCGCATGCGCGCCGTCGGCGTCGGCCCGCGCGTCGAATACGCGCCAGCGAAGGCCTCCGGTCAGCGGGGCGGAGGCGCCGTTCAGGACCGCCGAGAGGCTGAGCGTCGCCTGCCCGTCGGGCGTCGCCGGGTCGGCGCTCGCGGCCGGAGCCAGCATTGCGAGCGCGACAAGCCCGACGAACCCGATTGAGGCAACTCGCCGTCCGGCGCAGGAAAGCGCCCCTCCTCCCCCCTTGTGGGGGAGGGTCGGGAGGGGGGTCGCGCCATGCCGATCTCGATTGGCTCCGCTTCCATCGCCCGCGAACTCTGACGGAGGTCCGCGCAACAGCGCTACGATGAGACGTCCGCGCGACCCCCCACCCCGACCCGCCCCCACAAGGGGGGCGGGAGCGCAGCGGCGCCGTTGCCGATTCCACCAAAGCGCAACAAGGGCCAATAGAAGTGCTAATATCTGCACGACTGACTCATTTGGCTCCGTCTCGCAGGTTGTTCTTGCCGCCGCCCCGGCGGCGCCGCGTCCCGACCGCGCGACGGCTTGGGTCCTGCCGCCCCAATGAGGCGGATCGAAGGCGGTTTACAGTCGCGGCGGATTGAGCCAATCAGCCCCGCCACCAGGGACAAGCCGATGAACGACACGATCGCCCTTCTCGAGCGCCGCCGCTCGGCTCCGCCCGCCATCATGACCGGCCCGGGCCCGACGCAGGAGGAGCTGACGACCATTCTGACCGTCGCCTCGCGCGTGCCCGATCACGGCAAGCTCGCCCCGTGGCGTTTCGTCGTGTTCGAAGGAAAGGCGCGCGAGCGGGCGGTGCGCATTGCGCTCGGCGTCCGCCTCGAGGATAAGCGGGACCTCGACGAGGCGGGCCGAGCGGAGGAATTGCGGCGCTTCGCCCGCGCGCCGCTCGTCGTCGGCGTCGTGTCGCGCACCGCGCCGCACGTCAAGATCCCCGAGTGGGAGCAGGTGCTCTCGGCCGGCGCAGTCTGCATGAACCTGATCGTCGCCGCGCGCGCGCTCGGCTTCTCGGCCACCTGGCTCACCGAATGGCCGGCCTACGACGCCCGCTTCCGCGCGGCGATCGGCCTCGCCGAACACGAGAAAATCGCCGGCTTCATCCACATCGGCAAGGCGGCCGCGGTCGAGGACCGGCCGCGCCCGCCGCTGTCGGAGATCGTCACGACCTTTCCCGAGTGAGGCGCCGATGTTCTACGAGACTGGCAAACGCGACAGGACGAAGCTGCCGCACGATCCGTTCAAGGCGATCGTCGCCCCGCGTCCGATCGGCTGGATTTCGACGCGCGCGCTCGACGGGCGGGTCAATCTCGCCCCCTACAGCTTCTTCAACGGCTTTTGCAGCGTGCCCCCCATTGTCGGCTTCTCCAGCGAGGGCTGGAAGGATTCGGCGTCCTTCGCAAAGGAGAGCGGGGAATTCGTCGCCAATCTCGCGACGCACGAATTGCGTCACCCGATGAACGCGACCTCGGCGTCATTTCCGCGCGGCGACAACGAATTCGCCCACGCTGGGCTCACGATGGCCGAATGCCGTCTCGTCAGGGCGCCGCGGGTCGCCGAGAGCCCCGCTTCGCTCGAATGCAAGGTGGTCGAGATCGTCGAGATCAGGACGCGGAGCGGCGCATGGAGCGGCAGCGTGCTCACGCTCGGCGAGGTCGTCGCGGCCCACATCGACGAATCCTACATCCGCGATGGCCGTTTCGACACCGGCGGCGCCCATCCGCTCGCGCGCTGCGGCTATCAGGACTACGCGGTGGTCGAATCGGTGTTTTCGCTGCCACGGCCGAAGGGCGGCGGGGACGTGTGAGTCCCGCAAGTTTCTATCCGCGGTTGCTGGGAGGGCCAGGCGCGCTCCAAAGAGCGTCCGGACCGGTCTTTTGACGGGCAACGGCGCGCAGCTACGAGTTCCTGCGCGAGGCGAGTTCCTGCATCACGAACACAATGAAATTCGGCTCCCGCTCGATGAGGGCGCGGAACCTCTCCTCCTCGAGCAGCGCGAGCTGGCAAGAACCGGCGGCTCTCGCGGCAGTCAACCTCGGGCTCACGTCGAGCAGCGAAAGATTGCCGAGCGCCTGGCCCTCGTGGATCGTGCCGACGACCCTCTCGTCGGACAGGACCTCGACCTCGCCCTTGACCACGACATACATGCAGTGCGGCGGTTTTCCATCGCCAAAAATGACCTCGCCGGCGGCATAATCCTTCACCGTTCCGAGCGACCGCGCCACCGACCGGAATTCGGGCTCCTCATCGAGACGCATGAACTCGCCCCTCGGCTGAGCGATATGCACATTCATTTTCGCCTCGCAAACTTGAACTCACCAGCGCCACTGGCGCATAACAAACAGATAGCCAAGATTGGGCTCGCGCGGCGTGATCCTCATCACGGCGCCAGCGCGTTCTGCGAGCGGGGATCATACGTTGTCCACCTGAACAGCTGATGAATCCAGATGCGCGGCGAGCGGCGCACATCTTGGTTCCGGGCCGATCGCCCAGGAGAGCGAGTTCGCCGCCAATCTGGCGACGCGGGACCTGCGCGATCCGATGAACGTGCCCTCGGCCCCGCGAATGAGCGCGAATGAGAAGGGCGGACCGCCTCGATCAGAGTTCGACGGGTTCGCCTGTCCGGGCCGACCGCAGCGCGGACTGACACAGCTTGATCGTGGCGAGATTGGCGCGTGCCGAATTTTTCGGCTCGCGCTTTTCCTCGATCGAGGCGAGCAGCTCGCCCATTGCGCCCGCAAAGCCGTCGTTGAACCATGCGCCCTGGAGGACGGGGCGCGCGACCCCAGCCTCAGTGTGCAGTTCGATCGCTTGCGCGTTGAGATCGGGCCCGGCGCTCGCGGCGACGCCGCTTGTTCCGATGACGACCGTCGAATCGCGCGCACCGTAGTGCGTGGCGCCGTCGAATGTGAGCGACGCCTGGCCGCCCTCGAAGGCGACCAGCGCCTCGGCAAGCAACGGCGGCCGCACTTTCTGGCCCGCGGCGCGCGTTGCAGTCGCCGCGACCCGCCGCGCCCGGTCGCCGATCAGACTCGAGAGGAAATCGAACCAGTGGATGCCGAAATCCCAGAGGACGAGATCGTCGATCGCCTCGAACGGCGTCCCGGCGATCCAGCCGTGGTTCCAGCGGATGGCGACATGGACGCCGGTGACATCGCCGATGAGGCCGGAGGCGGCCGCCTCGCGCAGCCAGGCGAGATGCGGCGCAAAGCGCCCGTTCTGGTTGACGGCGAGCAGGAGGCCCCGGCTCTCGGCGAGTTCGACGAGCTCCCTGCCGACCGCGAGGTCTTCCACGAACGGCTTCTGCGACAGGACGTGCTTGCCGGCGATGAGGGCGCGCCGCATCAGGTCGACGCGGACGTCGGGATGGGTCGCGATGTCGAGAACCTTGACCGCGGGGTCGCCGAGAACCGCCTCGAGATCGTCGGTGATCCGCGCCGCGGGAAAATAGGCGTCCCGGCGAGCGCGCGCATGCTCGAGACTGCGCGACGCGATCGCGGTCACGTTGAGCCGGTAACGCGCATAGACGTCGAGATGCGCGGCGCTGATTCCCCCGGCGCCGATCAAGGCAATGCCGACGTTTTTTGTCCTTCGGCATCGGCGGGCGATAGGGGAGGTCCGGCGCGGCGACTTCCGCCTCCGCTTTGGCGGTCAGCGCGTAATCGCTCGCCGAAGACGTGCGGGCCTGGCTCGCGGTCAATGCGCGACGCTCGCCAGGTCGCCGGTGATGACCCGCTCGACCTCCGCCACCGACGTCTGCTTCGGATCGATGTCGTCGGCGACGATCCTGCCGCGCCGCATCACCACGATGCGGTCGACCACCTGGAACACGTGGTGGATGTTGTGGGCGATAAAGATGCAGGAATGGCCGGAATCGCGGGCGTTGCGGACGAAGCGCAGGACGCCCTGCGTCTCGGCGACGCCGAGGTTGTTGGTCGGCTCATCGAGGATGATGAGGTCGCTGTCGAAATGCATCGCGCGCGCAATCGCGACCGCCTGACGCTCGCCGCCCGACAGCGAGGCGATCGGGGTCGAAGCGGGAATGGCCTTGCCGATGCCGACCCTTTTCAGGCGTTCGCCGGCGACCCGCTCCATCAGCTCCGCGTCCATCCGGTTGAGGATGCGCGGCCCCTTGATCGGCTCCCGGCCGAGGAAGAGATTGCGGGCGATCGACAGCTGCGTCACCAGGGCCGAATCCTGGTAGATCGTCTCGATGCCTGCGGCGATGGCGTCGGTGGTGCTGCGCATCTCGATCCGTTTGCCGCGCACGTAGATGTCGCCGCTGGTCGCGCGCAATGCGCCGGACAGCACCTTGATCAGCGTCGACTTTCCCGCGCCGTTGTCGCCGAGCAAACCGACGATTTCCTGGCGCGTGACGCTAAAGTTGACGTCGTCGAGCGCCTGAACGCGGCCGAAGAACTTGTTGATGTGCTCCATGCGGACGAGGTCTTCCGCCATCTCACGTCCCCGCCTGATGCCGGCGCTCGAGCCAGGAATGCAGCGCCATCATGCCGAGAATGATGGCGCCGATGAAGATATTGTAGGCGAGGCCCGGCACGCCGATCAGCACGATCCCGTTGCGCATCACCCGCAGGATGAGGATTCCGAGCACCGTGCCGAGGATCGTGCCTCGCCCGCCGGTCAACGCCGTGCCGCCGATCACCACCATGGCAATGACCTCGAGCTCGTAGCCCGTGCCGCTGTTTGGATTGGCCGCCGAGGCGCGGAGCGAACTGATGACCCCGGCGAAGGCCGACATCACCGCGGTCAGGATGAATAGCGCCACCTTGACTCCGTTGACGTCGACGCCGCGCGCCCGCGCGGCGACCGCATTGCCCCCGGTCGCCTGGATCCAGTTGCCGTATTTCGATTGCGTCAGGACGTAGCCGAGGATGACGGCAGCGGCGATGAACCAGAACAGCGACGCGTAGACCCGCAGCGGTCCAATGTAGAAATCGCC
>Ga0074046_10003862_pt1 | contig 12384 bp, 9 predicted proteins | sample BogForMeECP23OM3_FD_94441 | JGI IMG/M metagenome (GOLD analysis project Ga0074046, IMG submission 94441) | Bog forest soil microbial communities from Calvert Island, British Columbia, Canada - Bog Forest MetaG ECP23OM3 | ecosystem: Environmental > Terrestrial > Soil > Wetlands ...
CGTTGCCGGGCCAGTCGTAATTCAGCAGCGCCTTGAGCGCCTCGTCCGAAACTGCCTTTTCGATGCCCGCGTCGTGCCCAATGCGCTCGAGAATGTGCGCCACCAGCAGCGGGATGTCCTGCCTACGCTCGCGCAGAGGCGGAATCCGCAGCGTGAGCACGTTCAGCCGGAAGAAAAGATCGCGCCGGAACGTGCCCCCGGCCACCGCCTGTTCCAGGTTGCGATTGGTCGCGGCCAGAATCCGCACGTTGATGGGAACGCACTTCACGCTTCCTACCGGACGAATCTCCTTCTCCTGGATCGCTCGCAACAGCTTCGCCTGCAAGTCGGTCGACAGTTCGCCGATCTCGTCCAGAAATACCGTGCCGCCTTCGGCGATGGCCAGCAGCCCGTCCTTCGGATTCGTCGCGCCCGTGAAGGAGCCGCGCACGTGCCCGAACAGTTCGCTTTCGATCAGCGTGGGCACCAGCGACCCGCAGTCGACCGGGATAAACGGTTTGTCGCGGAAGATGCCGGAGAAGTGGATGGACTTCGCCACCAACTCCTTTCCCGTCCCGCTTTCGCCCAGAATCAGCACCGGATGCGCACTCTGTCCCGCTTTCGCGATGATGCGGTAGAGTTTCTCCATCTCCGGCGCGCGCCCAATGATGTTGCCGAACCCCTGCCGCGATTGGATGGTTTCCCGCAGCACCCGGTTCTCCGTCTTCAGCCGCAGATGCCCCGCCACCCGCTCCAGCAGCAAACGCAGTTCTTCCATGCTGAAGGGTTTGGTGACGTAGTCGTAGGCGCCATCTTTCATGGCCTGCACTGCCGACTGCACCGTGCCGTACCCGGTCACGACGATCACCAGCGCATCCGGGCGCTGCTTTTTGATCGCGTGCAGCGCTTCGAGGCCGCCTGAACCCGGCCGCAAGTCCAGCAGCACCGCGTCGGCGCTCGATCGGTCGAGCAACCGGCAGGCTTGTTCGGCGGATTCCGCCACCTGGGTATTGAACCCGAGCGATTGCGCTACCTCGCGGCAAGCCTCGCGGATGGTGCGGTCATCGTCCACGATCAGCAGGTTCAGGAAATTCGCTCCCTCGATTTGCACGGGATGACTTGGGCATTGACTGACAACGGCAGCGGCCGATGCGTTGAACATGACGAATCTCCCTCTTCAAGATCTTTCTGTAGAGACGGGGCTTGCCCCGTCTCCCTCTGCGTCCGGAGACGCGGCAAGCCGCGTCTCTACGGGAAAATCACACGTCCCGGCGAAGACACTTCGGTCGGAGACTGCCCCATCGCGCATTCGATCACGGGGAAAAGCACCGCAATGCTGGTGCCGCGTCCCGGTTCGCTCTCCACTTCAATCGTCCCGCCGGATTCCATGACGATGCGCCGCACCGTCGCCAAGCCCAGCCCCGTGCCCCGACCCGGCTTCTTGGTGGTGAAGAAAGGCTCGAACAAGTGCGCCCGCGTTTCCGCATCCATTCCGCAGCCGTTGTCTGTCACCACCACCGAGACGGCACGCCGGGTGCTTCCGAGTCCAGTTTGACTGGAACCTTCACCGGGAAGTTCCGCAGCCGAGGTGCTGAGCCTGATCGTCCCGCCCTGCGGCATGGCATCGCGCGCGTTCAGCACCAGGTTCAGCAGGATCTGCCGCAATTGCGCGGGATCGGCCAGTACCAGTCCGGCGCCGGAGTCGAACTCCGAGTCGAGCACTGGGTCGAGCATCATGACCAGCTCAATCTGCTCGCCGACCAGTCGCTGCAACAGATTTTTCGAGGCAGTCACAATTTCGTTGATCCGGATGGCGCGTGGTTCCGCGGCTTGCTTGCGCGCGATCGCTAAGAGTTGCTGCGTCAGCGCAGCGCCCTGTTCGCTTGCCAGGCGGACTTCTTCAATTTGCTGGCATAGCCCGTTCCACTCCAGGCCAGACTTTGCCAATTCAGCGCCCGCCAGTTCAGCGCTCTTCAATCCGGCGTTCTTCAATCCGGCGCTCAGCAGATCGCAGTACAGCAGGATGCCGGTCAGCAGGTTGTTGAAGTCGTGCGCGACTGCTCCCGCCAGCCGCCCCAGGACTTCCATCTTCTCGGCTTGGCGCAACTGCTCTTCCACCTGTTTGCGCGCGGTCGCGTCCGTGAGTACTGCGATCAGGAAGGCGGGCTGACGGCGAGCGTCGCGCCCAAGCGATACCGTCAAATCTCCCCAGAGCTCGGAACCGTCTTTGCGCCGGCAGCGCTTTTCGATTTCGAACGAGTCACGCTCGCCCAGCACCAGTTCGCTCAGCAGTCGCTGCTCCGGCGCAGAATTGCCGAGTGAAATGTCGCGGCGGAGTTCCGGAAAAAGCTCACCAGCGTGCGTGCCGGCCAATTCCCGTTGGCCGTAGCCGAGCATTCGGCTGAGGGCTGGATTCGCTTCCAGAATCCCGCCATCGAGCCGGCAAATCCCGATCCCAATCGCGGCCCCTTCAAACATCGCCTGGAAGGGCAGATCGCGGTCTTGGTCGAACGCTGCCGGAAATTGGGTCACGACACTCATGGCATACCTGGTCTCAGGTCTTAAGGTCTCAGGTCTCAGGAAAACCAAGTTCTAAGACCTGAGACGTGACCTCCGATTCCAAGTTGGGAAAAGTAAGGCCAACCTTTTCCGCAAATGAACCGCGTTAGACCTGATTGGGGAAAAGTGTAGTAGGAAAACCACCGCCGCTAAGTGCGAGCCATCACACCGAATTTGTGATGAATCCGCGGTGGTGATTCCCAAGGAATCGTGATGCGGAAGCAGCTAAGACTTTAGCTGGCTCACGCCGGGTCTTTCTTGCGGACGTGCAGCAACTTCTCCACCTCGGCCACGACGCTTCCGGATTCGTCCTTGACCTCGACCGTGAACACGCGTTCGATCTTCTGCTGGGAAAGCAGAGCATGCCTGATTTCCTCGATCTGTTCTTCGGACAGCCGGAAGCTGGCGGAAACCTTTCCGCGTCCCGGCTTCTTGAAACGGATGCTGGCTGCCTTGTCCCAGACGATGTAATCCTTCCCTAGATTCTCGATCAGCATGAGCATAAAAAAGGGGTCGGCCATCGAGTACAGCGACCCTCCGTAATGGGTCCCAACGTAGTTCGCGTTCCACCGGTGAAGTTTCATCTCCACATCAATCTCTCTCCAGTCGGAGGCGAGCCGCCTTATGCGGATTCCAGCGCCCAGAAACGGCGGCCAGATGTTCAAAAGGATGCGCGCGTGGCGCTTCAAAGTCGTTTTCACGGGACGCTCCTGCTGCGATTCACGGTTTGTGATCTGCCGCTGACTTCCGCAACAAGAATAGCCGCTCCGCGGCTTAAGAATGAAGCCCACGGCGCAAGCCGTGGGAAGGAAGCAAGAAACCGCCAGCGCCCATCGGGCGCGAAAGAATAGCCTGCTAGGCGAGGCGGGCCTCCCAGATCAGGGCGTCCATCCGTACTCTCGAGAGGCAACCGCGAGGATTCAGGTGATCGCGATCGACTGGATCACCCGCCCTCCGATCAGCAGCCTAGTGCCAAAGGAAGCGTCGCTTTCCGATGCTGCTGGTGGCAAGTATCCCCTGGTTTCCCCCCGCACTGATCACCACCGCGTCAATTTCCGAACCATTCGCGACCACGACGAAGTTTGCGACCACCGTCGGCCGTCCATCGGTGAAGTTGATAGTGAAGGTGCCGGTGCAATCGGAGTTCACCGTGTAAGTGCCGGTGGCTGGAGGGTGGGTGAAATCAGCGACGACCTCACCGTTAATCGTCACCGTGTCGATTTGGGTGAGGTTGCCCTTGCCATCATATTGCGTCATCGCCACACCCACCTGTGGGCCAGTGGGGCCCGGTCCGGCCAACTTGGTGCCTTGGACGGTGAATCCATAGTTGCCGGCGATCAGTTTGTTGTTGCAGGAAACGGAGTCACTCTGTGCGTATCCTGACCGCAAAGCCCCGAGCATCAGCAGAACTAGCGCGGCTGCATGCACCACTTGTTTCTTGTTCATAAGCTTCTCCTCATCTTGATTTCTTATTTTCGTCAGCGCGTCCCGCTTCATCGCGGAGCTACTGCCGAAGTGTGTGTTCTCATATCGCGCGGCTCGAGCCCGGTCAATTGACCCGCGATAAATCGTTTCTGACTTGCTAAAAGAAAGTTTCTGAAGGAGTTATCGAGTTCCCTGAACTGAAGTACTGGGATAAAATCAGGTCGCCCCGGGTTGAGAGTATGGAAGCGCCCGCCAGTTCCAGCCGCCGTGTTCGCATCGGACTCTTCGAAGTTGACTTTGGCTCTGCCGAAGTCCATAGAGAAGGCCGAAAAGTACCGCTGCAGGAACAGCCTTTTCGGGTTCTGGTCATGCTGCTGGAGCGTCCCGGAGAAATAGTCAGCCGCGAGGAGTTGCAGGCGCGTCTATGGCCGTCCGATACCTACGTAGGTTTCGATGAAGGCCTGAACACCGCTATCCGGAAACTGCGGGTGGCCTTTGGCGACTCTGCGGAGAACCCACGATTTGTAGAGACGCTTCCTCGTCGCGGGTATCGCCTGATCGCTCCTGTCGTGGAAGGTGTCGAGGGAGCCGTTCAATCTTCGGAAACCGCCGCGGTGGCAGACACAACCACCGAAGTGCCTGGTGATTGGCAATGGAAAGGCTACTGGCGAGTTCTGGCGTGGCCGGCGGCTGCTCTGCTCCTCATTCTGGCGGGCGTCGCATACACGTCACGTCGACATTCATCCCCGAATGCGTCCTCGAAATCCCTGGCCCAGAAGCGAGTGATGCTGGCGGTGCTGCCTTTCCAGAATATGAGCAACGATCCGGGGCAAGAGTACTTCAGCGACGGCTTGACGGAAGAGACGATTACCGACCTGGGCCAACTGAGCCCTGAACATTTAGGTGTCATCGCTCGCACCTCCGCGATGGCGTATAAGCACACCGACAAGACCGTGAGCCAGATCGGGCGTGAACTGGGGGTTGACTACGTTCTAGAAGGAAGCGTGCGACGTGAAGGCGGAGAGGCTCGCGTCAGCGCGCAACTAATTCGGGTGAGCGACCAAACTCATCTTTGGGCGCAGAATTATGAGCGCGAGCTGCATGACCTGCTGGGGATCGAGAGTGAATTGGGAAGAGCTATCGCTCAACAAGTGCAGGTGAATCTCACACCGCAAAAGCAGATCGAACTATCCAAGATGCGCGCGATTGACCCGGAGGCCTACGACCTGTACTTGAAAGGCCGCTTCTACTGGAACCAGAGAAATCCCGCCGCCATAAAAGAGAGCATTGGGTACCTCCTGAAGGCCACCTCCAAAGATCCGAATTTCGCCCTGGCTTACGTCGGCCTGGCCGATGCCTACAATATCGGCAATATTATGGGCGTCTACTCGCCGAAGGACAGCTTTCCTGAAGCCAAAGCGGCAGCCACCAAAGCCTTGGAGCTGGATCCTTCGCTGGCGGAGGCGCATGCTGCCCTGGGCATGGAATTGTCGCATTACGAGTTTGACTTCCCCGGGGCACAAAGAGAATTTCTGAAAGCTATCGAAGTCAATCCGAACTCTGCCTACGCCCATCTCTTTTATTCCAATTGCTACCTCTCTCCCATGGGTCGAACCTCAGAAGCCATCGCCGAAAACAAGAAGGCTCTGGAACTGGACCCCTTGTCGTTGCCGATTAACAACTTCATGGGCATGACCTATATGTTTGCCGGGGACTACGAAAAGGCCTATCAACAATTCCAGCGCACTATCGCGATGGACCCCACCTTTCCGCTTGCCCACGAGTACTTTTCCTTCCTTCTGGCGGAGATGGGAAGATACGAGGAGGCAATTAAGGAGAGCGAGAAGGGCGAGCTGCTGGGTGGCTCCAGTCCGGAGGACGCGGCCGCGGAGGCGACCACCATGCTGCACGCCCTCAAAACAGGAGGGGGAAAGGGGTTCTGGCAAAAGAATCTCGACTTGACCCTGCGGGTACTGAAGCAACCGAGGGGCGGGTTTATGGCAGCCAGCGTGGTGGCGGCTTCTTACGCGCGAGCAGGCGACAAGGACAAGGCTTTCGAATGGCTCGACAAAGCGTACGCAGAACGCGACGGCGAGGATATCGCGTTGCTGAAGTGCGATCCTAGCTTCAAGAATCTCCGCGGCGATCCCAGATTTGCCGCTTTGCTGCGGCGCTTGGGCCTGCCTGAATAGCTGATGGGGGCGCCGTTTCCGTTCGGATTCCTCGAATTTTCAGGAATATTGAACATGATGATTAGCAATCGCAATTATCGTTCAGCAGGGAAGCCCATGCCCTGCCATCCCCATCGCATCGCCGTCATCCTGCTGGCGCTGGGCATCGTCTGCGCCTGCGGCCGCCCCCCTGCTGACAGCCCTTCGAACTCCGATTCACAAAAGCTGCCCTTCGATCGCGAGCCGCGCTCGACCGGCATTTCGCCCAGCCAGTCGCTGATTCCATCCACCACGAGCCTGCCCGAGGGAACCCCCATCCCAGTTCGCCTCGAGCGCGCGCTTTCGAGCGCGTCGTGGCATGCGGGAGACACCTTCAAAGCGACTGTCGATGAACCAGTCGTGATCGACGGCCAGACGCTTCTCGCCCGCGGCACGCCCGCGACCGGCCGCGTACTCGAAGCCAAGCCTTCCGCAACTTCGCTCGGGCGTTCCAGCGAGCCCGGCTATCTTCGGATCGTGCTGGTGAGTTTGAACGTCGGCGGCAGGCCGGTCATGATCGAGACCTCCAGCATCTTCGCCAAAGGCGGTTCCCGCGATGAAAGAAACTCGCCAACCGGTTCGGGCGCCGGCCAGAAAGATAAAGATAAAGACAAAGATATTGTGCTCGGCATTGATCGCCGTCTCAACTTCCGACTCGCGCAGACCGTTGATTTGCAATAATCCTGACGCGCTGAATTCCCACTACATAAAATTTACATCCTGACGCGTGTCGTCACTGGCCGCCGCGCCTCGCTGTTGGCAGGTATGTTGCTGTAAAAAAGGGAGTTTCCCGTTCTGGCAAACTGCTTGCTCTATTCCGGTTAAGACTCCAGTGGGGACCGTTATGGCGTTTATGCTTTCCATGATCTTCGCCTTTGCACTCATCGCCATGGCGACGGTTGTCATGACGATTCTTGCACTGTGGGTCGTTCGATGGCTGCTGGGGGCTGGTCAGTTCCTGGGTCAGGTTCGTGCGCCCGGTGACACATTCGTCGATGAGGGAACTCCAGCCTTCCCGCGCCATCTCGTGATCGAGTAGACCAAGCAAAAGTCTTGTTGAGGAAAGGAGCAAGCATGAAACGAAATCTGGTTCTGGTGGTACTCACTCTGGCAGTGTTGCTGGGAAATCTCGCCTGGGCGGGTTCGGTGCGTGAAGACGCAACCGAGCGGCTGCAGAATTCCGCGTACGTGCTCAAAGAAATCGCGGCCGCTCCCGACAAAGGCATCCCGGAAGAAGTATTGAGCAATTCCAAATGCATCGTGGTCGTCCCGCACCTGGTCAAGGCCGGCTTCATCGTCGGCGCCAAACACGGCCGCGGAGTCGCGGTGTGCCGCACCAGTGCGGGATGGAGCGCACCCGCCTTTATCAGCGTGGGCGGGGGAAGCTGGGGTCTACAGATCGGCGCCGAGGGCGTCGACCTGGTCATGCTGGTGATGAACCACCAGGGCCTGGAACATTTGCTCTCCAGCAAGTTTGAGCTAACGGGCGAAGGATCCGCGGCCGCTGGCCCAGTCGGACGCCACGCTTCCGCCGGAACCGACTGGAAGCTCAATTCGGAACTGTTGACCTACTCCCGCTCACGCGGCGTCTTTGCTGGGCTGACTCTGGAAGGCGCGGTGGTGGAGCAGGATGCCGATGCCACGGTGGCGATCTATGGCAACGACATTCCTTTCAGGAAGATCTTGATGGGCGAGGTGTCGGCACCGGCTCCGGCAATGCCCTTCCTGCGAGCGGTGGCGGACATCAGTCATCAAGCGAAAGCGCAGGAAGCCCGGGAACAAACACCAGGGAATAATGAGGACAGATCCGTCAAATCGGCGGACAATAATCAAAAGTAGTTTGGTTTCTTGGGGCGCGAACGTTCACGATGATCTTCCGTCGCAACCGTCCGCGCCCCCCTTATGCAGTAAAATCGTTGTCGGGTCCCGGACGTGAGACCAACTTCTGTACAGGACAGACGTTTCCCAGTTGACCTCCGACGTTTCCGGCCGGCAATCTCGCCCCTCAATCCACGAAGCCCGCAGCCGTAGAGCAACACCGGGCAAACGAGGGATGACAGGCCAGAGGAATCACCATGCATCTTCGTTCGATTCGTACGCTGCTGTTCGGGCTAACGCTGGCGCTCGTCGTGCTGTCGATGTCGACGGCATCGTTCGCGCAAATCGGCGTGGCCATTACCATCGGTCCGCCGCCGCTGCCCGTCTACGAGCAGCCGCTTTGCCCGGGTGACGGCTACATTTGGACACCCGGCTACTGGGCCTACGACTACGACACTGACGATTACTACTGGGTGCCGGGCACATGGGTGATGGCGCCGGAAATCGGTTTCCTGTGGACTCCTGCCTGGTGGGGTTGGGAAGGCGACCGATTCCTTTTCCATGATGGCTATTGGGGCCCGCATGTGGGTTTCTACGGCGGGATCAGTTATGGCTTTGGCTATTTCGGTGAAGGTTACGAAGGCGGGCGTTGGGACCACGACCACTTCTTCTACAACCGTTCGGTGAACAACATCAACATCACTGAGATTCACAACGTCTACAACACCACCGTGATCAACAACAACGTGAACCGCGTCAGCTACAACGGCGGCAACGGTGGAATTGACCGCCGTCCGAGGCCCGAAGAAGAGGCGGCGGCGCGCGACCGGCATATCGCGCCGGTAGCCGATCAAACCCGGCATATGCAGGAGGCCCGCTCCAACCCGCAGCAGCGCGCGTCAGTGAACATGGGCAGGCCCGCGGTTGCGGCGACCCCCAGGCCCGGGAATTTTAAAGACAGCGGCGTTGTGGCCGCCCGCGAGGCCGGAGGGCCCTACAAACCGCCAGCCAATCGCGGTGGAAACCAACCGCGTCCCGAGAACCGTACCGAGAATAATGTGCCTCGCCCCCCTGTCCATCCTCGCGACCTTCCGCCTGTTTCACGGCCCAGCGCTCCAAATACCGGCAACCCGAAGCTGGACCAGAAATACCAGCAGCAGCAGGAAAAGGCATTCGCGAAGCAGCAACAGGAACGAGACAAGCTTCAACAAAAGCAGGAGCAGGAACACCAGCGACTAACGCAACAGAACGCCAATGCGGCAAGACAGCAACAAGTAGAGCAGCGGCACCAGCAACAGACGCAGCAGTTGCAGCAAAAACACCAACAACAACAACAGAAGTTGCAGCAGAAACAGCAGCCACCGCCGAACCGGGGGAAGCCCAAGAAGTAAGGTCGTCGTCTGACGGTGGAGGGATGGGCGTCTCGCGAGCATGCCCTGAGTCGAAGGGGCCAGCCGGGCGGGGATGCCCGGCTCTCCACCGGTAAATCACTGAGATACCGCGCGGTGCGCGTCTGTCGCAACTAGCGGGTTCTGCCGCGAGAAGGGTCACTTGAAGTTGCGACATCGAAGTCCACGTGCAATCGTTGGGCGGGATCGATGCCCGGCGGATAACAATTTCCATCTTTGTTGTAGTTAGCGGGGCAGCCGCGTGCGAAGTCAGTTCGCTTAGGAGACTGAGAAAATTGCCAGACGTCGGCAAAGGAAATACCGCTGGAATCGGGCAGGAGATTCTTGTGAGAGGATGTGCATCCAGGAGAGGGTGGGCATGAGTCGTTGACGACCCAATATTCTATTTGCCTTCCACCTGCATTTTTCCGGATATCGTTCGCGGTCACTATGGAGACGCCTGGACTTTCCTCGGCAGCTATGCCCGAGCAGTACACGCCTGCCAGAAATTGCGCGGAGTTCACCGTATCGACCCAGGCATGAAGATAGGCTCGCTGTTCGGGAAGCAGGCGTCCGCCTTGTTCCTGGTCGAGGAAGATGATGGTCTGCAATGGGAATCCTTCCACGCGCGCCGCCAGGACCGCGGCCGCGGCGTCCGAATTGCCCAACTTCACCGCGTTTCCGGCCGATTTGATCTCCGCATACGTGCGGCCGTTGAAGAGAACCAGGAAGCCGAACCCTGCAGCTTGGAGGGCCTTCCGCTTTCCAGTCCAGGAATTTGTCTTCTCTCCCGGCGGATTGTTTAGCCAATAGCCGGAATAAGAGAAGGTCTCGCGGAGAATCTTCAAGTTCGAGTCGCCTGGGTAGTCGTTGCGATCGAATCCCAGGTATCCGGCATTCGCGGCCGGACGTTCCCTGGAATTCAGCAATGGTTTAGAACTGACCGCCAGGAATGCCAGGGTCGCCGCGCTTAGCAGTAAAGCTCTCATTACTTTCTAGGCCCAGCCCCTGAAGGGGCGTCTGATTTCGGGGACCTTCGGCATCGCTAAAGCGATGCCCTGATCCGAAGCCGAATCTTTGCGCAGCCTGCTCAGGCCGGCATCTCCTTGCCTTCGCGGCTATCCAGTTTTGTGACCAACGCGGGAAGCCGCAGGCGGAACGTCGTGCCGGTTCCGACGATGGTGTCGAACTCCACCGAGCCATAATGCCACTGCATGATCTGGTAGGTTTGCGCCAGCCCGATTCCGCTTCCGCCCTTGTCGCCCTTGGTGGTGAAATAGAGTTCGAAAATCTTCTCCTGCGCGGCGGGTGGAATGCCGCAGCCCTGGTCCCGCACTTCGGCGAGAATCATTTCGTCATCGCGCCGCGCCGCTAGCGTCAGCGTCCCTCCCTCGGTCATGGACTGCGCGCCGTTCAGCACCAGGTTCAGAATCGCCTGCTTCATCAGATCGGAATCGACGCGCACCATGAGTGGGTCATCCTGATTGGATGGATCAGGGTTGGGAAGTTCCAGCACCACGCGCACGCCGTGGCGCGCGGCATCGGGCGCGGCCAGCACCGACACACTCTCGAGAATCTTGCGCAGGTCCACTTCCTCCAGCCGCAAATCTCGCGGACGGGTAAAGTCCACCAGAATCTGCACGACGCGGTCGAGGCGGTGAATTTCGTTGCCGATGACGTCCATATGGCGGCGGGTTTCAGGGTCGTCCTGCTGCAGTTTGTTTTGCAGCAATTGCAGGTGCAGCACGATGGCGTTGATGGGATTCTTGACCTCGTGCGCCACGCCCCGGGTCATCCGCCCGCTGGCGGAAAGACGCCGCGAAATTTCAATCTCGTCCTCGATGCGCCGCACCGATTCAGCGTCGCGCATGGTCAGCAGCGCGCCAATCGGCGTCCCCTTTTCCTGGATGAAATCGAGAGACACCTGCACCCGCCGGCCATCGTCGGCGTCGAATTCGTACTGCACCAGCGGCCGTTGTTTCTGGAATGCGGGCAGAACGACCGCGCCCAGAACCGTTCCATAGGTAGATTTGGCGGAAAAAATTTCCTCGGCGGTATGTCCCAGAATTTCGCGGCGCGGGCGGCCCAGAAACTTTTCCGCCGAGGCGCTCACCAGCACCACCCGCGAATCGCGCGTGAACAGCATGAGCCCGTCCTGCAGCTTGGTCATGACTTGTTCGACATTGTCTTTCAGCGCGGAAAAAATCTGGTTGGTATCGCGAATCTGCCGGCCGAGGTGCGCGATCTTCAGCGACACCAGGCCTACCTCGTCGCCGGCGCTGGTCTCCTCGTCCGGCAACTCGTCGCCCGCGCTCGCAGAGTCCAGATTCCGGGCAATGGCCTTCAACGGCCCCAGTGCGACATTGGAAACCACCGCCGCCAGCACCAGCGAGCAAAAAATCGCGACCACTGAAAAGAAAGCCGCCTGCTGCAATCTCGGCGTCAATTCGTTGCGCAGAAACACCGTCGAGAGACCTACCCGTACGCTGCCAAACGCCTGTCCATCCAACTCCAGCCCGATGCTCGCGTCATAAACCGTGGCGGGACCGTAGAGCAGGCGCAACTGGCGCCGGAAGCCCGCGTCGCGTAACACGCTCAGGGACGCCCGCTCCGGAACCGGCTGGCCATTCAGCGCCGGATTGGTATCGAGAATCGCGACTCCACTGGGGTCAATAATGGCGGCATCGTAGACGATGCGGGAATTTCCCACCACTGATTCCAGCATGTCGTTCAGGTTGGTGTCGGTCTGCAGGTAATTCGTAATCGCGGCACGCATGGCCTTGGGATTGTTGGTGTCAATCCGCGTGCTGGTCAGATCCGGCACCGCTTTGGATGCGGCGTACTCCAGTTGATTGGTGAGCTGGGAAGCGGTCTCATCGGCCCACAGCAAACGCTGGCGCAGAAATTGCGACAGGTAAATCCAGGAAAAACCGCTCACCAACGCCGTGAACAGCGTGGTGATCACGAACACGATGATGAATTTACGAGTCATGCAATCAGTACCC
>Ga0074046_10003865_pt1 | contig 12381 bp, 21 predicted proteins | sample BogForMeECP23OM3_FD_94441 | JGI IMG/M metagenome (GOLD analysis project Ga0074046, IMG submission 94441) | Bog forest soil microbial communities from Calvert Island, British Columbia, Canada - Bog Forest MetaG ECP23OM3 | ecosystem: Environmental > Terrestrial > Soil > Wetlands ...
CCAAGACGAAACGCCGCCTTGAGAGCGCGGAATCACGTGGTCAAGGGTGTACTCGTGGAGCTTGAGGCTCTTGGAGCAAAACTGGCACTCGCCGTTGTCGCGGACGTAGATGTTGCGCCGCGAGAACGGGACCGACTGCTTCCGGCGCTTCACCCATGCGTTGCGCACACGGATGACGCGAGGCATGCCCATCTCGAAAGATGGGGAATGCAGCTTCTTGCCGGACTCGTCTTCCTTGATGACGTCGGCACGATCTTCGTAGATGTTTTTGACTGCGCGGTCCCACGAGCAGAAGCCCACGGGGCGGTAGTTCATGTCGAGAATCAAGCAATCTGCCATAAATTCCCCTCTTTCCAAGGGTTAAAAAGCCAAAACAATTTTAGTTGACCTAGCCCTTTCCTCGGACAAGAGTGAGGGTATTCCGGTTGCTCGGTCACTTGCGTGCCTGCCGCGTTTCATTCAACCAAAACTTGGTGCGGGCGGCAGGGATTGAACCTGCGACCTTCGGTTTAAGAGACCGTTGCTCTCCCAACTGAGCTACGCCCGCATAACTTGCAAAGACTGTCCCGCATTATTCCGCAAACTTTTCAATGGACGCATCCGTGATTCCGAGGCGCGCCATCCAGATGCGGTCGAAATCCTTCGTGTCCGCCAGCCGCTGGGGCTTTTCGCCTTTGCGAAGGAACCACGTCCCCGGCTCCAGCCCCGGAGGATCGGCCCAGACCATCGAGTCAGGGACGAACCCGTCTCTCAAGATCAGCCCGAACGCATCTGCTATGCTGCCGATGTCCATATCTTACAATACCACGAAACTTAAAATTTTGGTGCCCCCGCCCGGATTCGAACCGAGACGTACGTGAGTCTTCTTGTGCTTCTCGTACCAACGTCGTTGGCATTCTTTCTGGCTCATCCAGAATAATACCGTGTTTTCAAGAACTTGGTGAGTGCGAAGGGATTTGAACCCTTATCTTACCGGGTAAGAGCCGGATATGTTAAGCCATTGACACCACGCACCCATTTCAAAACTCGCGTGGGGATTGGAGGATTTCACGAAACGTTCCGCCGATCAAGCGTCTATCTCCCCCCTAGAAGCCTTTCGCCGCCGTTGGATTCGAACCACGCCTTCCCCTCACAAGGGGCGTTCTACCAATTAAACTACCATCGGCTACTGGGCTTCAATCTTGTCGAACTTGTTGAGCGACCCGCTTTGGTCGTCGCCCTCCTGTGAACGAAGTTGCCTTCTACGCGACCGCTCAAGCTTGGCTCACCCGGTAGGTGCCGACCCTACTGCATCCCGCTTAACAGGCGGGCGCTCTGCCGTTGAGCTACGGGTGAATCTTGGCTGGGACGAGAGGATTCGAACCTCTAGTGACCGTAGTCGGTGGGATCAGAACCCACTGGGGTTGCCAATTTTCCTACGTCCCAAAAAATCAGAGAGCCCTCGCGTCCGTGATTTCTCCTACTGTGGGTACCCAGTTCGGAGACCGAGCCCTGCGGCTCTAATCCGTGGCGCTGCACAGATGGTCTGCACTCGCCGTGCCTCTACATCGGCGCACCGTCCTCCATCGGGGTGTCGGTGCGGGACTCTTCTACACTTGGCTGGCACGGAGGGCCTCGAACCCCCATCGTCTCGGTTAACAGCCGAGCGACTTACCAATTAGCCCACATGCCAAAACTTTTGTTACGCCTTCGTGAAACCCGCCTTGCAAAACCCGCAGGGACAACCAACTGCATGAACCGTGGAGCCAGCCCGCATGGCGGCGGCCGCCTTGGCGATTGCCTCGTCGCTGCCATAGCCCATGGCGGCGAAAAGGTCGGCTTTCAGTTTCGCGCGTTTCGTTTTTTGTTCCTTCGTTGCTTCGCTCATACCTTGGTACCCCCGACAGGACTCGAACCTGCATTCCCTTTCGGGCAGGACGTTCGTAGCGTCCGTGGCGTCCAATTGCCGACACGGGGGCATCTAAAATTTGGAACCCGAGACAGGGGTCGAACCTGCATATCTTTTCAGAACACCGCGTTCGAAGCGCGGGGCCTATCCATTCGGTCCACTCGGGCAAAAACCCCATCGCCACGTGCCAAACTGTTTAGCTGTTCTTCGTTTGTGGCAGTTCGCACATCGCACGTCGCACTTCAAAATTTCTCGTTTCAGCTTACTGAAGTTGTGACTGCTCAGCAATTTTCCGATTTCAGCTTCTTTTTCCTCGCCGTCTCGGTGGTCAAATTCTAGAACAACTAAGTCTGTTTCTCCGCAACCAATACATGGATGTTCTTTGAAGTAAGCGAGCAGCCATTCACGAATTCGTTGTAGATATTTAGCGTCGTTCCGTTTCGCTTTGTCAAAGTAGTATTGCTTGTTACCAGCGTAATGTTCACGTCCATAAAGACGCTGGCAGTTTATGCAATACGAAAACCACCCTTTGCGTTTTCCTTTACGCTCTCGAAACTCTGCTATAGGCTTCGGTTCCCCGCCGCAGCGAATACAAATCTTTGTTTCCATAACTTCTAATACTGGTTTAGAAGCAGGAACCACACTTTCTAAATTTTGGTGCTCGCGGGCAGATTCGAACTGCCAACCTCATCCTTCGCAGGGATGCGCTCTGATCCGTTGAGCTACGCAAGCTAAACTTGGTAGTCCCGTCCGGGTACGATCCGGAATCCCAGCCTTCGGAGGGCTGTGCCCTGTCCATTTGGACTACGGAACCAAACTTCTAAGCCCCCGGCGTACCGCGCACGGTCGGGCGATTCGATAAAGACGGTGGACTGATCCTCTTCCCAAGCTCAGCCGCCCTCTTCGCCAAGGCCTGTTTCATCGAGCCCGGTTCGAGGTCGTTCGCGATCCTGCGCAAATTCGCGATCTCGGCTTTTATTTTCAATACTTCTAGTCTGTCCATTGCACGTCTCTCTTTAAAATTTGGGGTGTCGTGCTGGATTTGAACCAGCGCATAACAGATTCACAGTCTGCCGTGTTAAACCAACCTTCACCAACGACACCATCGGGAGCCGGAGCGCCTGTATAAGCACATCTCCTATTTGGCTAGGCTCTCGCCTTGCAAACACATGCGGGGACTTGCTATCGTCCTTTCGGAAACCAAGCACATACCGCGCCTAGATTGGTTCCCCGCAAACTTGGGGTGGGCGGTCGGGGTCGAACCGACAACTACTGGTTCCACAGACCAGCGTTCTGCCATTGAACTACGCTCACCATAAAAATGGGTGACAGGAGGGAATCGAACCCTCGAAACGACGCCTTCACAGGGCGCGGACACATCCCAACACTGCCGACTGTCACATCTTGCGCACCCGGCTGATCCACGGGCACGACTTAAACTTTCATCGACGGCGGTCAGTGTCTCGGCTGCCGCCGTCTGGCGAAGCAAGGCTGAAACGGACCCCGAGTGGTGCCGTTTCTCATCCGCAGGAGCGCGGGCGCTTCGCGTCTGTCAAGCTTTTGGCAGGGGCAGAGGGACTCGAACCCCCGTCGCATCGTTTTGGAGACGAGCATAATAGCCGCTATACGATGCCCCTAAAATGCAAAACCCACCGTTTCGGTGGGTCTGTTTACTCGTGTTTTGGAGTCTACTTAATTGGTTGGCTCCCCAACACAGAACAGACCTGCGCCGAACCAGCGGTTATTCCGCTGGCAGACTCCGCCCTGATGCTTTCGGGCGGTCGAATTGGCTTTTGTGAAGGTCATATTCTTCTCTACTGTCATATAATACACGAAGTCGGGAAATTTTGTCTAGTTTATTTTCAAGAAATTTTCAGCGGGTAAGGGGGTAGTGCTGCCCTTCGTGCGGCGGCTCGTCAAATTCCGGGGTTTTCCTGCCCTCTATCCCCTTTGCCACTGCGGTGATAGCCTTGAAAGTCTCGGTGTCCGAATTGACATGCGTCAGGCAGTCGCGCAGCCAATCAGCCGTTTCCTGCAACGCGGCGTTCCGCGCCTGCTTGCGCACCTTGTCGAGGGAATCTTCCTTGTACGTATAGCCGCCCCTAACTTTTTCGTCCGCCATGTCACACCCCATCGACCGTGAACGAGGGAACGTCAGTCTGGATCAGCGGCACCAACTGCCGCCATTCATACGGGATGTCTTCCGCGATGATGCGGCGCAACTCTTTGGATGAGAGATGACCAAGCTGGTTGGCGCGGAGCAATGTGACCACCCCGGCGACTTCCTGCCCGCAAACGTCCTTGAACAGCATCCAGATGTGCGAGCCGTAAAGCCCGAGGTCGTCCAAGCGCAAAATGTAAAGCAGCCCGCCCATAAAAGCGCCCGGGTCGATCCGCGGCACCTGCTTCACAAGCTCTATCAGGACAGTCAAGCCGCCGGGATTGCCTTCGCACATCTCCACGAGGGCGCTTTGCAAATTGTCGTCAAGACTTATTCTTCCCATAAATTCTCCTTATTCCCATGCTCCTTGCTCGGGATGCTCCGTGCCTTCTGTAGCGCGTTCTCCATTGCGCACGCGCTTCAAGGCATCAATCAGCAACTCAACAGCGCAGGACTTACATAGGTCCGCTTGTTCTGTTTCCGCGTCGTTGTGAACGCCGTGTACATGGACAATCTGGACATGCAATCTTGACCAGCACATGCTCTCGCTTAGAGAAGTCACGATATTCACCGAGTTATGGGACGTTTTCAGTTTCTTCCCGCACTTGTCGCAGGAATACGATATTTCTTCAGACTTTGCCATACAGTTTCCTTCATTTACCGTTGAGAAGCATGTACTCTTCCGCGGTGTGGCAGCAAGGGCAAATAACTTTCACCGATGATCCAATGATCTGCTTGCACAGGAACGGATTGAGACCATACGTCCTGTAGCCGTATTGGATAGCGTCCTCGTAACAGTGCCATACAGAGCAATCTTCGCCATTGATGACCGCCCACCGCCCACGATAGAGACGCAAGAGGGAAGACTCAAGGTGCTTGTATACCTGAAGCTCCGTCAGTAGCGACGTGTTGGGGACGGTTTCCATGGGACTATGATACCAGCTTTTCGTGAATCCTGCGGCATTGGCAGCCGGGGATGTTATGCTCCAATTTCCCGCAGCAATCAGGGTTGGTTTGGTGCTCTTGTTCAAGCTCCAGCGGAGGCGGCGCTTCGATTAGATGCGCTACTTCTTCCAGCCGGACGCAAGTGCGCTTGATGGCGGCCTTGAGATCGCCGACCTTGCCGAAGCCGTCGCCTTCAAGAGACCTGCCATAGGCTCGAAGTCTGGCGACGCCCAGCATGATTTCGTCGGGGGACATGTCAATCGTCGTTCTCCGAAAATCGCAATCCAAGATGGTATTCTATTACAGCCATGCGATGGTCAAGCATGTCTTCTTCAGGGCTCTCCCGGTCACCTACCTGCCGAGCGAAGCCGCAACTGCATTTAACAAAATAGCTGGTATGACCATCGCAATAGTGATCGCCGCACTCTCCATCATCTACGCGGATGCCGGAATAATAGTGTCGCGTCGGCTTGAGGTTGCCATCCGCCTCTTTAGGATGCTTTTTCCGGATTTTGAAGTTCATCAGATCGCCCTCCAGAGGTCCCACTTGTGCTTCATGCGATGGCGATTCGGCAGTGTGGTGACTCGCCAAACCCAATTCCGAAAGCTGAAAAACCGATTCGGGACTACTCGATAGAGTTGGTCGAACCTCTTGGGGATCGTAGGTTCCTTGTACGTTATGTATCCCTCTCGGATGCCCCAATCCACGTATATCCTGCGAATATGTCTCAACATGCCGCGGTACTCCTCGGGAATGTCGGGGCCCGGAATCCCGTTCTCGTCGAGAATCTGGCGGAACAGGCTGCACGCGCCCCAGAAGCTGTGGTAGCTGGTGTGATCGAACGAGCCATCAGGGTGCTGTGCTTGAATGTCTTCCAATAGGTAGTGCACCGCCCGCATTCCGAGTTGGTTCTTGATGTACTGGAAGCTGGGGTGGTCGTATTTCGTGAAGCTGAGCACGGCGGTGTCGTCCGTGTACTTGTCCATGTGCTGGTTGTAAAGCTCACGAGTAGTCATCTTACCTCATCCAAATGTGGTTAGGCGGAACAGGAATAGGGTCTTTGTACCACAGCTTCGCCTCGATGCAACGAAGCCGCCATTCCGCGTTCCTCGCCTTGTTTTCCGCGTCGGCCCAAGCGAAGGGGCACAAGGCGCGCCTCAGCCACGACCAGCCGCACATGTTTTCAGGATACTCACGCTCGCTTTGCATATATCGCCTCAAATGTGGCAGTCCACCACCGTTAACAAGGTGTTTCCCGGCAGATCGTCGATGAGCGAAGCGAACTGGCTGTTCCAATCGTCTCGACCTTTTTCGTTGCTTACCGCGCCCCACCAGCCCATCTCGCCGCGCTCATGCCATTTCCCGTCCTTCACGACCGCGAAGGTCGAGATGGCCGACTTGCGGGCTCGTTCGATATACTCGTCGCGGGTGCAGAGGAAGTTGTCCGGCTCGAACCACATCGTTTCTTTGTTTTTTCGAAGCGCCTTGACGGCTGGCTGGACGCCATATTCGTCACGCGCCGCGCCGTAGTTCACTTCGGGCTCGCCATCTTCGTCGAGCTTTCCGGTGCGGTTGTTCTCCTTGATTTGCTCCCACGAAACGTGCGTCGGAAACCCGTCTGTTTCGCGAAGGTACAGGTCGTAATTTGTTCCCGCCTCTTCCCCGGCCTCGTCCCGCATGCCTTCGATGTCGATGTCTTCCTTGAAGGCGACATCGGCGCGGTTGCCGAACCGCGGCTCATAGTCCTCATTCATGGCTTGGAGCCCCGGCTTGCCAAGCACGCCCACCGCAAGCCCCTTCAGCCTGAAGAATCCGTTCCAGCGTCCGCCGATTTCGAACCAATCCCACTTCTTCTCGGGGTTGGTGCGGTCGATGACTTTAACGACCTCGTGGTTTTCGTCAAGCTGGATGTAGCCGTACTTGTGCTCCCCGGCTAAGTCGGGCGCTTCGCCGAAAACCAGCGGCTTGTGGCCGTAGTAGCCTTCGACAAACGTAGCAAAAGGCTCCACATCCGGGGTCTTGACTTCGACCTCTGCCCAGCCTTCCGGCAGGAAATGTACCTTGGCCCGGTACCCCTTGCCGTCGCCCCAGTCGTTCGACGTCCAGCTAATGCCGCCGCCGCTGCCGCTTCCGAGCATTCTGGTGTCGTGTTTTTCGACTTCTTCCGGTGTAAACTCGCGGTAAAAGTTCTTGAACTCGGGGCCGTAAGGGTCGTGCAAACCGCCCTCCGCGTCTTTGTATCGGGTTTCTGTGTGCGAGGCGTATTCCTTGCGGGCCTCTTCGGTTTTGTCCACGTCCTGCACGAATTCGTTGTCGTCTCCGGTGCACTCGAACTCGTGATATGGGGCCATCTGCTTTTCAACATCGTTGCCAACCACCAACACACTAAAATGCGACATGTTATTTTCTCCCTGTTATCTTCTACCTGTGATTTTGTCCCACTGCAACCCAGCAAACGCGCTGTCTACGCCGTAGCCTGATCGAGCGGCCGCTTCTGGCCGACAAACGGAGCATGGGGCCCAAACATTGTGGATCAAGAATTGTTTTCCCGTGCCGCCGCAACTTCTGCAACCCAAGTCGCCTGAAATCGACTCAATTTTCTTTTTTTTCTTTTTGCTCATCAATTGGTTCCCACCAGCAATCGTAACCTTTCAGCACGGTTCCATCATCAAGAGTGATGACCGGAATATTGAACTCCTCGTCCTCCAGCCTTACGGGCCAGAAATCCGTGATGGTGCCTTTCTTGCCGTTGTGCTCTGGGTGCGGCTGACGCATCGGCGGCTCCACACAGCAAATGTGCACCCGTTGCCCTATGTATTCACTCATGCGCTAAATCCTGTTGTATTGGCTCCAGCGCGGAATTGAGCATGCAGCTTTCATCGTAGCCGTAGTCGATCTTGTCGAGCCCGTATTTGTCCCTGCTTCTCTTGCCGCAAGCTTGGCACCGAAATACGTAGCCCTCAGGCGCTATCTCATTGGACATACTAGCACCACCCCGGCCCGTAATCATCGCAAAGCGTGTCGTGCCGGGTTTTTTCCTCCTCGACGCAACATCGGGTATTTCCGCAAGACGGTGGAGAATCAGAACTTCCGTGATCGCGTCGGTCGCCGCCAAATTCACTGCGGCGCTCCACTTTGTGCATCTCACATTTTCCGCCGCGCACCACGGGCTCGCCGCATTCTATCATGCCGAAATTTCCGGCAAGCTCGGAGCCATATGTGTTTGCGATACTGAGATTTTCATCAGCGTGTTCACGGTCAAACACGAGTTCGTCACAGCCTGACATTTTACACTCCCGGCTTTTTGAAAATGGCGTCCATTTTAGCGTTTGACGCCGCGATCTGCGCTTCCATTTCTTTGCAATTGCATTTCGAGGCGAAGCGGAAACAGTGAACAGCCATCGCGAACCAAGCGACAGTTGAAATGACCGGGAGAATGCACAAGTACCACGGGAACCCTATCGACCACATGCCGTACGTTATGGCGGCGAAAAGGACGCCGCCGACGGTGTCCATGATGCCGAATTCAGTTCCGGGGCACATCAACCTCTCCAGTTTGGTCGCTTGCTGACCCACTCAATCCACTTTATCACATCCGGGTGGGCTTTGAGCAACTCAATCGTGTTGTACTTCCGTTCCAGTTCTTTTTCGGTGAAAAGATCGTGAATCTGGCTATGGCACGGGCGGCAAATCATCGCCACTTTGTTCCGGTCCACGCCGTAATCCCGCCTCACCGCCTTGTTGTGCCGCGCCCGCGGGATCAGGTGGTGCTCGGTGAGCGCGATTTCTGTGCGCCCGCAAAGCTCGCATGTACCTGTCATGCCTCCCCTATGTCGGGGAATTGGTCGTCCGGCACGCACAGCGCTCCAAAATCTGGCGGGCGTCCGTGCTTAGCCCAAAAAGCGTGCGCCTTGGTATGCGACAGCCCCAGCACAATGCACACGGCGGGGCAGAGGTCGCAGCACACGTACCCGGTGAAGTGCGGCGGCGCATCCCAGCCGTTCTCGAAGGCTTCCTCGCCGTTGGCGAATTCCTGCTCGAACCCGCAGCATTGGCACTTGAATTTCATGCTGTCCACTCGATCCCCATTTCTTTCCAGTGCGCTAATGCTGTATCCCAGCAATCCTCGCAAACCCACAAATACGTATCGCAATCATGAAAGTAAACTAAATGCACGCCGGGCCTGTCACAATTTGTCCCATCTTTTTGCCGTAAAAACCCGCACGTTTTCATGCCGCTACCAGAGCTTGAACGGTCCAAGAAATAACCGGAGTATTCCCACGACCCCAACAATTATTCCGGCGAAAAAAGCCCCTATGGCCCAATACACGCTTATCATGCTCACTCCTGCGCTGGAGTCTGCTCCAGCGTGAAATAAATCACTGTTACGTAATGATAGTGTCCGTTCCGGCTCCCGCACGCGGCGGTGTAAATTTTGTCCACGCTGATGTCCTTGCCGTCCCTCGCCACGAGGGCTTGGAGGTCTATATAGTCGTTTCCGTTTTCGGTGTCGAACACTCGGATATGCATGTCACCCCCGGTGCAGCTTGAGCGCCAATTCCAAAAGGTCTTTCTTTACACGATCTTCGTTTTTCCATTCGTCAGAAACCACAAGACCAGTATTGCCGATCTCGACGGCCTTGCCAGTTGACGCTAATTCCATCGTCGCGGCAATCCACATGACGGCTATGTTCAACGCCTTGGCAAGCACTTGCGCAGGCTCGCTATGCCATGACCAGAATTCTTTTTGGGCCTCGGTGATGATACGGCTTATTCCGGCCCGGTCAATTTCCGCTGGCAACTTGGAATTTGCCTGCGCCTGCTGAAGCTCGGCGGCGAGATCGGCGTACATGCGCTCGATTTCTTCGAGCTTGAAGTCCCCCGACCTGATTCCTTTGAGGGTCACGACCTCCGGGCGCGGCAGCGTGATCCTGCCGTGCTTCATAAGCTCGATGCCTTCGCACAGCACCCGGATGACGTGCATGGCCGCCTTGACATCGTAGCCGAATTCCTGCTCAAGCTCCGGGCGCTGCCCGTGTTTCCCCATGCCTTCGCCCTTGAGCCGCTTGAGCATGTTCTTTGCAAATTCAAGGAAATGGAAACCGGCCCGGGCAGACAAAAAAACGTCCTTGTTCAGATAAATATGTTTGTTCCAAATGTCCGGCTTCGGTGCTTTGTTCTCTACGAACAGAAATTCCAATGCCGTCGTGTTCCCGGTCGCCGCCATGTTCGCCCATTTGCGCAGGGAATAAAGATTCAAGTCCACGTCACCGGCGGTGTTCTTCGCGTGGTCGCCGGAGCTACTCCACACCTGCGTGTCCGGATCAAACCGCTTCTTGTTGCCTTCCTCGTCCTCGCGCATCTGCGGGATGCCGAGAACGAACTCCACCGGCTGGATGTACACGCCGTTGAGGTCGAGATCGGTGGGCTTGTTTCCGACCGCGCCGTGCGCTCCCGATCCGCCCACGAACAGATGAATGATCGAGTCGGGCCACATGAAGGGCGTCTTCTTGATTATGTCGGCGAATTGGAGTTCGATAGGCATTACAAATTCTCCGCCGCACTTTACGGCATTACAATTTCTTTCAAGATCACGTCCTCATAGTTGCGAATCACCAACTTCTTTACCGGATCGCCAGCGCGACGGCAGTGAAGTTCGTTGGTCAAGTACTTATACAGCGCCACAGCCCGGAGAATGATGTCCACCTTGGTAGTGCCTTTTTTGTCCGCCAGTTCACGCAAGACCGCGTCCATCTTGCGGCTGAATTGAATTGTTAACATACTCTCATCCTATCACAAAAAAGGGGCGACATGATGTCGCCCCTTTAGGTTCACAGAAGAGCCCGTTAGCTTGCCTTTGCGGGTTTCGCCTTCAGGTTGTTGAGAATGCCTTCGAGGGCGGTCCCTGCGAACACACGCTCCAAAGTCTGGCCGAGGCCGACCTGCTCGTTGAGCGCCAGAGGCGCGAGAGCCGTTGCCATCTTGGTTGCGAACTCCGTTTGGCCCAGCGTGTTCATCGCGGCGATGAGGTCCGGGGTGATTGCCGTGAATTTGTCTTTGAAGAACTCGACGCGAGCCTTCTCGACTTCCACGGTGAACAACTCGTCAGCCTTACGGCGGTTCAGAGTTTCCGTAGCCACCGCGTTGCGTTGCTGTTGGGCTTGGACCTCGGCATCCAGTTTTGCCACCTGCTGCTCGATATCCATGGTCAACTTCTCCATCACGATTTCCGCCTCGCGAGCTTCGACCGTGGCGTCGAGGTTGAGCTTCTTGATTTCCAGCTTGTGCTCCAGCTCGGCGACCTCAGTCTGGATCGCCGTGCGGCGCTTCGTGGTTTCGAGGTTCTGCTCCTCAACCGACAGATTGATCGCGTTGGTTACGGAAGCCGTCTGCGCGTTCTTGAGCAGGTCGGCAACCTTGGGGTCCGAGATCGCAACGCCCAGCACTTCAACGTCGTACACCTCCATGCCGTTCTCCTCGAAGAACCGCGTGCGGGGTAGGCCCTCGGCGATATGACGCTCCGTCTTTAGCCCGAGAACAGCGTCGCGGACGATGGCGGTGGAGTTTTCGATGAACTCCTTCACGCCCAGCGCCTTAACGGTGCCCTTGAGTATCGACCGCATGTGATCGCACAGGTATTTGACGTAGTTCTCGACGGAGAACCACTTGTCCTTCTTCTCGCGCAGGAAGTTCACACGATAGGACAGCTTGATGTCCACGTTGACAAGGTCTTTCGTTTCGGCGCGGACGATGTCCGACACGAGGTTATTGTCCACCCGCAGGTACACGGCGCGGAGCAAATTGTCAGTGGTCTTCGGTTTGCCTGTGGAGAGTTCGAGAACCGCGAGGCTCTCGTCATACTCCAACAGGATCGTGTCGGGACCGACCACTATGCGGCGGTTTCCGCCTTTGTCAACGACCTGCACCGCGTAGCCCACATACGGGCTGATGGTCGGCACGCCGTCGTACTTGGTGTTCAGGGTGAGAGTCGGAGGCGGCGTGAACTGTCCGCCGCGATTCAACTTGTCGCCCTCGAACGAGCCCGCCGCAGGGGCCGCTAAAGCGCCTAGCATGCGGCTGCCCTTGGTCATGCGGTTCATGCTGCGCTCGGTGCCGATAGAAGCACTGCGCACAAGCGAGTCTGCGACATAGTTGTCGCCGCCGTCGCTAGAGTCCAGTAATTCGCGGAGGTTCTCGTTGTAATCCAGAGCCTCTTGGTTGCCGGGATACCACAATACCACGGTTTTGTTGTCCAACACGCGGCGGACAATGACTTCGTTCCGCGGGTCCGGCAGGAAAATCTGCGGGCCCTTTTCGGTCTTGACGTCGCCGACATCTTTCACGAGGACATAGCGGCCCTCGCCCTTCGGGATGGCGATGCCGTAG
>Ga0074046_10003867_pt1 | contig 12374 bp, 13 predicted proteins | sample BogForMeECP23OM3_FD_94441 | JGI IMG/M metagenome (GOLD analysis project Ga0074046, IMG submission 94441) | Bog forest soil microbial communities from Calvert Island, British Columbia, Canada - Bog Forest MetaG ECP23OM3 | ecosystem: Environmental > Terrestrial > Soil > Wetlands ...
ACGAGAAGACCGCTGAAAATAAGGCTCATGCCCCAGTTCAGAAGCGAGGAAAGCATGCTGATGGCGGCCACGAAGGCAACCGCGCGAGGCCCGCTTCCGGGAATCGACGCCAGACCGCGAATGAGCCTCGCGGCAGGAGGCGACATCGCGACCACATAGCCGCTGATGACCACAAAAGCCATCTGCATCGTGAAGGGGATGAGCGTCCAGAACCCGTCGCCGAAGGATTTCGCTACGGTCAGAGGCGTTGCCCCGTTCACGAGAGCGGCAGCAGAAACCAGAATCACGGCAAGCGCCGCGAAAATATAGGCATCCGGAAACCACCGCTCGGCCCAACCGGTGAAGCCCAGGGCCGCCCTTGCCAGAATTCCTTCCCTGGCGGCAGGCAGATCACGACTTTCGCGCGCTATTGTCATGCCCAATCCTCTTTTTTCCAGGCATAGCAGAATTAGAAACCTTGCGCTTCTGAACGTTAGGCGAGTTTCGCCTTGAACGCGCCTACTCATCCGTCGGTCGCGTCTCGGGCATGAAGAGGAGAAGAAAGAGAGCACCAAGTCCTCCGGTCGCCCCAAGCGTGAGAAAGGCGGCATGGCTCCCGAAGGTGTCGGCGACATAGCCTGCGGCGGGTGTGCTGATCGCGGCGGCGAGCCCGATCGACATTCCGAGCACGCCCTGCGCGAGATTGAAATGTCCGGTGCCGTATGAGATGTCCGCAACGACGAGGGGAATCAGAACGCCGAGCACGGCGGCGGAAATGCCATCCAGCGTTTGGATAGCCACGATTGGCAAGATGCCGTCGAAAAAAGCGAGGACTGTGCCGCGAACCGGCAACACGGCCAGAGCAACGACAAGCAGCGGGCGGCGGCCAATTTTTTGCGCAAGGCGGCCGACCCAGGGCGCGAACAGAGCAACGATAATCTGCGGCAGCACGATACACGCTCCGATGAGCGAGACCGCCCAACTGGCTGACGTCTTTGTAAGCTCTGTTGCAACAAGCGGAAGCATTGGCGCATTCGCCAGCTGGAACATGACGATGCCGCCGATGAAAACCCACATGGCTCGGCTTTTCAAAAGCAGCCCCAAGCCGGGAACGATGCCCGACGTTCGCTCATCCTTGACACCGCCGTGAGCGCTGGCCGCATTCACCTCGCTGTCCCTGATGCGAAAAAGAGCGGCCAAAGCCGGGAGCGTGAACCCAGCCGTTACGAAGAAAACTGCCTGCGCGGAAACAAAGTGACCGGTTGCCCCCATGATCACGGCGGCGGCGCCATTTCCCGCCGAAGCAAAGCGCGCATTGCGCCCGAGTCGCTCCGCAAGCGCGTACCGCCCCACAAGGCCGAGGCTTATGGCAGCAATCGCGGGCGAAAGCACCGAGGTTGCAACGGCTTGTAAAGCACGCGAAGAAGCAACTGCCACGAAGACCGGCCATACGGCGATCATGAAGGCGCTTACGCCTATTGCGGCGACAGCGGCTGCGGCGGCGGAGCGTTCGGAGCGGACCCCGTCTACAAGCCATCCGCCCGGGATCTGACTGATGAGGCTGGCAAGTGCGCCGACGGAAAGCACGAGCCCGATGTCGGTCTGGTTCCATTTCTGCGTGGAAAGATAAACCGCGATGAACGGTCCGAAGCCCGTCTGGATATCACCGAGAAAGAAGGTGAACCAATCCAGGCCCCGGAGGCTTTGCGGCGAAGCATGAGAGTAATCGTCGCCGCCCGCCTCCGGGGCCGGAGGCGTGTCGGGCAGCGTTCGCATTACGCTAATTTCGCGTCACGCTGTTTTGCGCCTAATCATGATCGCTCACAACGATCACAGGTTTACCTGTCTTCACCTCCGGCGCCGTGCGGAGGCGCTCGGGAGGAAGGTTCGTTGTAACCGCGCCATTGCTGTCATACGGGTCGAAACGCAAGTCGGACCAGGCGACCGCCACCTTTCTGCTTCCGACGCCGAGGAAGCCGCCGTAATCCACCACGACCGCACGCACGCGGCCGGATTCATCGGCGAGGACATCGACAATGCGCCCGGCATTCTCTCCGGACGCGATGAGGTCTTTGCCCAGCACGCTTTCCGAGTGGTAAAGAACCGTGTGTGTGATTGGCGAAGCCCTTGGAGACTGCGCCTCAAATTGGCTTGCGCCGTTCGCTGCGACGATCCCGCCACCCCCAATCGAGAGCAGCAGAACGGCTCCGATCTTCCCTAACGCTGTCATTTGCCATGCCCGCAAATACGATGCCCACTTTTCTTTCGAACATTGCAGGGCGGCATGACGTTCCGTTGCAAGCCCCCCTTATTTGGCCGCTGCGGCAAAACGGCTCTGTCCACCGAGCAATGCGCGGTAAGGTCCGCCCGCGAGGGCCGCGCGATAGCTTTGATAATCCTCCGCGTCCATTGCGTACTTCACTGGCTGCCCGGCCTCGGCTTTGACTGTCACCTTTTCTCCAGCGACAACGGTCGAGCCTAGGCCCGTGTAGATATACTTGTCCCCGAAGCTCTCCTTGAGGATGCCGAAGGCCGGCTCGCCCGTGCAGTGCGCCGGGGCTATGAAGTCGACATTGGCGTCGTCATGAAGAAAGGCCGCGATGGTTTTGATCTGGTCATCCTTGGCAGGAAGCAAGTGCAGGCCGCCAAAGATAAGATGGATCGGCTTGTTGATCGTTGCCTTCGTCTGCTGGACGATCTTCTCGATCGTCGTGTGACTGCAACCGACGATGAGCACGATGCCGTCGGGCGTATCCATTGCCAGCGAAATCTCACGCAGCTCGAAGTCCGCTCCCCATTTGCCGGTCAGAGAAATAATGTTGAAGCCGGGCGCAATCTCCGTGTCCTTGCTGATCCAGGTGAAGTTGGCCTCCGGCCACGGGCTGCCGAAGCGAAGCTTCTCCGGCGGGTTGCCGTCGAAATAGCGCATCTCGGTCGGCAGGGACTCGTCCCGCCGGTAGAAAGTTCCAGGTAAAGCCGCTCCGAAAACGCCGAAGTTCTCCTGGGGCGCGTAGATTTTGACCGAGGGATTGACCTTGAGCAGGTAATTCAGCCCGCTTGTGTGATCGCCGTGCCGGTGCGAGACGATCGCGAAATCGAGCTTCGTGAGATCGATGCCCTTGGCCTGGACATTATGGGCGAAAATGTCGGCGTTGTTGCCGGTATCGAAAAGGATCTTCTTGCCGCCATACTCGATATAGGCTGAGAACCCCCAATCCTTCTTCATGGCGGAGGTCTTGCCGAAGGCATCGTAAAGGATCGTTATCCGGGGCGCGTTATCCGAGTCTGCCGCAGTGGCCTCAGCGCAGGCGCCGCAAGCGCTCACCAAACTCAGCCCGCAAAGCAATCCAACAGACGCGAGACCAGGCCGAAACGGCGTTCGAGCAGGGGTCATGACATTTCTCCGAACGAGGAATGCCCCCCTAGCGGCAAATAATTATCAAGATAAAATAATGTTCCGGCTTGGCCGAAGTCGGATACGGTATTTTGTTCGAGCCGCCTGTTCGGGGAAAAAGCTAGTATTCCGACGGCCCGTCCGCAGCGGCTGCCTTTCGTCTGGCGAAGGGAAGCTTGGTGGAAATGAGGTATCGCAACGCCGCCACCGTTCCAAGCATCAGTATCCAAACCATCATCAGGGTCATTCGTAAAACGGACATGCACACACCTTCCTTTTCCGTGTCGAACATCGGGCGGTGGGAAGACGTTCCGTGGTAAAGCGGATGTGCAGTTGAGTTTACCGTCAGGCTTTCTGTTAGAGCAGCGCGCGTCCATTTGGACACGGGTTGCTCTAACACTTTAGGATCGATCAACTTCCGCCTTTAATCGTTTCCGATTGAAGGCCGGTTGATCTAGTGCCGCATCAGAAGCGGCAGATCGGCATGATCGAGCATGTAGCTCGTGACGCCGCCGAGGAGGGCTTCGCGCCACTCGCCGTGAGCGTAGGCTCCCATCACAATGAGATCCGCGCCCAGCTCGTGCGCTTTCCGCAAAAGCTGCTCGCCAACGGGGCCATGACCATCGACGGCGTGGGCCTGAGCCCGGATGCCATGCTGTTCGAGGATCGGCGGTACGGCGGCCTCATCCACCTTCGCGCGCAAGACATGGACGGCGTCCGCCTTTGCGAGAACCGGCATTGCGGCAAGGACGGCTTTCGGCGCGCGCGCGTCGTCCTTCCAGGCGACGGCGACCACTTTGCCAAATTCGGCGGAGGGTTGTGGCGGAGCGACCAGAACGGCGCGGGATGTCTCGAAAATCGCCGCGTGCAGCGCATCCCGCGACCGCTGGGTGTGCTCGCCGCCGGGGACCACGACCACATCCGAATGACGTCCGTGCGCAGCCACGAGATGAGCGATGTCGCCTTCCACGTCGATGAAATCGGTCACGGCATCATTCGCTGCCGGAGGCTGCCACCGATTTACCATCGTCCTTACCGCGCTTGCCCAATCCTGTTCCCGTGCGCGCAGGCGCTCTTCTTCCGCGGTGCTCATGCCCTGATCCGCAACCACGCTTTCGGCGACGGGCGGGGTCCGCACCGCAAGCGCCTCGATCCGGCCCGCCCCCCCGAACTGCAGGAGTTTCGCCGCGCTCGAAAGCACGCTCCCGACGGTTTCGGGGCGATCCAGGACGGCGAGTGCGACCTCTCCCATGACTTTCGCAACGGCAGGTTTCGGCGCTTTGTAGGCTTCGGTTCGAGCGGAGCCGTTGCTGAGAGCCGTGGCGCTCGCATAACCGGCGGTCACCGCGAAAAGGCAAAGGAGGACCGACAAGCCGATGTTGGCGAGTGCGGCGCCAGGCTTGCCGTCGCGAATGAGATCGAGCGTTTGCAGGCTGAATGAGGAGAAGGTGGTGTAGCCGCCGCAGATGCCGATCATGACGAAGGCGCGGGCGTCGGCGTGAACCTGGAAGCGGCCATCGCTGGCTGTCAGCGCGCCGAAAAAGCCGATGATGAACGATCCAACAACGTTAATGAGGATGGTGCCCCACGGGAAGCTCGCGCCAACCATTCGGACCATGACATTGGTGGTCCAGGCGCGCGCGACACTGCCAACGGCTCCCCCAAGGGCGATGTAGAAATAGGTCAGCATCAGGTCTCCGAAGTTCATAAGGCCGAGGCCCCGCTGGCATGTCCGGCCCAGTTTGCGCGCGCGCACAAAAATACCCGCCACGCGGCGGGTTCCGGACACTCTCCCGCCGCCAGTCAGCCGGGATGGTTGGCTCAGCGCAGGTTGGCTTTCGCGATCCTGATCCATTCCTTGTCGCCGGGCGCGATCGCGACGGGCTTTGCACTCGATGCGCGAACGACCTCCATGAACATCTCGCGCGCCTGATTCACGCGCCCCTGCTTCAGAAGCAGCAGGCCGTAGCGTGATTTCGCCTCGAAGCCCGCGTAATAGCGCGAGACCCCGTCATACTCCGCCAAGGCCTCATCGGTTCGGCCCAACGCTTCCAGCGCCCGCGCATGGAGAAGATGGGCCTCCTGGTTTCGCGATCGCGGCTGAACCTCCTCCAGCTTGTCCAGCGTTTCGAGCGCTGCGGCCGCGTCGCCGCCGCCGAGTTGCGCGCGGGCAAGCCCCGTGAGGACGGCGGGATCGTCCGCGAAGATGCCGGTTGCGGCGGCTTCATAAAGCCGTACCGCGTCAGCCCACATGCCTTTCTTTTCGCATTCCTCCGCGAGCGCGCGCTTCGCATCCACGGAGTCCACAAGCTCCGCTTGCTTTACGCGTTCGCGCCATTCCTTGTCGGGATCGATGACCGCGCCGATTTCGGTAGCGACCTTCTTGGCGCCCTGCGACCTGAAAATGGCCGGGATGATCTCGATCGCCACATAGGCGATGGACCCGATCAGGGGCACCAGAAGCAGAATGAAGAGCCACCACTGGGAGCGGCCAGTCTTCATGGCGTGCACGGCCAGCCCCACGGCGATGATGAGGTGGAGCAGGGTGGCTTGGGTGAACATCGACGGAAGCATTTAAGGCAATCCTTAAGGTATCGCCGAAGTGCTAACCGAGAACATGGCCGCAGGCAAGCTGACGTTCAAGCAGAGTTACCAACAGTGGCGTTCCCGGTTTTGGGAAAGAACTCTGCGAAAACAAAGATTCTAAGCTGTCTGACCGGCTCCGAGCCCGACGGGGCAGCTGACGCCGGTTCCTCCCAGGCCGCAATAGCCGCGCGGGTTCTTCGCGAGATATTGCTGGTGGTAATCCTCGGCGAAGTAGAACTCTTGAGCCGGTACGATCTCGGTGGTGATGGCGCCATAACCGCGAGTGGTAAGCTCGGACTGATAAGCATCTTTCGATGCATTGGCTTCCCGGGCCTGGGCTTCCGAATAGGTATAGATGCCGGAACGGTACTGCGTGCCGACGTCGTTGCCCTGGCGCATACCCTGTGTCGGATTGTGGCTCTCCCAGAATGTTTTCAGAAGCTTTCCATAGCTGATCAGCTTCGGATTGTAGACGACGCGCACCACCTCGTTGTGCCCGGTCCGGCCGGAGCATACTTCCTCATAGGTGGGGTTGGGCGTGTAACCCCCGAGTAGCCGACGGCCGTCACCAACACGCCCGGGAGCTGCCAGAACGCCTTCTCTGCGCCCCAGAAGCAGCCAAGCCCGAACATTGCAATCTCGCTGCCCTCCGGATACGGACCCTTGAGGGGTGCGCCGCTCACGAAATGCGTCGTTGCGGTCCGGATCGGGGTGTCGCGTCCAGGCAGAGCGCTTTTGCGATCGGGCATCTCGGCTTTGTTTTTGAAGAAGAACGCCATGCAGAACTCCTGTCTGTGCGGATTGCCGCTTTCTGACGATATGGGAGTTCGGGGGCTGCCTCGCAAAGAAGGGAAGGGCGAAGACGTTCACGGAGTGTTTATAAGGACTTGGGGAAAGGCCGGGATCGCTCCCGGCCTTTTTGGTCAGTGGGTCTCGACCTTCGGCAGGGTCGGCTTTTCGATCGTGACGTGGTCCTGCTTGTAAAAATAGAAGCCCGCAAAGGCAACTAGCGCTACGAGAAGCGCCCCAAGAGTGAAATTGCGCATGATGTACTCCCTTCAGCTAAACGATGGGGAGCAAACGCAATCGCAGCACCTTCGTTCCGGTGCCTGTCCGTCCGTGGTCAGACTTGCTTTCTGATGCCTTCGAAGGCTGCAAGCGCGCGCTCTCTCGCCTGGGCGTGAGCGACCATCGGGCCGGGATAAGTCACGCCGAGTTTCACTCCGCAGCGCGCCAGGAGTTCCGGTCCCGCCTCCCACGGCTTATGGATGATGGAGGCGGGCAGTTTCGCCAGCTCCAGGCAGAATGCACGCACGTAATCGCCCTCAGGATCGAACTTTTCACCCTGCAAGACGGGGTTGAAGATGCGGAAATAGGGGGCCGCGTCCGCCCCCGAGCCCGCGACCCACTGCCAGCTCGCGGAGTTGCTCGCGAGATCGGCGTCGACCAGCGTATCCCAGAACCACGCCTCGCCCGACTGCCAGGGCTGGAGCAGATGCTTGATCAGGAACGACGCCACGATCATCCGCACGCGGTTGTGCATCCAGCCTGTCTGCCAGAGCTGGCGCATGCCCGCGTCAACAATCGGGTAGCCTGTCCGCCCCTCTTGCCAGGCGCTCAGAGCGTGCTTGTCTTCAAGGGAGGGAAAATTTTCGAACTCGGGCCTGAAGGCTTTCTCAGGCAGGTCCGGGAAATGGAACAGCAGGTGATACGAGAATTCCCGCCACGCTATTTCTCGAAGGTAGGCTTCACCCATATCGGATTGTCCGGCGGCTTCAGCGGCGGTTAGCACCGCATGCCAGACTTGGCGCGGGCTGATCTCACCGAATGCAAGGTAGGGGGAAAGCCTGGAGGTCGAGTCGCTGCCGGGGTTGTTTCGCTGGTCGCGGTATTTGCTCACAGCCCTGTCGATGAACAGCCGCAGCCTGGCGTAAGCCGCGATCTCACCCGGTGTCCACGCTGCCCGGATGCCGCCCGCCCAGTCAGGCTTCATTGGTTCGAGACCCCAAACTTCAAGGTTATCAGAGAGGGGCCAGGAGGAAGGCGAGGGGAGGGCCGAAGGAGCAGCAAGGGGCCGGCTGGGGGCCTCACGTTGAGCCAACGCTCTATAGAAAGGGGAATAAACACGGAATGGCCCGCCCGATGCGTTGGCGATCTTCTCGGGTTCGAACAGGATTTGGCCTCCGAAACGCCGCAGCTGCACGGAACGTCCCAGCGCCCATTTCAACCGCTCTTCAAGCGTGCGCTGGAAAGGCTCATAGCCTCGCGTGAAGTAGATCGCAGTCGCGCCCGTCTCCGCGATCAAATCCCGCAGCACGCGCTCCGTTTGCCCCCGCCGCAGGATCAAGCGCGATCCGAGTCTCTGCAGGTTTTTCTCCAGCGACCGCAGCGATTGGGCCAGCCAACAGCGGCTTGCTCCGCCCATGCGCCATTTTGCAGGCGTTTCATCATCGAGGATGTAGACAGGAATGATCGGAAAGCCGGACTCGACGGCAGCCGTGAGCGCAGCATGATCCGCAAGCCTGAGGTCGCGCCGGAACCAGAGAAGGGCGGCGGGTTTGTGAGAAGCCGGTTTCATTATGACATCGCAGGTGCTTTTTTAGACTCTTAGGCTGGAAGCGCCGGTCTTCCAATTCATAAAACGTGAGGTGGGCGCCCATAGATCATTGCGCGAGCGCACGGTTTTTGAGACAGTACCCGGAAGCAAATCGTTTCCAGGCCGAGTGGCCCTCGCGACATTTTCGATGCCCCACGAAGAAGCTCAGTGTATTGCGGCGGAGCTCGATCCGCCGTTTGAGATCATCGGCGCGCAGAATCAGCGCGTTCCCGTCGTATTCAATTCGCCTCATAGCGGGCGAATTTACCCTTCTGTTTTTGTGGAGTCCTCCAGGCTGTCGGCTCAAGCGCTGCGGAAATCGGAGGATGCCTATGTGGATGAGCTATTGTCCACCGCGCCCGCTCAAGGCGCTGCGCTCATGCGGGCGCATTTCCCCCGCGCCTATATCGACATAAATCGCGAGCCGTACGAACTCGACCCCGTTCTGTTCAACGGCCGGCTGCCGGATTTCGTGAACAGCCAGTCGCTGCGGGCTATCGGCGGCCTTGGAACCATCGCGCGCATCGTCAACGAAAAGGAAGAAATCTACCATGGCCCGCTGACGCTGGAGACGGCGTTCGTTCGCATCGAGCGGCTCTACAAGCCATATCACGCCGCCCTTCACGACCTCATGCAATCCACCCGCGCGCAGTTTGGGACGGCGTTCCTGCTCGACTGCCATTCGATGCCATCCCAACAGCCAGACCGCGGCGGCTGGCCGGATTTCGTGCTCGGCGACCGCTTTGGCACGTCCTGCGCTCCGGAGATCACAAAACTCGTCCAGGCGCTGTTGCGGAGCCTTGGCTATCGCGTCTCTCTGAACAAGCCGTATGCCGGGGGCTACATTACGGAACACTACGGCAAGCCGAACCAAGGCATCCACGCGCTGCAGATCGAGGTCGACCGCAGCCTCTATATGAACGAGGACACGTTCGAGAAATCGGCGGCTTTCTCAGGCTTGCAATGGGATATGGAGCGTTTGATTGGCATGCTCGTCCAGGAATTGCCTCGCTGGACCGGCGGCTATAAAGTGGCTGCGGAGTAGCTCGACCAGACAAAAAAAGAGGGCCATCCAAAATGATTGAACGGCCCCAAGTCTAGGGAGGAAACGCCCAAGGAGGGCAGCGATACGCATCAAAGACGCATATCGCACCGCACTAATATCGCACCGCACCGCACAAAACTCAAGCCTACTTACGGACTATACCTTACAGCAGCGACAATTGGTTCCGAAACGCAACAAAATTGCTTCCATGCGCGCGACGCGAGAAACGTTAGACGAGTTTTAAAGGCAGTTGTGACGTTTTGGAACAGAACTTGGGGGATGGCGTGACCGCATCATTGGAAATGCTGCTCGACACGGCTCACAAACTTGCTAACGCGGCGAGTGAGGTGACGCTGTCCCATTTCCGGAAAAACGCTGCGGCCGACCACAAGGGCGGTGGACTGTTCGACCCCGTGACCGTGGCGGACAAAGGCGCTGAAACCGTCATGCGCGATATTCTGGCGCGCGACTTTCCCGATCATGGCATTGTCGGGGAAGAGTTCGGCACCGCGAATGCCGGCGCCGACTACGTTTGGACGCTCGATCCCATCGATGGAACGCGCGCTTTCATCATCGGAATGCCTCTTTGGGGCACGCTCATTGGCCTGCAGCACCACGGCAAGCCTGTGCTCGGCGTCATGGACCAGCCCTTCATCGGCGAGCGGTTCTGGAACGACGATCGCGCGGCGTGGTATCGCGGACCTAAAGGCCTGCAGCGCTGCGAAACGAGGCGATGCGCGGGTCTCGACCAGGCGCTGCTCTGCGCCACCACCCCGGATATGTTCGACGGCGAGGATGAGGTTCGCTTCAACCGACTCGCGAATGCCGTCCGCATGCGACGGTTCGGCGGGGATTGCTATTCCTACTGCATGCTGGCTTTGGGGCAGGTCGACCTCGTGGCGGAGGCGAAGCTAAAACCTTTCGACATCGTGCCGCTCATTCCGATCGTAGAGAAGGCAGGCGGCGTCGTCTGCAGTTGGGATGGAGGCCCCGCCAAGGATTCCGGCCGTTGCATCGCCTGCGGCGACCCTACGCTCCTCGAACCGGCGCTCGCCCTCCTGAAGTAGCGATTCGCGCCAAAGGCTTGCCACCTCATTTGATGTCGGTTGAGGGGGCCTGCGCGTCAGCCTTTGACGTGGACGTGAACGGTCTGGGAATTGCCGGAGGTCGCCCCACTGTCATCGGCGACAACAACATCGAAGCTCGCGGCGCTGCTGTCTCCGCCATCGTGAGCAAACAGCACCCGGCCGGCCTCGATGTCTTCCTGGGTGAAGTGGACGATCGAAACGCCCGCCTGACTGGCAAGCGAAACGAAACCGTTGTCCGCGTTGGAAACCGTGTAGGTGAGGTGATCGGGCGTGTCGTCGGGATCGACGGCCGTGATGTCTTCGGTGGTGATGATGACGGACCTTCCCCGCTTGACCGTGATGTCGAGATCGCCGGCGAGCCTTGGCGGCACATTGCGAAGTTCGGCGCTCAGGTCCGCTCCCATCTCCATGGCAAGCTGCCCGTAACGCACATGCCCGTTCACGGAACCGGAGCTGCGGATGCTGATCAGGTTCTTAACAAAAATCTCGCCTTGAACCGAGCCGGCGACGTCAGCCTGGTCGCTTTTCAGCGTTCCGTAGAAGGTACCCCCCTGGTGGACCAACACCGTCTCAGCAGCAAGCTCACCCTCGACAAAGCCATGAATTTCCATCGGGCGGCAATTGCGGATCTTGCCCTTGATGATTGTATCTTCTTGGATAATCGCTTCGCGTGCCACTTGTCTCGCCCCATTACAAGCTGTTGATCGCGGTGTCGGCGGCGCAAGGCCCGTCCGGTTGCGCGCACCATAGGCGGTGCAAGGAGAGTGCTGCAATCGAAATCCGGCTTGTGGGAAAAATGAGTGCCGCGAAAGGCTTGAGGCGCCTTCTGTCGAGTGACGGCGATTGATGTCCATCTATAAATGAGCACCTTGCAGGACGCCATGAGGGTGCTATATCGGGTGCCGTTCCTATCCAAGACAGCAATCCTGAAATTTGAGAATACAGATGGCAGATGTTGATTCCCCTCTGAAGGAACCCGCCTCGGAGACGCATTCGTTCCAGGCTGAGGTTGCCGAACTGCTTCGGCTGATGGTGCATTCCGTCTACACGGAAAACGATATTTTCCTGCGCGAGCTCATTTCCAACGCATCTGACGCTTGCGACCGGCTGCGATACGAGGCGATCGCCCAGCCGGAACTGACCGCCGATGGCGCTTCCTTTGCCATTCGCATCACCCCGGACAAAGACAAAAACACGCTGACTGTCTCCGATAACGGCATCGGCATGGGGCGGCAGGACCTCATCGACAATCTCGGCACCGTCGCCCGCTCCGGCACCCGCGCTTTCATGAGCAAGCTTGCGGAAGCGAAGGATGGCGCAGGCCTGATCGGTCAATTCGGGGTAGGGTTCTACTCGGCGTTCATGGTTGCAGACCGCATCGAGGTCGTGAGCCGGCACGCAGGCGCGAAGGAGGCTTGGGCTTGGACCTCCTCAGGGGGCGGCGGGTTCGAGATCGCTCCGGCGAGTGAAGAGCAGTCGGCGAGGGTGCCCCGCGGCACGGAAATCGTGCTGCACTTGAAGGATGACACGAAGAAATATCTCGAACCGCACGAGATCAGGCGCGTCGTCTCAACCTACTCGGATCACATCCTGTTCCCAATCGAACTTGTGGAGGCAGCGGGCAAATCCGAACAGATCAATTCGGCAAGCGCCCTGTGGCAGCGGCCAAAATCCGAGTTGAAGCCA
>Ga0074046_10003868_pt1 | contig 12374 bp, 5 predicted proteins | sample BogForMeECP23OM3_FD_94441 | JGI IMG/M metagenome (GOLD analysis project Ga0074046, IMG submission 94441) | Bog forest soil microbial communities from Calvert Island, British Columbia, Canada - Bog Forest MetaG ECP23OM3 | ecosystem: Environmental > Terrestrial > Soil > Wetlands ...
GCTGATCACGGTTGTAGTAGGAGCGCCCTGTTTCCCATCGACAACTACCTGGTTCGAGAGGCTGCCCGTGTAAAAGTTCAGGTTGGGAGTATACGTACTCTGAATGGTTTGCTTGAGACCGAATACGGGAACATTGAGGAGTGTCCCGGTGGTGACGGTGCCGCCCAGCAGGATGCTCACTGTGTTGGCGGAGTTGTCGACAGCGGCTATGTCGGGAACACCGTCGCCATTAAAATCAGCGGCCGCTATGCCAAGAGGACCCGAGCCCGCCCCGTAGGTCTGCTGCGGCTGGAAGGTGCCGTCGCCCTTACCCAGTAGCACGCTAGCCGTACCGCCAAGTCCATCGCCTACAGCCAGATCAGCAATACCGTCGCCGTTGAAATCAGCTATTGCGATGTTGTGAGGACTGTTGCCGACCGGATACGTCTGCTGCGGCTGGAAAGTGCCGTCGCCCTTGCCCAACAACACACTGACGTCAGCGTCATTAAAGTTGGTTACCGCCAGGTCAGCGATGCCGTCCCCGTTGAAATCAGCTACCGCAATGCCGTAAGGAAAGATGCCGACGGGATACGTCTGTTGTGGCTTGAAGGTGCCGTCGCCATTACCCAGTAGCACGCTTACAGTGCCCGGGATACTCTCATTGGTTACAGCCAGATCGGCAATGCCGTCGCCGTTGAAGTCGGCTACCGCGACGCCGATAGGTTGCACGCCGACGCTAAACTGCTGCGGGAGCTGGAAGGTGCCGTCGCCGTTACCCAAGAGCACACTGACGGTACCTGTACCAGAAGCATTGGTTACAACTACGTCAGGAAGGCCGTCGCCGTTGAAATCAGCCACCGCGATGCCGTAAGCAAGCCTCCCGGCTGAGTACTGCTGCGGCGCCTGGAAGGTGCCGTCGCCATTACCCAGCAGCACACTGACGGTACCGCTTTGAACATCGTTGGCTACAACCAGATCAGGAAAGCCGTCGCCGTTGAAATCAGCTACCACGATGCCGATAGGAGAAGCGCCGGCCCCGTAAGTCTGCTGCGGCTGAAAAGTGCCATCTCCGTTACCGAGCAACACGCTCACGGTACCGTCAGTGAAGTTGGTTACGGCCAGATCCAGGATACCGTCTCGGTTGAAATCGCCACTGGCTACGAAGAAAGGCTGCGCGCCGGTGTGGAACGGCGCCGCCGGCTGGAAGCTTGACATACCCGGCCCTACGATTCCCACGCTGCCTAAATTTGTCAGTGTCGTCAGGTCGGTGAAGCTCGCCGTCCCGGTTGGAGCGGGGAACCCAAATCCAAACACCGAGGCGGTGAAGTCGTAGTTGCTGCCATCAGGAGTGGCGGACAGAGTAGTGAGCGTTGGCTCGGTGCCGGTGACGGTGTACGGCTGGGGCGAGGACAGGCTCGTGTGGTAAACACTTGTCCCGTTGTATTGCGCCATCAGCGAGTAGGTTCCGGGCGAAAACCTTAGCATAAGGACGCCCGTGCTGGGCTGGCTTCCGCCCGCGACGAGTTGCACGATTCCCAGCACCTGCTTGCCATTAAGAAAAGTTACCGAGCCGGCAGGACCAAAACTTCCACTGTTCACCATCGCCGTGAGGGTTACCACCTGGCCTGCCTTCACGGGCGGAGGCGGACTCACCGATAGGGTGGTCGTAGTGGGCTTGAGAACGACGTAGGGAATCGAACCACCACTGGAGTTGAACGTGCCTTCGGGATCACCGCTGTAGTTTCCGGCGATGGTGTGTGAGCCGGCAACTAGCGACGTGGTTGTACAAGTCGCGGTGCTGCCATTCTGCTGCGGCACCAGTTGCACCGCGGAGCAGCCTGAAATGTCGACACCGTCAGCTAGGAACTCAACCGTTCCGTTGGGACTGCCCCCGAAGGCGCCGGTCACCGTCGCTGTGAAGGTGACAGACTGTCCAAAGGAGGACGGGCTTGGCGGGACGGCGGTCAGCACGGTGGTGGTGGCGGCGGCGTTTACCACCTGAGGGTTTAACGTCCCGCTACTGGGGGAGAAGTTGGCGTCGCCACTGTAGTTGGCGACAATGCTGTGGCCGCCTGGCTGTAAGGTTGCGATCGTGCAGGTCGCCGCGCTGCCGTTCTGAATCGGCACGAGTTGCACTGCGGAGCAGCCTGAAATGTCCAAGCCGTCAGCGAGAAATTCCACCGTTCCGGTTGGGCTGCCCCCGCCGCTCGCTGTTACGGTTGCGGTCAGGGTCACCGGCTGCAAGTAGCTTGACGGATTTTGCGAGGAGGTTACCGTGGTGGTGGTGGCGATACCCGGCGCGTTGACGGTGTACGGAATCGAGCCGTTGCTGAGATTGAAGTTGCTGTCGCCGTTGTAGCTGGCGGCAATGGTGTGTGAGCCGACAGGAAGAGATTTTGTCTTGCAGGTCGCGGCACTTCCGCTCCCCTGCGGGACCAATGCCACGCCGGTACAGCCCGCTATGGCCGTACCGTTGTCGGTAAAGTTAACCAGTCCGGTGGGGCTGCCGCCGAAGGCGCCTGTCACGGCTGCCGTGAAGGTGACCAGCTCTCCCAAGGTGGATTGATTTGGCGGGACAGCGGTCAGAACCGTCGTGGTAGTCGCCTTGTTGACTACTTGTGATTCCTGACCTGCACTGGCAGTGAAGTTCTGGTCACCGCTGTAGGTGGCTTTGATATTGGTGTGCTGGCCCGCTGCCAGGGTCTGGACCTGGCAGGTCGCGGCGCCGCTACTGTCCAAAGCAACGTTGGTGCAAAGCGGCGTTGCGTTATCGCTGAAGGTGACCGTCCCCGTGGGGGTCCCGCCAAATGCTCCGGTGACGACCGCGGTAAAGGTGACCAACTGATTGAACTGGGACGGGTTTGGGGTGGAGGTAAGGGAAGTCGTCGAAGCCGCCTGGTTGACCAATTGGGGCGCATCCAAGCCGCTGCTGGTGGAAAATTCCAGATCCCCGTTATAGGTAGCAACGATTTGATCATGCGTGCCCACGGCCAGCATCGTCGTGGTGCACACGGCATTTCCCGCGTTGTCGAGTGGAACGCCGGTGCAGAGCGGGGTAAAGTCCTGGCCAAAAGTGTCGTTAAAATCCGCCGTTCCGGTGGGCGTGCCGTTTCCGTTGGAGCTTACCGACGCATTGAGGGTGATCGGTTGCAGATAACTGGACACCTTCGGGACGCCCGTGACCGTGGTCTGAGTATCGATTACCGAGCAACCCGAGAACTTGAAGGAAGCAATCTGAGTGCTCCAATCGAAGGCCTCAGTGACCATGTAGTATTCTGTGGTGTACCAGAAGATGCAGCCGTTTAGGCCGTCGTTGGCATCAATGCGCATGGAGCTGTAACCGCCCCAGAGGCCGGAGGTGTCAAGCTGCGAACCGCTACCCGCCACTACCATCACCTCGGGTTCCAGGTGGTTCGGGCGGTCGTTCGGGCGGCGTCCCGCCACGTAAATCGAGGGAAAGGCAGGGGTACCACCGGGGCAGGTATCGCCACAGGATTCGCTGTACCCGACGAGGATGTCGCCGACCTTGTCGCCCGCCATCGAGCCCATCCAACGCCAGTTCTTGTCGGGAGCATACGTGCCCTCCTGGAAAACTTTGATCGCGGATAGCGGCTTAATCGGCGCCGTGAACTCAATCCAATGGACAGCGTTTTGGCCGCCGCCCTTGTCGGTCACGTCGAAGTTCACATACCAGTGTTGCTCGGGTGGTTTAAGGCTGAGCCCAAAGCAACATTGGTAAGAGAAGCGAGCCATCAGGCGGTCGCCCAGCGATTCCAGTAAATCGCTGGTGCCCGGTTGCGGCACGCAATCGCCGCCGTAGTTGCCGTTGCAGGCCGGAGTGAAGGGAGCGATGGAAATCAGTTGGGAGTTGTTGTCGCCGGTGAAGGTCGCGCCCTGCGTCCAATCACTCGGGTTGTTGATGTGCACGGAATAAAGGGACAGATTGGCGTTGTCCACCGCGCCCAGGCTGCCGATGGCGAACTGGTCCTCGCCGGCAGGGGGCGAGTTTAAAGCGTTCAAAAGCGGAGAATCAACGTCGGCAGGCAGCAAGCTGTCGTCGGTGTCGGTGTACTGGTGGCAGATCTGTTCCGCGGTCTCGTCGCCGACCAACAGTTTTACACTGTTGTAGGCGCAGAATACCGCACCTGCGAAACTGTTGCCGCCGGGGCCAAAGTTGTTCCAGGTCTGCCCGTAGTTCAGTTCAACCGCGGTTACGCCGTTAAGGACCGACCAAAGTCCCCACTTCTGATAGTCGGGAAAACCACTATCCACAACCGGGAACTGGTAGAGGTAGTAGCTACCGTTGGCGTCAGGGGTCTGAGAGACCGCGACGCAAACCGCGTAGGGGGACTGCAGCACGTTTTGGGACAGCAACCAGCGATGCGCCAGCACGTCCCACTCCACAATGGGTTGTCCATCGTTGTTCGCGGCACAAACTCCGCCCAGCGCGCTCCAGATCAGGTTGCCCGCGATCGCTGGTCCGCAGGCGGTCGTGTTCTTGTCACACACCGTCAGGGACACGTTCACCCATTGAACAATCTGGGTGTCGCCAACGGCCATGTTGGCATCGGGCGGAGCGTCCGTAACCGAATAGTTGGGAAAACCGTTGCCGAGTCCGAGAAAGCTTTGGCCGATGCTGAAAGAGGCCAGTCCGGCGGGGAGGGTGCTCTGCTCCACCGAGTCTACAATCTGGCCGAGAGCGCGCTTGGGAATAGGGCGAACGGGGACGGCTTTGTGGAAGCCCTGTCGCGGTGGCTGCGGCAGATTGGCCAAGTCTCGCAGCGGCGGCGAAACCGCGAAGGCGACCGCATGGTGAACGGCATCGGCGGCCCCATCAGTCTGCGCCTGCCCAAACCCCAAGCTACTGACCGTGAGGAGAGCCAGCGTCCATACCAGATTGCGGTACGACCGGAAACGGCAGAAACGCCCCACCTTGCCTCCAGAGATCAGGGAAAAGAGCTATACCGAGGAGCTCGCCTGTCCTAAGCTAGTGTTCCGTTTAAGAAGTGCTTGTGAAGATGGGTAAAGCTAGCACTCTATTTTGGCGGAGTCAATCGGAATCTAGGATGGATCTGGCGTTGTTGGCGTCCCTGCTGAAAGACGCGTCGGCCTTAAAGAAGCTCCAGGAATTCGTCGACCGATAGTTCGGCTGCTCGGATTAATGCGCGAAGCGTGCCCACCGACAGTTCTCTGTGTTGGGGAATGGAAAGATTTGCTTTCTGTCCCGCCTTTGTCATCACCACATGACTGCCCACTTGGCCCATCGTCCGCCAACCAGCTTTAGCGAATGCCTTCACGGCTTCTTTGCCAGATGTTGCCAAGCTTACCCATTTGATATGCGGGCCTCTGATGCGTAACTTAACACGAAACCCCAAAGGAAATTAGTGAAGAGAAAGCATGTTTTATTGCGAGTGATTGATTTCGGGAAGGTTAATGCCCCGAAAATATTTTCGCTGCTGCGAGCATGGTGCAAAGCCAATGAAAGTGGGCACAGGCAAGGGTCAGGGTAAACGCCAAGATTCTCGGGAGTGAGATTTCAAACCGCTACCACGATAGGCGTTTGGCCGGCAGGCATCGAGCGAGCGGCCTTCTGGTCCTCAGCCCACATCCAGGCAGTTATAGCTTCCTTGATATTTTCTAGGGCTTCTTTCTCGTCGCGGCCCTGCGAGACACAACCCGGGAGCGCTGGGCACGTAGCGACGACCCAGCCATCCTCGGCCGCTTCAAGCGAGACATGAAAAATCATCGTCCGTCCTCGTTACTTAGACTATAGCTGCACTTCCCCTTGATAGCCGCACAATCGGGTCGGCCAAAACTATGACTACGGCGTTGGGCTAGTTCCGCCACCGAGTCTAGGCGTGCTTAGTCAGGTCGCGCTCCCACAAAACCTTGCCCCGCAAGCGGCGAATCGAACTCTGAGCATGCGTCTGCCGCAACAACCGCAGGGCCTTCTCCACAGTGGCCTTCTTGGTAGCAGTGCCGCTGAGGCGCATTGCCTGGCGCATCAGGCGGTCATCAATGTCGATCTTCATCCGCATATTCGAGTTCCCTCGATGTGTAATACCACAGTTTGGCCGTACTTCACCAACCAGTTTGCTACTTCGATTTCATCTCATACACGCCGTCCCAGTCGGCAGGCGGGGGATCGTCCATGAATTCCAGGCAGCGGTCCAGCAGCGCCTGGGTGGGGCCGTCGTGCGGGTAGATCGCCAGGACCTGCCCCAGGGTTCCTGCCGCTTCCCGCCAATCGCGGGTACGGTAACACTGCAGCGCGGTGTTGAATGGCGTCAGTAAGCCCTCGTACTTCTGCCGGTCCGAGAGCGGCGCCATCAACTCGTAGAGGGTAACGGGATGCTTCTTGCCCTTCACCCGGATCTTGTCCACCTCGCGGGCAAGAAACTGGTGAGAAACCTGGTTGTAGGTGTATTCGCTGATGATGACCCTGACCCGGTATTCCTTGGTGATACCTTCCAGCCGGGAGGCAAGGTTTACGTTGTCGCCCATGACGGTCCAGGCCAGACGCTGGTCGGACCCGATGTTGCCGACATTGACCGGGCCCGTATTCAAGCCGATGCCGTTGGCGATTTCGGGGCGCCCCTGGGCGGTCCAGTTGCGGTTCAACTCCGCCAGGCGGTCAACCATCTCCAGGGCACAACAACAAGCGCGATAGGCATGATCCTCCAGAGGCTAGGGTGATCCCCAAAACGCCATGATGGCGTCGCCGATGTATTTATCGAGCGTGCCGAGGTGCTTGTACAAAATTTCGGTCATGGCGCTGAAGTACTCATTGAGCAGGCGCACGAGATCGTCCGGGCTCATACCCTCGGATAGCGTGGTAAAGCCGCGGATGTCACTAAACATGACGGTGAGTTCGCTCATTTCTCCGCCGGGGTGGATGTACTTCTCCGGGTCCTTCTCAATCCGGGCGATAACGTCAGGCGACAGGTATTGCGAGAAACTCTTGCGAATCCTGCGTTTCTCCCGCTCCTCAAAGACCACGCGGAAGCTGGTCGCGGACAGGTAAGAGAGGGCCAGAGTTATGTAGGGAATTACGAAGCTGAACCAGCGGCCCCAGTGGGCAAAGCTGAAATAGAGGAACCCCGCGAATGCGGCCAGGACAAGCACGGCCGTGGCCGTGGCAGTTGAAGGGCGCGAACGGCCGAACCAGAGTCCCAGCCCGCCGAACAAGATAATAAAGCCGATGTCCACCAATTCCTGGCGAAAGCCGCGCACCAGGAAAGTACGGTGCGGTTCGTTACTATGCAGCAGGTTATCGAGAATGTTGGCGTGCACCTCGACACCCATGTAGGTGGAGCCCTGCTTGAAAGGCGTGTTGCGCACATCACCAATCCCCAGGGCGGTGGCGCCCACCAGCACAATCTTGTCGCGAAAGGTGTCAGCGGGAAGTTTTCCAAACAAGACGTCGGCCATGGAGTAGTGGGGATAAGAGTTATAGGGACCGGCGTAGTTGATGAGCGCGGTCCCGTCTTTCCAGGGGACCAATTCGTGCGATCCAAACTGGATGCGCTCAAGTCCGTCGGCTGCGATGAACGCCTGGATGGCCTGGTCAGGGATGCCCTCGTACTGCTGCAGAATCTGCAAATCAAGTGACGGGAAGTAGAGGTCCTGATAGCCAATCATAAACAGCGCCCGGCGCAGGATGCCGTCGGCATCAGGCTCTATGTTGAAAAAGCCGTAGGATGCGGCGGCTTCCGCCAATTGCGTGTAATTGGGCTCAACCCCCTGGTCAACCGCGCCTCCAGCCTGCTTCCAGGCCTTCGCAAGATCGACATTCTGCCCACCAGACTTGGCGGGGGAGACTTGCGGGAACGGTTTGGCCCAAATGACGTTGAAGTACTGCTCGGCCAATTTTGGGTCGTAGGCCTTGGCCCGGTCAGCATCCAAAAAAAGATGGCCGAGGACCACGTTGCCCGCACTCTTCAAAGCATCGGCAAACTGAGTATCAACGTCGGCCTGCTTCTGGAGCGCATCGATGTCTTCCTGTAGCTTCTTGTCGGTTTTCTTGCCGAGCTTCTTGCGAAGGTTGTCCAGCATCCCCAGAGATTCGCTGCTCGCAGGAGTGGGGAAGTCCATATCGAAGCCGATTACGCGGGCGCCGCCCTCCTGTAGCTTGCGCACGAGCTGTGCATAGTAGCGGCGGGGTATGGGGTACGATCCGATTGCCGCCAGCGTCTTCTCATCAAGGCCCACGATTACGATGCGCGGGTCTGCCGGACGGGGGCCGCGCATGGCAAATCGAAGGTCCAGGGAGCGCTGCTCGATGTCTTGCAGAAAGACGTAACCGGCCCGCTGGTTTCCACCGATGCCCGAGAAGGCGAACAAGACCAGACCGATAACGGTCGAAGCAATGGCCAGAGCAACGTGCGCATGCTGCGAAAGATAGGTTCCCAGGCGTTTCAGGAAACGCATAGTCCGGCCACGCTCTATTTACATCCGCAGGGTTTCGAACTTGAATTGGCTTGCGTCAGCCCGAAGGTCAAGCCGGCGACAACCAGCATGACACCACCCACGATAATCTTCGTCCGGTTGGACAATGCCTGTTTCTTCTGCCCTTCCGGCACCGAGGTGTCAATGATACTGGCCTGCATGACCGCCGGTGGAGCAGTTGTGACCTGAGGGCCGGTGGTTTCCGTTCTTGCATCCACGGTGGTCATTTGGCCCGTACTGAGGGTCACGGCGGCGCCGACGGTAGGAGTAACGAGCACTCGCCCTTCGAAGCAGATGACGGTGGTCTGGTTGTTTTCGTAGCCAACGTAGAAATCTGTCCCGATCACGCCGATCACCGTATTTGGGGTCTTCACTTCGTACTTGCCCCCAGGTTGAGTGATCTTCACGACCTGATTTCGGACCTTGCCGTAGTTCATCTCAATCGCGGTCTGCTGAGACTTAGCGTCGTGTTGCACGACCTTCAGCTCGGTGTTCGAGCCCACGGTCAGGATTGAACCATCGGTGAGCCCGGCCAGCACGCGTCCTTTGGCGTCGGTTTTCAACAGGTCATTCCATTGCAGGCTATCTTTCACCGCCAGCGGTTTAGCGTTGCGGGAGGCGTCTGGAACCATGCGCTTCACCTCGCCGGCGGTTTGGTCGCCGTCGGGCGTTGCCCAGGCGGGCATGGTCGCAAGCAGCAGAGAAAGAACAACGGATTGCAGTGACCTGAGCATGCCACTCTCCCGTGAAGCTGAAATATCTGGGAATTGCTTATCAGGCATTGTCTCGCAATTGCAGGCTATGTCAAGGAAGTTCCGTCGAGTGCCACAGTGTGGGAGTGCGATTCTGGTCACGGTATGGAAGTGGATCGGCAGCCCAAGGCGGTGGCTCGGGATTATGAAAAGCTCGTGAAACCAGGCGCAGGATCCAGCTTCTCTGGGCCCTATAAGTGTTCAAAGGGCGGCGGGCGCATTACAATAAACGTCTGTCGTTAGCGCCAAAAAGCCCTTATGAACACATCTGTGAAACTCGCCCCCTCCAAAGCAGCCCGGAAATCTGTGCGCGCTACCTCCGATACTCGCACAACCGCCGCCAACGCGAACGGCCACGCTTCCGCGCACGCGGCGCGCAACCTTGATGATCCGGAGCTGTTCATTAACCGCGAGCTGAGCCTGATTGATTTTCAACGGCGCGTACTGGAGGAAGCTCAGGACAGCAGCAACCCGCTGCTGGAGCGCCTGATGTTTCTTTCCTTCGTCGGCTCCAACATCGACGAATTCTTCATGGTGCGAGTGGCCGGTCTGAAGCGGCAGGTCGAGAAGGGCGTGAGCGATCCCGGACCCGACGGCATGAGTTCGTCGGAGCAGTTGCGGGCCATCCGCGCATCGGTGATACGTCTCAATCGCAGCGCCCAGGAATGTTGGACGAAGGAACTGGTCCCTGCTCTGGCAGAGGCGGGTATTCGCATCCTGCCTTACGCTGACCTTACCGCGGAGCAGCGCATTTTTGCCGATTGCTATTTTCAGGAGACGGTATTTCCCACGCTGACGCCGCTGGCATTCGATCCTGGGCGTCCGTTCCCGCACATCTCCAACCTCAGTCTGAACCTGGCTGTGCTCTTGCAAGATAGCGCAGGCGACGAACACTTTGCGCGCGTCAAGATTCCGGACACCTTGCCCCAGTTGGTTCCATTGAGCATGGCGCCGAAGCCGAAGATAAAGAGCCGCGCGCAGAAGCCGGCCATCAAGGAACAAAGTTTTGTCTGGCTGGAGCAGTTGATCATCGCCAACCTGGGAGCGCTTTTCCCCGGCATGGAGATCCTGGAGGCGCATCCTTTCCACGTCACCCGCGACGCCGACAGCGAAATCCAAAACCTGGAGGCGGGAGATTTGCTGGAGTCGGTGGAGGAGGGTGTGTGGCAGCGGCGATTTGCCGACGTGGTGCGGGTCGAGATCGATGAAAGTATGCCGGCGCGCATCCTGGACATCCTGGTAGAAAACATGGAGCTCGACCGCGATGACATTTACAAGCTGAACGGTCCACTGTCGCTGGTGCGAGTACGTCACCTCACCAAGGTCGATCGCCCGGACTTGAAGTTTGCGCCTTTCGTTCCCGCCCTTCCGACGGCGCTCAAAGAGAACGAGGAGGAGGACATCTTCACCACCATCCGGCGCGGCGATATTCTTTTCCATCATCCCTTCGATTCGTTCCAGCCGATTGTCGGCCTTCTGCAAAAGGCAGCGAAGGACCCTAACGTTCTGGCGATCAAGGTCACGTTATACCGCGTTGGCCGCAACGCCCCGGTAGTGGATGCCCTTCTGGAAGCGGCGGAAAACGGAAAACAGGTTGCCGTGCTGCTGGAGCTGAAAGCGCGCTTCGACGAAGAGAGCAACATTGAATGGGCGCGCAAGCTGGAAGAATACGGCGTCCACGTCGTCTATGGCCTGATGGGCCTGAAGGTCCACTGCAAGGCGCTGTTGATTGTTCGCAAAGAAGGCGACGTGATTCGCCGCTACGCGCACCTGTCCACCGGCAACTACAACAGCGTCACCGCGCAGCTCTATACGGATATTGCGATGATGACGTGCGACCCGGCCATCGGCGCCGATTGCACCGACCTGTTCAATTTTCTCACCGGATATTCGGCGAAGACCTCGTACCGCAAGCTGCTGGTCGCGCCTGCCACGTTGCGTAGCGGATTCGAGAAGCTGATCGAGCGCGAAATTGACCACCATCGAAACGGGCGCGGTGGTCACCTCATCCTGAAGATGAACGCGCTGGTCGACCGCAAGATGATTCAGTTGCTGTATCAGGCGTCGCAGGCCGGGGTAAACGTTGAGCTGCTGGTGCGCGGTATCTGCTGCTTGCGTCCGGGAGTGCCCGGCGTGAGCGACAACATTCAGGTCACCAGCATCGTGGGACGATTCCTCGAGCATAGCCGCATCTTTTATTTCCGCAATGGCGGAGAGGAGGAGGTCTATCTCGGCAGCGCGGACCTGATGCCGCGCAACCTGAATCGCCGGGTCGAGGTGGACTTTCCGGTGCAGGACAAGGCCCTGATTCGGCTAATCCGCGATGAGGTCCTCCACACTTACCTGAAAGAGCAGGCCAAAGCCCGGCATATGAGCTCCGACGGCAAGTATGTGCGCGACCCGAATTTTCAGAAGAAGAACGCCTTCAATACGCAGGAGGCGCTGATTGCGCGCGCTACCAAGCGCGAGGCGTGAGGATGCGATTCTCGGGTAGAGCGGGCCTTCAGGCCCGCGTTCCCGCCAGCTACAAGAAAACTGCTTTCTGCCGCTGAGATCACGACCTCAGTTGAGATCACGACCTCAGTGGCGGGAGCAAAATAAGGACGTGTTCGCTTAACGCGGGCCTGAAGGCCCGCTCTACCCGAACCGGTATACACCAACTTTGAAACCGCTATAACATCAGGGAGTGAGCACAGCTTCCCAGGTTCGCGTTCGATTTGCCCCCTCTCCCACCGGACACCTGCACGTCGGCAACGCCCGCACCGCACTGTTCAACTGGCTCTTCGCCCGCCAGAAAGGCGGAGTGATGGTGCTGCGCGTCGAGGACACCGACGTCCAACGCAGCGAAGAGCGCTTCGAAGGACAGCTGCTCGAAGACCTGAAGTGGATGGGACTCGACTGGGACGAAGGCCCTGACGCGGGCGGGCCGTATGCTCCGTATCGTCAGAGCGATCGCCTCGACCTCTATCGCGAACAGGCGGAGCGGCTGTTGCGGGAGGGCAAAGCTTATCTCTGCTTCTGCTCGCAGGAGGACCTGGAACGCGAGCGTGCCCATGCGATGGCGCATCAGCAGCCGCCAAATTACTCGGGCAAATGCCGCGCGCTTGACCCGGCGGAGGGCCAGCGCCGTCGCGAGAGCGCCGAAGCAGCCGCGATTCGCCTGCGCATTCCCGAGCATCCCATTCGCTTTCACGA
>Ga0074046_10003869_pt1 | contig 12373 bp, 15 predicted proteins | sample BogForMeECP23OM3_FD_94441 | JGI IMG/M metagenome (GOLD analysis project Ga0074046, IMG submission 94441) | Bog forest soil microbial communities from Calvert Island, British Columbia, Canada - Bog Forest MetaG ECP23OM3 | ecosystem: Environmental > Terrestrial > Soil > Wetlands ...
CAGCAGTTCATGAGGCAGGTAGTCCGACGCCAGGCCGGGACCGTCAGCGCCAACATAGAGCGATGCCAGTTGCTTGCCGCTTTGGCATGGGATCTCCGCACCACCCAACTGGATTCGCAAATCCGGCGTGTGCTCGATCAGCCAATCGCCGACTTCGATCACCGCCACCGGCGGCATGGGCAGGCCGAGCGCCAGCCCAAGCCGGGTGGCCAGCATCTCATTCGCCAGGACACGAACGTGCTGTGGATTATTCTGAAATTTGGTTACATATGGCACGCCGTCGGACGCCCGCAGCAGATGGGATTGCGATCCTCCTCTTAGTTTGCGCAGGTGTTGGACGGCGGAGATGCAGGTAGTCACAAGCACCTCCCAGGAGTTTGACTATTGGGTAGAAACGGAATGGAGAGGCACGGGGAGGTGATCCGCAAGGGGGAAGCTACGCGCAGACAAGCCTGGCTCCAAAGGAGAGTCAGGCCGAAGACCTATAGAGCGGAAAGCGGTTTGGTTCCCTCGCCCACCATGTTGACGTACCGTGAGTAGGCAAAAAGCCGATCTCTTCGTTTCCCCGAGATTTCTTTGACGATCCCGAGTCGCACGAGATGGTTCAGCGCGCTGGTAACGGTTGGAATAGTCAGTTTCAGGGCCTTCGCCACTGTTCGAATGCGAACGAATGGGTTCCGTTGCATGAGTTCCTGGACGCGCAGCGCTGAGGCAGCCGCCCTCCCGAGCTCTTGTATCTTCTGTCGGTCGTTGGCAAAAAGCCGCAAAGTCCGTTCCGCTGTGTCCGCCGCCTCTTGAGCGGCCGTTGCTATTCCGTCGAGAAAGAATGCCAGCCAGTCCTCCCAGGCGCCCTCGGTGCGAACTCTCTGCAGCAAGCCGTAGTATTGGCTTCGATTCGTCTTGAGATAGAGACTGGGATACAGGAGCGGCTCCGTCAGCGCACCTTTGGAACACAACAGGAGTGTGATGAGCAATCGCCCCACCCTTCCATTGCCGTCCAGAAACGGGTGAATGGATTCGAACTGGACGTGTACGAGTCCAGCTTCGACCAGAAGCGGGAGTTTATGCTTCTCGCCGTGGAGAAATCGCTCAAAGCTGTCCAGACATTCCATGAGTCGTTCGGGCGGAGGTGGGACAAAGGAAGCGTTCCCCGGCCGTGTCCCGCCCCCGATCCAGTTCTGTGTCCCGCGAAATTCACCTGGCCTTTTGTTGGTGCCCCGTCCACCCCTGAGCAGAATCGCGTGGATCTCCCGGATCAGACGGAGCGAGAGCGGGAAACCTCCCGCAAGCCGTCGCAACCCATGTTGCATCGCGGCGACGTAGTTGGAAACTTCCTCAACGTCCTCAATGGGCACTTTCGGGGCTGCTTCGTTCTCAAACAACAGGAGATCCGTAAACGAAGACTGCGTGCCTTCGATTTGAGAAGAGAGCAGCGCCTCTTTGCGGACGTAGAGATAGAGTAGGATTCGGACGTCTGGCAATAGCCTGGTCATGCCGTTGAGGCGGCCAAGTCCTTGATTGGCACGATCGAGCTGCTGATGCAGGGTGCTGAGGTCCACCTCGGGGATCGGTGGTAAGGGAGGCGGGATAAATGCCCGGACCCTCTCACCGGCGACCGAGCTTGTGACGTAGGTTCCGAGCCGACTCTGCAATTTCGACACTGGCATACGGAGCGCCATCCTTTAATAAGTGGTGTCTCTATTAAAGAATAGGAGACTATCCTTTAATAAGCAACTGGCTTCTTCAAGGTTCGCCGGGGGCAACCTTGTCCCGTGTTCGGGGATTTGAGCTTCCTGGAACTGTGGTAGAGGAGGGCACATACGGGAGCAGGAAGCTCATTACTTGGCCTGTGATGCCGCCGCTTCCAGCGCAACCACGATCTCGTTCAGTGTCTTGAGATTGTCCACCTGGTCAAGGGAACGCAATTTTAGGCGCTGGAGAACTGCTGCGAAAGCCGCCAAACCAGCTCTGTCCCGTGCGGCTTCGGCTCGACGCAATCCGCGCTCTGCCGCTTGCATGTGCGCAAGCACTTTCTGTTGAATCGCCACGTCTTGCATGTCCCTGGGATTCCACACCCTCGCTACGCTTTTCAGTAGCCCACGGTACAAGCGCTTGCCCACCACTTTTTCCATTCGCTCGATCTCGCGGAGAACATCGCCGTTAGCGCCTGCACTGTGACCATTGTGTTGGCCATTGCCGCCGTTTCCGGCAACTGGTCGTTCGCACGGTTTCTGCCCACCCGCGCAGTTGGGCCGAAGGCCCTGCAGCCAACCTGCTGGCGTCGCCCACCCCGCTAAATGCGGAACTAACTGTGGTCGTTTGCGATCATCCAGGTCGACCCAAGTTCCGGCAAAATAATAAAGATACCGGCCGAGGCCAAAACAAGCGCAACTCCGTTTGAAAGCCTGTGCCTCCGCCGCGGTTCCTGCGTTCGAATTGTCCGCCCACTCTTCGCCGGTAGCCGAATGCGAACCCAAGCCGAAGATGGTCAGTTCGCAGGTGACCAGCACTTTCGCAGCGAGCTTCTGGTCCGCACTTCGTTCGAAGTTCGCGCTGGTATGAATCGTGTATTTCCGTGTCCACCCTGCCGGGGTGAACAGCGCATTCAACCGATCCGTGTAGGCACGTTGATCCGCGTAGGGAACTACCTGGCCGCGTGCTGGCTGCTGACCTTTCGTGGTGTTCATCACCCGCCATTCGATCTGCGACGGATCAAACGGCACTTCCAACGCTGCCACGAATTCTTTGACCCGTTCCGCTGGGATCGGAAGAACTCCGGGTGCGAGCATCGCAGGCGGCGGTCCAGATGCGGGCGTAGGGTCTTTCTGTGCATGTCCGTTTACAGGGCTCATGCTGCATCCTCCTTAACTAATTCGTGTTTCCTCGAGAAGTTGGCGAAATTGCGATGCTTGCGACGGCCTGAGTGGACCCTAGCCCAAGTCCAGAACGGACAGAACTCGAACCCCATCGGCCAGCGGATAACTATTGGCAGTGCGGCAGACAATCGCGCCGCCGACAATGCGGGACTTACCCACTACATTGCGGACGAAATCGAGGTTCACTGCATCCGCTGGGGCCGGGACCTCAGCCCACTTTGCCTCGAAGAGCTCCAGACGCCCTCCGACATCCACCACGAAGTCCACTTCACGGGTGCGGTCACGCCAGAAGAACAGACTCTGCGCCCGTCCAGCCCGACGTTCGCGAGCCCGCAGCTGGGCAAACACGAAAGTTTCCCAGATTGCGCCCGCCGCTGGCGATTGACGGAGATCTTTCTCCGAGCGGATGTTGAGGAGCGCACAAAGGAGTCCGGTATCCGCCAAGTAGAGTTTCGGGCTCTTGACAATAGACTTGGTGCGGTTCGAAAACCACGGCTCGAGCAGCACAACCTGACCGGACGCCTCCAGGACCGATAGCCAGTGGTTGGCAGTCGTGGGAGAGATGCCCACATCCCGTGCCAGGTCAGCCTTGTTCAGGAGGTTCGCGGACCGCAGAGCGCAAGCGCGCAGGAACCGTTCGAAGTCACGCAGGCTTCCCACGTTAGCGAGTGACCGCACGTCCCGCTCCAGATAGGTGGCCAGATAAGAGTTGTAGAAGGCGAGGTGATCGATGTCGGGGTCCGCGTGCAACTCGGGAAAGCCGCCGCGCACGATGGCGCTTTCCGGCGTTGTTTCGGGCAGGGCTCCCCGGATCTCTGCCAGAGAGAGCGTTTCCAATTCCGCGATATCAGCTCTCCCTGCCAGGGACTCGGACACGCTCTTCATCAGGGTAAACTTCTGCGAACCTGTGAGCAGGAACTGCCCGCTTCGGCGCCGGGTGGCATCGACGGCGACCTTTAGATACCGGAATAAGTCCGGCGCATATTGGACCTCATCGATGATCACCGGCACCGGGTGACGTTGGAGAAAGTTCTGTGGCTCCTTCTCCGCCTGTTCAGCTTCGGTGGGGAGATCCAGCGACACGAACTCGTGGTCGGGGAAGAGCCGTAGGAAGGTGGAGGTCTTACCAGTCTGACGAGCGCCCGTCAGCACGACCACGGGGCGCGTGCGAGCGGACCGTAGGAGGCGCGGCTCGATTTCACGGGGAATCCACATATGCTAAATATCCAGTACGATCGTATATTTTGCATTCTACACCGTTGGGATGCGGGGATACGGCCTTTCTGTGTGTGACCGTTTGGTGCCCTCATACGGGGTCTTCCTTGGTTGACGGTCTTTCTTCGTCCAGGGGCTGGCCATACATCCAACGCTGGGGCTTGATCTGCAAGAGCCAATCCTGAGCTGTCGGAATGCGGCCGAGGTCTTCGCGGACATGCTGCTCTCCCACGAAGCGGACGGGAACTTCCCTCCCGTCGCTATTCACGATAGCGATGCCAAATAGTCTCTCCGCCAGGAAAATGCCCTCAGCATGATGGCGAAGCGCGCGGTGGCGAAAGTCGGACAAGAACGCTTTCGATTCATCAAACCAGTTGTGAATCGGAAGATAGTCCTCCGCCTTTCCGCCGAACCTCCTCGCGCTACTCGCGGCGTGCTTAAGTGGATGGGCCATGGAGCTACACCTCGTACGTGCTGGTCGTGTAATCTTCAAAGCGGTCGTTGCGCTCAACCGTCAGCTTCCTGGCACTGACGTCCAGGACGACATCTCCAAAGCCGCCGCAATCGTTCTCATATCCGAACGGCACAAGAGCTTCGAAGTGTTCCTGCAGATGCGAGGCGTCGTATTTGACGGATTCGTGCTCGCCCCACGCATACCATTCGCTGTCGAAACACTTCACTTCCTCGGTGGCACCATCGTCGCCGTATCCATCAAAATGAGCCGCGACGAAGGTCACGCCTGCTTTTGTGAGCTTGTCGCATTCGGCGAGTATGGCAGCTTTGGCGGTCTCCTCCTGCGGGATCAGGGTTGTGTCACTACTACCTGCATTGTTTTCCATCTTTGTTTCTCCGCTGACCTAGTTTTGTTCGCGCACCGCTTATCTTGTTTGCATTCTGCCGATGACCAAATGAGTAAGGCAGCAAACTCGGCTTCGAGCTCCGCAGCCAGATGTGTTGAACTGCAGAGATGCATGTGTTCACAAGCACCTCGCAGCATTTTGAACTTTGGTGGTCTAGAGCAGGTGGGGAAGCAACACCAGCAACTACCGCGATCGTTCTTCTTCAATCGCTGCAATCCAGAGGCGTAGCGTGAGGTCCCCGCGCTCGGGATTGCCTAACTGCCAGCGCAACTCTTTTTGGTATCGCTCTTTCAATACTTCGAGAACGAACGGAACCGTCTTCGCCAAGTGTTTTACATCGTCTCGGTCCCGTTGGATGTTACGTTCGAGCTTTGATAATGCCAGATCGTACGAATCCAGCGCCAAGAGGCGAAGATGTTTGAAGACTTTTGGAAAAATCTCGGTGAGTCGATCTTCGTAATTTTCCGGCACCTTGGCCACACCGACTCGGTCGAGATAAACCTTGTATTTCTTGTGAAGAGGACCACCCTGCATGCCGAGTTCAAGCATGGATCGTCCGGCCGCTGCAGGCGCAATCTCCAACACATCCAGGTCTGCAGTTGACCGAGAGAATCCGTACACCATGGTGACGACGAATCCACCCATGCAATCCAACCGGACCTCTTCGTGCGCTGTCGAATCGAGTTCGCGGAGAAAGGAGAGCCAAGGCTCTGGAATGCCTTTATGCGGATGCTTAGGCAAGGTGTTCTCCCTTCATGTCCGTAAGCAGATTCCAGTGTGCAGCAACAGGAGATCGGTGTTCGCGCAGCCACGTTCGCTCAGCCTGTGTCATCGAGTCGTGGCAGAACGTATCCTCGCGCGCAAGGCGGGCACTCTCCAAAACCTGCAGACACTGCCGAAGTTTTCGGGCCCGCTCACTGTCGTTTTTGCTCTCCGCGACTTCGCTCGCGAGCGACACGGCAAACCCCAATCGGTTTTGCCGGTCACGCACTTTCGCATTTCGTACTAGCCAGTCCCAATCCATATCAACGTATGTCAGCGTCAACCAAGGCAGGCCCTCGGCAACTCGGGCGTCAAGGTTCGGCTCATTCAGCGCGTCAAGCAAGACCCCGGCCGGATTCTTTTGAACCTTTGTTTTGAGGTACGCAAACCCTGGATAACCCAAGGCCGCCAGGTCTGCCGTGAAATCGTGCCTCCGTGAAGGCGCTGGCGCTCCTGAGGCTTCCGATGGCAAGGGCAACGCAGTGGGCGGAAGATCGAACACCCTGAAGGCCTTGCGAACAAATGATTCTGAGACTGTACGGCGGCCGTTCTCAAGCATTGACAAATAAGCCTGCGTGACGCCAAGCGCTCGGGCAGCTTGTTGCTGCGTCCAGTTCTTGTGCTGTCGTCCTTCTTTTAGCGTAGTTCCATCCATTGACACTTTCCCTTGCCCTGAAGCTTTGTTTGATATTATAACATATATTGTTATATTCAGAACCTACCCCGGTGATCGTTCCTGAGTCAAAGCCGGGAAACTGTCCTGGGCAAACACGACCTCTTTCGCCGCGTAGCAACTGCGCAATCGTCTCCAGTATTTCGGATCAATGCGCAACGGCTCTACACCAGCCAGGGACGAGAGTCCCACAAATGCCCCCGTGATAAGAAATCGTCCCGTAACGAAAGAGCCGAGCGAGCAGGGCCAAGGCATGATTGGACAACGTGGGATTGACGAACGGTTCCTGCCGGTCGAGGGCGGCCGCCGCGCTGCAGTTCGGAAGCCCATATCCAACATCAGAATAGACAACTTCAGGGAAGGACGCAGAAACCAAGCTCGCCGTTTGGACAACTCATTTGTCTAAGCGTGTGCTCTTTGGATTCTGCTTCAGGTCCTTCAGGTCGCTGCTACGGCCTAAAGCCTGTTTGTTCGTCGCGAGGTCGTCCAGAGAAATGAAGTGCACCGGCACACCGAAGAAAGTGCTTGCGACCCTCTTTCTCCACGCATCGGGGAACTCAACGCCGGTGATTTCGGTCAGAATGTCAATCCTGACCGGCGCAATTCCAATCTGATAGACAACCTGCTTCTCGCTGAATGTCTCTGCAGTAATCCCATCATGCTCGAGGGGAGCCCCAAACTTCTTAAGCGCTCCGACTACCCGGAGGGAATTCTGCGGCGAGTTGTGTACCCACACGTCGAGATCTTTCGTGTAGCGCGGCTCTCCATATTTCATCACTGCGAAGCCACCGACGATCAGATACTCAACCTCAAATTCGTTTAAGAGTTGTAGCAGTTCTCTGTAGTGTGGGCTTTCTGCCATGGCTGATTTCCTCAGCTAATTCCACCATTTCCCATGCTGCAGCAAAGATGGCCTCATCTCCCTGCTCCTGCCAAAACTCGATGTCGAACGAACGATCCGGGAAGCCACGCTCCACCAGTCGTGTTTTCCACGCTGAATTTTGAGGAATACTCATTTCCCCTCTTCAAATCAGTCTCTAACTCTATCAGGATATCAGGGTGAAGGGCTCGATTTCCTGTTCTTGCTGAGGAGCATTAGCCCTGATGCTCCTGGGGTGAAGGTCGCACCAGTGCGGCAGGGTTGCGCTTTGAAATCTCTCGACAGCTGGCCTTTCTGCGGAGCCGTTGCCAGTACCTCGGATCAATCCGCAACGCCTGTGCACCGGCCAGGGATGACAGACCTACGAATCCTCCGTGATAAGAAATCGTTCCGTAGCGAAACAATCGGGCGAGCAATGCGAGTGCGTGATTGGCCAATGTCGGGTTGACGAACGGTTCCTGCCGGTCGAGCGCTTCCGTGGCGCTACAACTCGGCAGGCCATCTCCATCAAGGTCAGACTGGATCACTTCGGGGAAGAGTTCGGAAACCGTACGCAGCCGGAGCCTGTGCCGCCGGTTCTTGCGATTCAGCGGCTCCCCCAGCACGAATTGCCCGCTGTCAGCGTTATTGCCCAGGTCCAGCCAGTAATCGACTTCGCTCCATTCTTCTGCGCACTTTGCGATTGCGGCACGAGCTTTCCGCGTGTCGACGCATCCGATCACAATGTCCACGCCGTCCAGTCTGCGGTTAGTATCCAAGCGCTCCGGAACGCCCTGCCAGTCCAGGCCCCAGAACAGATTCAAACGGTTGGCGAGAACCACAGATTTGTAGAGACCAATCTCAGATTGACTGAACGGCTGAGTGAATTCGCTGGCAAAATATGCGCCCTCCCAGCCTGCCAGGGACCCAACACTTGTCTCTTCTGGGACCCTCATGCTGCCCAGACAGACTCTTCCTTGAGCGTCTGTGTTCCAGTAAGGAGCGCTCTTCAGGCGTGTATTTGCCTTCGGCCGACAGTCTTCTGCAAGCGCACGTACGAAGAGTTCGCGTCCGTGGATCATGAACACCAGCGCCGGGTGCGGATACATCTTGCCGTTCAGTTTTCTCGTTTCAGGATTTCCCTCGCTGAAGAACATCAGCCGCGGTTGCGCCCAGCTCCACCAAGCGATCTGTTCCGGTGTTCTTGCCAGCACATGTTCCGGCAAAACCTCCGCTGCCATGCTCGCGCCCAAGCCGGCGGCCAGCGTCTCAAGAAAGCCAGTGGTAACGGACTGGCCCGCGCACAAGTACGGCACCTTATCCGGCAGGTGCTTCACCTCGTGCAACGTGGCAAAGGTCCTGCTGCCTTCCTGATACAGGAGGACGGCCTGCTTCAGGCTGAAGATTCGGTTGTCTCCGATCCGCACGTGGGCGTTCATGGCTGCTCCTCGCGGGCAATCACTCCCTCTTCGTTACCGGGCATCAAGTCAATCAGTCGGCTAGCAGCAGCCAGTGTGTCGCACACCACACCTAGCGTTCGGAACCCTTGCCGTACGCTGGTCGGATCGGAAAGCTTGAGGGGAATGATGAGATTGGGTTGGGGCGTCGTCTCCATTGCTGTCTGAGCCTCATCGTCAAAACATCCCACCACGGCGTCGCCCGATGAGAATGCGGCGAGCAGACACGGCAGTGGCGGATTGCTGTCCATGAGTTGCTCGCCCATGTCCTCAGTGAACTCCGGCCGTTTGGCCTGGTTCGAGACGCGGCACAACTCCAGCAGACCCCTGACCAGCGCCTTTACTTCCTGGTTTCGTATCCTCCGGTTCAGTTCCGTCAGACCTCGGAGACTCAGGGACGGCTCTTTCAGACATTTTGGCGTACACCCCTCAATGTCCGGCACTTCGTACTGCTCGGGATTCTCTTCGCCTTCGTACCATTCGCGCAGCATGTCCACCCGCTCTTCGGCGTCGTGGTAGTCGTAGACCCGCATCCAGCGGTTGAGTGATCCAACGAAATGGCTGAAGAATGCCGCCGGCAGGCGTGGATGTACCCGCCCAAGCAGTTCAATGGCTGGGTTCAGAACCACAAACGCGGCGCCATCTGGGTCGACGATCAAGTAGAGTGTGCCTTCCGGTCCTCGCTCATCCGAGTAGTCAACCAATCGGTCGCTGAGAGTGAGATCGAGGTCAAACCGTCGGTCAATTGCAATCCCTCCATGCTCGCGGAGCCACCGCTGAAGAGTCAGGGACAGGTACTTGGCCGCATCTCTTCCGCTTGTCTCCCAGTCCTCCACGACCGCGATGTTGGACTTCACCAGGATTTCAGCCAAGGCGAGGAGTTCGCGGTCGTCCCCCGAGAAACGTTGTTCAGTCGGAATCCTCTCCAAGGTGGGCAATACAACTTCACATGGTGGGGCCATCAGCAGGTCGGCGGTAGGACTCCTCCGGGTGGCGAAAGGCGTTTCCCGCCGCGCCAGCGCGAACACTGCTCCACTGCTCTCGCTAATAGGGCCGAGGACAGCTGCAACTCCTGACATTCGAAGAACCTCCCCACCACAGTTTGGGCGCGCGCATGGCGGTCCTGCTCCAGTCCTTTGAGATCTCGCAGGACCTCTTGTCTTTCCCTATTGAGGTCAGCTCTTTCTCTGCTACGCTTTGTTTTCATATTTCACACTGATCGAGAGCGGAGATTGTCGATCTTGCTTCCGATCTGGAGAGTCCGCGATGAAGCGAGTTCTTCTCTCATGGAGTAGCGGCAAGGATAGTGCGTGGACTCTGCACGTTGTCCGCCAGCAGCGTGAGTATGAGATCGCCGGCTTGCTGACCACGTTCAACCAAGTAGCGGACCGTGTGGCGATGCATGCCGTTCGCCGCGAACTGGTCGAACGGCAAGCCGAGGTAACCGGCCTGCCTCTTTGGAATGTCCCGTTGCCTTGGCCTTGTTCCAATGAGCAATACGAAATGCTTATGGCGGAGACGTGCGCCCGAGCCGTCGCCGCCGGAATCGAAGGAATCGCATTTGGCGACCTGTTTCTCGAAGACGTGCGCACGTACCGTGAAAAACAGATGAAAGATACGGGCCTGCAGCCCCTATTTCCGTTATGGGGACAGCCCACTCGGGACCTGGCCAATGCAATGATCGCTTCCGGCCTGCGGGCGAAATTGACCTGCGTTGACACGCAGAAACTCGACGCTTCCTTTGTCGGACGAGAGTTTAATGAAAGCTTACTGGCCGATCTGCCCGATGAAGTTGATCCATGCGGAGAGAAAGGCGAGTTTCACTCATTTGTATATGCGGGCCCAATGCTGAATGAAGAGATCCCGGTATCGGTCGGCGAGAGCGTCGTACGCGATCAATTTGTTTTCGCGGATCTCAGCCTTACGACGATGGCTGCTATCCCTTCGTCCCAATAGCTCTCACAAAGCTGTATTGCAGGTGATCTCCAGAGGCTTCTGGGCCCGTGGTTGTGGCCGTGGCCAGTTCGGGATATTGGTGGCTGTAGACCGCTTTCACCTCTTCCAACGTCATTCTCGGATCTGGATCCGGAAGCTTCACGCCATTGTATGTGAAGCTGCGAGACAGCACTTTTGCGTCGATCATGGGTTTTGCATTCTCCCTTCTTCTCCAGCCGCCTCTGTCGTGGGGTCGGCGTTTTGCTGGGCAGCGAACAGGCTCGGCGTCGCCTCGCCCGCCGGCGGTACGGACGCTGCCGAGTCATCCTTCTTTGCGGCGGGCAACTCCGGCTTCGAGGCCTGATGCGTTGTCTTCACCTTTTGGCGTGCGGCCTTTGCTGCCGCTTCCATTTCCGCCTTGGCCTCCGCCAAGGTGTTGCGAAGCTCCAGGTGCGTGTGGACATAACTGGCTAGATGTCTGCCAAGTTCTGCGTCCAACTCCTCGGCGGATCCCGTAGAGCTGAGAGGCGTCGTCAATGCCTGATCTTCGCCCTCCTTCGCCTTAGCCGGTATCACGTTGACCTTCAGTTTTTCGTCAACTTTGGCAACGGTGATGAGCAGGGTTCGGTCCTTAAGCAATGGAATGAGTTCAACAAACACGTTTCGTCCCTCCTTAAACTTTGGCGTTGTTTTCATGCTGTAATCTGCTGGTCGTGTCTCAGGGAAAGCGCCGGGGCGGGCACTCAACCGCGCGTATGGGGTGAGTAGGAAGCGGTCTGCGCCCGTCCCTGTCTGTGGCTCTGCCGAGGGTAGAGGTTTCCACAGATCTCTTCAGTACTAAAAGGGAATGTCGTCGTCAACTACTGCGGGAGCGGGCTCCGGACTAGATTGCCCGCTGGGCATTTCCCCTTTTCTTTCGTGCCCGTTATCTGGCGAACCGAGCAGGACAATGTCCCGGGCCACAATCTCTGTATGATATTTCTTTTCCCCGTTCTGCCGGTCTTCCCAGCTCGAGGTCTGCAGCTTACCTTCAATGTAGACTTTCGATCCCTTGCGGACGTACTCACCTACGATCTCTGCCAAACGCTGCCAAGCCACAACGTTGTGCCATTCTGTCCTGTCTTGCCACTGATCGTTCCTGTCTTTGAATCGCTCGTTGGTGGCGAGGCTGACTTTGGCGACAGGAACCCCACCGGCCGTGTACTTGACCTCAGGATCCTGACCTACGTTTCCCACCAAGATTACCTTGTTCACGCTTTTTGCCATGTCACACTCCCAGTTGCTTCGATTTATGAGCACCCGCTTGTGCTGCCGCATTCCATGCAGCGATAACAGGAACCGTTTCTCACCATCAGCGAGCCGCAGAACTGACATGCAGGTGCATCTCCCAGCCCGACGACCTCCCCAAGCGCCTTGACCACGCTGCCTGCGTCATGCTGCGGCGGGCCTGGACTCCGCAGGTCGAACAAGATGCCTTGCTCGCCCTTCAGGAACCGCAGTTCCAGCCACCGGAATAAGTAGTCCATGAGTGACTTTGCGTAGCCAATCTTCGGATTGCCCGTCCAGCCGCTTGGCTCAAACCGTGTGTGGCTGAACTTGTCACATAGGACCTTCAACGGTAATCAGAAGGACCAAATAATGCGAAGGAGATAGAAAAACTCCACAACTCTTCATCATGAGCGGCCAGTCTGCTTCGCATTATGGGAATGGCATGTGCGATCCTCACTCGTCACCAA
>Ga0074046_10003871_pt1 | contig 12369 bp, 18 predicted proteins | sample BogForMeECP23OM3_FD_94441 | JGI IMG/M metagenome (GOLD analysis project Ga0074046, IMG submission 94441) | Bog forest soil microbial communities from Calvert Island, British Columbia, Canada - Bog Forest MetaG ECP23OM3 | ecosystem: Environmental > Terrestrial > Soil > Wetlands ...
CTATTTGATGGCGACGGCGTTGGCAGGCGACCCGATTCCGCCCGGCGCATTCATCGGCGCGCTGACTCCGAACATCTCGTGGATGCCGTCGGCCGCACAGTCGGCCGCCAGGTCGTTGAGCCACCAGAGTTCGCCCAGGGCCATCCCGAGCTGGCCGATGAGCATGTTGTGCAAGAACCCGAACGGGTGCGCTTGAGGGCTGCGGTCGGCCGGGAAGACCTCGACGGCATAGGTGTCCGAGGCGATCGCCGTCGCGTGGCTGTTCCATAGGTACTCGCAGACGGCCTCGGTGTGCTTCCAGGCAGAAGACCTGTCCCCGCCGGACCAGCCGGGCGGCCGCGGCGATCCGCTCCGGTGTCATCAAGTTGACCAGGCCGAGATTGTCCCCGGTGCCGAACAGGCCCCAGGCGGAGCGGCCGCCGCGCGGGGCGGGCGGCAGGTCAGCGTAGTCCGGCAGCTCAGTCATCGCGCACCCTTAGGTCAGAGCCAATGCTCACGCCATCTAGGATCGCGCACCATCCGCTCGCTAGGGTGCTGAACAGGGACGGCTGTTTCCACTCACCAGGACGGTGGTAGCCCGACGGCAACGGTGCCAGCAGAAGCTGCGGTCCGGGAGAGGTGACGAGCGCCGGACGCCTAGCCTGTGCGCATGCGGATGGCGAGGAATCTCGATGGCTGACGCCGACGACGTACGGCGTCTCGCGCGGACCCTGCCCGGCGTGCAGGAGATCGACAGCGATGGCTTCGACTTCAGGGTCGGCGGCAAGGGATTCGTCTGGTCCTACCCGGAGCGCCGGCCGGGCCAGCGCCGGGTGATCCGGACCGACATCGCGGTGCTGTTCGTGGGCGACGAGGCCGAGAAGCAGGCCCTGCTCCTCGGCGAGCCCGGGACCTTCTTCACCGTGCCGGGGTACGACGGCTGGCCGCTGGTGATGCTGCGGCTGGCGGAGGTGGACGTCGCGCGCCTGGCCGAGCTGGTGACCGACGCGTGGCGGATGCGCGCCCCGGAAGAGCTGGCCAGGACGGCGTTCATCGACACGGTGGCATGGGTCCGCCTGGAGGACGGCAGGATCCTGTGCGCGCGGCCCCGCGGGAAGGACATCTTCTACGTTCCCGGGGGAAAGCGCGAAGGCGCGGAAACCGATCTGCAGACCCTGTTGCGCGAGGTCGCCGAAGAACTGACGGTCACGCTACGGCCCGAGACGGTGACGCACGTGGGCACCTACGAGGCGGATCAGCCGGACGGCGTGGTGGTGCGGATGAGCTGCTACACCGGCGACTACGTCGGGACGCTGGCCGCCAGCAGCGAGATCGACGAGCTCGCCTGGTTCTCCTACGCGGACCGTCCCCGGGTGCCTCCCGTCGACCAGTTGCTCTTCGACGACCTCAAGGCGGCCGGCGAACTGCAGGTCTAGATCGCGGTGCGGCCGTCCTCAGCCGTCGCGCCCCGCGGGTTTCTCCCAGACCGAGACGTGCTGGCGGCTCTCGCTGGTGAACGGCTGCCGCGTCCACCCCTCCCACCGGTCGCGCAGCCGCATCCCGGCCAGCTGCGCCATCAGGTCCAGCTCGGCCGGCCACACGTACCGGAACGGCACCTCTAGCCTCCGGGATGCGCGGCGAGCCAGGCCGCGGCCCTGGCCGGCGAGGCTCGGGCGAGCCAGGCGTCCTGGATCACCTCGGCCAGTTCCAGCGCGGTGAGCTCGCCAATCCGGCACCCCCGCACCAGCACCGACGGGTGACCGTCAAAGTGCGGGGTGGTGAAGAACGGCGAGGCCTCATCTTGGACCAGCGCCTGCTTGTCGGATTCCGACGGCACCCAGAACACGATCACGTCCGGGTAGCGCTCACCAGTGGCGGGATCGACCGCGTCGGGACGGGGGTTGCGGAAGAACACGAAAGACCTACCGCCGACCTGGTAGATCGGGTTGCCCGAGGGTCCGTGCCCGACCGTGACGTGGGGCATGCGCATGGCCAGCTCGTGCACGTCGGCGAGCCGAGCCCGGCGCGATCTTGCCGCCACGCCTCCAGCGTAGGCAGTGAAGGGCTAGCTGTTGCTGCGGGCCAGTTCCCGCCCGCGCTGGGGCGTGTGGTCGTGGCGGGGGAGCAGGAGCGGGGTGGTCAGGATGAGCAGACCGGCGATCAGCCCAGCGGCAATAATGTCACGAGCCGCGACAGGCTAGCTCGATGCCGACGGGGCGTGCGACGTGGCCGAGGTCACCGCCGCGGCAGCGCCGGTCAGCGCCGCCCCGCCGGCGGACACGGCGACTAGCCACCGGGTCATCCGCGGAAGCTCGCGCCACGAGGCCAGGCTGGCGGCCACGTCCAGGGCATCGGACAGGGCGCCCGCGGCGACCCAGGCACTGGCCGATCCGGGCTCGGCGCCCGGGCGCTGCAGGGCCGTCAGCGCGCCCAGTCCCAAGGCGACGTCACGCGCTCCCAGTGCCCGCCCGAACACCCGCGCGGCCAGGTCATCCGCGGCCGCGCCCACCCACGGGCGAGCCGGTACCGCAGGCCAGGCCAGGGCGGTCAGGCCGAGCGCCACGCGCCCGGCCGCCAAGGCCACCGCACCACGCCGCAGCAGCGCCGAGATATCCGTCGAGGTCACCTGCGCTCTTCCCTCCTGCGCGCCGGTGCGCGCCCGTCCAGGCCTATAGGCACCGGATGATCATAGCCAGGGTGGTGGCCGTGGCGGGTAAGGGCGGCCGGGTGCAGCTCATCGCCCGGCCGGTCGACCAGCAGGCGATCGCCGAGGTCAGTCCGCTTCCGCCGCCTTCTTGATCGCGGCCAGGGTGACCGGAATGCCCCGGTGCGCGGCCTCGGTGCGGTTGGCGATCTGGGCTTCGGCGTCGTCGCCGTACCGGCCGTGGAACCCGGTGATGCCGGCGGGGAGGAACTCCCAGGACTCGGTCACCTGCGTCCCCCCCTCTACGGCGGTGAACGTGTAGCCCCACCGGACCCACCCGCCGTTGACCTCGAAGGCGAACTCCCGGCCGCGGTCCGCCGCCACGACCTGGGAGCGGGTCTCCCAGGTCCGTTCGGGCAGCTCGTTGCGCCCGGTGAACCAGGCTCCGACCCGGGGTCCGTCACCGTCGTCCCACCAGCAGGCCTTGCAGACCGGGCTCCACTCCCCCATCCGCGTCACGTCAGCGACCAAGTCGTACAGGGCTTCCGGCAAGCGGGCCACCACGATGGACTCGGCGTATTGCAGGCTGCTCATGGCCCCAGTATTTCCGATCGCTGGGGAGGCCCGTCAGCGACCATGGAAGACCGGCGCGCGCCGCTCGATGACGGCGGCCAGGCCCTCTAGCGCGTCCGCGGTGCCGGACAGCGACCGGGCCAGGGCCAGCGACACCCCGCGTCGCAGTGCCGCCCGCCGGGCGTCGATCTCGCCGCTCACGCTGAGAGTTTAATCCCGATTCGATTTTATCGGTAGAGTCAGCCGGTTGCGTACCTAGCCCTGAGCTCCGACTTCATCAGCTTGCCCGCCTCGCTCCGCGGCAGGTTATCGACGAAGCGCACGGTCTTTGGCGCCTTGTAGCTGGCGATCTTCGACTTCACGAACGCGATGATCTCCTGCTCGAGTTCGGGTCCCGGCACGGCGCCCGGGGCGGGCTGGACGAACGCGGCCACCGACTCGCCCATCTCCGGGTCGGGGACGCCGATGACCGCGACGTCGTAGACCGCCGGGTGCAGCGCGAGCGCGTTCTCGGTCTCCTGCGGGTAAATGTTGACGCCGCCGGAGATGATCGTGAACGCCTTCCGGTCGGTGAGGAACAGGAAGCCGTCCTCGTCGAGGTAGCCGATGTCGCCGAGGGTGGTCCAGGCCGGGCGGGCTGGGTGCTGGGCGGCCCGGGTCTTGTCCGGGTCGTTGTGGTAGGCGAACGGGACCTCGTCGCGCTCGAAGTAGACGATGCCGGTCGTACCCGGGGGCAGTTCGGTCCCGTCATCGGCGCAGATCCGTACGGCGCCGTAGATGGCCCGGCCGACGGTGCCCGGCTTGCTGAGCCAGGTACCGCTGTCGATGGCCGTCATGCCGTTGCCCTCGGTGCCGGCGTAGTACTCCACCAGCACCGGGCCCCACCAGTCGATCATCTTCTGCTTGACCTCGACCGGGCATGGCGCCGCGGCATGGATGGCGACCCGCAGGCTCGAGGTGTCGTAGCGGTCGCGGACGTCCTGCGGTAGCTGCAGCATCCGGACGAACATGGTCGGCACGAACTGCGCGTGCGAGACGCGCCGGTCCTGGATGGCTTGCAGGGCCTGCTCGGCGTCGAATCGCTTCATCATCGCCACGGTGCCGCCGAGGGCCTGGACGGTGCCGCACCAGCGCAGCGGGGCCGCGTGGTAGATCGGGCCGGGCGACAGGTAGACCGAGCCGGCGTTGACGCCGAAGAACTGGCCGGCCAGGACCACCAGGGCGTCGCCAGGCTCGGACACCTGATGGTCGGGCAGCGGCGGGCGGACTCCCTTGGGCCGTCCGGTGGTGCCCGAGGAGTACAGCATGGTGGCGCCGTACGGCTGGTTGGCGAACGGCACCGCGGACGCCGCAGCGATGGTCTCCTCGTAACTATCGTGGTCCTTGACCGGGCCGCCGTAGGCCAGCCGCAACTTCACGTCGGCGGTCAGGCCGGTGATCGCCTCGGCGGTGGTGGCCTGTTCGGCCGACACGACCAGCGCGGTCGCACCGCTGTCGCTGACGATGTAGGCCACCTCGTCCGGCTTGAGGCGGTTGTTGACGGCGGTGATGTAAAGCCCGGACCGCAGCGCGGCCCAGTACACCTCGAAGGCGCGCAGGTTGTTCTCGGTCAGCAGCGCCACCACGTCGCCCGGCCGCAGGCCCGCCTCGTGCAGCACATGCGCCAGCTGGACCGAGCGCCGCTCGAGCTCTGCGTAGCTGAGGGTCTCACCGGTGCCGGTCATGACCGCCGCGATCCGGTCCGGCGCCTCGGCTGCGTACGTGCCTGGGTACATGGTCCTCCGCCGGGGGCGCGGTCAGGTTCGGCGTACTCGCAAGATGAGGTCAATTCACCGTAAAAATAGCCAGCTCCCTGGCCTGGCGGCAAGCCCGCCTCGGGTTAGGCGCGTGTGCCAGCGGGCGTCGCGGGTGGCAGGCGAGGGTCCTGGACCTGGCGTAGATGGGAGGTCGCCGGGACCGGCCGGGCCGGATAGCTTCGGCAGCCTGGACAGCCAGCGCGGCAGGTACCAGTTGCGTCGCCGAGCAGGGTCATGACGGACTGGAGCAGCACGCCGCGCACGACCGTCGCGTCGAGCAGCACGGCGAATGCGAGACCCACGCTGAGCTGCTTGAAATCCTGCAGCGACAGCGTGCCGAAGACCGCGAACACGGCGACCATGATGACGGCGGCACTGGTCACCACGCCGGCGGTGGCGCGGATGCCGTAGGCGATCGCCTGCTTGGTCGGCATCCCGCGGTCGTGCGCTTCCTTGATCCGCGACAACACGTTGTAGTCCATGGACAGGCCGAACAGCACGACAGCATGAGGATGAACGTGATGCCCATGACGAACAGGAAGACCGGCACGATGCCGTGTTGCAGCTGGTTGATGAAGTCGTTGCTTTGCGCGAGGTTGCCGCCGACCAGTGCCTCACCGCCGGGGATCAGCGGTCACCGATTAAATCGTGGATAAAATCTGCGCCCGGTGTACTCCTGCGGCCGCGGGAGTACACTCAGCCGGGACGCCGATGATGGAACCTATAATTTGATGCGTGCCTAGAAAAGAGGGCGTGGCGACTCCGGAGGAAACCGGCTCCAAGTCCGCGCGGACCAGGGAGCGGATCCTCGACGCCGCCGCGCACGTGCTCAGCCGGAAGGGGTATGCGGGCACGCGGCTGAGCGACGTCGCCGACCAGGCCGAGATCCAGGCGCCGGCCATCTACTACTACTTCCCGTCCCGGGATGACCTGATCGAGGAGGTCATGTGGTCGGGCATCGCGCACATGCGCGAGCACATGACCCGGGTCCTGGCCGAGCTGCCGCCCGACGCCGACCCGCTGGACCGCATCGATGCCGCGGTCGAGGCGCACCTGCGCTACTCGCTCGAGATCTCGGACTATACGACCGCCTCGATACGTAACGCGGGGCAGGTCCCGGAGAGCATCGCGATCAGGTATGCGGCCGAGGCGTCTCGGTACGGCGACATGTGGCGCAAGCTGCTGCAGGACGCCGATAACGCCGGGCTGCTGCGGTCCGGCCTGGACCCGATGGCGGCCCGGATGATGGTGCTGGGCGCGCTGAACTGGGCGGGTGAGTGGTGGAACCCGCGCCGGGGCTCGCTGGACACCGTGGTGCGGACCGCGCAGTCGCTGGTCCGGCACGGTCTCGGCGCCGAGCATGGCGGCGCCGACGTCGGGGTGGCCGGCTCGGCGCGCAGGCCCCGGCGGCGGCCCGCGTAGGGTCAGAGCTTCGACGTGGACCACGGTGGCGGTCAGGGTCCGCTGGGGTGCGATCGCCAGGCCGATCTCGGCCAGCGCGGCGCCGGAGACCTGCACACCGGGAATCCGGGCCTCCCACAGGCCGCTGCTTCGATGCCGAAATGACCGAACAAGGCCGTGGCGCCGCGCAGTGACATCGGCATGTACCTGCCGGTCTGGTCGTGGGCGGACATCGACAACGTCGAGGCCGAGGCTGAGGCCGTGCAGCACGTGGTGCAACGCGGCTATACCCGGCCCGCCGGGAGAGATCGTCGCGACCTGGCTGCGCGAAGGAGAGAGCACCCCGGTCCACCGGTAACCGCAGAGCAGTGTCAGGTTGCCTCCCGTGGGTACGCAAAGTTCTCGATGCCACCACGCGCCTGCTGCGGATTGTCGCCGCAGCGCGGCCGGCCGGAAGTCAGAGCTTGGTCAGCTTGGCGAAAGGCGACAGGATCCGTACCTGACGAGAACCGAATTCGACAATCAGCGCGGTATCGTCCTCGACGCGGATGACCCGGCCCAGCCCGTACTTATCATGGGTCACTTGGTCTTCCACGGCAAACTGCTCAATCGGCGGATCCGCAGGCATGGCGTTGAAGGGACTTGCGGGCAGGAAGCGCCGAGTCGCGGCGCGGGCAGGCTTCATTACCTCCAGTATGCGCCTTCCCGGCCACCGCCACCGGTTTCTGGGCTACCAGATTTCCCCGCGTCCGACATCGACGGCCCGCCCGCCGCCTGATGTCAAGGAGCGGTCGAGTGCCGTCAGCGCGGCGTCGGCTGCGGCCAGTTTGGCGATGTAGCGCCCGTCCATGCCAACCTGATTAATTTAGATTAAAATAATTCTATCGCTTAGCGTGCGTGATGCCGGCGGGTTATCGCGCCCGGGTCAACCACCCTCCTGGTCAGGTTTCGAGCGCGGATTCCAGGGCGGCGCGGAGCTTAGGCGGCACCGGCCGCTTGCCCGACCCGTCGGTGCTCACCACCACGTAGACGGTGCGGCCCGTCGAGCGCGTCTGCGCGCCGACCCGCACGCCGAACGACAGCGTGAAACTGGTCGAACCCACCCGCTCCGTGGTCACGTCGATCACCACCTGTTCCCCGTAGCGAACTGCCCCGTGCCAGTCCGCCTCGGTATGCGCCAGCTGGACGTCGAAGCCGTCGGCGTTCATCGCCGCATACGGGTAGCCGGCCTCGCCGAGGAACTGGGTCATGGCATCGTCGAACCAGCCGAAGTACCACATGTTGAACACGACGCCCTGCTGGTCGAACTGGAAGTACGAGGTGCAGACCGGCACTGTGACGGCGGCCATCAGGCGTCGCGCCAGCGGTCGGCGGACGGGTCGAGCAGCTGAGACAGGTACCCGTCGGGAAGCCAGATGATCGTCTCGAGCTCGAGCGCGTCCAGGAACCGCACCCGGCCCGTCCGGCGGTCCTCCAGCCGCAGCCGCGGCCCGTTCGCGGAGGTGTCCACGGTGACCGCCACGTCGGCGCACTCGCTGTCCACGACACCTCCCGTCCAGGGGCCATGGCCCTCATCACCAGACAATGTGCCCGCGCTGCGGTTCTCCAGGGCACGCACCGAGTTCGTTCGGCCGTTTGAAGCTCTTGTAAGCAGGCATTTTTTAACTTAAGTTATCCCACGCGAGGGTTGTCGTCACTTCGCCGACAGGTCCGCTTCCGGACGAGAGGACAGCCAAGGTGCCAACCAGTGAACTCAGCTATAAGTCGGCGGACGGCATGAAGATCGTTGCTTACCGGTGGGACCCGGAAGACGAGCCGCGGGCCGCGGTTCAGCTGACCCACGGGATGGGAGAGCACGCCCAGCGCTACGATCACGTAGCCCGGGCGCTGAACGACGCCGGCTTCGTGGTCTACGCCCAGGATCACCGCGGCCACGGCGCCAGTGCCGATCCCGCTATGTACGGGAATCTGGGTAATGGCGGCTGGACAGCCCTGGTGGACGACATCGGCCTGCTCTCCGCGCAGATCCGCGCGGATCATCCGGACTTGCCGCTCATCCTGCTCGGCCACAGCATGGGGTCGTTCGCCGTCCAGCAGTACTTGTTCGATCACAGCGCCGACGTCGACGGCGTCGTGCTGACCGGGACCGCGGCGATCGACCTGCTCGAGGGCGCGCTCGACCTGGACCAGCCGATGGACCTGACCATGTTCAACGCACCGTTCCAGCCCGCCCGCACCGATTACGACTGGCTGTCCCGCGACGAGGCCATCGTCGACGCCTACGTCGCCGATCCGCGCTGCGGCTTCGGGATCGACACGGATTCGGCCCGGGTTATGTTCATCGGCGCGCGGCGGGGCGCCGATCCGGCCCAGGTCGCCGCGATCAGGTCCAGCCTGCCGGTCTACATCGCCGTCGGCGAGGCCGACCCGGTTAACGGCGGCCTGGCGCTGCTGACTCCGCTGACCGAACGGTACGAGGCCGCCGACCTGACCGACGTGACGACCCGCGTCTATCCCGACGCCCGGCACGAGATCCTGAACGAGACCAACCGGGACGAGGTCATGGCCGAGCTGATCAGCTGGCTCGACCGCGTCGTAGCCGGCTCCGGCCAGCACGGCTAGGCGCCGTGGCGCGCGGAGGGCCACCGGACCCTGCCTACGGGGCTCACCGACCATCACTGTCTTGCACAGTAACCGTCTCTGATCGCGATGCGGAACTCCGGCAGCAGGGCGAGAAAGGCCCGGGCCGCGGGCGGCGGTCGCCGCGGCCAGGGTCTCCCGGGCCTCGTCGAGCAGCGCGCGCCCGGCGTCGGTCAGTTCTACCTTGCGGGTCGTCATGCGGGTAGCCAGTGCAGCCAGGTTCCGTGGCTGTCGGCGAAGGCGATGGCGCGGCCATCGCGGGCGATTACGCACATTTGTTCGTCGGGGGCTGGCGCGGCTGTCCCGGGGAGGATACCGGGCGCCTCGCTGGACAGCCAGACGGCGCCCAGACCGCGTACGGTGCCGGCGAACTGCTCGCGCCGGTCCGGGGCGACGTAGTACAAGACGGAAGAGTGGTAGATAACCAAGGTGGCGCCGCCTGGCGCTTGAGCTGCCAGTGCGGGCAGGTCGGTGAGCAGGTCACCGCGGTGCACGGCGGGCGGACCGCGGCGGGCCGCGGCGATCGCGGCCTCCAGCCGCGGCCCGCGGTCGCCCTCCCCCGGCCAGACCAGGCAGGATAGCCAGCGGACGTCGTCGTCGCTGGTGACATCTAGCGGATTGAGGTCGAGCCCGGCTCGCCAGGTGATCGCGGGGATCCGCGCCGGGAGCGGCACGGGCCCGCGGGGCTCGCACCGCAGGATGGGGGCGTCCGGGTCGCTGCCGGCCAGCCGATACCCGGCGTAATCGTACGAGTAGCGGTCGAAGAGCAGGGTAAGCCCCGCGCTGGCACCGGCTTCGATCAGCGCGAGCGGCGGCGGCAGCTGGGCCAGGACCGGGAGCAGCGTGGCGCAACGCGCGGGCTCGTTGGTCTGCGTGCGCCGGGTCATTATCACGCGAGTCAATTCCGCCCGGGACTCGTGGACCAGATCACGTAGCTGCTGGATGCCGAGCGGGACACCGAGCAGGTAGCGCGCTGCCGCGAATATCAGGTTGGGCTGGCGCTTACCCGGCGGCAGCGACGCGACGAAACCCACGACCGCCGGGTCATCGGCGACCGACTCGGCCAGCGACTCATACGCCGCGGACCGGCCCCGCGCCTCCCGGCGGGCAAACACCCGGTAGGCCTCCGCGACAGCCGTCACCGGATCGTTCATGCGCACGGCGGCGGACCAGCCAGCGAGCTTGCCGGGCGGCAGGCCGCTACCACGGTGGCGTGGGCGCTGTGCATCTTCAGCCTCGTGATCACCAGGTATGGGGCCGGCGCGCCGGGCGGTGCGGCCACGCCGACTAACCCGAGCCTACGCTGCCGCCAGGTGACCCAGGCCCGTCTCCGCCACGGTATCGGCCGAAGGTCGTGTCCCGGGGGAATCCGGCGCGGTGGCGCCCGGCGGCTTGCTGGCCCGGGAGGCTTTCACCGCGGGCGCTCGGCGTTCGCGCCGCAACCCTGCCCCCCGAGTGGTGCCTGGCTCCGGGCGAGCCCGCGTCCCTCCTCCCGCCAGACTTCCCCTCCTAGACCAGAGTGACGTACCGGGTCCCGAGCACCCTGTGAGACGTCAGATGCTGGCCCGCAGCGCCCGCTGACCCGCCGCGAATCGCGCGGCATTCATATGAGTGTGGCACTCTACCTAAAAGAGCAGGTAGAGTGCCACACTCATTGGTTTCCGCCGCCTCGCTTAAAGGGGACTTATCAGAACAAATCGGGTGACGGCGGGTGGCGCTGCACCCAGGCGGTACGGAAGAATTCCCGTATATCGGTACTGAGGAGATCGGGGGCCTCGAGGGCGGCGAAATGACCGCCGCGGTCGAACTCCGACCAGCGGACGACGTTATTGACCTTGTCGGCGAACGGGCGGATGGACGGGTCGGTGGTGAAGACCGCCACTGCGGTCGGCACGGTGTCAGGTTCTGGCACTAATGGCTGCGAGAATGACAACGTGCTGGAGACCTCTGCTCGCCTGCTCCGCCTGCTGTCCCTCCTGCAGTCCCGGCGCGACTGGAGGGGTACCGAACTCGCCGGCCGGCTCGGCGTCGGCCTGCGGACCGTGCGGCGCGATATCGACCGGTTGCGTGACCTGGGTTATCCGGTGGACGCGTCACCGGGCGCAGCGGGCGGTTACCGGCTCGGCACCGGCGCCGCCCTGCCGCCGCTGCTGCTGGACGATGAGGAAGCGGTCGCGGTGGCGATCAGCCTGCACACCACGCTTCCGTCGAAAACGTCGCCCGGCACTGCTCTCCCACGGCCGGGCGGCTGGAAGCCACCGGCCGGGACACCTGCATCCTCCACACCGGATCCCACTCTCTCGACGAACTCGCCCTCTACGTGGCTCTCAAGGGCTTCGATTTCGGTCTTCTCGACCCACCCGAGCTCATCCCCGTCCTGCACACCCTGGCCGAACGCCTCGGCAAAGCCGCCGACGCCTCCTGATAGGGCGGGTGACCGGGCCCGGCGGCGGCCGGCGCGAGTCGTCTAAGCTCAGCGCTCATGCCGGTGTTGCTGATCGTTCACCACACGCCCTCGCCCGCATTGCAGGAAATGTTCGAGGCGGCTCTCAACGGAGCCCGGACCGATGAGATCGAGGGCGTCGACGTGGTAATCAGGCCGGCCCTGACGGCGGCGGCGGCCGATGTGCTCGCCGCCGACGGGTACCTGCTCGGCACTCCCGCCAACATCGGTTATATGTCCGGTGCGCTCAAGCACTTCTTCGACGGGATCTATTACCCGTGCCTGGAGGCGACCCGGCGGCGGCCCTACGGCCTGTACGTGCACGGCGGCAGCGATACCGGCGGCGCGGTGCGGGCGGTGGAGTCGATCACCGCCGGCCTGCAGTGGCGGGCGGTCCGGCCGCCGGTCTGCGTCACCGGGCCTGTTAGCCGGCCGGATCTGGAGGCCTGCTGGGAGCTGGGCGCGCTGCTCGCGGCCGAGGTTGCCGGTAGCCTCGCCTTATGACCCGAGGTGACCTCACTGTCAACAGGGTGCGCTGATCCTATGACACGACCCTAGGCGGTACCCAGCCAGGCAGCCAGTTCATGTACCGCCCAGCCCGGTCATCTGGTTCGCTTCTGGTCATGACATCACCAGCCGACACCGGCGCCACCGGGGCGCCGCCCTGGTTCTCCGCCGCCCTGGCCGAGGCGGCGCGGGAGCGGACGATTTCGTTCGAGGGAACCTCCATCGCCTACCGGGCGTGGGGCGACCCGGCGGACCGCAACATAGTGCTCGTCCACGGCGGCGCCGCCCACTCGCACTGGTGGGACCACATCGCCCCGCTGCTGGCGAACGGCTGGCAGGTGGTCGCCATGGATCTGTCCGGTCACGGCGACAGCGGCCGACGGGAC